>Ga0307516_10010532_pt1 | contig 10156 bp, 8 predicted proteins | sample 19_EM_MG_FD_203310 | JGI IMG/M metagenome (GOLD analysis project Ga0307516, IMG submission 203310) | Populus trichocarpa ectomycorrhiza microbial communities from riparian zone in the Pacific Northwest, United States - 19_EM | ecosystem: Host-associated > Plants > Roots > Unclassified | place...
CTAACGTGGATACTCCAGGGCATTGTGATTTGATCCACGCGGTCGAGCCAGAACATACCGGCGCTGGGGATTCGTCCGTTCTATACATCCCTGCCGCTCCTCTTACGCTCAAGAAGTAACACTTATCGATCGGCCAATTTTTCCGCACTGACGTATCCAAACTTGACCCATTTAGTGCTCAGTATCTCAAAGTTCAGCGCACGCACTTCGAGGCTGGACTGCCTGCTCCGTAAGTCTGATAAGATGACCAAGGGTTGAACCCGGGTCTAACCTTCTGGCAGAGATTTCCCTCAAGGCAAAGGGGAAAGCAAATTCTCAAATCGCTTCACCCCCGCTGATATTGCTCAAGATGACATTGCCGGTCTGAGGGTGCTTGGCTTGGCACCTTTCGAAGTTCTCCCTCAAGACACGGCAGGAGCTGCAAAGGTCATTGAAGAAGCGAACAAGATACTGGCTGTCGCTGGTTGAGGTACCCTGCTTCCACGTGCGAATTGGCGAAAAGTTGAAGATCGAGGAATGTGTAAGCAATAGTATTTCCTGGATCTCAGTATGCAGTCTGAGCAATCGATTGGCGCCTGAGTCTGCAACCGCAGTGCGAACCCCTCAGCCTACTACAAGAGATATATACCAGAAGCGCTTGGGAGGTTGAGTTTCAAGCATTGCTTGCAGAACCGAAGCATTTCACGGTACGCTTGGCCTCGCGGCGTTTCACCATTACGTACATTAACTCTCTCCGTTCCCACTTCCCCCGTTTGTCCTCCCAACCTCATTTGCGCGTGGCTATTACTTTTTCGGCGCGAAGGTGCACCGGACAAGATTTGTTATCTGTAGCACCATGGCATATTGACGTTCCGCCGATACTGGTCACAGTCTAGGCAAATACCTGCTCACGTCAACCCCCAGAGCCCCTCACCAAACCCGCAGACCTTCCAAAACCACTCTCCCTGAACACCATCAATGCAAACCCGCCGATTCCCCTCTCCACACGCGTCAGACGACGAATACGAGGGTGACAGGGACTACGGCAGTGTTGTAGTACGCTCTACGTTGTGGGTTCCCTGGGCTACCCCAAACGAGTTCACCACGGCTCGTCCGCTCAACCGTCCCCCAAACTACGGTCGTGTAGAGCTGAACCTACGCATTCCGTTATCTTCTTGAGCGAAGATTCGGTGAGGGTGTTTTACATCAACGGGGACGTGATGGACGGAGGAAACGCCTGGGTCGCAACTGGGCCGGCTGGGACTGGTTATTGGAGGGGCTGCACGAACGAGTTTGTCCCGGCCCTGCTCCGGTATTTCCATGTTCAGGATTGAAAGGTGTGTAATCGAGGTGGACGACTGTGTCCCTGGGTGTGTGATTCGCTAGACTGACTTTGTAATTTCTGCATTTCGAGTTCACAGGTCTTATTGCGGGTCTTTCGTCGAAGGGAACCGTGTTTGTCGAGGGAGAGGACGTCAATCGTGATTTCTGGAATCTCCCAGCCGAGCTGAGACACCCGCAGTGGACGGGTCCCGCAATGGGTCGCCTCCCCGTTGTACGAGGTTACTAAGGCCGCTGAGGGGATTAAACAGGGCAATATTCCTGTCATTCCCTACGTTCCAACACCAACTGGACAACATGTCGAAGTTGGAGGACGAACCGTATTTGATGTCGAGGGTTGCCACTGAAAACTCCTTCGTTCCCTCTACTCTTACCCCCTCCTTTACACCACACACGCTCCGCCTTGGTCACCTTTTCGAATGTCCCCCCCACTTACACCGCGTCTCTTGTTGTGAGTATCAAGGCCGCGCATCTCCTTTTGATCTATTCTCGTGTAGCACGTACGGAACGGCACACAGACCTCAGATCCTGAATAGTTGTCTACTCTGGCCCACTTCTAGGGATCCCCGTGCCCATCCAATCTCTTCCAGGACACTGCACAATCAAACTACATGGTCCCCCCTGACCGGCTCCAAAACCCAAACACCCGTGGTCTTATCAAGCGCGATTGATTTGCCAGCAATTAGAATTACCAGAAGGGCAGCAGTTCAGGAAGCTGTCGAAACTTACTCATCAACCAACTCCAACCACTCATTCCATTAGCTCTCCCCGCTCCTCCCTCGTCCTATTGATCCATTTTGTGCTCGACGATTGGTTTCCCCAGCAAAGTTGTAAATGGATACCGAGTAGGGATTTAAAAGTTTGTTGCCCGGAAGATTGCGGTAGATGCTAACATTCCATTGGTGTCGTTGGCAGTCCAGATGGATATCCTTTAGCTTCAAACCCCCCTGAACCGGTCCTCAAACCTGCTGACTCTCCACACTCTACTTGAACACCGTCAACGCAAGCCAGTCCATTCCCACTTTCTGTCCCCCTCAGATGATTCCAGTGATAAACAAGACAGCTGCCATTCAACTACCGCTCCTGCACAGGTAAATGGCATTGTCGGTAGCGATGAGGACGGTGGGAACCACGGTACATATGATCAACTGACCTCGCCTCGCGGCTGTGGCCCATTTATTGTTCATGTCTGGTCACTGAGAACAACCCTAGATGCCACAATCCCACTCATCCCTCTGGGTTCTCAAACCAGCAGAACTCATCTTAGAGTTCAACGTTCAGGTTTCTCTCAGATCCCGCCCCATTGCATAAGAAGGTGACCATTGATGCAAATGAACTTGCGATAGATGGAAGCTCGAGCTGGAATGGGATGGACAAAGTTCATATGGATGGAGTAGCCAAGTTATATGAGCATTACATTGTCCTGTCGACCAAGGTCGAGGTGGGTATTTATTATTGGGCAATACTCAGCTAGAATGATTTATAACTGTTGGAATCCAGCCAGTGGATAGTGAATGTGTTGATATATCACACCTTGCTAGCTGGGAGGGATGCCAATAAACAATAAGTTGTCAACTGTACCAACCTTTGCAGGTATGGTGTGGCCAGCACACTAAATATCTCCCATAGGGTAGCATACAGTTGAAACCAAGAGCCACTACCTCTCCAGACCAATACCCTGCAACCAGATGGTGACCATCCCATTGTACATCAATAGGGTTTGAATATCTGCCAGAAAGTTGGAAGATGTTATTGCCAGTTGCTCTATCCTTGGTTCTGTGTGGGTTTGTATGGTCCCACTCAATATTGAGTTCTGGTTGAGAGTCATCCAGAACCATGCTGGATAATGGAAGGGGTTGAGCCCAAGGTTCCAAAGTCCCACCCCTGAACTTGTGAATCTTTAAAATGAATCCAGATTCTTGAACTATTCACAGTGAGGGGTGATAGCATGGTGGTTCCCCACTCACAAACCCTACCTCATCTAATTCCACCTCATCCACAACCTCTCCTGTTTGGACAGAAAAAACTTGAATGGATTTGTCAACAAGGAGAAACATTGACCCAGCCCATGGTATCTTGGGTGCTGTCATGCACCTGGCATTTTTCGCTTTACCTTTCCTCTCCTTTCTACTTCCTTCAAGACTTCAAGACACTCAAACAAGAGACAAGACGAATACTTTGTTATGATTATCGAACATGAGATACAAAGTACATTACCAGACTACACAAGGACTACTCGTTGTTACCCTCCCAATCCCACATGTCGTTGTTATCATCGCCCATAGGCCCGTCATCCTCAACCAGCCACTCGACGAGCCCACTAGAACGAAGAGCTCCCTCCCTACTCTCCAACTCGTCCTGTAGGCGACGGTTCTCTTCCAACAACCTTCTCGCGAGAACAATAAGAACCGGCACGATGGGTAGAGGAGTGACGGCCTATAGTGCAGCAACGGGGATAGGGATGGTAAGACTTTGGACGACCCAAAGTGCAGACAGCCCGTTGACCACGCACCGTGACAAGTCGATCGATACCGGCCCTGTCTAACACCGGTGCAGGGACAGGAATCGGCTCGAAGTTCTCCACGAGTCCGTTGGAAATGTCGGACAAAGGGACACAAGAGATGTAACCGACTCCTGCGTTAGGAAGGTTCTCCTGTTTGGAGTCCTCGACGATGGATGATGGAATGGAAAGAACAGAGGAGCCGGCCAAAGGAGGTGTGTGATACGAGTCGTTGCTGGCGTTGTCTTCTTCCGATCGACGATCAAGCACCAGAGGACTTCCCAACAATGAGGAAGGCGCTTCAGGAGTTGACCCACGTGACTCCGAGTTACAATGGCATAGCTTGCCCTCCATTGCATTGACCCTCTTGATCAATGCGTCGTTAACCAGACTTTGGTTCAACCTCTCTAAAGTGGCGATCCTGTCCAGAGCAACACGAAGAGATTGCTCCAAACATTCACACTTGAGATGATGACAATTGATGCGTTGATCAAGGGCCTCTAAATCCTGGTTGATATGTGTAACGGCGGTCTTGATTCCTTCATCGATAGCTTGCACCTCCAAGGCAATATCGGCAAGCTCTCCAATGATCTTCGTAACCACGCTGGTCTGGCTATTGATAACGCGGTTTTGACTGGCCTTGAGTTGTTCAAGCTATAACGTTGAACACCAACTAAACTGGGGGGAACCCAGCTAGCAGAGTTAGGGGGGAGAGAGAGATGAAGGGAGGTGACTAGGGGACAAGGGAGACGACTCCTGTTGATGAGAGAAGGGGGGAAAAGCGATCTCTGAGGCGAGAGAAGGGGGAAAGGTTCTCTGTTGATTCTAGTGCTCTAGCTAGCTATTTATACTAATAATCAAGGCCAAGAAAAAGTGTGAAGGAAATGTGATAGAAACTAATGGAATGTGATAGAAAGCGAAAGAAGGTGATAAGGAGGGAAGGGGAAATCAAGTGCTAGGAGTCCGATGAATGCGAAAGTGAGTGCGATGGAGTGCGATAAAATGTGATAGGAATGCGATAGGAGTCCGATGAAGTGCGATAAAAGTGTGATGTACGAGGACCCCAAAAGACAGGGCAGGATAACGTCAAAACTATCAGCTTCTATCAAAAAGAGGCATCAAGTTTAAACGGACCTTCTCTTCTGTTTTAAACACATGCTGAACAACGCGAACGATAGCACTAGCCAGGAGACGAAGCCCCTGCTTCATGTTCGTCATCACGGTCCAAGCCGGTGCATCAATTACTTCGTCCAACAAACACATGTGTAACATCTTGTGGAGAATGTTGTCATCCAATTTGCGTCGGTGTTCAAAGAGAACCTCCGTGGATTGAATAGACCATCCCCAGATACGATTGTGGATGGAACACTTGGCAAGCTCGTCACCATTCCAACGAGTAAAGGTTTGACCAGGAGTCACTGGGGGCAAGGGCCTCTGGAAACAGGTGGGAACATGTCAGGAACATTGAAGGGAGAGGACCCATTTACCTGGCATATAACCACCAATCCCAGCTTAAATGTTCCCACCATGTATCCTTGTGTTTTATATGGGTTTCATCTCTTTTTCGAATGCATAGCCAGCTGCTCTGTCTCTTGCTCACAATAGCTATGAGATAGACTTCGGTGAGAGAGATGTAACCCACATGGGATGTGAGGATACATGGTGGGAACATTTAAGCTGGGATTGGTGGTTACATGCCAGGTAAATGGGTCCTCTCCCTTCAATGTTCCTGACATGTTCCCACCTGTTTCCAGAGGCCCTCGCCCCCAGTGACATCTTTAAGTTCAAGTTGTTTCCAGCAAAATGATCATGGCCTTTGTGAAGAATTCCCACGTTTGCAACTTCCGCCAGAGTTCAGCGGAGGCGATCTGCAACGGTGACCGGGTGACTCTCAAAATAAGGTTTTAGCCAGATTGATGGCCACAGTTGGTTACCGGTTGAGATTCAGTGGGATCATGTGTCACCGTCGAACTTGCGTTAGCCTCAGGTGTTTTTGTTAACTGGCCGGAACTTTTGCCGTTACCACTCAATGCTACTTTCGGATTTTCCCCTGGGTCCCGGGCCCATGTAAAAGTGATTCGCCTGCTTGAAAGCTTCCGGATCCCCCATTTCACACCCCCCGTCGCACCCCTGGACCCCAACCCAAAGAAAACCCCTCTGACTTGAGATCAACAGCATCCTGGGGTCAAGATCCCCCACGGTCCTGGTGTATGGAGGTTGAAAACCCGTTGTGAGTTATCCGGCCTTACCGCAGCCCCGCCACCCAGCCTGCTCACTCCTGACGCGTTCTGCTCCCCAATAATCTTTTTCTCCCCCGGGCTTTCCGTAGGGTGGTTAAATAGACTCCCCTGATGGACCGACACTGCCCAATCAGCAGTGTAAGTTGTTACCCAGTCGTCATCCACCCGCCAGCTCTCCATTGAGCAATCAACAATTCTCTCACCCTCCTACCCACCCGATAGGCTCTTACCCACATACCCGCGCTGCTCGCTCTTGCCTCTACCATCAAGGGGATGATTACCCTCTTGACTGACGTCGACGACAGGGCCACCCTATCCTCCACCACCAACTTCCCTGACGAGTCAGACTATGGGTCCGTCAAAGCCAAACCCCTTGGACCAAGTCTGAAGACCAGGAAAGAGAAGAACCTTCGACTCAAGTTCAGCAGTATCGTACCACCCATTCTCAAGCAACTTGCGTGGCAATTGGATACATCCAGGTGACTTCAACATTAGTCTGAGCCTATTTACTTTTGCGCTCGACTCCATTGTGTGTACGGTTACATTTTTTTTGTTGCTGTTAAAAGTGAGGCATCTGCTTGGCCACCCTTCGGCCTCCACTACTTCCGCCCATAGAATAGAATTTTTTTCTGCCTACTACGGGACCTCCGGGACTTTTTCTCCTCAGTATCCTTGAGCGAACCCAACCTTTCTGAAGATTTCCCACGTTTGCAACCACTGCCGGAGTTCGGAGCCGATTAGTAGCTGGCGACTGGGTGACTGTCGCCAACAAACTTACATTTTAGCTTCCGGTGTATTCACTAGCCTAAACTTAAAACAGGATCCCTTCAACTTATTGGAGGTCATCTGAGCATCCCGCGTCAAGATCTGCCCGTGGTCTCAGTATGTAGAAGTATGGAATTTTATTGAGTTTTCAGGTCTTTTGGCAGCATCAGCACACAATGCACTCCATTCCCTGAGCTCAGACCTCCGTCCCCAAAGAGATGGCCAATACATACCGATGGAAGAGTTGTTCTGTATTGGAATAAATCTTTACAGATCCCATTCTGAAACTGACCCCTAACGCCGTTGCGAAGCTAGGTGGTACTTGTAACCTGTAACGATTTACCGTGAAATTAAGTTTTTGGCAGGTGCTTACGTCAATAGATTTCCTACAAGCGGACTTTGCGAGGTTGGGTTTCCGTCGAGGGTCGGTTGTCAAATGGGGCCGTGTGGGGTAAGTAGAACCCCACAAATACTTACCGGGATGGATATATATCCGGGGTGGAGGATAGTCAAGGGTCAGGATTCCAGGCGGTTGGGACGCGCCGTGGCCACGAACGTACCCCGGCGCCGCTGATGTATTTTACTGTAATAGCTTTACTGATTTGATGGGGACGGGTGGAGGCGCAGCCAAAAGATTATCAAGGAGGAGGATGCCACGAGCCTGCTGTAGAACGGGGAACCCGCAAGAAAATTTCCGTATCCGTTCCGACCACGAAATTGCGGTAGGGGACAAACTTCAAGCTTACCCAACGCTCTTACTCAACGCTCGCGCTGCCAGCACTAGTGAGGGGAAAATGAAACATGTATTCGCATCCATTCCAGCATCACCAAGACAACGACACGTGTAAGCGTTGGCTCAAAACTTACAATCAGACGTGGGCCTCAACACCGGGTTCATATCCGCATACTTACATCAGCAAACTCACCGATCACTCCATCAGCAAACTTGTTCAAACCGGATCTGACCGGATGGAAGTTGCCGGGCCAGGTGGGGGCAGATAAGACAAGATACTGCCCTGACCAACTTGTGTGTACCAGATATTGTCTGGCGACCCAGTAGACTAGAAATATATAAGTTGCTCGCGCCTTGCCACATGGCAACCCCCCAAACCACACATCACACACCATGTCCAACAAACCAAACAACCACTCTGAAGTCTGTCACAACTGCCCCACGATGGCGGAAATCATCTCGCACCTCATAGCCCATGTGACGGAGCAAGAACTATGTTCCAATAAAAACTATGTCGCGCTCAAAAAAGACTTACAACATCAGGCAATCCTCACAGCGGAGTATCGGTGTGTTTCAACTTCGACCATTTCGATTTTTCCATTTAAATAACCTCACTACCAAAGCCGTTCCTACTTCACCATAATCAACCTCCTCGGACCCGGTATCTTCAACCTCGTCACCGATTTCCACCGCCAGCGTGATGCCGTATTGGAGACAGAGGCCGCAAGGATGGACGATTTCATCAAGAGGATCAAACATGCAGCGGATTAGGCAACGGGGGCGGAAGCCGGCAGTATGTGTAACACATGATACCCACTACAAAATGTTTGCCTTGTTTGTTCAACACCAGAGTTGAATTTAAAGCGCCCTGTCTGCATCGAGAGCGAAGAACCTCACTTCCACGGCTCAGCTCTAGATCTCCCACGTGAAATTTTGCAAGTCGGAAATTTTCATTCTCAGAGAGAGACGTGTGCCCCCCATGTTGAATTTGCACTCCCCTTACCCTTTCCTCGACCTCAGGAGTCTTGGGGAGCCGCGTGATAAATCAGGTTTGTTTGGTTGTGTGTGGCAACAGCCCCATCACGTCCAAATCGGGCGCTGCAAGCGCGAGAGCGGCTGCATTCGTTCTGCCCGGTCATAAATTAGAACTCGTGTTATGTAGCTGTACACAATAAAACTGTTTAAAGCTCTGCTAAACCATAAGACTCGTAACCACCGTTTGACCCGATCTCGTCGGGATCCCCCTCAGATCCGTTGAGTCGCCATCATCGGAATCCCCCTCGTAGTTTGTACTAGAGCTCCCGTCGACGTCGTCCGATTCACCTGTTTGCGGGGGCACATAATCCCCGTCATCCGACTCATCCCCCTCCAACCCACCAACTGTGCTCCCGCTTGCATGTTCGGGCTGTTGATCCTCCCACAACCCGGCCGGTTGGACGGCATCTCCCCCCTTGTTCCACTCTGACCTACCCAGCAGACTGGGATCCTCAGTCTCCTCTTCCCCGCGCCCTTCCCAATCAGGAAAGGAGCGTGACGTGTGACCGACCGAAACCACCCCAGCTCGGTGACAATCACACCGAGGTGGGATTTTCTTTTACAAAAGTGGTATATATGTGCAATAGAGATCCCTCAGAGATCCCGGGACCTTAGTGGTCCCGGGTTAAGGCTGGGGGAGGCCAGGATCGCACTGTTATTCCAGGGCATGTTTCCCCTCGGGAAACCGGCAACGCTCCGGTTAGCGTGGACAGATAAACAGCGGGTGGGAAGGGCGGCTGCTGGTGAGCTCCCACAGTCGCTCGTCGCACTGAATTCGCCACATCGGGGCGATTCCCAACCGATTTCCACGAAATGTCCCAGAAATTTATTTCAAATGGGACCTTGTGAGAAATCGCGTGACATCACGGGTAGCCCGACACCTATATCTTGGGGCGGTGAGACCGTTGGGAAGGTCGTGCCCTCTCAGTGTTCCCCACCATCTCAACCATGGCTGTGTGCCACCAGCGGGGGTGTGTGATCCACACCTCCGATCGGACAACCTGGTGCGTCTCCGTCTTTTATTCCCCGAGTCTCATGCTTACTGTGACCACCCCCAACACCCCGCCACAGCTCAACCATCACTCATGAGTTCGTTATATCGACGGTAGGTGACCGTCTCGCAGCCTTCACCCTATTGCCAACCAGCTTACCGTAATCGGCCAGTGCTGTGCCACGTTTCGTTCCCACAACCCTGACTGTTCGCTTTCACAGGTGCGAGCGGCACACGCCGATTAAGGAAATGTTCGGGATCCGCAATCGCTTGGCCGATCACGTTGGATCCATCAGGGCGGTTCGTTTTTTTGCCTTCACATTCGCAACAATAGACTGACCTATTTCGGAATCACCCCGCAGGGTCCCTCTCGCATCCCGCATCCCTCCTCGGGCGAAGATCGTGATGACGAAATCCCACCCCTCATCTCGCTCTCTCCTACCTAAAAACTATGATACCCCACCTCCCGCTTTCCCTCCTCCCTCGCTTACCCGCCCACATCTATCGCATACCATCCATATTACACTTTCTTCCTCCCCCCCCTTTACCACTCGTTTGCTGATGCGGTTTTG
>Ga0307516_10010534_pt1 | contig 10154 bp, 9 predicted proteins | sample 19_EM_MG_FD_203310 | JGI IMG/M metagenome (GOLD analysis project Ga0307516, IMG submission 203310) | Populus trichocarpa ectomycorrhiza microbial communities from riparian zone in the Pacific Northwest, United States - 19_EM | ecosystem: Host-associated > Plants > Roots > Unclassified | place...
CCACGACCTTGCGGTCGGGGTGCGCGTCGCAGAAACGCGCGAAGTCGTCGGCAGGGCAGCCCAGGTCGAGCGAGCAGGTGGCGTCGAGATCGGGCATCAGCACGCGCTTCTCGGGGCTCAGGATCTTTGCGCTTTCACCCATGAAGCGCACCCCGGCGACGATCAGCGTCTTGCTGGCGTGGTCACGGCCGAAGCGCGCCATCTCCAGCGAATCCGCCACGCAGCCACCCGTCTCGAGCGCCAGATCCTGCAAGTCGCCATCGACGTAGTAATGCGCCACCAGCACCGCGTTGTGCTTAGCAAGCAGCGCCTTGGCACGTGCCTTCCATTCCTCTCGGCCGGCCTGCGTCAGCGGCTCAGGAACCTTGGCCCACGCATGGGCCGTGCAGCTGGCGCCGGTGGCGTCTTGCCGGGTGTAGTCGAACAGCACTTGGCTCATGGCTAGGTGTGATGGCGGGCCGTCTCAGCCCAGGGCCAATCATGTTAGTCGCTGCAAGGTGATCTAGTGCCTACGTGCCCCATGACCACCGCGAAGCAGGTGCCGATCAAGCAACGCCCAAGAGCCCGGGTCTCCCGGGCCTATGGGTGGCGCCCCCCCGGGGGCAGGAGCGCAGCGACTGGGGGGCTCCATCACTCCAAGCCCTGCTCAGCCTCCATCAGCTTGTAGCGAGCCAAAGCCAAATTGGTCCGCTGCTTGTCCAGCACGGCAAACAGGAACAGGTCCCGGTGGCGCGACACCGTGCGCATCACGTGGTGACGCGGGCCGGCGCTCGTCATCACCTCCTCGGCTTCGGTGGTGAGACCGAGGTCGCGTGACGCCTGCTGATGGGCGCGCAGTATCTGCGCGCTGGCGGCGGCGGCGAGCTCGAGCTGAAAGGGCTGGTCTTCGCGCGAATGCTTGGCAAGGATGAGGCCCGTGCCGCCGTCGACCACTGCGCAGGCGAGCACACCATCCAGCGCCGACAGTGCCGCCAGCGCCTTCACGGCCAAAGCCGGATCGAGTGCCGGGCCGCGACTGGGTGTCGTCGCCTCGGGAGTCGAGGTGAGCGTGGCCGGCGGCAAGGCCGCGGACGACGCAGACAGATCTGCCACCTTGATCTGGAAGCCATCGAGTCCGGTCGCGGCCGGCAGCTGCGGCGGAGCCCACACCGGTTCCTTCTTCACGCGGTTCCACATGCCCAGCAGCGAGTTCCACACGGCCGACGCGCTGGTCAGCGCCTCGTTGAGCACCTGCACCTTCAGGCGCGCAGGCCAGTCGGCCATGCCGATCTTGTTGGCGATCCACACGGCGTTGGGCGGCAGCATGAAGAGCAGGGTGGGGCAGCGCCAGTTCGGGTGCCGCACCGCGGTCTGCAGCGTCTCCAGCATTTCATCGATGGCGTGCGGCTGCATGGCGCCGACGATCACCGCCGTCATGTGGCTGCGCTCCATCAAGGCCAGCGGCACGGCGGCGTTGTCGACACCCGGCGCACGCACGTCGGCGTGGTAGATGCGCAGCGCGTCTTCGTGGCGCCGCTCGAGCGTGGTTCGCTCGATCATCGCCAGCGTGCGCAGCGTGCCCTGCTCGCGCAGATGCAGCCGTTCGACCGGGCGCCCGCTGGCGTCGGACAAGGCCTTGATCACCGCCGCGGCCCACACGCCGGTCGGGTCGAAGAGGGCGATCAGGCGGCTGGCAGTGTCGAGGTCAGCCCGGGTGGAGGCGAAGTGGTCGCGGATCGCCTGCGCTGGCGACCCGGAGACGACGAGGTCGCGCAGGTGGCTGTCGACCATCTGGCCGCGGTCGTTGACCTCGGTGGCCACGCTTTCCAGGATCGCCGTGGCAGCAAACCCATGGTCGCGCTCTTCAGGGGCGTGGTGGTCGTCACGGGTCTGAGTACCTCGGATCGTTCGCAGATCCCCGAAGAGCGATGTGAGCATGGCTTTTCCCTAGGTCGCGCGTCGACTGGCGCTGTGCTTGCAGTCTAGGCGGGGCGTGGCGGCGACGCATTCGTAGGGTTGCAACCATTGGTTGATGACGACCCCCGAACGAGGGACAGGGTAACTACCCAAGAACGCAGACCGACGCTACGCGAAGAAGCGGCTCGGCGGCGAACCGACCGAGCGGCGCACCATGGCCGTGAACGCGCTGGCGCTCGCGTAGCCGAGTTCGGCCGAGATCACGGCCATCGGGATCTTGCGTGCGGCCATCGACAAGGCCTTGGCCAGTAGCACCTGCTGGCGCCACTGCAAAAAGGTGGTGCCGAGTTCGCTGCGGAACAGCCGCGCCACGGTGCGTGGGCTGGCGTTGGCATTGCGCGCGCAGGTCTCAAGCGTGGACCAGCGGGTCGGGTCGTTCAGCACTGCCTCGCACAGCGCTCGCAGCCGCTTGTCTTGCGGCAGGTCGATGCCGATCGGCACCGGCTGCGCGCGCCGCATTTCGTCGAGCACCAGCGCGCTGAGATGGCGTTCCCGCTCGGTGGGCGTGCGTGGGCCGGGGTCGATCGACAGGTGCATCACGAGTTCGCGCAGCAGGCTCGACACCTCGATCACCCGGCACACCCGCCAGGGCGAGTCGGCTGCAGGCCGCATCTCCGGGCCGCATTGGTCGGCGTCCTGGTGCAGATAGAGCGTGCGCAGCTCGGCCTCTTCGACCACGGTGACCACGTGCTCCACACGCGGCGGAATCCACACCGCGCGCGACGGCGGCACGATGTAGGTGCTGTTCTCCGCCGTCACCCGCACGACGCCAGTGACCGAGAAGGCGAGCTGGCCCCAGGTGTGGCTGTGCGGTTCGATGTAGGTGTCGGTTGCGAGCCGGCGTGATTTGGCGCGGACCGGGTTGACAGCGGTCGGCGCATAGCGAGGCGGGTCGACGGGCGGCACGCTGGCGTGGCGGCGTTGGCTGTGCTGAGGGCGTGAGGATGGGGTGTCAGAGGCCATGTCCGAATCTCGATAGAACTTGACGAACTATCGTAACCTGGCCGCAGCGATGCCACCTAGAGTTCAGGCATTCCCCCTGATTCAGATTCCCATGACTGCAGCATCCGTCCCGCTTCGCCAAGACGCCAAGACCATCGGTCTGATCGGCCTGGCGCATGGCACATCGCACTTCTTTCACATGCTGCTGGTGCCCTTGTTCCCGCTGTTCCGCAGTGAGTTCGGCTACAGCTACTCTGAGCTGGGCCTGCTGGTGACGACCTTCTTCGTGATCTCGGGGGTCGGGCAGGCGCTGTCGGGCTTCCTGGTGGATCGCGTGGGTGCGCGGCCGATGCTGTTCGCGGCCATGAGTTGCTTCGTGCTGGCGGCCCTGATGACGGCCACATCTCACAGCTACACCGGCCTGATGCTGGCCGCAGCCCTGGCGGGCCTCGGCAACTCGCCGTTCCACCCGATTGACTTCACCATCCTCAACAAGCGGGTGTCGCAGCCGCGCCTGGGGCATGCGTTCTCGGTGCATGGCATCACCGGCAACCTGGGCTGGGCCGTGGCGCCTATCTTTTTGACCGGCCTGACTGCCATCACCGGCTCCTGGCGCATGGCCGCAGCCGGCATGGGCGCCTGGGCGCTGCTGGTGATGGCCGTGCTGTGGCTCAACCGCGATGCGATCGACGACAGGGCCGGTGCGTGGGCACATGAGAGCGCAGCGGTTGCAAAAGGCGCCGTGCCCGTGACCTCCGAGCACCCACTGGCGTTCTTGCGTTTGCCGTCGGTGTGGCTGTGCTTCTCGTTCTTCTTCTGGTCGACCTGCACGCTGAGTGCGGTGCAAAGCTTTGCCAGCCCCGCGCTGCAGAGCATGTACGGCCTGCCGCTGTCGGCCACTGCGTTCGTCGTCACCGGCTACATGCTCTGCGGCGTGGCCGGCATGGTGGCGGGCGGGTTCCTCGTCGCCAAGGCCGAGCGGCTCGAGCGCACCATCGGCGCTTGCCTGCTCGGCGCAGCCGTGTTGCTCTGTCTGGTCGGCAGCGGCTTGCTGCCCGGCGCACTGGCTGCTGTGGTGGCAGCGCTTTCCGGCTTTGGCGCGGGCCTGGCCGGGCCGTCGCGCGACATGCTGATCAAGCAGGCCTCTCCGCCCGGGGCGACGGGACGCGTCTACGGTGCGGTGTATTCGGGTCTGGACCTCGGTTTTGCGGTGGCCGCACCGGCCTTTGGTTCGCTGCTCGACCACGGCCTGCCACATGCAGTGTTCTACGGTGCCGCGCTCACGCTCGTGGCGGGTGTCGCCTCGGCCTCTCTGGTGGGTATGGGCGTGGCCCAGTTGCGCGGGGATCGTAAAGTCGCTGCATGAGCACACGCAGCGACACAACATCTTCACGATTGGCCGGCCACGTGCTGGTCGAGGCCCTGATTGCCCAAGGCGTAGACACCGTGTTCGGTGTGCCCGGCGAGAGCTACCTCGCCGTACTCGACGGCTTTCATGAGCACCGCGAGCAGATCCGCTTCATCGCCTGCCGGCAGGAGGGTGGGGCGGCTTTCATGGCCGAGGCGCAGGGCAAGCTGAGCGGCCGCCCCGGGGTTTGCTTCGTGACGCGTGGCCCTGGCGCGACCAACGCCAGCATCGGGCTGCACACGGCGTTTCAAGACAGCACGCCGATGGTGCTTTTCATCGGCCAGGTGGCCAGCGATCAGCGCGACCGCGAGGCCTTTCAAGAGGTCGACTACCGCCAGATGTTCGGCCCCGGCACGCTCGGCTTTGCCAAGTGGGTGGGCGAAGTGCAAGACGCCGAGCGCCTACCGGAATACGTCTCGCGCGCCTTTCACACCGCGATGCAGGGCCGGCCCGGCCCCGTCGTGCTGGTTCTACCTGAAGACATGCTGACCCAGTTGACCGACGCTGCGGTGCTGCCGCGCGCCGAGCCCGCGCAAGCCTGGCCTGCGCCGGGTGCGCTTCGCGACGTGCGCGCGATGCTGCTTGCGGCACAGCGGCCCTTCGTCCTCATCGGGGGCAGCGGCTGGGACGCCGCGGCCTGCAAGGCGATGCAACGCTTTGCCGAGAACTGGAAGCTGCCGGTCGGCTGCGCCTTTCGTTTCCAGGACCTGTTCGACAACTCGCACCCGAACTATGCGGGTGACGTTGGCATCGGCATCAACCCCAAGCTGGCGGAGCGTGTGAAGCAGGCCGACCTGGTGCTGGCCATCGGTCCGCGGCTGGGCGAGATGACCACCGGCGGCTACACGCTGCTGCAGCCGCCGCGTCCGGCGCAGAAGCTGATCCACATCCACGCCGGCGCCGAAGAACTGGGCCGCGTCTATGCGGCTGACCTGCTGCTGCAATCGTCGATGGCCAGTGCGGCCAAGGCGCTCGAGGCGCTGGCCGCACCGACACAACTGCCGTGGGCCGACTGGACGGCTCAGGCCCATGCCGACTACGAAGCCAACTTCGACGCCCAAGCCGTCGAGCCACTCGACATGGCGGTGGTCATCAAGACCATTCAGCACCTGGCACCGGCCGACACCGTCTACACGAACGGCGCTGGCAACTACGCCGGCTGGCTGCACCGCTACTGCCGCTACGCGGGCCTTCAGCACCATGGCCGAACGCAACTCGCGCCGACCTCGGGCGCCATGGGCTACGGCGTACCGGCGGCCGTGGCTGCAGCGCTGCTGTACCCCGAGCGCACCGTGGTCAACATCGCGGGCGACGGCGACTTTCTAATGACGGGGCAAGAGCTGGCCACCGCCACAGGCTACGGGGCCAAGCGGCTCATCAGCGTGGTGGTCGACAACGGCACCTACGGCACGATCCGCATGCACCAGGAGCGCGACTACCCAGGCCGCGTCAGCGGCAGCGATCTGTTTAACCCAGACTTCGTGGCGCTGGCGCGTGCCTACGGTTGGAACGCATACCGGGTCGACACCACGGCAGCCTTCGAACCGGCGTTTGCCGAAGCCCTGCGCTCGCAGCAACCGGCGCTGCTGCACCTCAAGCTCGACGCCGATGTGAGCACCTCGCGGACCACACTCACTGCGATCCGCAACAAGGCGCGGCTCAGCGCGGCTTCATGAAGAGCAGCACGACGCCCACCAGCACCACGGCCGCGGCGAGCCACTCGAAACCCGTTACCACCTCGCCAAGGACGGCCACACCAAGCAGCATCGCGATCACCGGGTTGACGAAGGTATAGCTCGACGCCACCGCCGCGGTGGACCGTGCGAGCAGCACCATGTAGGCGTTGAAAGCGATCAACGAGCCGAACACCACCAGGTAGAACCACGCCGCCACGGCAGCTGGTTGTGGAGGCCACTGGGGCGTTTCGCCCTGGGTGGCCGACATGGCGAGCAGCACCACGCCGCCGCAGATCATTTCGCTGGCAAAGCCCACCGCTCCGGGGGCAAGTGGCAAGGTCCGCTGGCTGAGCACACTGCCGATCGACCAGGTGACACAGGCAATCGCAATGGCCGCCAACCCCGCCGGTGACGCCTGGAAGCCGGCGCCCTGCGTCAGCATCAACACACCGACCAGACCGACGCCGATGCCCGCCAGTTCCAGCCCGCCGGGCTTCACGCCCCACAGCAGGTTCAGCGCGGCGATCATCAGCGGTACCACGGCGATGAAGGCCACCACCAGGCCCGAGCCGACGCTCTGCTCGGCATAGGCCGTGCCGCCCATGCCGCCGCCGAGCATCAGCGCGCCGACGATCAGCGCGTTGCGCCATTGCTGAAGCGACGGCCACGCGGCCTTGCGCCAGCGCATCCACACCAGCAAGAGCACACCCGCGAACAGGAAGCGTGTGCCCATCTGGAAGAAGGGTGGGAAGCTCAGCAACGCGAACTTGATGGCGAGGTAGGTCGAGCCCCACACCACCCAGGTGGCTGCAAGGCAAAGCACCAACAACGGGTTGTGCGACAGGCGCGCACCGGAAGGCGAGGCGAGGGCGTTCATGGTCTGGGAGGCGTCACGGAAAGTTGGCATCGTAGAAAAGATGCGGCGCCATCGGAATGGCAAACTCAAGGTTCTGCGCTGCATGCTTCGTTGCTTTTCAAGGCGCATGAGGAGCCCGACCTTGAATCTCGATTTCGATTCACACGACACCCGCATCCTCGCCGAGTTGCAGGCCGACGCGAGGTTGTCGATGGCTGAGCTTGGCCGCCGTGTGCACCTGAGCCAGCCGGCAGTGACCGAGCGCGTTCGCAAGCTCGAATCGGCCGGCGTCATCACCGGCTACCGCGCGACTGTGAACCTGGCGAGCCTCGGCTACGGCATTCGCGCGATGGTGCGCGTGGGCCGTGCCGACTATGCCCGCGTGGTCAAGCTCGTCGGGCAGATGCCCGAGGTGGTCAACGCCTACAACGTGACCGGCGAAGACAGCTGGCTGCTCGAGATCGCCGTAATCGACGTCGCCCATCTCGACGCGGTCGTCACCCGCTTCTGCTTGCTGACCGAAACCTCGACCGCCATCATTCTCAACGCCGCGCGCGAGCACCAGCCCATGCTCCCGGCGCGCCGGCAAGACGTCAAACCTCCCATCAGGAAAGTGGCCAACGCATGAGCAACTCTCCCATCGATTTCGCGACCTGCGACCTGTGCGATGCGAACAAGGCCAGCACCGACGGCAACTTTCGCGTGTTGCCACCGGTGTTCCGCGACTACGGCAAGCGGCTCAAGTTCGCCGGCCCCGTCACCACCGTGAAGTGCTTCGAAGACAACTCGCTGGTCAAGGCCGCACTCGACACGCCGGGGCAAGGGCGCGTGCTGGTGGTCGATGGCGGTGCCTCGCTACGACGCGCGCTGGTCGGCGGCAACCTTGTGGCCGCAGGTGCGAGGAACGGCTGGGTTGGCATCGTGGTCGATGGTTGCGTGCGCGACACCGCCGAGCTCGCAGCCTGCGACCTCGGCATTCGCGCCTTGGCGCTGATACCTTTGCCCACGGAGAAGCGCAATGAAGGCCAGCGCGACGTACCGGTGCAGATCCAAGGCGTGTGGGTTCGCCCTGGCGATTGGCTCTATGCGGATGAAGATGGCATCGTGGTCACCGCCACGAAAGCCGTCTGACTGCCCAGGCATACCGCATGCGAACGCAGGGCCTGAGCGCTCCCACCGTCTTGCTCACCGGCTTCGAGGCCTTTGGTGGGTACTCCGTCAACGCGAGCTGGCTGGCCGCGCAGGCGCTGCATGGCCGGCAGATTGCGGGGCACCGCGTGGTCGCGGCCCGGCTGCCCACGGTGTTCGATCTCTCGCTGCGCGAACTGCAGGGCTTGTTGGACGCGCACGCCCCCTCACTCGTGCTTTGCCTGGGCTTGGCCAGTGGGCGCAAGGCCTTGTCGCTCGAACGCGTGGCCATCAACATCAACGATGCGAGCCTTGCTGACAACCACGGCGCCCAACCGGTCGACACACCCGTGGTATCTGAAGGCCCGACGGCCTACTTCAGCACCTTGCCGCTGAAAGCGATGTTGCAGGCGCTGCGGCGGCACGGCCTGCCGGCCGAGCTGTCGCAGACGGCCGGCACCTTCGTCTGCAACCACGTGTTCTACGGGTTGATGCATGCGCTCGCAACGCAAGCTGCCTTGAAAAACACGCGAGGTGGTTTCGTCCACGTGCCCGATCTTCCGGTGCTGGCGCTGCCTGATCTGGTGGGCGGACTGCACCTGATGCTGGAGACCGCGCTGACAACGCAGACCGACGCCCGCTTTGCAGCCGGCGCCGTGCACTGAAACAGCTCAGCGGCGCACGACTTCCAACAACCGATCAAGCCCACCTTCGTTGATGGCCACCATGGCCTTCTCGCGGACGGCGGGCTTCGCGTGATACGCCACGCTCAGGCCGGCTTCGCCCATCATCGGCAGGTCGTTCGCCCCGTCGCCCATCGCAATGGCCTGCTTCGGCGAGATGCCGAGCTGGGTGCATGTGGCGAGCAGCATGCGGCGTTTTTCCTCCCCGTCGCAGATGTCGCCCCAAGGCTGGTTGACCATGCGGCCGGTGAGGACGCCGTTGGCAGCTTCGAGCACGTTGCTGCGCGTGAAGTCGATCTTCAGCAGGTCGCGCACGTGGTCGGTGAAGAAGGTGAAACCGCCCGAGACCAGCAGCGTCTTCAGGCCGGCTGCCTGGCAGGCTTGAACCAGCGCCTGGGCTCCGGGGTTGAGCTGCATGCGCTCATCGAGCACCTGCTGCATGGCCGATACGGGCACGCCCTTCAGAAGCGCCACGCGCTGGCGCAGGCTTTCCTTGTAGTCGCTGATCTCGCCGCGCATGGCGGCCTCGGTAATGGCAGCCACCTCGGCCTTGCGGCCGGCGGCGTCGGCGATCTCGTCCACGCATTCGATGTTGATCAGCGTCGAATCCATGTCGAACGCGATGAGCTTGAAGTCGCTCAGGCGCGGCGGGACGGGGAGGTTCTGGATCACGAGGCCGGGGAGCGGCGTTGCAGTCATAAGAAAAACAGATGGGAGCGTGAGAAAAGTGGGATTGTCCCCGCAAGGCGCATTTGCCAATGGGCACACGGCTTGCGATGCTACGGCGCGGTAACTTATTTGGTTACCGAAGGTTTCTGTCGAAACAAGAAACAGCCCACAAGGCCCACAAACCGACCATGCGCATCCAACGTCTTTCAGCCCTTGCTGCAGTCGCTTTCGTCGCCGTTGCAACCCACGCGACGCTCGTCAATGCCCAGACCGCGAACCCCGACCCTGCGGCTGCCAGCCGGGTAGCTCGTGATGCGGACAACCCGATGCGTGTGATCCTCGAAGCCAGCAAGCTCAAGGTGCGGATCAAGCCCGAGACCGAAGACGCGCCGCCCCCTGAAAAGCGCGTTGTCCGCACACCTGCTTCGCGGCCCGCCGCCGTGGCCAAGGCAACAGCGCCAGCCGCTGCAGTTCCCCCCGGAGCGTCCCAAGCTGCAGCCGCTCAGGCTCCTGCGCCTGTGAACCCGCCCGCACAGATGATGGCCAAGGCGGCCGAATCGGTGCCGATGCCCTCGGCGCTCGCCACGCCGGCGCCCATCGTGCCGGCACCCAAGCCACTGGCTTTGCCGCCGATTCCGCTCAAGCTTGCGCAATTGGTGGAGCCCGAGGTGCCCTCTTCGGTGATGCGCCGCATGCGCAGCGACGTGACCGTGGTGATCGGCCTCACCGTCAATGCCGATGGCTCGGTGTCAGACGTGGTGATCAAGTCCAACCCGATGAAAGCCTTGGACCCGGCCATCATCGATGCGGTGCGCCAGTGGCGCTACAACCCCATC
>Ga0307516_10010535_pt1 | contig 10153 bp, 8 predicted proteins | sample 19_EM_MG_FD_203310 | JGI IMG/M metagenome (GOLD analysis project Ga0307516, IMG submission 203310) | Populus trichocarpa ectomycorrhiza microbial communities from riparian zone in the Pacific Northwest, United States - 19_EM | ecosystem: Host-associated > Plants > Roots > Unclassified | place...
CACATCTCGGTGAAAGCATCCTGGTAAATGACATTCCACTCCGACCAAACCAGAAGGAAGTATGACTCGAGGATTTCGACGTCTCCAAGTTCTCGAACCCTGCGGACGACATTACCCCATACTTGTATATCCCGGCCATCACAAATTGGTGGGAGGGATGGTCACTTCTTCAACCATGCCCACATGCTGACAGGAATGAATTGTTGTAGGTATCCTTTAGTCGCGATTTGCAATAGTGTGTCAACCACACTCCGACCAACTTCCTCCGTATATGGGACTGCCAAGGCCGCCTCAGCCCACCGGGTGACTGTGTTTGCGTTGAGCCCCTGGTACCACCAATCCACATGCGGTGACATAAGCGCCATGGCCCGGTTTGGGAAATCGGGACCTGCTTCGCCGAGTAGGTTGGTGATCGATTGAACCATGAACTTCCCTACATTTGGAACCCTGACAACACCCAAGAACGCGTCTGTCATCCTGTGGTCCCCGACTCGTTCCCGCAAGATTGAATATGAGAGGAGGGTGATGAGAGCCTTGCGCTTGGACTCGATTTGATCCGGGTCTCCAACCCGAGCCATGTTTTCGAGCTCCTTGGCTATCAGGTTCGAAACCTCATCCAGCCGTGTACTGGCGTTTGGTCAGCGGGTGGATATCTGTCAGATATGATCGTACCTCTCGTCGAGGGATGCGGCGTTTGAAACAGTGCAGCCCAAGTCCATTGCGATGATAGATAGACAGTCGGTGACAACCGAAACGGGAGGTAAGGGATCCAGGGAGAATAGATGATGACTATAGCGGAGGATCCAACGGGGCACCTTCTTGGGTTGCTTCTTTTGGTATTCAAGCTGTGCAAGGTCGACGAGGACAACATGGTCAGGACCCGACAGCTTGTAGTCCCTCCATTGGATCTTCGGCCGGCGGGTATATCGGTCGAGTCCTTGATGCCATTTGTGGGATGGATGGAATATGTTATGAATTACGCAGAAACGGTGATAAGACGGGAGGTCTCCAAAGTTGGTCTCAATCGGGAAAGCTTTTGTGTACCGCCGGCGCATGTCTTTGAAGATACTCGATGCTGGATCCACAGTCATGACATGGGGCAACATGCGGAGGTAACACAGGGCGGATAGTGCTGCGAGTTCCTCCGACTCTTGAGGGACCACAGCTTTGTAGCGAATCATCGACACACAACCGGTGAGGATATCGAAGCAAGCTGAAACGAGGACAGGGTCAAAGTTGGCCAGCGTTGTCATCGTTGCAAGTGATCCCAGGGTCGACAAGAGAATATCCTTGTCTAATGACGTCCGGAGCATCCATGAGATGCAATGCAGGTCCAACGTGGTGGTCTGCGGGTCCCATCCACGCGCCCAGCGAAACCAACTAAGAGCATTGGCAACGAACACCTTCACCGTTGCTTGTCCAAGGAAGTAGATGTCGATGACCAGAAAAATCGGCAGAAAAATCAGGAAGGCTAGGGTGACTGCGAGTGATATGACAATGTATCCAATCGAAAGCTCGGGGTCTTTTAGCTCATTCCACCACAAGGAAACACAGTAAATAATCCTGGAGTGGGAGGACGCTGAGTGAAGCGCCCTCAGGGCGAGGGATGCGATGCGACGGAGGGCATGTGCACCGGGGGTCTGATATGGGCAGCTGACAGAGATTGCCCCTGCAACGACGAAGAAAGCGTAGGATGCAACACCAAACGAGGTGACACCGATGACAACTGATGCGATGGTTGTGTCGATCTCCCACAGGTAGCGGGAAAGCGCACAACCGAGGAGCAAGAGCGCAAATTGTAGCATCAGAGGCAACGACTCCATTACGGTGTCGAAATACCAGGTGACAATCCCATCCAGCTTCCGCTGTCGGTTCTGGCTGCGTTCGATCGCTGACCCTCGCATGTCGATCGAGGCGTATCGGTTCAACCATTGTTTTCCGAGCATCGCGAGGAAGGCGGAGAAGAGTGAGGCGGCGAGACTTGCATAAAGGATGGCCTGAACCTGGACATTTATGCGTGGGGGACCGGGCCACTGCGGGATTGGAGGAACGTTGTCGCCGAATGTTGTATTATCAATCTTGTAGATGAGGACGCGGAGGAGGGCAGCTGTCTCTTCGTTCGGGTCCGACTGGAGCTGGGGTTGGACCTGGATGATGAATGCGGAGGTCACAGCGGAGAACAGACCGGCCTGTAACCCGACTTAGCATGTTGTAGACACGAGGAACGCAAAACATACGAAGATCAGGGTGGTGTTCAGGTCTTCATCATATCTTTTGATGAACTCTCGGTCGTACTCCTCAGCCTCGCGACGATACACTTCGTAGAACTTGGTTCGGTAACCTTCCTGTGTTGGCGGCGAGTCCTGTTTGTGGCTGCACAAGGATTTAACATCCAACGACAGTTCGAAGACGCGGGATTGAACTGACCTATCCACTGGCGTCCCCCGTTCCCCACTTCCGCTCTTTGGTTTCTCCTCAGGATCAGGGTCCTGGCTACGGTTGGACATTAGAGGAGCTAGTATTGACGGGCGCGAACCTCATCACGATTGAAGACCTTGGACAGATGCACCCGAGTCGCGTGAGTTTCGACGTTTCTTGGATCTGAAGCCTCGATATTCAATTAAGCGAATGGTGACGCAGCGATAAGACGTACCTTTTCCTGTTCTTTCTGGGAGTTGTGGGCGGCTCTTCTCCAGTCGAGTGTACCGACTCCTCGCCTTCGCCTTCCCGGCTGCAGGTGAGATCAGAAAAATAGAAATTCCAAAGCCACCGGATGTCTCACCTCTCCATCCTGACCTCCTCCAGATTGGCCATGACGCTTGAAGGTACCGGGTTGATCCACTGGAGGTATAAGCAGGGATCGTCAACTAGGCTTCAGCCTGAGGGATTAGAAGGAGTCTGCCACGAGACGAACACGCCCCCGGTGACGTCCCGGCGCTGCGGTACATTATTGTTCACACGCGTACTTGATGTGTTCCGGTCCTGTACGGGGCAGAAACAGGAACGCCGGGGGCACCGCAGGGTTGTATCGAAGCAGGGGGTACTGTTTGCCATTCACACAAGTCTCGGTGGATTTCTATCATGAATCGCGCCGGTCCAACGGGTCTTGTCACTCAGCCGACCCGGGGTTAAATTTCCCGACCGGAACGGCTACCGTCCCCCGCCGGATCATGGGTTAAACCACTTGGCCTTGGCGTCGATGCTCTTATAACCAAACGGGCGTTCTTTTGGAACCATAAGCAGCTCTGTGCCTTGAGTTCGTCACATCATGGGACGGGTCGGGATGGGACCACCCCACGACCGCAACGTCGACCACAGACGGGCCAGCACAGTACGAACCGCGGTGGGTTATTGACGCCTACGATTCTAGGCTCAAACAATCGGAACGAGCAAGGGAGCTACATCTTGAAATCCGGAACCAAGCGTGAATATGAAAAGCGACATGGGAATAACTGGACATCCTCCGCTAAGACTTCCTGGGCAAATTCCTCTGCTATCAACGAAAGTTCGCTGGCGAGACCGGTCCTGTCTCACTCCGTTCGCTGGCGCCATGCAACCGTGAGGCACGTCGCACACCACACACAACGTTGGGCTGAACACGGGACGAACAATCGCCACCATTGGCAGCGATTCTACCACACGGTCTAGATAACGGGTGACGATACGAGTGAGGCCACGCTCGACGGTGGAACCTCACAACCCAATGGGAGCATACTAATCCGACCGTCATTCAGCTAGAACCGTGAGGAGCGCGGCGACGGGTGAGATAACGAGTCTGGTATATTCGGGAACAAAGGTGTAAAGTGGTCAGTTGTGATATAAATGATAATACAGGAACGAAAGCGATGACATGTACGACACGCCCTCCCGCTGACTCGCCTCCTACTGAGGACCGAATCGATGGAGCTCGGAGGGTCGGGGTAACAGAGGGGAATCCACGTGTGAATGGTGTTCGAAGTTCGGGGTTGAGGGCACGAGAATTAAGGGTCGTGGATGGGCAGCTACAGGAATGGGAGAGGGAGGGCACAAATGAATGTCGAGTGGGATTCTGTGGATGTGTGAGTAAACCTAACGAGTGGGTCGATCTGTAAGCGTGACGTACTGGTCAAGATCTCCGACGCTTCCTTGTCCACCTCCAGTAACAGATCCCTGAGTTCCCCGTATTGTTCCCTCGCCACCGGGACGTGATCTTCGTCGAGAGTCGAATTCTGTTGTTGGAGGAATCCTAATCCCCTATCCAGCTGTCCGAGGACATGGTCCAGCCGTTTAATGAGAACTTCCCGACGGCGCCGCGTCTCGATTCCACCAAGGTCCTCCCTGATCGAGGCACACATTTCGGTGAAACCACTCGAGTAAATACTGTCCCACTCCGACCAGACAAGGAGCAAGTACGACTCGAGATTTCGACATCTCCAAGTCCTCGAATCGTGCGAACAACATCACCCATGGTTCCCACCAACCGCCCCCTGCATATTGGTGGGAGAGATGGTTGCGTCTTCAACCACGGCCAAATGTCGACAGGAATGTATGGTTTTAGGTCGTCTATGGATGCGATCTGCAATAGCGCGTCAATCACACTCTGGCCAACTTCCTCCGAATATGGGACTGCCAAGGCTGCCTCAGCCCACCGGGTGACTGTGTTTGTGTTGGATTCTGGTCCCCAAATTCCGTACGGCGCCATAAGCGCCACAAACCGGTTTGGAAAATCGGGTCCGGCTTCGCCAAGCAGCATGGTAATTGGTCGGGCCATAGACGTCGCCTGTGGGAGCCTGACAATATCCAAGAACGCATCAACCATCCTGCAGTCCCTAACTCGTTCTCGCCAGACTAAATATGGGAGGAGGGCGATGATAGCCTTGCGCTTGGACCTGATTTGGTCCAGGTCTCCATCCCGCGCCATGTTTTGTAGTTCCTCGGTTATTAGGTTTGAAACATTGTCCAGCCGTGCGCTGGTTCTTGGTAAGAAAGGTGGATGTTTATAAGATATTGGCATACCTCTCGTCCAAGGTTGTGGCATATGGGACGGTGCGACCCAGGTCCGTAGCAATAATGGACAAGCAGTCGGCTATGGTTGAAGTGGAAGGTAGGAAATCCCGGGATAATAGATGATGTGCATAACAGAGGATCCAGCGGGGCACCTTCTGAGGTCGCTTCCACTGATATTCAAACCGTGCAAGTTGGATAAGGGCAACACGTTCAGCGCTAGACAGTTTGTGGTCCCTCCACTGGATCTTTAGCCAGTGGGGGTACGTGTACTTAGCCATTTCGTTGGATGTATGGGAGTGGAAGATGTTATGGATAATGCAGAAGCGGTGAGAAGACGGCAAGCCTTCGAAGTCGGTCCAGACCGGGAAGGTCTTGACATACCGCCGGCGCATGTCCTCGAAAACACCCGATGCCTGACCCATAGTTGTAAGGTGGGATAATGTGCGGAGGAAACACAAAACAGATTGTGCTGCGAGCTCTTCTGACCCTTGAGGGATCACGGCTTTGCCATTGATGATTGAGACACAACCCGTGAGGATATCGAAGCAAGCTGAAACAAGGGCAGGGTCAAAGCTGCCCAGCGTTGTCATCGATGCAAGTAGTCTCAAGGTGGACAGGTGGACAGTCTTGTCCAATGACGTCCGGGCCATCCAGGAGATGCATCGCAGGTCCAATCCAGCGATTGGCGGGTTCCATCCATGCGCCCAGTAAAACCAACCAGGAGCATTGATAACGGATGCCCTTACCATCGCTTGTCCAAGGAGGTGGGCGTCGAAGGCCACAGAAATCAACAGAACAATCGGTAAGAGGGGGGTGATTATGGATAACAGGGCGACGTGTCCAATCGAACGCTCGAAACCGTTTATTGCCGCATCCCACCAGATGGCAATCCACTTGATAATCAAGGAGTGGGAGAATGCTAAGCGAAACGCCCTCAGGGCGAGGGATGCGATGCGATGGAGGGAATGTGTACCAGGGGTCTGATACGGGCAGCTGACGGAAGCTGTCCCCGCAACGACGAAGAAAGCGTAGGATGCAACACCAAACGAGGTGACGCCGAGGACAACCGATGCGACGGTCGTGTCAATCTCCCAGAGGTAACGGGAAAGCGCACAACCGAGGAGCAATAGGGCGAACTGCAGCATCAGAGGTAACGACTCCATTACGGTGTCGAAGTACCAGGTGACGATCCCGTCCAGCTTCCGCTGTCGGTTCTGGCTGCGTTCAATGGCCGATCCTCGCACGTCGATCGAGGCGTATCGGTTCAACCATTGCTTTCCGAGCATCGCGAGGAAGGCGGAGAAGAGTGAAGCGGCGAGACTGGCGTACAGGATGGCTTGGACCTGGATGATCGTGCGTGGGGGACCGAGCCACTGCGGGATCGGAGGAATGTTATCGCCAAATGTTGTATTATCAATCTTGTAGATGAGGACACGAAGGAGGGCAGCAGTCTCTTCGTTCGGGTCCAACTGGAGCTGGGGTTGGACCTGGATGACGAATGCAGAGGTCACGGCGGAGAACAGACCGGCCTGTAACCCGAGTCAGCGCACCACAGACACGAGGAACATAAAACACACGAAAATCAGGGTGGTGTTCAGGTCTTCATCATATCTTTTGATGAATTCTCGGTCATACTCCTCGGCTTCGCGACGATACACTTCATAGAACTTGGTTCGGTAATCTTCCTGTGTTGGCAGCGAGTCCTGTTTGTGGCTGCACAAGGGTTCAACGTCTAACGACAGTTCGAAGACGCAGGGTCGAACTGACCTATCCGCCGGCGTACCCCGTTCCCCACTCCCTTTCTCTGATCTATCCTTGGTATCAGGATCCTGGCTACGGTTGGACATTAGAGGAGCTAGCATCAACGAGCGTGAACCTCACCCCGATTGAAGACCTTGGACAGATGCACCGGAGTCGCGCGATTTCCGACGTTTCCTGGATTTGAAGTCTCAATATTCGGCGGAGCGAGTGGTAACGCAGCGATAAGATGTACCTTCTTCTGTTCTTTCTGGGGCTTGTGGGCGGCTCTCCTCCAGTCGGGTGTGCCGACTCCTCGCCTTCGCCCTCCCGGCTGTAGATGAGATCAGAAAAATGAAATGGCAAAGCCACCGGATGTCTCACCTCTCCATTTTGACCTCCTCCAGATTGGCCATGATGCTCGGGGGTATCGGGTTGATCCGCTGGAGTTGAAAGCGACGGTGCGGGGGGGAGTGGGCAATTGTTGAGCGCTGAGCGCTGAGTGGCTGATATAAGCAAAGTCCTATGAAGGGATCGTCAACTTCAGCCTGGGGGATTAGAAAGAGTCCGCCACGAGACGAACACGCCCCCGGTGGCGTCCCACTGGCGCTCTGTTACTTCAAGTTGTTAACACGCGGATTTATTGCGTTCCTGCCCTGCGCGGGTTCAGAAACAGGAACGGAACGACCGGTTCAAAACGGGTCTCGGTTCTCAGCCGAACCGGCTGACTCCGCTGAGACTTCCTGGACAAAGTTCGGCGACGAAACCTATTCCGTGTACTAGCGCGCAACTAGCTCTGATCGGACCCACGCCGCACCCACGCCGCCAAAAATCAAGGATCAGTCATGATGTCGACTGGGTACCATGCTGTTCCTAGTCTCCTCGAGCAAACCACTAACGCCCACTTATATCATCTGTTGTTATCAAAATATCCGGCTCTCGGGGACAGCCATACACGTAGCTCAAGTTCAGTGTCATCCGGTCACTTCCACTTCCACCAGTCGTTCGACTCGCCTTCGCCACACACAATGTTAGGTTGAACACTGGACGAATAATTTCCAGCATTGGCAGCGATTCTACCACACGATTACGATAGCATGTGGCGATTTAATCGAGTCCCTGTCGCAGAACTTGGCCACGCTCGACGGTGGAACCTCGCAAACCGACTTGGGAGGGTACTGGTAGTCTGACCGTTGTTTAGCGAGTACCGCGAGGAGTGTGGTGGAGGGTAATATGATGAGGCTGGTATATTCGGGAACAAAGGTTACATAAAGCGGTAAGTTGTGGTACGCATGATAGTATACAGACGAAAGCGATGACATGCACTGCACGCCCTTCCGCTGACCCGCCTCTTACTGAGGATGGAATCAACATGGCTCGACATAGTGACAGAGGGGGACCTATATAAGAATCAAGCTCGGAGTTCGGAGTTGGGGGCACGAAACTGAAATGCCGTGGATGGGGGCTACAGGAATGGGAGAGGGAGGGCACACGTGCACGTGAGTGGGATTCTGTGGATGCGTGAGTAAGTCGAACACTTGGTTAATCTGAAAGGCGTACAGGTCAGGTCCGGATCTCCTACGCTTCCTCGTTCACCCCCACCAATACATCCCTGAGTTTCCCATATTGTTTCCTCGCGGTTGGGATGTGATCTTCGTCGAGAGTCGGATTCTGTTTCCTCAGGTGTTCTAATCCACTATCCAGCTGTCCCAGGATGTGATCCAGCCGTGTGATGAGAACTTCCCGATGGCACCCCATCCCATTTCTACCGAGTTCCTTCCCAATCGCGGCACACATCTCAGTGAAACCCCCCTGGTCAATGCCATTCCACTCCGACCAGACAAGGAACAAGTATGACTTGAGTATTTCAACATCCCCAAGTTCTCGAACCCTGCGGACGGCATGGGCCTGCGTTCCCATCATCCGCCCACTGCATATTGGTGGGAGAGGTGGTTGTTCCTTCAACCACGCCCAAAGTTCTGGAAGAATGGGTGATGCTCGAGAGAAGTTGAATGTGAATGAGCAGCCGTTGTACGAAATTAGGCAGTTGTTGGACACGATGTGCAACAGTGCGTCGATCACACTCTGGCGAACTTCCTCCGTAACTTCCTCCGCATATGTGACTGCCAAAGCCACCTGAGCCCACCGTGCGGCTGTGTTCCCATCAAAGCGCGATCCCCAGCCTGCATATGGCGACATAAGCATAATGAGCCGGTTTGGGAAATCGGGACCCGCTTCGTTAAGCGGCGTGGCGATCAAATCGCCCATGACCCCCCATACGCTCAGAACCCTGACAACACCCAAGAATGCGTCAGCCATTCTGTGTTTCCCAGATCGTTCCCGCGAGACTAAATATGGGAGGAGGGCGGAGAGAGCCTCGCTCTTGGACTTGATTCGATCCGGGTCTCCGACCCGAGCCATGTTTTCGAGTTGACCGGTTATCAGGTCCGAAAGGTCCTCCAGCTGCGTGCTAGTTCTCGGTCAGAAGGGCGAATATTCGTTGGATATAGACATACCTTTCGTTAGGGAATGTGGTGTTTGAAACGGTCAGACCCAGGTCAATCGCGATGATCAACAGACAGTCGGCGACAACTGAATCGGGAGGTAGAGGAACCTGGGATAATAGATGATGTGCAAAGCTGAGGATCCAACTTGGCACCTCCTGAGGTCGCCCCATGCGATATTCAAACTGCCCAAGCTGGACAAGGGCAACACGTTCAGCGCTGGACAGTTTGTGGTCCTTCCACTGGATATCGGGGAGATGGCGGCGGACATAGTTAGGAGGCGATTTGTTGAATGGGGGGGAATAGAAGATAGTACGGATCATCCAGAAGCAGTGAGAAGCCGGCAAGCCTTCGAATTTGGTGTCGAGCGGAAAGGTCTCGACGTACCGCCGGCGCATGTCCTCGAAAACACCCGGTGTCGGACCCAGGGTTGTGAGGTGGGATAACGTACGGAAACAACACAAAACAGATAGTGCCGCAAGCTCTTCTGATTCTCGAGGAATCACAACTTTGTCCCTAATGATTGACACGCAACCGGAGAGGATATCGAAGCAAGCCGAAACGAGGACGGGGTCAAAACTGCCCAGCGTTGTCATTGATGCAAGTAACCTCAGGGTCAACAGGTGAATAGTCTTGTCCGACGACGTCCGGAGCATCCATGAGATGCAATGCAGGTCCAACGAGGCGGTTTGTGGGTCGCGCCCACGCGCCCAGTGGAACCAACCAGGAGCATTGGCAACGAATGCTCTCACCATTACTCGTCCAAGGCGGTAGACGTCAATGGCCAGAGAAATCAACAGGAAGATCGGGGAGAGGAGGGTGAATGTAGATAACAGGGCGTAGTGTGAAATCGAATAGTGAAAGCCGGCTGTTGCCATCTTCCACCAACCGGTAACCCATTCGATAGTTTTGGAGTGGGAGAATGC
>Ga0307516_10010536_pt1 | contig 10153 bp, 5 predicted proteins | sample 19_EM_MG_FD_203310 | JGI IMG/M metagenome (GOLD analysis project Ga0307516, IMG submission 203310) | Populus trichocarpa ectomycorrhiza microbial communities from riparian zone in the Pacific Northwest, United States - 19_EM | ecosystem: Host-associated > Plants > Roots > Unclassified | place...
TGCTGCGGTCCGATGCTCACGTACTCAAGTACGCTCCGCTTCGGTCCTCGCGAAAGCCTCGCCAGAAACCAGGCTTGGCGGGTGGGATGGCTGAAAGATGTGGCTGAAGATGAGCCTGAAACTCGACCTCACCTAAACGGCGATCAGAAGCTCGAGGCTGGTCAGCGGCTGGGGTTCGGGTTACGAGCCGCACCGCGTATGAAGCGGCCGGACTGGTTCTTGCTCGGCATGGGCGCGACGGTCGCGCTGGCCTGGCTCGTGCCCGATCCGGGGGCGAAGGGCGGCAGCCTCCACCCCGAGCTGCTCAACAAGCTCGGCGTGGCACTGATCTTTTTCTTGCACGGCCTGGTGCTGTCGCTCGAAGCGTTGCTCGCCGGCACGCGCAAGTGGCGGCTGCACTTGCTGGTGCAAGCCTCGACCTTCGTGCTGTTTCCGCTACTGGGCCTGCTCTTGCTCGCCGCCTTGGGCGCGCACGTGAGCTTGGAGCTTCGCACGGGGCTATTCTTTCTGTGCGCGCTGCCGTCGACCGTGTCGTCTTCGGTGGCGCTCACGGCGGCCGCGCGCGGCGACGTGGCAGCCGCCGTTTTCAACGCGACCTTGTCGAGCCTTTTGGGTGTGGTGCTGACGCCGCTTTGGCTCAGCTTGGTGCTGGGCACTTCCGGGCAGGCGCTGCCTTTCGGCTCGGTGGTGCTCGATTTGCTGCGCTGGCTCGTGCTGCCGCTGCTCTTGGGGCAAGTTGCGCGTCCGCTACTGGGCAAGCTGGCGGCTCGCTACAAGTCCGGTATCAACATCGTCGACCGACTGACGATCTTGATGCTCGTCTATACGTCGTTTTGCGACTCGGTGAAGGGCGGCGTTTGGAGCAGTGGGGCACAGCCCTTGGCGATCTCCGCGCTGGCTTCTTGTGCGCTGCTCGGGGTCGCGCTGGTCGTCACCTGGTCGGCGGGTCGCGTCTTCGGCCTCGAGCGGCCCGAGCGTATCGCGGCGTTGTTCTGTGGCTCCAAAAAGACGCTGGCTTCGGGCGTGCCGATGGCGCGGCTGATCTTCGGCACGCAACCCGGGCTGGCGCTGATCTTGCTGCCGATCATGATTTATCACCCCCTGCAGTTGGTGGTCGGCGGCTGGCTCGCCGGCAGGCTGGGTCGCGCGTCCGACCCGAGCTAAGACGCGGGGCTCGGCTCGGCGACTGCAGGTGGCTCTGGCGTCTCGTGCCGCTTACCGCGGTGGCGTGAGAAGCGATCGAGGGACAGGTACACGATGGGCGTCGTGAACAGCGTGAGCAGCTGCGATACCAAAAGGCCGCCGACAATCGTGATGCCGAGCGGCTTGCGCAACTCGGAGCCCATGCCGCTGCCCAGCGCGAGCGGCAGCGCACCGAGCAGCGCCGCGCAGGTAGTCATCAAAATGGGACGAAAGCGCAGCAAGCAGGCCGTGCGGATGGCCTGCGCCGGGGTTTGACCGCGCTCGCGCTCCTCTTCGATCGCAAAATCGATCATCATGATGGCGTTCTTTTTCACGATGCCGATCAGCAAGATGATGCCAATCAGCGCGATGATGCTGAGCTCGACTTTGAACAGCAAGAGGGCCAGAAGCGCGCCGACGCCCGCCGAAGGCAAGGTCGAGAGGATGGTGATGGGGTGGACGTAGCTCTCGTACAGCATGCCGAGCACGATGTAGACCGTGAGCAGCGCCGCCAAGATCAGCCTCGGCTGGCTAGCGAGCGAGTCTTTGAAGGCTTGAGCCGTGCCCATGAACTGCGCGTGCACGCTGGCCGGCAGCCCAATCTGGCGTTCAGCGGCGTGAATGGCGTCGACGGCCGGCCCGAGCGCGACATTCGGCGCCAAGTTGAACGAAAGCGTGACCGACGGAAACTGGCCTTGATGGTTGATGGCCAGGGCAGACGTCGTGATGCTGGGCGTCACCACCGCGCGCAGCGGCACCTGCCCACCCGGCGCGCCCACGTACAGGTTGTCGATGCCGCTCGGCCCGTTTTGGAGCTCGGGCTTCACCTCGAGCACCACGCGGTATTGGTTGCGCTGGGTGAAGGTCGTGGCGACCTGCCGTTGGCCGAAGGCATCGTACAGCGTATCGTCGATGGCTTGCGGCGTGATGCCGAGTCGCGCGCCGGCGTCGCGATCGAGCGCGAGGCTCAGGGTGAGGCCGGTCGTTTGCTGATCGGTGGCGACGTCTTTCAGTTGCGGTACTTTTTTGAGCCGCTCGAAGACGCGCGGCGCCCAGTCGCGCAGCTCTTGCAAGTCGGCGTCTTGCAAGGTGTATTGGTACTGCGTGCGCGCTTGGCGTCCGCCCACCCGCACGTCTTGAAACGACTGCAAAAACAGGTTGATGCCGGGCACGCGCGCCAGCTGGGGCCTGAGCCGCGCGATGATCTCGTCGGGCGAGGTCTTACGCTCGGGCTTGGGCTTCAGGTCGATGAAGACCGTGCCGTTGTTGCCGGTCGACCCGTTGGCAGCGCCGATGAACGACACCACGTGCGCGATGTCCGGATCCTTCTGCACGACGGCGTTGATCGCCTGCTGGCGGTCTTTCATGGCGCGAAACGAGATGTCTTGCGGCGCCTCCGAGAAGCCGGCCAGCGCCCCGGCGTCTTGCTGTGGAAAGAGTCCCTTGGGCACCACCCCGTACAGGTAAATGCTGAGACCGAGGGTGCCAGCGATGACCAAAAGCATGAATTTGCGGTGGCCGAGCACCCAGTCGAGCGCATGCTCGTAGCCCTTCAGGACCGCTTCGAAGCCGCGCTCTGACCAGTGATACAGCTTGCCGTGGCGCTTTTTGTCGCGCAAGAGCCGCGAGCACATCATCGGCGTCAGCGTGAGCGACACGATTGCGGAAATCACGATCGCGATCGAGAGCACCATCGCGAACTCGCGAAACAGCCGGCCGACGATGCCGCCCATCAGCAAGATGGGTAAGAACACCGCGACGAGCGAGGCGGTGATCGAAACGATGGTGAAGCCGATCTGCTTGGCGCCCAAAAGCGCCGCTTCTAGCGGTTTTTTGCCCTGCTCGATGTAGCGGGTGACGTTTTCGGTGACCACGATGGCGTCGTCGACCACAAAGCCAGTGGAGATGGTGAGCGCCATGAGCGACAGGTTGTCGACGCTGTAGCCGAGCAGGTACATCACGCCGAAGGTGCCGAGCAGCGAGAGCGGTACAGCGACGCTCGGAATCGTAGTGGCGCGCAGCGAGCGCAAAAAGACGAACACCACCACGACCACGAGCAGCACGCTGATCAGCAGCGTCAGCTCCACGTCGTGCACGGAGCCGCGAATGGTCTGCGTGCGGTCGAGCGCGATCGACTCGTGAATCGAAGGCGGAATCGAGGCCATCAGCGAGGGCAACAGGCCGCGCACACGCTCGATCGTCTCGAGGATGTTCGCGCCCGGCTGGCGCCGAACGATCACCAGCACCGAGCGCGTGCCGTTGACCCAGGCGGCCAGGCGGTTATTTTCGACGTCGTCGACGACGGTGGCCACCTCTTTGAGCCGAACAGCCGCGCCGTTCGCGTAGCCGATGATCGTCTCCTTGTACTTGTCGGCGCCGAAGATCTGGTCGTTGGCTTCGATCACCGCGGTGCGGTTAGGTCCGACCAGCGAACCTTGCGGTTGGTCCACGGAGGTTGCAGCCAGGGCGTTGCGCACGTCGCTCGAGCTGACGTTGTGACCGGCCAGCTCGCGCGGATCGACCTGTACCCGAACCGCGGGCTGCTGCCCTCCGCCCACGAACACCTGGCCCACGCCCGGCACCTGCGCGATCTTCTGCGCCAGCACGGTGTTGGCGTTTTCGAACACCTCGGACAGAGGCAGCGTGTCGGAGTTGAGCGCCAAAATCAAAAGCGGCGCGTCGGCGGGATTGACCTTGCGGTACGTCGGCTTGAGCGGCAGGTTTGGCGGCAGCTCGCCGCCGGCTGCTGCCATCGCGGCCTGCACGTCGCGGGCGGCGCCGTCGACGTCGCGATCCAGATCGAACTGCAGCGTGAGCGACGTGGCGCCGAGCACGCTGGCCGACGTGATCTCCGTAATGCCCGCGATGCGGCCGAAACGGCGCTCGAGCGGAGTTGCCACCGACGAGGCCATGGTTTCGGGGCTCGCGCCGGGCAGCGCAGCGCTGACTTGAATGGTCGGAAAGTCGACGTTGGGTAGGGGAGAGACCGGCAGGTGCAGGTAGGCGGCGATGCCGGACAGCACGATGGCCGCAGCCAGCAGCGTGGTGGCGATCGGTCGCTGGATGAACGGCCCGGAGATGTTCACGACTCGGCTGCCCTCGGCTGGCGTACTTCGGCGCCGAGGCGGCGCACGAAAGCGCCGAGTCGCGTCATGTACAGGTAGATGACGGGCGTCGTGTACAGCGTCAAAATCTGGGAAATCAGCAGGCCACCGACGATCGAGATGCCGAGCGGGCGGCGCAGCTCCGAACCCGTTCCCGTGCCGAGCGCGAGCGGTAAGGCGCCGAGCAAAGCCGCCAGCGTCGTCATCATGATCGGCCGGAAGCGGAGCAGACAGGCCTGATGAATCGCTTCTCGAGGTGAAAGCTGCTGCTCGCGCTCCGCCTCGAGCGCAAAATCGATCATCATGATCGCGTTCTTTTTCACGATACCGATCAGCAAGATGATGCCAATCAGCGCGATGATGCTGAACTCGTTGTGCGTGACGATCAGCGCCAAAAGCGCGCCCACGCCTGCCGAGGGCAGCGTCGACAGGATGGTGATCGGATGGATGTAGCTCTCGTAAAGTACGCCGAGCACGATGTAGACGGTGATCAAAGCCGCCAAGATCAGCACCGGCTCGCTCGCCAGCGACTCGCCGAACGCCTTGGCGGTGCCGACGAAATCCGCGTGCACACTGGCCGGTAGCCCGACGTCGCGTTCTACGGCGTGAATCGCGTCGACGCCGGCGCCGAGCGAGCCGCCTTTGGCGACATTGAAAGAGATGGTGACGGACGGGAATTGCTGCTGGTGATTGATCACCAGCGGCGCCGGCTTGTGCGCGAAATGCGCGAAGGCGCCGAGCGGTACCGCCGAGCCGGAGGTCGACTTGACGAATAGCTGCGACAGCGCGCCTTCGTTCTCGCGCTGTTCGGGCTTCACCTCGAGCACGACGCGGTACAGGTTGAGCTGCGTGAAAATCGTCGAAACTTGGCGTTGCCCGAAGGCATCGTACAGCGTGTCGTCGATGGCCTGCGTGGAGACGCCGAGCCGAGAAGCCGTGTCACGGTCGATGTCGAGCGACATGCCGAGGCCGGCGGTTTGCTGATCGCTCGCGACGTCGGCAAGCTCGGGCAGCGCGGCGAGCTTTTTCGTCATGGTCGTGCCCCAGGTCGCAAGCTCTAGCGGATCCGCGGCTTCCAGCGTGTATTGGAACTGGGTGCGCCCCGCGCGGCTGTCGATCTGCAGGTCTTGAATCGACTGCAGGTGCACGTCGATGCCGGCGATGTCTGACAGCCCCGGCTTCAGACGCTCCATGATGCCGTCGGCGTTGGCCGAGCGCTTGCTGCGTTCTTTCAGGGTGATGCTGAGCCGGCCGCTGTTCACGGTCGGGTTCGTGCCGTCGGCGCCGATCGACGAAGCGACGCTGGCCACGTCCGGATCCTTCAAAATCACGTCGGCGACCGCCTCTTGCAGCGCCATCATGCGCGGAAAGGAGACGTCGGCTGCCGCCTCGGTCACGCCGACCAGCATGCCGGTGTCTTCTTGGGGGAAGAAGCCTTTGGGCACGGCAACCGCCAGCACGCCGGTGAAGGCCAGCGTCGCGAGCGTGATGAAGAGCGTGGTGCGCTGGTGGTCGAGCACCCACTTGAGGCCAACGTCGTAGTAGTGCACGGCCGCCTCGAAGGCGCGCTCGGAGCTGCGGTGAAACCAACTGCGCTGCTCGATGGGCGGCTCCGGCTTCAGCATGAAGGCCGACATCATCGGCGTCAGCGTCAGCGACAGGATCGCCGACACGAAGATGGCGACGCTGAGCGTGACCGCGAATTCGCGAAATAGCCGGCCGATTACCCCGCCCATGAACAACAGCGGAATCAGCACCGCCACCAGCGAGATGGTCAGCGAGACGATGGTGAAGCCAATCTGTTTGCTGCCGAGGAGCGCCGCTTCGAACGGCGATTTGCCCTGCTCGATGTAACGCGAAATGTTCTCGATCATGACGATGGCGTCGTCGACGACGAAGCCCGTCGAAATCGTCAGCGCCATCAACGACAGGTTGTCCAGGCTGTAGCCGAGCAGGTACATCACGCCGAAGGTGCCGATGAGCGACAGCGGAACCGCGATGCTGGGGATGGCGGTGGCGCGCAGGTTGCGCAAAAAGACGTAAATTACCGCGACCACCAGGCCGATGGTGAGCAGCAGTGTCATCTCGACGTCGTCGACCGAGGCGCGCACGGTTTCGGTGCGATCGCTCAGCACGTCGACCCGGATACCTTGCGGCAGCGAAGCTTGCAGCTGCGGTAACAGCTCTTTTACGTGATCGGCGGTCTGAATGACGTTGGCGCCCGGCTGCCGCTGCACATTGAGTACGATGGCGCGGTCTTTGTTGGCCCAGCCGGCGAGCTGCTCGTTCTCGACGCCGTCGATGACCTGGCCGATGTCGCGCAGGCGCACGGGCGCGCCGGCTTTGTAGGCAATCACCAGCGACGCGAAGCCGGCGGCGTCGTAAAGCTGATCGTTGGCTGCGATGGTGTAGTTCTGCCGCGGGCCGTCGATGGTGCCTTTGGCTTGGTTCACGTTGGCGGCCACCAGCGCCAGGCGCACGTCTTCGAGGGTCAGCGACGTGCCGGCCAACGCCCCCGGATCTACCTGCACGCGCACGGACGGCTTCTGTCCGCCGCTGAGCGTCACCAGGCCGACGCCGGAGACTTGAGAAATCTTTTGGCCGAGAATCGAGTCGGCGTAGTCGCTGACTTTGCTCAGCGGCAGCGTGTCGGAGCGCACGCTGAGCGTGAGGATTGGCGTGTCGGCGGGATTCGATTTGCTGTAGCTGGGCGGCGTCGGCAGCGTGCGCGGCAACAGGCTCGACGAAGCGTTGATCGCCGCCTGCACGTCCTGCTCGGCCGCGTCGATGTTGCGGTCGAGCGTGAACTGCAGTGTCACCTGCGAGCTACCGAAGCTCGACACCGACGTCATCTGCGACAGTGACGGAATCTGGCCGAACTGCCGCTCGAGCGGCGTCGTGACGGCTGACGCCATGGTGTCAGCGCTCGCGCCCGGCAGGTACGTCGAAACGACGATCGTCGGATAGTCGACCTGCGGCAGGGCCGCGATCGGTAACAGCCTGAACCCGACCAAGCCGGCCAGCAGCACCCCGACCATCAGCAGCGTCGTCGCGACCGGCCGCCGGATGAACGGCTCGGAGATGCTCACGGCTTGGCTCCGGCTCCGTTTGGTCCGGCACCGGCCGACCCTGCCGGTGGCCGCGGCGCCACGCTCGCGCCCGCGCGCAGCGCGTTTTGCCCTTCGACCACGACCTTGTCGCCAGCTGTAAGCCCGCTCTTCAAAATCACGAGCTCGTCTTGGGTCGAGTCGATCACGACCGGGCGCACGCTGGCCTTGTTGGCCGCGTCGACCAAATACACGAACGTACCCTGCGGCCCGCGCTGGATCGCCGTCGCCGGCACCACCAGCGCGCCCTTGCGCGTCGTGAGCAAGAGCCGCGCTTTGACGAACGCGTTCGGCCACAGCGAGCGCTCGGCGTTGGGAAAGCTGGCCTTCAGCTTGATGGTGGCCGTCTGCTGATTGACCTGATTGTCGATCAACAAGAGCTGCCCCTTGCCGAGCAGCGTCGTAGCGTCACGGCTGTAGGCGTCGACGCCAAGCGCCCCCGCCGCCAGCGCCTTGGAAACACGAGGAAAATCGTCTTCAGGTAGCGTGAACACCACCGCCATCGGGTCGAGCTGGGTCACCACCACGATACCGGTCTGATCCGCCGCGTGCACGATGTTGCCCTGGTCGACCAGGCGCACGCCGGTCACGCCGTCGATCGGACTTTTGATCTGCGCGTAGTCGAGCTGTAGCCGCGCCGTGGCGGCCTGCGCGCGGTCGGAGTCGACGGCAGCGGTCGCCGAGTCGGCGAGCGCCTTTTGGTCGTCGGCTTGCTGTTTGGCGATCAGCTTCTGGTCGACCAAGGTCTGATAACGCTGTTGGTTCACGCGCGCGTTGGCGGCGCTGGCGCTATCTTTCGCGATCGCCGCTTGCGCTTGCTGCAGGGCGATTTGAAACGGACGCGGATCGACCTGCGCCAGCAGCTCGCCCTTCTTCACGTTCTGGCCTTCAGTGAAGAAAATCTTGTCGAGCCGTCCGTCGACTTGCGTCTTCACGGTGACGGTCGCAAGTGGCGTCGCGTTGCCGATGCCCTCCAGGTAGATCGGCACGTCTTTCAGCTGCACCTGGGCGATCACCACCGGTGTGGGACGCGCAGCGGCGGCCGCGGAGCCCGAAGCGGCGGCGGCCGCTCCGGCGTTTTCGGCGCGCTTGCGGCTGAAGAAGAAGACGCCGCCCAGCGCAAGCGCGATACCCAAGCTGATGTAGAACGCGGCCCGGCGCGGCTTTTGAGCCTCGCGAGCGGTGGCGGCCGGGACGCTGGCGGTCCCAGGGCCTTGTTGCGGTGCGGTGTGGTCCATCTACTTACTTTCCGAGCGCCGACAGTAGACCTGCGCGGGCGGAGGCCAGGTTGTATTCTGCTTGCACGAGCTGTGCCCCGGCGGCGAGCGCCGCGACTTCGGCATCGTCGAGCTCGATGATGCTACCCACGCCCTGCTCGTAGCGGCCCTCGGCGAGTCGCAGGCGTTCTTTGGCGTTTTCACGCGCGTCTTGCGCGGCGTCGATCGCGGCTTTCGCCGAGCGCAGACTGAGGCGCGCTTGCTCCACTTGAAAGCGCACGGACAGCTCAGCCTGTGAAAGCTGAGCTTGCGCGACCGTCACGTTGGCCCGCGCTTCGCGCACCTCGCCTCGCGTCAGCCCACCCTGAAAGATCGGCCAAGTCAGGTTCAAGCCGATGTTCCAATTCAGGCCCAGCGCGTCGAGCGCCGGCCCTGCCTCCGACACCCCGCCCAGGCCGGAGAGCGTGGGCCCGTAGGCGCCTTGAATCGAGCTCACCGTGAGCTCCGCAGCTTTGGTCTGCTTTTGCAGCGCGACCAGCTCCGGACGCGCCGCCAGCGCTTGCCGGAGCAGCGCGTCGCCCGAGCCGTCTTCGCCCGGTATCGGGCCGAGGCCTTCGTCGGCGACTTCGTAGTCGGTGCCCTGCGCGATGCCCATGGCTTGATTGAGCTGCGCCTTGGCGGTCAAATAGCCGTTTTGCGCGTTGATCAGCGTGACGCGAGCGTTGGCGAGATCGGTCTTGGCTTGCGCCAGATCGATCTCGGGTCGAATGCCTTGCTGCACGAAGCCCTGAATTTGCGCCAGGTGGCGCTGCATGTTCTGGACGCTGTCTTCTCCCACCTTCACGAGCGCCCGCTGGGCGTGCGCCTGAAAGAACGCCTGCCGGATGTTGAGCGCGGCCTCGAAGCGCGCCGTATGCTCGTTCGACTCCTGAGCGTCCCGCGCCGCTGACGCCGCTCGCGTGCGATCGATGGTTTGCCCAAAATCCCAAATCAGTTGTGAAGCGCTGACCCCGACTGAAAAGACGTTGTACGTCTGCCCGCCGGCGCCGACCGTGGTCGGGGGCCCGTTCTGCGTCGTGCGCACCGAAGCGCTGCCATGAACGCGCTCCGCCAACCCGTTGCCGGTCACCTGCGGCAAGTACCCGGAGCGCGCCTGCTCGACCCGCCCCGACGCGGCCTCCGTTTGTGCCTTGGCCGTGAGCACGCTCGGCTGATGCTCCAGGCCGGTCGCGACGGCCTCGTCGAGGTGCAGGACACGTGGCGCCCGCTCCGGCTCGGGCGCCGCCTCGGTTTGCGCAGCACAGACGTGGGTCCACGTCGTGGTCGTCAGCAGCGCGATGCCGAGAGCTGCGAGCCGCTGCCGCAAAACGAGGTGGCGCGCGCCGCCTCGACCAAACTCTCCGCCCGCATCGAATACGTGCAGCATGCTCGGTACTTGCCAAATCGCCGCCACGGAGGCAAGGCGCGCGCCCGAATGATTGCTCTACCGGAACAAGCAATCACATCCCAGTAACAAATGATCACAATCGGCGGCCGTGGTTCA
>Ga0307516_10010537_pt1 | contig 10152 bp, 2 predicted proteins | sample 19_EM_MG_FD_203310 | JGI IMG/M metagenome (GOLD analysis project Ga0307516, IMG submission 203310) | Populus trichocarpa ectomycorrhiza microbial communities from riparian zone in the Pacific Northwest, United States - 19_EM | ecosystem: Host-associated > Plants > Roots > Unclassified | place...
AAAAATCACAATGTAGCCCAGGAATTGAGAGGTAAAGTCCCTTAGTCAACCTACCAGATCAGCTCAGTAACTTAGCGAATAATAAGGAACAATGCCCAAAAAGGTTAGGCATCATGTTTACTGAAACGGAGTATATTACAAGAAGTCGTTGACTTGCCCTTAGAACTAAAATTCAGATTTATAATCTCACCCACTCTGAAATTGAACACTGTATACAATCTATTCAAGATGAATTAACAAAATATGTCCCAATGTTATTCAGGCAGGTCCCAATTGCTGCAGAGCAATTAAACTGGAAAAGCTCCAGGAAATCAATATTCTTTTTTTTTTCTTTTTGAAGGGCGGGATGCTGAATATTGTCAAAAATATATTACTTCTCTTTTGTTGGTTGGATGAAGTATATAGCATCCATGGAGGGCAATGGCTGCCTTCGTCTGTATATGTCTTCTACCACTGCAGAGAAAAAAAAGAGATAATCAAGCAACTTGGAGAGTACAGCAATTAAATTTCAAATGGACATAGATTTTTCTTTCTCCCATCGTTTAAACCATATAATCCCACTTGCAATGCAACTTGAGGAATTTTACTCTAAGCTAAGAAAATAGTATATTGGAGCGGCATTTTTCTGTAATTTACAGCAAACAGAATACCGGTACGATTACATGGAGGATAAAATGCTTCAATGGATAGCCATGTGTAGAATTGAATCATTTATTTTTATGGCATAATATTTCATGAATTGCTCCATCTCATAGAATACTAAAATAATATCCATTGGTGTTTGCAGCCTGTTATCTAAAGTGATCTAAAATGCATATAATACATTCCAAGTAATATTTTGCACAGAAAAACTACAAAAAGAAAATTTTCTATGTTATGTCTCTCAAGTGGATTTTTAAATTGTAACGAAACAGCTGAACTATCTCAAATTTTTTGAGTTTGCCCTTTTATTCTTACATGAAACTCCTTCCTGTGTGATATCAGCCATCTTGCATGAGTATGACATGATCTTCACAGTAAGTCTGTCCATGATAAGTACCTGCAGGTATGAGATTCAAGTCCTGACATTAATGACATATGCGTACTGTATGAGATGGAAAGCGGTGGCAAGATAGCTTTAATCACACGGACATGTATCAAAACACTAGTCTAAACCGGGAAGTCATTGGGTAAGGCAATAGACATGATTCTAACAAGTCCCAAATTTTCACTAACAGATAATTTCGTCTGGATACAGTCAAAATATCATCGACACAAGCTGGACATGTGCCATTTGTATCAGAACACAGGTGTCGTACTTCTAAGCTTGACAGGAAATCAATTCCAGACACTGCGAAAATGCTAGGATATTTATTTGAAACTCCATGAAATGCAAGGACATTTACTTGATCTAAATGGTATTAAGAAAATAGTATAGATGACAGGAATAGCAAAATAATAGAACCACGTGAGATACCTTCCAAGTTGATTTTGAATTCCCTGTTTTGGCTGATCGAAGCATTTCATGCAACAAACCTGAACAATGGGTAAATTTAGAATGACAAACAAAGTTCATAAAAAGCACCTATTTAATAAGAAAAAAAAAGTATTCGGATCAAGAATGAACAGTGCACTAGCAATAAATGCGAGAACATTCACTTCCATAACATTCCCTTCCTATTTTTCTGATAGACTCAACAAAAGAAGATAACAGCATCAATCAATTCAAGATGGTCTAATTAGCTTTGGTCTCTTTAGCTTTGGTCTCTTTAGCAAGTAGCTTATTCCAATGGACAGAAATTGTTTCGTGCAAAAGCCATTCTTCTTAGTAAAATAAGATATCCAACCCCAAGCATTTCAACTCCTATCATCCACTTCACAAATTCTAGAATCCAAACACTGATACAAATATTTCCATTAATAATAATCCTCACAATCTTAAAACTGCAATCTCCACCACCACGAAACTTCGATATAGCATAGAAATTGAAGAAATTCCTAGCAACTAATACTAACTAAGTTTGGCCAATAACTCTATTAATTAGTTACCAGAAATATTACAAAATTACTAGGAACACAATGTCATCGTTACATTACACAATGAAGCTTTAAGAAAAAGAAAAAAAAAACTAAATGATTACTCTTAAGACAAACCAAATTATAAACTCCATTGGACAGAGAGAAAAGGAAACAAGATCACATCAAACTGCTTGCTTTTGACTCTATCAAACTGAACCTATAAAAATTCGAGTAGAGAAGGAGAGATTGAACTTACGTTCACGGCTGATTTGCCTAAGATTCTTGTAGTCGCTACCGTAAGAAGACGACGAGTCAGAATCCGAGAGTGACATGTCGACAATTATTCAAGCCTTCAGAGCCTCTGATTCTATCTCTCTAGTCTTCTCCCGATCGGCGGATCCAGAAACGACAGTTGCAGAGATCGTTTTCTAGTAAGCTAAGTAGGGAGACAAAGAAAAAGGAAGTGAGGGAGGGAGGGAGGGAGCAAAAATGGTGACAAGGAAAAAGAATAGTGAAAAATTGGCTAATCTTTACTGTCATTGCAGGGTTTTTTTATTTTATTAATTGAAAAAAAAAATATATGAATAGTTTTTGAAATTTATAATGTGGGTTTTGGTAGTTGACCATAGCCGGTTCAATTCGCGTTTCGTCGTGGAATGGAAAAGGATATTGACCGGTCTGCGATTGGATTTCTTAATTTTGTTTATAGCCATTGTTTATTGGATTAATTATATTTATCATCTTTTACACTTGCAGTTGCAATATTTCTCCCAAAACAAAATTTTAGAATCGTTCTCTCTCGAAGAAAACAAAAATTTCATCAATTTACAGAATAAAATTACAATAATTTCACACCAAACAAAAAACTAAGAAAACCATATGAATTTTGATTCAAGAATCTCACCTATTAAAAAATAAAAATTGAAATATATAATAGTATCATGTACTTAGCTATTTGACATGTTTTTTATCCATGTAGAATTATTTTATTTTTCAGCAATAAAATCAATATATAAGCTTTTTCAGTGTGCTTTTTGCCATAAAAAAATTCAAATTAAAATATTTATACACGCTTCCAATTAAATAAAATAAAACTTATTTGTGCTAGTAAACATAAAAAAAAATATTGTTATTGATAAGTAAAGACTAAACTGAAAAAATTAAGACATAAATATAGATTAAAATATTTGATCTTGTAACATGGATTATGTACTCAATTGTATTTAATAACTTTGTTTCTTAAAATAAATTCTTTATTTAATCAAACAATTATTTGTACAAATAAAACGTAGAAAAAAAAGTCGTTTGTGATAACTAAAGACTACACTTAAAAAATAAAAAGATGGATATAGATCAAGATATTTGATTTCGCAACACGGATCATATATTTGGTTGTGTCTAATATCTTTATTTCTTATAATAAATTTTTTATTTAATTAAATGATAATAGAAACAGATACACATGGAAGCAATTGAATAAAATCAAAGGAAAAAAATATTTTGCAAGGCTGTACATATTCAAAAACAATCTTATGTTTATATGTGAAAACCAAATAAAAAATAAGTGATATTTAACCTAAGATTAAATTAAAAAATTGAGAAATAAATGTAGCTATACATATTTAATCTTGAAACATGAGTCATAGATTTAATTATATCTAATAACATTGTTTTTCAAATTAATATTTTATTTAATAAAATGATAATAAAAACCACATATAAAAAAATAATTGAATAAAATTAAAGGAAAAAAAATAAGTAAAGCTACGAAAAAAAGAATGTCTCTTTGTATATAGACACACACTTCTAAATAATGTTTTTTGGCACATTGATTTTCCCACCATATTTAGAGTTATAATGTGTTCGCCTATGTATAATAAATCAAAATGCAATATTTACTAAGAGTTATTTGATATTATTTTTGTCTTTAAAATTTAAAAAATAAAATGTGAAAAATTGTTCATTTTGACTATTTTTTTGTTGTTCTAAAAAGATGTTTTAGAAACTTTTAAAAATATTTTTTTTTTGCTTTCAAAAGTTTTATGTCATTACATTATCTAGAAGCCAAGTTGGATTTAAGATATCATAAAAATGAATGTGAATAAATTGATTATGGGGTATTTGTAACAGTGGTAGATGTTGCTTTTCAAAATAATTTTTACTTCTAAATACATTAAAATAATAATTTATTTTATTTTAAAAAATTTATTTTTGACAACAACATATCAAAACGATCTAAAACACAAAATAAAATTAATTTTAAATAAAAAAGTTCAAAATTTCTGAAAAGTATGGTTAAACCGCACTCCTCAATACCCTCGGAGTCAAGGATCCATAAAGTTGGATGTTTGGTGATCAGACCAAGGTCAGGTTCTAGGCATGTAAAGGTTAAATTTTAATTTATTCATTCAACATTTGATGTATTGGAAATTGATCTTCTTGTTTTTTTTCCTTTTCATTTCAAGTATTTTTTTTTTACAAGGTTATCACAATCTTATATCCATGGTCACAGATTATGGGAGTTAACTTGGTTTAACTAGGGTTTTCTTTTATTGCTTTTTTTTCACCCTTCAATATTAGATTTTTTTATACTTTAAATGGGTTCAGGTCGGGTTCTTTTTATCTTTTTTTCATTGTCATTTTTTTTTGTTTTTGTTGCATTCTTTTATTCATATTATTTAAATTATCAATTGGTCTAGTAACTTAGGTCTTAGATTTTTTTTGTTCTTTAGCATTTTTTACAAAAAAAAATGATTGGCTTGTAGCGAAATGCAAGCCATACAAATTTAGTATATATCAAAATATATTGAACATGTGACTTACTGATTTCTTTTGCCCCAAGATATATATTCTGATGATTATATAGATAGTGTTTGGTTACTGTTTTAGTACAAAAGAGACGATGATAGTAAAAACAAAGAAGATAAGACATAAAAAGAGACAAAGATATAATTGTGTTTGGTAGTGGTGTATAAGATAAAATGATTGTCGTTGTATCATATTTTATAGTGGATAAGATAAAATAAAATATGAAAAAAAATATTTTATGCTTAATATTTATTACTTAAATTTACATATTTGTTTTAGAAAATAGATATTACTTTTTTCACTTTAGTTTAGATTGAGTGTTGAAATTAACAATATTATAGTAACTCTGATTATAAAATTTGGACTGGTCTAACAGGTTCCAACCTGGATCAGTTTGGTTTAAGAAAAAAATAGAGGAATGATTTACCCGACCTGACTTGATCAAAAACTTGGGATAAAACACGGGTCATGAATTCTTTAAAGTTTTCTTGATTTTTTTAACCAAAATGATGTTGTTTTGATTATTATTTTTAAATAAATTTTTAGTCAACCCAGGTTGACCCTCGTAACCCGTGACCTGGGCCTTGGCCGGGGTCGACTCCCAATTCAAGTTTTAAAATTTTAATAATAATAACTTTTATGATTTTATCTATACATTGACTCGGGTCAAACTAGGTTGACCCTCCAAATCTGTGACTCGGGCATTGTCCCAGCTTGCCCCAAAATGAGGTTTTAAAACTATGACAATAACAATTTTTATTCTTATGTTGACCCAAATCAACCCGGGTTAACTCTCCTGACCCGTGACACCATCATTGCCCTTGGTATACCCCCGGGTCGAGTTTTAAAACTATAACAATAACCACTTGTATCTTTATGTTAACTCGGATCAACCCAAGTTGACCTTCCTGACCAGTGACCCAGGCTTTGACTCGAGTCGACCCCCCGAGTCAAGTTTTAAAACTATGATAATAAATATTTTTATTTTTATATTGACTCGTGTCAATCTGAGTTTATCTTTTGACGCGTGACCTAGACCTTGCCAGAAATCAATTCTTAAATTGAATTTTAAAGCTATAATAATTATTTTTATTCTTACATATTTTATTTGAATAATTTTAAAACTCAAAGTTTTTTATGAATATATTTTAGAAATATAATGAAGAGGTGTTGCTTTGGGTACCATCGTGGTAAAATATAATGAAGAGGACCATCTGGGCCAGGCAACCTCTCTTCTTCTGGAATGTGCACAGGTCCAATGAACTATGGTCCCTGCTCCCTTGATATTTTCTGCTAAATCTTTGCCCAAAAAAATCTTTCTTTCTTTCTTTTCAGAAAAAGCATTACGATTTATGAAGTCATCTTCTTTTTTAAAAAATATTATTATTATTATGGATTGAGAAAGGTGGTGGGACTGAATTTGACTCTCCAATCCTCTCTCGTCTCTAGAAGAATAACATATACGAGGGAGAAATGAAAGCATTCTGGCTTCAGAGCATGAAGTTTACGCTAACCTTTTCTGAAACCACTAAAAACTCGAACAGCAAAAAAAGAAAGAAGGAGAGAATGGATGGATGGATGGGACTCTACGCATGAATGTAGACATTTCACAAAATTGTTGTCAAACTCCTTACAGCTTGTGATGCTTGAAGTGGACATTTCAGCCAGACCTTAAAATCGTGCGCTGGCTGTGCCATGGAGGAACTGACTTTCACAGGTAGGATTAAAACTTGTACGATCAAACCATACAAGATCCAAAAAATTGTCACAAGAGAAGCATTTAATCCACTTGGATCTTTTCTTTGTCTTTTAATTATTCCTTCCACCAAGTTATTAATATTTGTATGTTTGATATTGCTGGTGTACTTTATTTTTTAAATATATTTTTTCTTAAAAATATTTTAAAATATTTTTTTTATTTTTAATATTTAATTCTCGATTATCTAAAATAAAGATTAACCAAAATTAAAATAAAACAAAGATGTCTAACAACATATTTGTTGTTGGCCATCACTTAATTGACAATTCCCATAGCAATTAACACAGGAAAAAAAAAAAGTATCAGTACCAACTAATCAAAATATTCAAGATTTGGATCAAACAAAACCTAAGGAGAGGGGGTTAAACCCTTATCATTACTAACATTATGATTATAGTGCCTGCAGAGGACATCACATTTTATCACGTTACCGTAAACATAGAACCCAGGTGCCACCATGATCCTAACCATGGCTGGAACCAACTTCCTTGCCCTGTCTGCACCCATATCCTCCATGTAAACTGAGTCAAAGTTCATCCCTTTATCCACCCTGAAGATTGGCAAGCCAGGGTGCACCGAATTGGCCAAAAGGTGCACCAACCACATGTTTTTAGAAGCACTAAAGAATGCCTGCAACAATGGCTCAGGCCAGGCTCTATTCCACCCCAACATAGCCACAATCTCACTCATTTTCCTGTCACAAAACTTGCTAAACTCTTCACTGAAATGCCTTGTCCCTTTACTCAATACCTCCTCCCATGTCAACTCTTTAAGCACATTAAATGACGCGTAGTTTGCTTCACATCTATCAATTGGGTTCAATATTTGATTTACAAAATTCTTTTGGAACCCAACAGATTCAAAATCTTCAAAGAAAGCTTTGTTCAACAAAGCCTCAAGGCAAAAGAGCACACCTTTAGGATTCTTATAGAATGAAATCTTTATATCATAAGGCTGAAGTAACGCAGATATTCTCTCATAAACTCTAACTCCCATGTGCCTTAGTTGCATAGCGAGTGACCTGCTTAATAGCCTAACAGAGGACCTAGCTTCAGATACTGAAACCAAAAATTGCTCTATCACTTTATCACTAACCCCCATAAGACCATTTTGTTGATATTGATGAATGTTGTAGCCGTGTTCACCTCGATAAAGTGGGTTGTTACTGCTACATTCATCAAGTCCAGACTTCAAATCATGGCAATAAATTTCAAGCATGCTAAGCTTGTTTTCAAGTTCAGCCATTGAGTACTTGAGCCTTGAAACTTCAAGAAGTGCGCCATCTCTCTTTCTTGTTGCTTGAATCAATTTATGAGATAGCTCAGCTACAGCAGTCTTCCATTGCTCTTCTCTTGCTATTGAGGCATCACCAGTGGATTTTGGACTCTTCCTAGTCAATGAAGAAAATATGGACTTGAAAATTCCATTTGGACTTGCAATAGATGAATGCTTGTTTAAGCCATTATTGTCCAAAGGAACAACTGAAATCTTCTCTCTTGCATGTGGATGGCACTTGTTGCAAGAAATTGAACCACGACCGTCATCTCCATTACTGCTATCACCATGTCGTTTCTTGGTGCTTTGCTTGCTGTTTCTGTCATGGAGAGGTGATCTTGGATGGAGCTTTGGCGTCGGTATCTTGTCTATAAAACTAGCTGGTGTTGCTTTGGTAGTAGCACTTTGGCTTCTCTCTTCGCTATATTCATCTCCGTGCTCTTCTTTTTCACATTCTTGAATCTGCGACACCAATTAAAAGAAAAACAAACAACAGCAACAAAGTTAAGAAAACTGGTAATTAAGAAGGAAAATATTGCAAACTTTTAGTACTGAACCATTTGGTCCGATTAATTAAAGTAAATAATTCTTGAATTCCCCATCATTTACTTACAGGTGTGATATGAGGGTTTTGAAGAGGGGGTACTACTGTTGGTGCTGGAGGAGGAGAGGAGGAAGGAGAAGAGGAATAGGAAGGAGCCATGTTTATTTGTTATCGATCTCATTTTTTTGTGTAGTTTTCTTTTTAACTAGGAGTCTAGGACTACATGTAGACTGGTCCATCTAGTAATAGACGTGGATATATATGATGTTTTTTTCTTTAAATAAATAAAAAAAATTCTAGGATATGGTACATGCAGCTGTTTCTTATCCGTTGCAGTCTCTTTTCGTTTTCTTTCATTTTCTAAGGTTGTGTCCTATTCGTCCTGTAATCATGGTGATCAATCAGTAGTAAATACTAAGAGTTTAAAAAATGTATTTATTCTTTTTTTATTTTTTTTAATAATTTCAAATTATTTTGATGTATTAATGTTATAAATAAATTTTAAAAAATAAAAAATATTATTTTAATATATTTTAAATAAAAAATATTTCAAAAAACAATTATTATTACATTACCAAACTACTTAAATAGTTTGACGAGCTAAATAATATTAAAAAATAGCTTTGTGTTATTATTTTTTGGTGAATAAAATATTATAAGAGCTTTTTTATATATATATATATTAAAAGGCATTAGTTATCAACTTTTCACTGTGGATTGCACAATGCAATTCACAGTAAAAAGGTTATTTTTTTGCTTTTTTTATTTAATATTTTTTTATTTGATTTAATTAATTAATATTAATTTTTTTTTATTTTAGTTATCACACTCTTATGACACAGATTCCAAATTTAACGGGTTAACATGGTTTGACAGGTTAACCTGGTTGATTTATTTTTTTTCTCTTCCAATTTCATCTTTTAATATCGATTTGATTGAGAATTAAACTTCATAATTTATTTTGTTTACTTTTCATTAAATTATTGTGATCTCGTGAGAGGATTTTACTGAACCTCTCCTCGCAAAGCACTATTTATTGGAATAGTGCTTTGCTTTATTTCTTCCTTTTCAATTAATTTTTTTTCAATTTCATTCTTTAATATTAATTTTTTTATTTAGTTATCACACTTTCATGACATGACTATGCAGTCAAACTCATATCAAAGGCTCTTGAGTCTGGTGTTGTAGCCAAATCCAGGGTTCTTGGCCTGGCATTGCAGTTAGACCCACTTAAACTTAGATTATGCAAGTTTATTATTATTATTAATATTAAAAATATTATTATTTGTATTATAAATATTATTATTTTATTATAATGAATATTGCTAATATAACAATTAGAAAAAAAATATTGTTAGTTATAGGTTTTTTTTCTTGCCTTTTTCTTTGTTTTTTAATTAATCTTTTTTTTGTTTGGTTTATTTCTTTAATGTTAATTTTTTTTCTATTTAGTTATCAGTTATCACTAGGGGTGAGCAAAAAAACCGAAAAACCGATTAAACCGAGAAAACCGGGAAAAAAATAACCGAAAAAACCGAACCGAAAATAAAAACCGATTAAAATATTTAGAAAAATGTTCGGTTCGGTTCGGTTTCCGGTTTTGTAATGCTTAAACCGGACAACCCAAACCGAACCGAACCAGTTCGGTTTAGAAATAAAAAAACGCTTTCTACCCATTAACCCAGCAGGTTGTTCACGTAGCCGCCCCCTCCCTCTAAAACAAGTATAAATACCATATTTTCTTCTAACCCTAAATTTCAACATTCTC
>Ga0307516_10010539_pt1 | contig 10151 bp, 20 predicted proteins | sample 19_EM_MG_FD_203310 | JGI IMG/M metagenome (GOLD analysis project Ga0307516, IMG submission 203310) | Populus trichocarpa ectomycorrhiza microbial communities from riparian zone in the Pacific Northwest, United States - 19_EM | ecosystem: Host-associated > Plants > Roots > Unclassified | place...
TGTATCTTGGGTCGATCCGGACCCGTAGCAATCTGGATGCCAGGCGGCGTATATTGATATGGATGGCTTGGCGAGCGGGGGGAGTGAGTTTGGGACCGAAGGGATAGAGAGCGATTGAACTTTGCGATGGCCTAATACCTGTACGATACTACCTTAGCCTGAGTACCGCAGACCTGTGGCGTAGCATAACCGCAACGCATCCCTGCGCGTACCCAAACTCGTCATCATGTACACGAGTGTAGGGGACTCTACTTGTGACTCTGAGGATTGACACACGGCAAAAAAGAAAAAACAGTGCGTGTGATCTAGGGGCGGCGGTCACTAGGGAAATCCAGAGTGGCTTTGCTAGTTTACTCTGTAGTGAGGAGAGAGGGATGAGGATGGGAGGCTGCGTACTGAGCGTTGGGTTCGATCGCTCCAGCGCTCCCGAGGCTCCTCTCACCACGGCGGTGATGTCTCGAAGGACGAGAGATGTAGGTCGTTTGACGGGGTCGGCGTCCTCGGTATCAGGTGAGGCTGCACGTTAGCTGCCTGGATGATTCTGACCTCTGCCGCTCGCACCTGGTAGGGACAAACCTCCCCGCTCGCATATTGACCGTTTGGCGCCTTGGCAAAACCAAGGTCAATCGCCTCCTCGGTATTGGCCACCCTGAGACCCCCACCAGACACGAATCGACTGGCCCGACCCACCAGACCCCCCTATCAACCCCGCCTCCACTCATGCCCAGGTTTACACGTCCACGTCCACGCACACCGTCGCCTCCGCCTAGAGTCCCACAGCGCCCGTCCAAACCCGCACCCACGCTCCCGCACGAAGTTGTGGAAATGATCATCGCCCACCTTCCCCGCGGCACCCTCAAGGCGTGTTCGTTGACTTGCCGCTCCTGGTATATCGCCGCGGTCCCATACCTTCACCATACCTTCACTTTTACAACTGGCAGGTCCGGGGCTGCTCGTCGCCAGCTGGAGCCGCTATCCAAGTTGCACGAGCTTGGCCTAATGTCCCTGGTGAAAGAAATTCGGGTGAAGCAAGGGGCAGGTTCGAGTTCTTGGTTCGTGCCTGAGGCAATCACGTACCTTGACCTGCGCTACTTTTCCGCCTTCACGAACGTTCACACCCTGGCTCTCGAAAACATGGAAATCTACCGCTTTATACCGGACGTTGGGCGCTATTTCGAACACTTCTCACCAACGCTGCGATCCATCGCGTTGTACAACCCAGATTGTACCCCCCGACAACTATCACATTTCCTCTCTTTTTTCCCAAACCTGGATGACATCGACGTCGACCAGACTAGCAGCCGCATGGACGACACATCCCATTCAGACCTCGTTTCGTTCTCTGCACCGAAACTGGGGGGACGATTGACGCTTCGTCAATTTCGTTGGGTCGAGACTTGGACGCACCTCATCACTTCATCCACTAGCCTGCGGTTCCGTCACATGGACCTGTGCGAGGTCGGAAACTGCGCACCCGTCCTGTTGAGGGCGTGTGCCGAAACCCTCGAGACTCTACGATTCAACGTGAGGGATTCCTCAATCGGTGAGTAGTTCTGTCTGGGTTAATATCTCCGGATTCGGGCTGATGGTAAACAGGAACTCGTTCCCCCCCATATCCTGAATTCGATTTATCGCGGCTAAAAGCCCTCCGATCTCTACAAGTCGAGGGTTGGGTGGCTGACCTCGTCCCGATGGGCCACTGCAATGTAGTTGTCATGGAGGTATTTTCCACTATCACATCCCCCGTGTTCTCCGAGCTCGTCATCGTCCTCACCGGCCACGTGGACTTTTCACGTTGGACAGTCAAGCTGCCCAATGCGTTGCGCATGATAAATAAAGTCAAACCCTTCAAGTTGGTGTTTTCGCTCGAAGCTCCGTCTCCCTCTCAGTGGGAGACACAACAGCTGGAGGGCGTTTTGGAATTTGTGACCACAGGGGGGTTCTTCGACTTTCTAGACCCCCCACCCTCCATCCGTATCCCACGATCTCGCTTCTACGATTGGGACTCCCTGTGGGGAAGGTTGGTGCTGATCGTCGGTGCAAAAGGTTCAGTGTTGACGACATTTTTTTCTTCGAATTTAGGTGTTAAACTGAAGGTGTCTAACGGACTCTATCCCAACTGAAATTCCAGCTGGTTCCTCAATACAAACATTTTTCAGTGACTTCACCCTCCTCGACATTTGTTTGACACCTTTCACGCACTCCATGACTTTGATCTGGACGGTGGGTGCAGCGTCCCTTACCTTATGTCTGGGTTTTGGAAGTTGGTTGTATGAGACACTTGGATTGGCAACGGGAGTATGGGACAAGGGGGGAAGGAGCGTGGACTATGAGGCATACGTGTTTCTAGTCGAGCGTTGGACGTGGTACTGAGATGGTGGTGCCTTGGGTCGATCTGGACCTGTAGCAATCCAGATGCCAGACGACGTGTATTGATATGGCTTCGCGATCGTGAGGAGTGAGTTCGGGTCGACCGAAGGGATAGAGAGCGATTCTACCACAAAGAATTCTAACTACATAGGCTTGCGTGGCGTCGGTATCGATAAGGCGAGGTTCGATCACTCCCGACAACGATTCTCCAACAACCAGAGATATAGGTCCCTTAACTGGGTCAGCACCCCCCGTACCAGGTATGGCTCCTCGTTTGTGCACATTGGTGATCCTAATCTCTGTGCCACCCACATCTGGTAGGGACAATCCTCCCGCTCTCGCGCAGCGACCGTCTGGCGCCTGAATCGACTTGCCCGACCCGCCTGGCCCTCCATCCACCCCACCTCTGCTCACGCTCCCGCCAGCGCCCACGCTCGCACGTCTACTCACACCCTCGCCCCACACCGCCCGTCTATGCCTGCACCCACGCTCCCCCACGAAGTCGTGGAAATGATCATCGCCCACCTCGTCCGCGACCTCGACGATCTCAAGGCATGTTCGTTGACTTGCCGATCCTGGTACACCCCCGCGGCCCAACACCTTCACGATACCTTTACATTCACGATGGGCAGGCCCAAAGTTACTCGTAACCAACTAAAACCACTGTCCAAGTTGCACGGGCTTGGCCTAATGTCCCTGGTGAAATAAATCCGGGTGAAGCAAGGGGCTGGTCCGAGTTCTTGGTTTGTGCCTGAGGCGTTCGAACGTCTTGATCTGCGCTACTTTTCCGCCTTCACGAACGTTCACACTCTGGCTCTCGAAAACGCGCAAATCAGCCGCTTTATACCAGATATTGGGCGCTATTTCGAACACTTCTCACTGACGTTGCGATCCATCGCGTTGTACAACCCGGATTGTACCCCCCTACAACTATCATATTTCCTCTCTTTTTTTCCAAACCTGGATGATGTAAATGTCGACCATACCGGCAGCCCCATGGACGACACCCCCCCTACAAACCTCGTTTCGTTCTCTGCGCCGAAACTGCGGGGACAGTTGACACTTCGTCACTCTCGTTGGGCTGAGACTTGGACGCACCTCATCGATTCGTCCGGTGGCCTGCGGTTCCGTCACATGCACCTGCGTGAGGTCGGAAACTGCGAACCCACCCTGTTGAGGGCGTGTGCCGAAACCCTCGAGACTCTGCGATTCAACGCGAGCGATTCCTCAATCGGTGAGTAGCTCTATGTGGGTTTATCTCCGGATTCGGACTGACAGTGAACAGGAGCTCGTTCCTCCCCGTATCCTGGGTTTGATTTATCGCGGCTAAAAGTCCTCCGATCTCTGCAAGTCGAGGGTTGGGTGGCTGACCCCAGCCTAGCAGACCACCGCAATACCGCCGTCGCGGAGGTATTCTCGACCATCAGATCCCCGGTGTTCTTCGAGCTCGTCGTCGTCCTTGCGAACGGTGTGCGATTTTTGGGCTGGGAAGCCGGGCTCTTCGATACATTGCGCAGGATGAATGAAGTCAGGCCCTTCAAGTTGGTGTTTTCGCTCGAAGCCTCGCCTCCCTCTCAGCAGGAGACACAACAGCTGGAGAAAGTTTTAGAATTTGTGACCTCGAGGCTCCTCGACTTTCTCGACTCCCCGCCCTCCTTCCGTATCCCACGATCTCGTTTCTATGATTGGGACTCCCTGTGGGGAAGGTTGGTGCTGATTGTCAGCGCAAAAGGTTCAGCAGTACTGACGTCAATATCTCCGAACTTAGGTGTTAAAACGCGTCAGGACTCATGGTGCCTAACGGACCTATCCCAACTGAAATACTGGGCTGATTCCTTATTGACTTTACCCTCCACGACTTTTATTTGGTTGTGTGGATGGTGGGAGGATTGGGTGTCTGCTTCTTACCGTATGTCTGATTTTTGGAAGTTGGTTATATGAGGCAATAGAAGTAGAGTACGAAGGGAGAAGGATCGTGGACTACGGAGCCTACTTGGACGTTAGACACCGGGAGTACTTGGATGATGATATCTTGGGCCGATCTGGACCTGTATGGTACATTCCCTGAGCATTGGTCGTGGGTTTTGTGATGGAATCGATCCGTTCCCGATCGGTGTCGACTTGCATTTGTGGCCACTCGCGTGGCACACATACGAAGCCCGATTCCATGTAACAAATGCAACACCTGGGCTTGAGCTTGAACGTTCAGGTTCAGTCCGCCGAACGGTCTCGAGGACGGAAGATCGGCCCGTTGTTGGCACAAGCTCGAGACTCCGTTCTCCAGGTTCTGAAAACACCGTCTAACGGCACTCTCCCAACTGCCGCGTGACGGGCTGGGCAGTTCATACTCAAGTACGTGTTCTCCCTGACCATCACCGCCCCCCTCACTTGCATCATCTGGAAGTCGCTCCGGTGGATGTGCCTATTTCTGTTTGGACACTCCAGAGTGCGTGTGCTCGCGAAAGCGAAGGGGGGTTTGAACTAAAACTACTCAAGTTTTGCCAGTCCAGGCAGGGTTGAGCCTCTTGGCACTGAGCATATCGACTACGACGTCCGCCGTACCCTCGGTTTCGTGGCTAACCCCCGACGGTTCAACGGTGAGTTTTATGAGCGACCTCGTCCCGGGCCGTTCGTTGACTAAGGTTCACTTTTAGTCGCCGTAACGCGAGCAATAGCATTGTTGATCGCAATCGGCAACCCCGAGGTCCTGTCCCTGGACCCCATCTGGAACTCGTTCCTCAATTATGTCCGCAGGAGTAACAGATGTAGGGGAGCGGAGATCTCTTGGGACTACGACGAGGAGGTCGACGTGGCAGGGGACTATGCCGAGGGGTACAGGAGCGTCAGGGTGGATGATATGAATGCCTTGACGATTCGGTTGCAGGAGCGCACTCTTGCAAAGGAGGGAATGTTGATTGCCCGTGGAGAGATGCCAAATAGAGAGAGATAGAGTGTGTTAGAGCCCACACTTGTCTCGCAGAATGATTGCTTAGACCGATTTGCAGCAAATAACAAGTTTTGATCGTGAACACGAGCGGACAGGACACATGACTGAAAAACAGCTGAGCCTTGGACTGAGACCTGAGGTATCGGAGCGGTTTGGACAGTGCCGCACGTAGACACCCTGTCGGGGTCGGGGGCGGCAACGAAGCAGGAGAGGAGGAGCATTAGCGGATATCTCAGGATCCTCGCAGTGGTCCCCCCCAAAAGCGCTCACGTGATGCGCAAATGCTCATCCATCAGAACTCGTATCGGCTAAAAAACGCTATGTAAAGAACGAAACACTTCGTGCTTCGTAACCTTTTTGCCTTGTCCCTCGTCGTCAGAGATTGCACAACCTTCATCCCAACCTCGGCAAGCAATGCCACGAGAACAAGTGCCCGACATCGTCTGGGTCAACCCGAAGTGGTACGCCCACCTTGTTTATTCGGTCGTTACGAGAACACCGGTAACATCGAGCCGCAGGTTCTTGTTCTGCTCCGTCCTCTCCCAAACCAACAACTCGTCCGTGACCCCTTTACTGTCTACCTCAATTCTGTTAGACGATAGGTGCCGAATTGAGTACGGTATCCTACGAAGAACGGTCTGTCAAAAACCGGCTGTGTTCCCCACGACCGAGATCATTGGGCTGGCCGATCACATTTGAGTTCACGTCCACCACGATGATATCCCCAACGACAAGAGGTGGAGGTCGCCCAATAAGTCCAATGCCATCGCCGTCGGGTATTGTTCATCCAGTGGTCCGCGTATCTCACCCTGACCTCTGCGATGCACCATAGGGATCAACCTCTCAGCTTGCATAGCAACCGTTTGGCATCGAAGCAAAACCGAGGTTAACCGCCTACTCGGAAATGTGTCTCCAGAGGCGTGTACCACGCACAGAACGATCTTCCACTGTCCGCACGAAATACTGGAAATGATCATCGCCCACCTCGTCCGTGATCTCGACAATCTGAAAGCGTGTTCATTAACTTCCCGCTCCTGGTATCTCATCGCGGTCCCACATCTCCACCATACCCTTACTCTCAAGAGAGAAGGACCTACCTTCACTCGCGGCAAGATAAGTCCGCCAGCCGCTCGTGACCACCTGAAACCGCTATCCAAGTTACACAAGCTAGGTCTATTGCCTCTCGTGAAGGAGCTCCGGGTGGAGCGATGACGCGGCGCGAGCTGTTCGTTCATGCCTCAGGCATTCTTTAGCAGCCACCTGGGCGATTTCTCCGCTCCCGCGAACCTCCGCACTCTGAAAATCCAAAGCATGGAAATCCACCGCTTTATACCAAACCTCAAACTCTATTTCGAACACCTATCGCTGACGCTACGGTCCATCACATTGCACGACCCGCGTTGTACTCTTCCACAACTATCACATTTCCTCTCCTTTTTTTCGAACCTGGACGACATCGAGATCTGGCCGGGTGCCATACACATACCCGACCCAACCGTCCTCGGTACGGAGCTCGTTTCGTCCCCCACACCGAAACTTCGGGGACGGCTGGTGCTTTATGATTTCAGTTGGGTCGAGACTTGGACGCACCTTTCGTCCGGCGGCCCACGGTTCCGTCACATGGACGCCATGTGGACCTACAACACGCCCGCCCGTCCTATTGGAGGCGTTCGTGAGACCCTGGAGAACCCGCGGCTTAACGCGAGGGGTGGGTCGGTTAGTGCGGGCAACAGTAGAACATCAAACTGAATTCTCCAAGGAAATCTCCCGATCACTTTGAGGGTGGCGGCTTCTGCGAATACACCACAAGGTACTTCAAGGAGAGCCCCCGATATCCGCAGAATTCGGACGGTCTGAAGGAGGCTAGCGAGAAGTATAGCGCGACTCCCGGTCAGGCCACTTGGTGTGGGTGTTTGCTCGCAGAGAGGACGTTATTGCCAGCTCTGGTACTTAGTCCTGGTACCCAGCGGTCTGCCAGACTTCCGATGCACCCAACGTTGAACCCGAGTCAGAGTAGTGGGGAAATGAAACCCTCCCGGAGGGCGTCCCAGTGATTAGAGAGGTCACGGATACTGTAAATGCTTTCGAGGCTGATCGTCACCTGGAATTTACAAGTCGTTGCCTGCGAATACCTTTCTCCCTGAGCTCCGAATCAGGCGTTGGCAATACTCGACGAACATACGTAGTTCCGCTATGTGCTATATAGACAGGTGCAGCAACGGACGAGCATAGGAAACGTAAGGAGTGAATACCGAATTGCCGATATGGATACCGTTTGGACCCGTTATCGAGCTAGAACTCTCTCATGTACCAGAACGCCGCGGCGTCGTTCAAGCAGGAGAGGATATCTTCTACGCCGGGTCGTGCGTTGCGGTCCTCCAGCCAGCACAACTCGACCGTCCTCCACAGGTCATCGTTCAATCCAAGCCGCCTCGCCTCCTCCGGTTTCTTCGGTCGAACCCCCTCCGTGATCGCATGGATGGCTAGAATATCCGACTGTAGTTCGAGGTAGGGGTGGTGTCCACATAGTACCTAGGATATCGCCAGTTGAGTATCCAAAACGACGAAATAATGAACACCCACTTCATAGATGACCATCCCGAGAGCGTAGCAATCGGACTGCCTGGTCGGTCTATTGTCCTCTGATTCAGGCATCCCGAACCTTTCCGGATCCAGAAGTTCAGGGCTCATCCACCGGCGCGTCCCCCCACCAGTGAATGACATGAGCGTGTCGTTCGAAATCAATGACGTCTGAGAGGCCCCGGCAGCAGCATACTTTGTGACGCCAGTGATGGTCGAGAGACCGAAGTCGGCAATGCAGGCTCGCCGCTCCTTGTTGACCAGGATGTTTGCCTTTGCGGACGAGTAAGAGGTGCAAAGATGTTTGGTTCAAAAGGATTACATACTCCCTTCAGATCTCCGTGGACTACGCGGAGGTCGTGCATGTATTTCAAGCCATCCGCAACACCAGCCAACTGAGCGGCACTTTAGTAAGCCCCCTGCGGGATCAAGGGGCGACGCACAAACTCAATGCGGTTCACATGCTGATCTGTCTCAATGAACTCATTGATGTTTCCGTTTTCCATCCACTCGGAAACTAAAGCAAACCGGTGTTCGTTCAACGTCACCCCAAGCAACGGTAGGATATTGGGATGCCGGAGGTGTTTCCAGGCAACACCCTCTCGGCAGAATCTCTGAGATCCGTTTATCCGGGCGGGTACAACGGTATATATAAAACACTCACGCTGCGGATGGCGTCCAGGTCGCTGGTGACGTACGCACGCACGACTTTGATAGCTACCCGACGCCCTTCGTACGTCCCCTGCGATACATTAGCAAAGCCACCATATTCGACTTCTACGGAGCCTTCCGAACAGTCGGGGATGTGCATGGACCTTGGGATCACGCGATGTCGGCTGCATGTTTTTCAAAGCTGATTGAACAACTTCAGCCGTTCCAGATCTAGCATAGTGTGGTCCCCAAGACGCTGTAGCTCGTGTCAGCCTTGGAGGGGGATGGGGATGTGGAAAGCCCACCTCGTCCATTTCATTAACACGTCTCTGGATCTCTGGCTTCGAGTCTTGAGGAAACTGGAAGAAAGAGGCAATCCATGGGAGTTTTTTACCAAGTTGCGATCGCCCTATTTCAGTGTTTGGGACGTTTCAGCGATCGCGGTGTTTCTGTCGTGTTGAGTGTTTAAGTCACCTGGTTTGGCGTCATGGATCTCCTGCTCCTGTTGACTAGACGTCAAAAACGCGTGGCGCATAACAGAGAGTTCACATCGCTCTTCCGGCTTATGGCTCCAGCCAGTTGTGATAACGTCCCAAACGGGACGCTGCAACCGTTGATTCCGACGTGGGTTTATCGGACGAGATGGTCGTTTGCCAGCACGAATGTGGGAGAACATGTTCACCTCGTTACTTCCATGATATGGCAATACCCCTGTGAGGACCTGATCGCAACAAGATGGTTGTCACAAGTAGTAGGGTGGTTTCCAAAAGAGGTACAAACTGAGAAGGAAGTCATCGCGAGGGAGTAAACATCACTCTCTTTTGAAGGGTTGACCACCCAAGTACCGTAGTCCCCAATCAAGATACGTTCCGGGGCCAGATATCGGAGGGCTTCTGGCTCATGACAGCTGGAATAGTATACCCCGAACACCCCCGTGATCCCAAAGTCGCAGAGACACGCCTGGCCATCCTGAATAATCAGGATGTTGTTCTAGACGCACTGGACATCAACGCGCAGGTTCACTCAACCATTCGTGTTGCCTACCGGACTGATGGCACTGTGTAAAATACCCAACCCATGAAGATACACGAGGCCGTCACACACTTGTGCAAGCTATTGCGGGCGTGGTGAGCAGACCAACCTCCAGGCCGATAGGCACGCACCAGCTTAAGACGGATTGTACCTGGCTTCATCTGGATGTACTGTGTGATGTTCCCGTCTGGCGTCCATGGACTCATGATGCAAAACGGGGACAGTGACTCCGAAACATCGAGGATTGGGAGCACGTTCGGGTGGGGATTGTGCTTGCTCTCTTCGATCACGCGACGGGATATCTGGTGCGAAGCAAACTGAGTACGCCTCCGGTTGAACAAAAGGCTCACTGTACCCGTTTGACTTCCCTTAGATGTTCCAAGTAATGTACCCGAATCACCTTAATGCACACTTGCTCCCCATGATATTTTCCCTTCCAGATGTCTGTAAATCCTCTGGATGTGTATTCTGGGGACTCATCACACATTTCTAAGCCAGGGAATATTTGCAATTCACGAAGGAGGGCGTGGGCGCAAAGTCTGATCCATGGGTTCGACCAGATACGCGGGTG
>Ga0307516_10010540_pt1 | contig 10151 bp, 4 predicted proteins | sample 19_EM_MG_FD_203310 | JGI IMG/M metagenome (GOLD analysis project Ga0307516, IMG submission 203310) | Populus trichocarpa ectomycorrhiza microbial communities from riparian zone in the Pacific Northwest, United States - 19_EM | ecosystem: Host-associated > Plants > Roots > Unclassified | place...
CCTACCCTTATAAAGTCATTGAAATCACACCTCCTCCAAAGAATCTCGGAATTCGTTGCTTTCCCACTGTATGTTTTTTTTTTCCCTTTGTTTCTGTTATCTTCTAGTTTTTTAATGGTATTTCCTATCTGGGTTTCTCGTGACTTGATAAAATAGGGGAAAATGCAATACAGTTGAGAATTATTATTATATGATGTTTTGTGGCATTTCCTATCCGGGTTTCTTGTGACTTGATAAAATAGAGGAAAATGCAATACAATTATGAATTATTATTACATGATGTTTTTGTGGTATTTCCTATCTGGGTTTCTTGTGACTTGATAAAATAGAGGAAAATGCAATACAATTATGAATTATTATTACATGATGTTTTTGTGGTATTTCCTATCTGGGTTTCTTGTGACTTGATAAAATAGAGGAAAATGCAATACAGTTGAGAATTATTATTATATGATGTTTTTATGGTATTTCCTATCTGGGTTTCTTGCCTAATCCTTCCCATAGTGGAAGTTTTGGTGTTGATTATATGGGGGAAAGAGGTTCTGATGTTTATCCTCGGGTCCTCACTCCTGTCCAGCTCCCTGACACTACTTGCTCGCAATCAAATTATAGTCAGAAATCTCCGAGATTATGACCTTATAATGACACTACAAACGAAAAGGCCATGTTAGGTCTTTCATAGAAGAAAAAAGATAAAGAGAACCCAACATCAAGTTTGAATGGATATATATGGAAAGCTAGAGCAAAGAAAAGTTGGAGGTCGCAACATAGATAAAGGTACAAATCCCTTAGATTCGTTTTACCTGCTTGCCAATACAAGAGCTACTTTTAAAGGAAAACGAAGAGGAAGAAAGATCAGCTTTTATGATTTTTATACGCTGTCCAGGAATCATCTGTTCCACAAATGGGGGCTCCCCATAAGGACATGTCTTTATAACTGAAGACATTACAGCATGTTGGATGAGGCTGGGGAAAAAGTTCAGAGACATTATTGTTTGCAGATCACATTATTGTTTGAAGGGTATTGGTTTTTCAATCACTAAAGACTCGTTGTTCTCTCCTTGCTGATTTTAACTTCTTGTATTGGGATAAATCCCGTGTTCTGTATGTCCTCTGAACTGGGAAAAGACTGATGGTTACGGCATGGGGCCAAGTTGCGAAACAATGAGCCGTAAATGTCAAATGTACCTATATGATTTCTAATAGAAGAAACCAAAATGCAGACCCTTCCTTTTGGTCTGTGTACACTAAAACAGAAACTTAACTCTAGTGTTCTGTCTGTCTGTAATCATCCTGTCGCATGTTAGTGTCATTATTCGACCTCAGGGATAGAATCAGATGAATTTGATGTTGGTGTTGTGGGTCAAAGTTTTCTTTCATGTGTTCATTTACGTTGTTCCTGATGTAGCAGAACCTGCAATGCGGGGAAAGCGTGACTATTGAAGGACAGGCATACACCATTTCAGCTGTGACACATCGATACCAGCTTCGGAAGGGAAAGTACGAGCCTAGCGAGAAGAGACTTGATGTCTTGTCGACAGGGAGATACATCTTGAACTTGTATTTAGAAAACTTGCTAGAACAATCTTGATAATTTTTTCTGAACAAATTAAATTCAATCTTAAACACGGTAATGCCTCCATCATGTTCTTGTTTCTCAATCATCTGTCTCGTGAAGATTCTTGAGCGCTTCAGTGTCCTCGTCTAGCAGATTTATAGAGTCCTCCTGTCTCTGGTCATCATTGTTAAAATCTTGAAGTCTATGCAATCTGCATACTTGCTGTTGAGCAAACTCAAAATATATATATATTGCTTTCTTGCATTAAAATCAAAATCAACCCCGGTTGGCTCGAGTCAAGTCAAGAGGGAAGCTTTTTAACCCGAATTAATCAATTTTTTTTTTAAGGAAGCTGATTAACACGGGTAAATTGAATATATTATTTAAAAAAGTCAGAATGATTCCATTTCAATTTTGATTTTAACTGGGTTATGAATTGATTTGTGGGGTTGATTTTTTTAAGATTTGACCCGGGGTGAAGAACATGCTAAACAGTTCATGCTAATTGAAATTAATTTTTTTTCCTCAAAAAAATATTATTAGGTTTCGCTGGATGAAATAAAAAAGTACTGACTACTGATGTTAGAGGGTCACAGAACATGGGAAAGGAGAGGTTTAGGGCAGAAAGTTTTGTGTGGAAATGAGGAAAGGATTCGTTAGTGTGCTACAGCTTGATTGATGGCTTAAAAAAGGAGAATGATGCGGTGCATTGCACTCTGAAAATCATTGTTTCAAACATGCTTATGCCATTGGCCCCCACAACTATTGAGACCTTGTCTCCGTATCCATCTAATCATTTTTTATACGTGTCTAAATCTAAACCCTTTTTCAAATTTATCTCCTATCATCAACGGTGGAAACTGCTCAATCACACCACCGAGCACAAAAACCTCTTAATCTCACCTTTAATTAAATTGTTTCAAAATATTTTTTATTTAGAAATATATTTAAATAATATTTTTTATTTTTAAAAATTTATTTGTAATATTAATATATCAAAATAATAAATAAATAATATTTTGGTGTTAAACACGCGGCAGGGACTCGTACGAGAGAAGACTACTCAACCACCGGGTGCCCTCCGTCTGCCCCGCAATTCCCCAAAAAGACCCTCATGGCTGGTGGTGGGACCCGCCAGCGTGGCGTTCTGGTCCCACCTGTCTGATTAAAAATTAGTAGGTGTTGGGGTGGGCACCGCGGGTGAAAGACGGTTTTATCCTTTAGGAGATTAGTAGTTAGGAAGATGGGCCCCGAAGATTAGTGATTAGGAGGGGGTTGTGCCCTCAACCGCGGGCGCATTGGATTGCCATGCGCCAGGGGCATGACAGCCGGCCACGTGCTTTTGTTGGGGGTCCACGTGCGCGCATGTGAGGCCTCCCTCTTTAATGACATTGGTGCGGTTACTCAAGCCCATGTGATTAGTGTTAATTAAAAGAAAAAAGGAATTGTTTTACTGTCAGCAATAAATCATTTCACATAGAAATACGAAACCAAAATGTTAATGTTGCCAATAAAAAGTACATAGGAGGGAGTGAAGCCTTTTACCTAAAAATACTCTCCGTGGTGACTGTTTCATAATACGGTGCGTTGTATTAAAAATATTTATTTTTTATTTTGATATATTAAAACGATAAAAAATACATATAAAAATTATTATTTGAATAATTTATGATAATAGCATGTACCAATGCCTACATTTAATGGTGAAATTTAGAAAGTGTGAACTACCATAAAAAATGTTTTTTAACTGTGGTTGCGGTTATTTTTTAAAGTATTTTTCACTTATAAATGCATCAAAATAATGTTTTTTTTTTTAAAAAAATATTTTTGATATCAACACATTAAAACGATCTGAAAACACTAAAAACATATTAATTTAAAATAAATAAAAAAATTTTAAATTTTTTCAAAAACATTTTTAAAACCTAATTTTTAAATTTTTAGCATGGAAGTATATAAACTTTAGATTTTCTCTACTCTACGCGATTGTGGAAAATTGCCAATCAAATACTCTACTCGTTAGAAGGGGAAGTTCTCAAAATATATTTTTTTCTATAAAAAATATTAATAAATATTAATTATTATTATTATTATCCCCCATGAAAAAAATATTTTGAGAAATTTTTCTTTTGAGAGAGTAAAAGTTTTTTTTTTTTTATCATAAGTGAGTCGAACATTTTAACTTTATCAAAAAAAAATTATTAAATTAATTGGAATAGTTTTTAGGAGCTAACTTTTCCTATAAAAGAAAGACGTTTTATGATGCTAATAAGTTAATATCAAATGCATGATTAAATAAATAAATAAAAAAGAAGAAGGAGAAGTTAAAGTCACCTAATAATGGAGAGAAATTAATAGCTATACGAGAAAAAAAAATTGTATTAAATTGAGAAAAAAATAAAGTAAAATAAAGCTTATATGCTTAAAAAAATGAAATTACTCTTTGTCATGTCACCTAATAATCATTACATGGAGTTATGAGTTAAGAGACACAAAAACAAGTAAACATAGATTTCTTCGTATCCTTTTATGGCCCTGTTTGTTTCTGCGTTTCAAAAACGTTTTTGATAAAATTTTGGCATGTATTTTGGCACGAAAAGCTATTTGAAAAGCAACCGCAACCACACTGCCAAACAAACAATATATATTGTTTGGAAACGCAGATATATCATGTTTTAAAAAATTTAATTTTTTTGTATTAAAAATTAATTTTTTTTTATATGTTTTGGATCGTTTTGATATACTGATCTCAAAAATAATTTTTTATAAAATAAAAAAATATTATTTTAATGCATTTCGACACGAAAAACATTTTAAAAAATAACCACAACTATACTCCCAAACAGACGCTCGACAAAAACCAATAATGTTAATCATTAAAAAAGAAAAACAACAAGGTAGATTATAGTTAATATCAATAAGTGACAGTGACACCCATGCATAATGAGTGATGTTATGTGTCCCAATTTGGATCCACATTAGGTGTAATGTTTGAGAGTGAGTTTTTAATTATATTTGTGCATATTTTAAAAGTATATTTATTTTAAATTAATATATTTTTAGTATTTTTTAATTATTTTGATGCTTGATATAAAATATATTTATAAAAAACACCGTGCACGGTAATATCAAATAAGCTTAATGGTTGTGGTTGTTTTTTAAAGTGTTTTTTACTAGGAAATACATTAAAATAATATTTTTTTATTTTTTAAAAATTATTTTTGACACCAGCATATCAAAATGATCAGAAAACACCAAAAAGATATTAATTTGAAGTAAATAAAAAAATTTTAAATTTTTTCAAAAGTGTTTTTGAAACACAAAAACAAATAGACTAGTGTGTGTATGGTGTGTGGTATTTTTTTAAAATAATATATTAAAATAAGTTTCTTATATATTTTTTTATTTTTGATATTAGAATACTAAACTTATAAAAAAACTAAAAAAAAACCTTTAATTCTTTTTTTAAGTAAAATACACTTTTTTATTTTATTTTTTATTTTATCATAACCGCACTTCCAGTCAACAAGAGGAAGGAGGCCTCCAATTTACAAAAAACAAGAACAGTAAAGTACGTAGATAAAAGAGAGAGAGTCTTTCTTGAAAGAAAGACACCAACCAATACGCAAAGCACATCTTTCTTTTAGGCTTTGTTTTCTTGGCTCTTTGAAACCTTTAATCCATTCCCTCCTCCCCCTTTCACTCCTCCATTAAACGACGAAAACAATAACAGAAACAGCTCTCGACAACAAAAAAGAAAAAAAAATAAAAAAAAGGAAGCAATCATTTATCATTGTTCAATCTCTCTCTCTCTTGCTTGGATCGGATCTCAATTCTGAAGTATTCTTCAGTGAAACAGAAAGGCACTCACTCACACACATATACACTCACAAATAACAAAGTTAATTTACTTTCTTTCCTTGTGACCTGTTTTTGGCCTTTTGGGGTCCTTGTGTGTGTGTGTTTTGGTTGTAACAGTCATGCAAGATTGCTGTCTCTGCATTGCCTTCTCTCTTCTTTAATCAGGTGTATACTCTTTCCCTTTCTTTTTCTTGACTGTTTTGGTCCCTTAATTCATGTTGTGTTATGTTATTTTGCTTTTTAAAGAAACAACTTAACTTTACTTGAACTAGCCAATTTGCTTCTGTTGGTGTCAAACATCTGGCTTCTTGATTTTTGCCATCTGGGTTCTTGAGCAAATTGCTTAGGACGGTTTTTGATTGAAGAAAACAATGTAAAGTTCTTGTCTTTTTTCTTTTCCTTTTATTTTCTTAATGGGATTTAGGTATCTTACTGCTTACAAGGGTTGATTTTGACATTCATTTGACTGTGGATAACGGTAAAATATCTTCATTCACGGGCCACCTTTATTGTATCTTGTTTTTCCCGTTATATTTGGAGTTTCTTTAATTGTAATTTTCTGCGGAGATTGTGTGAATCAATTGTGTTATTTTCTTGTTTGAATTTGCAATACTATGTTGTTTTTGTCTTTGTAGCACCTGTAATAGCATAGCATAGCATATTTTAGATATAAAAGCAATTTAATTCCAAGATTCTGTCGATTAATGGCTTGCTTACCATTCATAGCTACATCTCAGAACATTGCTGTTGTCGAGATATTCCATGGAGTCGTTTGTCAATGGGATTGAATCTTCATCACAGACTCAGAATTCAGCATCTAAAGTAGGCAGCCACCCGCTTTCCACATCTGTCATGTCTCGCCCTTCTCGGCCTCCAACTCTGAAACAGTCTAGACATGAAGGGGCTTCTTCCGGTGCATGCTATGCAAGTTCATCCAATCATGGCATCAAGACTGTCCACCATTCAAATGGTTCTGTAATCTATCCGAAGAATTCCTACAAAACAGCGCATGATGGTATCCGGCATGAAGAATTTCTTAGTACGGCAAAATATTTCTTTAGTCCTCATAAGGGCAAATCTGAGTTTGCAAGCTCGACTGAAGTTGTTAGTCAATCAGCAGAATCTTCTCCTGAGAATAAGGTTTCTATGGCGGAGAACAATTCCTGCATCAAACCTCCCATGGATGATCCAAAGAGCTCTAATTCCAGTGGCTCACTTGAATCTGGAAGTATTGTCTCAGGCCCATCCGAAGCAGATGCTGGGCAGCTTAACAATCACATAGTATCTCAATCAGCTTTAAGCTTCTGTCCAAGTCCTTCAAACAGCATCTATACTGCCACTCTCTATGCAGAGGCCAAACAAAGTTTCACCAACACAGAAGTAAGTGAAGAAGCAAGCATTGTTGAGAAGTCTGTTGAAAGTGGTGAGGTAAGCAACTCCTATGATAACGAGAGCAGGAAAATGAGCCTCTATAGAGGCAGCACTGATAGTGATATTAGTGATGAAAGCAGTTCCAGTAGTTTAAGCAGTGCATTATACAAGCCCCACAAGGCAAATGATATTAGATGGGAAGCAATTCAAGCTGTCAGATCTCATGCGGGAGCATTGGGGTTCAATCACTTTAAATTGTTGAAGAGACTAGGATGTGGAGATATAGGCAGTGTTTATCTATCAGAGTTGAGTGGTACTAGAACTTGTTTTGCAATGAAAGTTATGGATAAAGCAGCTCTAGCTGCACGGAAAAAGCTTTTAAGGGCTCAGACTGAACGAGAGATCCTTCAATCTCTGGATCATCCATTTCTACCCACGCTATATTCACATTTTGAAACAGAAAAGTTCTCTTGCTTGTTAATGGAGTTCTGCCCTGGTGGGGACTTGCATGCACTGAGGCAACGCCAACCTGGGAAGTACTTTCCAGAGCATGCTGCCAGGTTTGGAATTTTGTCTTATTTTTTCATGCTTTCGTATTTATATATTGGTAATCTTTAACCATCTGTATGCTTTATAAATACTGAAATTAAATCTATATAGCTTATAACTGTAAGTTTTTGGTGTCTTTGAGGGATCATTGAGAACTCTGTGAAATTTCTAGTTAGGGCTCTTTTTCATGGACTTGACAAAACCTGCATCGAGTAAGCTTGCCATGCTGTGAAATTGAGCAATGATTTTTTATGAACTCGTTTGGTTGTTCGCATGAGTTTGTGATTGCATGCTTTGATTCCCGGGGACATCTTTGGCACCAATCTGGAATCTGCTTTCCCAGACCTCCATTGTGATGATTTCAATCAAGCATGAATTTTCTTATTTCCTTTTTTTTCCCCTTTTGACTCTTGCCTTCTGCATCAAGTTTTGTATTTGTAATCTCATGTATAATGTCGCTTAATTTTTTCTGGTGTCTTAATTGACTAAATTTAGTAAGGATGTTATACGCACGTATTTTCCAGAAAAAGTTGAGTTTTTGTATCCTGAATTGTGTAGTTCATACTGGTTTGAAGGTGTCCCGGACCAATATTCAAACAAAAAGAAAACAAGGATTTTCCAGGAAATTTCATGAGATATTTTGTATGTGTGAAGTTTCTGCAGATGCATCACCCAAATAAGTGATGAGTTACAATACCATTTGTTACAATTCTATTCGTGCTGACAAACTTTGGTGTTGATTATTGTGATGCCATTCTTTGAATGCCATTACTTTATGCAGGTTTTATGTTGCAGAAGTGCTCCTTGCTTTGGAATACTTGCACATGCTTGGGATCATTTACAGAGACCTCAAACCAGAGAATGTTTTGGTGAGGGAAGATGGGCATATAATGCTTTCAGATTTTGATCTCTCTCTAAGATGTGCTGTCTGCCCTACTCTGGTAAAATCATCGAACACCAGCTCAGAGTCGAAGAATTCAGCGTATTGTGTGCAGCCTGCCTGCATTGAGCCAACTTGTGTAATACAACCAGATTGCATTCAGCCAGCATGTTTTGGACCACGCTTCTTCTCAACCAAGGCCAAGAAAGGTAAAAAGAGCAAGTCTAAGAATGAGATGAATCATCAAGTAAACCCTCTGCCTGAGCTCATGGCCGAACCCACAAATGCTCGTTCAATGTCTTTTGTGGGTACGCATGAGTACTTGGCCCCTGAAATAATTAAAGGTGAGGGCCATGGAAGTGCTGTAGATTGGTGGACATTTGGGATATTTCTCTATGAGCTTTTGTTTGGTAAAACTCCTTTCAAGGGAGCAGGAAATCGAGCTACACTATTTAATGTGGTTGGCCAGCCATTAAGATTTCCAGAATCACCTACTGTGAGCTTTGCAGCTAGGGACTTGATCAGAGGTTTACTCGTGAAGGAGCCACAGCATCGTCTTGCTTATAGACGGGGAGCCACTGAAATAAAACAGCATCCATTCTTTCAGAGCATCAATTGGGCGCTCATTCGTTGTACAAATCCTCCGGAGGTGCCAAAACAAGCAATAATGGAATTTCTAATGAGAGCTGATTCTCCAAAAGCCCCCACAGATGTGAACGTGCCAGGTGTTGATGTGAAGCCTTCTGGTAATTATTTAGAGATAGATTTCTTTTAGGTTTTGTGATTGGTTTCTCTCAACGGACCAGTTTCCATCACCACATCTTAGTATTTTTCCTCGATGGTTCATTTTCCATTGTAAGGGTATACAAATCCATTGTTCCCTTTTCCATTGTAAGGGGATACAAATCCACTGTTCCCTTGATGACACATGTAACTGCCCTTTGAGTCCTGGCACGGTAAATAACTCTTGAGGAAATGCAAGTGCAGTTGAATGAGGAATGAAAATGCTTTATCTTTCCCTTCTGTCAAACCTATGCTTCTTTTACTCGGTCACTATGAAGTTGGTTCAATATCCAGAAATATTGGACAGAGCATTGTCTCTCCATTGTTTCATTCTGAACTTAGGATACCTGGGATTGTTGCATGGAAGAAGAAAGGAATTGTAACCAAAGAACAGGCCATTGTGAATCTTTCGTTTTTCATTTTCTTGAGAATGATCAATGTGAATCAGTATAGAAAGCTACTTTGTGGAGGATGTTACTGTTTTATCTGTGTTCTTGAAGCCATTGGCCTTTTTCCTGTTTTACTTTGGAAAATCACTCGGCAGCATGTTTTCATATCAATATACCCTTTTGTTTGTGCGGTATGTATATTCATATGGGACTCATAAGATCTGTTCGGTTATGTCATGTTTATAAATAAAGCATCATTTTTAGCTAATCATTATAGGAGAAGTAAGGGATATCATGCCCTCTCATTATCAGCTTTTACCTGTTTCTTCTTCCTCCTCCTCCTCTCTTTTATACAGGGATTAAATATATAGTTGATGATACTGCAAGGACTAATTAATTAATTTTAATAAACTATAAAAAGTTATAATTAGCTGAAGGAAACATGGAAGAAAATTGTATGAGAGGGGCAAGTTCAAATCAAATCCAAAAAATAAAAAATAAAAATAAAAATCATATCTGAGAATAAAATTAAAAAGGAATTTCAATCGATGAACTAATCCTTTTGCTAGCCAAGCCACCAAATCAACCGTTAATAAGCATATATGTTTTTTTCTTTCTAATTACATAAATATGTTTTGGAGTTTAATACACAATTATGCAAAAATAAATATTAACTCCATATATATGTTGAGTTTTATTATGATTTTGATGCACGGTAGAAATAAGTAATACAAGATAAATACATTCAACAATAAATATA
>Ga0307516_10010541_pt1 | contig 10148 bp, 8 predicted proteins | sample 19_EM_MG_FD_203310 | JGI IMG/M metagenome (GOLD analysis project Ga0307516, IMG submission 203310) | Populus trichocarpa ectomycorrhiza microbial communities from riparian zone in the Pacific Northwest, United States - 19_EM | ecosystem: Host-associated > Plants > Roots > Unclassified | place...
CGGCGAGGACCCGGTCCACACCGGCCCGGGTCCAGCTCACCGCGGGCCAGGCAGTCCGTCGGAAGCCGGCGTACCGTGCGAGATGAGGCGTCGTCGGCCACGGTGGCCGGACGTACGACGGACCGGCGCGCAGCCATGGGCATACCGTAGGCCGGTGCGGGTGATGACGTGGAACCTCTGGTGGCGTTTCGGCGGCAACTGGCGCGAGCGCGAATCGGGCATCCGCACGACCTTCGAGACGTACCGCCCCGACCTGGCGGGCCTGGTGGAGACCTGGGCCGGCGAGGGCACGTCGCAGGCCGAGCGGCTCGGTGACGTACTCACCATGGACAGCGCGTTCGTGCCGACGTCGTTGCCGCCCGCGCCGGATCCGGTCGAGTACCCGGACCAGACCGGCATCATCATCGGGATCGGCCTGATCAGCCGGTGGCGGATCATCAACACCGAGGTGCACGAGCTGCCGCACGGCCAGCGCGGCGGCCCGGCACCGACCGCGATGGTGTCCACGCTGGATCATCCGCGCGGGCCGTTGCACGTCGTGGTGGCCTGCACAGAATGGGAGCCGGAGTACGCCGGCGACCAGCTCGCGCAAACCCGGGCACTGGCCGCCCTAGCCGCCGACGCCCGCTTCGACGGGCGACTGCCGGTGCTGCTCGTCGGCGACCTGAACGCCGCCGTCGACCAGAGCGAATTGGCGCCGGTGGTGGAGTCGATGGTGGACACCTGGACGGCCGGCGGCGGTGACCCGAACGCGGTCACCTACGACTCCACGATGCCGTTGACCGGCCCCGATGCCACGAAACAACTCGATCGCCGCATCGACCACGTGTTCGCCCGGGCTGGGCGGCCCGCGCACCCGGTGGCGGTACGCCGAGCCTTCCTGGCCGGGGACCGACCGATCGACGGCGTCTACCCATCAGACCACTACGCCGTGGGTGTCGACCTCGACCCGTGACCCCAGGCACCTGGCAAGCCGGAAGCGCGTGGCTAGCGAGTCGCACATTTCAGACATCGCCATGCTCGGCGGAACGCGGCCGGATGGACCCGGCGGTCGCGGCCCGGTCGAGAGGATGCCTCACGGAAAGCAGTGTGTCGTGAAGTTCCACGCCTGAGCAGGTGTAATCCACACCTGAATGTGCGTGGGCGCGGGGTGCTTGGTGCGAGTGCGGCGGCGGTTGCCCCTGATGGTGACTACTCGCGAGCGCGTCAGCGAGTTGGGCGCGGTCCGCCCCGCAGCTGGCCAAGATCCGGGCCCTCCCGGTAATCGCGCATGCCCTCCGACTCCGCCGTGCCCGTCACCCCGGCCCGCGACGAATAGACGATCCGTACGAGGGATCGATGTAGGTCGTCAGTTAACCAACTGGAAGTTCGGAATCTTCGGTTCGCGGACGTCGCGTGAAAGGTGAATGTCTTGCACAGTGGCGCCGACTGGAATCGGGGCCCGCGAGATGCCAATGCCCGTCAAGCAGGTATCGCACCAGAAGTGCCCGTAGCCGATTCCTCGGTCGAGGTCACCGGTGAACACCAGCCGCAGGGTCTTGTGTCCGCAGTTGGGACACGCAACGTCGGCGTCGCCGGGCACGGCGTCGTAGACGTCACTGTATGCCGCCAGCCATTGGCCGTATGCCGCCGTCATCTCTTCCTCGGTTCCGGACGAATCGGTTGACTTTGCCACCAACGTTCCTCGTGGGCGTACGCTCTGTCCTCCCACTGATCGAACTCCGCATCGGTTGCCGGAAAGGCTTGGCCCACGCCGATCTCATCGTGGTGAAACTTCTCGTGAGCAAGAGTTCGCGCCAAGTCCTCCTCGCTGCGGAATCCGGCGGGGAACAACACGATGCTACCGTCCGGATTGGTTCGCCCGCATACGCCGCGAATCTTCACGTCACCGAGCGAGATGTCCAACGTCGAGATGTCGATGCCGTACTTCTCGGCGATCGTTCTCACCGACTCCAGTTTCGCTGACGTCCCAGTGCACCGCGCGGGCGAGCTCGTCAGCCTCGTTCTGCAATGCCGACGCGACGTTGCGCCACGTTTGAGCGTGCGCAGCGATCTGCCCGGGATCACCGGCCAGCCAGTCCAAAGCCTGCGACAACGGCCTGACATGCTCGATCATCCACGTGACGCCGTACTGCACGAGTCCACCGATCGGATCGGAGACGAATGCCAAGGCGTCCAGCCCGGCCGAGACCGCGCCCAGCGTCGTATCAATCCAGCTACCGTTCTTGACGCCGCGCGTGATCTGCTCGATATCGTCGGCGATCCACACTCCCGCCCACGGATCGACAGGCGCGTTTGCCCCGCCTGCTACCAGCGGATTCGGGCTGGTCACTACGGACTCACCGCGTTCTTGCGCGCTCGCCTGCGAACATCTTGCCTCCGCGACACCGAGTCGGACTATCTCGAGTCTGCCCACTCCAGCGACGGCTGTCCATCAAAGGCCGCTCGCGTCTGCCTTGAACTGACGCTGGTGAGGGCCCCTGCGCGCCACGGCCTCGGTGGCGTCGTGGCGCGCAGGGGTGGCTCGATTAGGGGAAGTTGGTCAGGTATTGGGTTTCGGCGCCCAGCTTGGCAGCCGGGCCGGTGTCGTTGACGATGTGGTTGATCGTGCCTTGGCCGCCCAGCGACACCGTGACCAGGTCGGTGAGCTTGACGCCGGGCTTGACCGGCACCTCGAAGCCGCGTTCCCCGACCACGGTCGCGTCCTTGGTGAAGACGCAGTACACGCCCACGCCGTACGCCTGGTGGTCGTTGACGCTGTCGGCCACCTTGTAGGAGGCGTAGCCGCGGGTCGTCCCGTTCATCCAGGCCGCCTGGTTCGGCATCTCGTACGGCATCTCGTTCTGGAAGAAGTAGGTCCGGCCGCGCTCGCCGTTCCAGGTCACCTCGTACTTCTGGAAGTGCTCGACGAACAGGCCGTACATGGTGACGTCGGAGCCGTTGACGATCAGGCCCTGATCGGCGGTGTTGACGTCCCAGCCGAAGCCGGTGCCGTGGTCGGCCCGCCACAGCCACATGTGGTCGCCGATCACGTTGTTGCTGTTGATGATCAGCGTGTTGGTGGCCTTCGCGACGCCGGCGCCGCCGATCCGGAAGAAGACGTCGTGCAGTGATGTCGGGTCGGCCGCGTGGTTGGCGTTGGCGCCGGGCTGTCCGACCTGCACCAGCGACTGGCTGTTGGTCGGGCCCGCGTCGATCAGCAGGCCGGCCAGCTTGACGCCGTCCACGTCGTCCACGTTGATCGCAGTGTTGCCGTTGTCCGGAGTCAGCGTGGCCAGGCCGAGACCCAGGATCACCGTGTCCGGGCGGGTGACGTGCAGCGCGGCACTGAGGTGGTAGACGCCCGGCGTGATGAGCAGGTGCTTGCCCTGGGCCAGCGCGTCGTTCATGGTCGCCGCCGTGGTGCCGGGCCGGACCACGAAGAAGTCGGCCAGCGAGATGCCGGTACCGGCCGGGGTCTTGCCGAACCAGGAGGTGCCGGTCGAGTTGCTGCGCAGCCCCGGTACGAAGACCTTGTACTCACCGTTGTCGATGTAGAGGAACGGCTTCTCCCGGACCGTCGGCGTGCTGGCGATGACGGTGTGCGACGGGTTCGGGAAGTGCTGCGGCGGTGCGCCCTGGGTGCCCTGGAAGACCATGTTCCAGACCGAGCCGTTCCAGGCGCCGAGCTCGCTGTTACGCGTGTACCACTGTTGCTGCGAGCCGGAGACGACCGTACCGTCGATCTTGGTGTCGGCTAGCAGCCCGCCGGACGAGTAGCCGTCGCCGCCGCTCCACAACTGGATCTGGTTGCCGGCGCCCTTGAGGTGCATCCGCCGGTACGGCGCCGCCTGGGAGACCGCCCACCGCTCGACCGTGGTGCCGGCCGGCAACTGCACCGACATGTTCTCGGCGTCGCGCCAGAAGTTCTGGGTGGCGTTGCCGCCGCCCTCCCAGTCGGCCTCGGCGCGCACGTGCCCGTTGATGGTGACGTCATCTGGCGACAGGCCGAGCCCGGCGACCTGGGTGTAGAAGCCCATGTTCACGTCCGCCGCGTAGGAACCCGGCTTGAACAGTACGGCGTAGCGCTCCGGACCGAACTGGTTGGTGTGCTGGGTCGTGAAAATCGTGTTGAGCCGGCTCTGGATGGTCGCGGTCGGCGTGCTCGGGTCGAACACGAACGTGTTCGGGCCGAAGTTGGGGTTGCGCGGATCGGTCGGTTCGACCGGCGTGCCGGTGACCGGCGGCGTAGTGACCGGAGTCGTGGTGGAGCCGCCGCCGGTGAAGACCTTGAACTCGAAGAGCGAGTAGCCGTAGCCGGTGGCTCGGGTGACGCCCTGCATGCGTACGAAGCGGCCGGTGCCGGTGACGGTCAGCGTCTCGGTGCCGCCGGGGCTGGTCGCGGTGGTGTAGATCGGCGTCCAGCCGGTGCCGTCGGCAGACGTCTGGATCTGATAGGCCTTGCCGTACGCGGCCTCCCACTGCAACACGACCGAGCAGATCGCCTGGGTGGCGCCGAGGTCGACCTGGATCCACTGGTTGTCGGTGAACTGGCTGGACCAGCGGGTACCGGCGTCGCCGTCGACCGCCTTGGCCGGCGTGACGTCCGCGCCCTCCTGCGAGGAGGCGGTGGCGGTCTTGCCCTGGGCCGCGTTCACGGTGCCGCAGGTGCCCGGGTTCTGGGTGCCGCCGAGCGTGCCGTACACCTTGAACTCGAAGAGCGAGTAGCCGTAGCCGGTGGCCCGAGCGACGCCCTGCATGCGGACGTACCGGCCGGTGCCGGTGACGGTCAGCGTCTCGGTGCCGCCGGGGCTGGTCGCGGTGGTGTAGATCGGCGTCCAGGCGGTGCCGTCGGCGGACGTCTGGATCTGGTACGCCTTGCCGTAGGCGGTCTCCCACTGCAACACGATCTGGCTGATCGAGGCGGAGCCGCCCAGGTCGACCTGGATCCACTGATTGTCGGTGAACTGGCTGGACCAGCGGGTGCCGGCGTCGCCGTCCACGGCCTTCGCGGCGGCGACGTCGGCACCTTCCTGCGAGGAGGCGGTGGCCGTCTTGCCCTGCGAGAGCAGCGTGTCGGCGGCGCTGGCCGCATGGATTCCGGCCACGGTCAGGCCCAGCGCCGTCGCGATGACGGCCACCAGGACGGTCAGTTTGCGGCGCGTACTTCGCCGTACGGGGGATTCAACGCTCATGGTCCAACCTGTCCGAATTCAGAGACTGCGGGGGGATGGGGAATGAGGGATTGGAGAGCGCTCTCCAAGTCAATCGATTGTTACGCGCGGGTTGCGCCACGTCAATATCCGGCGTGCCGCAATCGCCGGGAAATGAACGCGCCGGGGCGAATTCACGCGATCACGTCGCCGCGTGGTCGGCGCCGGAAATGTTGACACCACGACCGCCCCGACTTCAGACTTCATCCGTGCATTCCCCGGCCCGACACGTCCTCGCCTGCCTCCTGACCGCAACATTGCTGTCCGCGACGGCGTGCGGCGATTCCGGCTCCCGGTCGGGCCCCGGCACGCCGACCGCAATCGCGTCGTCCGGCGCGCCCGGCTTCTTCGGCGGCACCGACCTCGCCTGGGTGGAGATCAACATCGCCATGGACGAGCAGCTCATGCCGCTGCTCGACCTGGTGCCGACGCACAGCACGAGGCCCGACGTGCAGGCGCTCGCCGCCCAGGTCAAGGCCTTCCACCAGGAGGAACTCGGCACGCTGCGGAGATTGCGTGACCAGGCCAAGCTGCCCAGCGAGAACCCGCACGAGGGCATGCCAATGCCCGGCATGGTGACGCCGGACCAGGTCGCCGAGGCGGCCAAGGCGACCGGCGCCGGGTTCGACACGCTGCTGCTGACCCGCCTGCGTGAGCACCTGACGCAGGGTGTCAGCCTGGCTACGAGCGAGCGGAAAGCAGGCATCGAGCCGCAGACCCTGGCGCTCGCGGCGCAAGTTCTGCGCAATCGCGGCAGTTATCTGCCTAAGGTCGCCGGGCTCAGCACTAAGTAACCGGTGGGGTGTCCGGCCACTGATTTCCGGGGAGTTTGTGGCCGTACCAAAAAAGGTGTTGAATTTCTGTTATTCGTGGTTCGGAAAATCGTCCGGGTGCCGTCACGTGACGACACCCGGACTATTTCGGTGCGTTACGGCAGTTGGTAATCGGCGGTGAGTGCCGCGCCGCGGTCCGGCTTGTACTGGTCGAAGCCGCGCGGGTCGCACTGGAGGCCACCGTTGATGCAGTGGACGACCAGGGCGTTCAGGATCGCGGGCTCCCACGCGTTGAAGAAGTCGTAGTGGAAGGAGTAGCCGCGGCCGCTGGAGAAGTGCAGCTGCGACAGGTCGCCGCTGACCGGCCAGGCCATCTTGAACTCGAGCATCGGCACGGCGACCGGATGGTCGTTCGGGCAGACACCGATGACCGGGTACGCCATGTGGCTCTTGTGATCCGGCGTGTCCAGGTGGATCCCGTCCCAGCAGCTCGGTGCCTGGTAGCGCACGTTGAGCTGGGTGCCGGCCACACAACTGGCCGGGAAGTCCCAGTTGCGCGTGCTGTCGCCGCACTCCCAGCCCTCGACCGCGCCGGGCGAGTTCTGGAAGTCGGCCAGCGAGGCGGCCGGGCTGCCGACGACGTAACGCAGGCCGGGCGGCGACGGGCGCACGCTGCGCCAGTCCCGGACCCCGGACTTGTAGTAGATGACCTGTAGGCCGTCCGGCTGCACCGCGGTGTTCCCGTTGAGCAGCGTGGGCTGCCAGTAGCCGGACCGGTCACCCGGTACGACGCAGGAGGTGGTGCCGGCGTTCAGGCTGGCCAGCGTAGTGGTGGCGGTCGTGGTGCGGTTGCCCAGGAACGTGTGCGAGTGCGAGGCGCCCGGCATGTTCGGGAAGACGATCGGGTCGTCCGGCAGGTTTGTCCGGCTCACCGAGCAGTTCGCCTGGAACTCGTGGTGGGTGGTCGGCGGGTTGGTGTCCGGCGGGTACGCCGTGGACGGGACCACGCCGGTGACCGGCGGGTTCGCCATGATGTAGCCGGGGCCGTCGGTCGGCGGCGGGGTGACCGACGAGGTGCCGAACACCTTGAACTCGAGCAGCGAGTAGCCGTAACCGGTGCCCCGCTCGGTGCCGTACATGCGCACGTAGCGGCCGCTGCCGTTGACGTTCAGGGTCTGGTTGCCGCCGGTCGACGTCGTGGTGCTGTAGATCGACGTCCAGGCGTTGCCGTCCGGCGAGGTCTGAATCTGGAAGGATTTCGCGTACGCGGCCTCCCACTGCAACTCGACCCGGGTGATTGACGCGGTCGCACCGAGGTCCACCCGCAGCCACTGCGGATCGCTCCACTGACTGCCCCAGCGGGTGCCGGAGTCGCCGTCGAACGCGGCCGCGGCCGGGGTGGCGCCGTTCTCAGTGCTGGATGCGATGGACGGCCTGCCCTGCGACAACAAGGTGTCGGCCGCCTGCGCCTGCTGGATCCCGATCAGGATCAGCGAACCGGCCAGCACGGTGACCCCCATCGGGGCGATCAGCCGTCTGAGCCGGCGTCGTGCTCTATTCATGGGTTCTCCCACGGGGGTGAGGACGGGTGCGTCCGCGGCCGGGCACCGGGACAGCAGCCCGATGCGGGGATGGCCGGGGACGCAGGACGTACTTGGAGAGCGCTCTCCAAAGTGTTACGCCCAGATTGCCCGCGCGTCAATAGACCTGGCCCAAACCCGGCGCAGGTGCACCGGCCGAGCCGGTTCGGGAGGCGAATCGGAGAGCGCTCTCCAGGGTGTGCTATAAAAAAGTGTTATGGAGACCGGAAGCACAGCCTCATGACCGCCGCGGGCGGGCGCACCCCGGTCGGCGAACGGCTGCCGACGCTGGAAGACGTGGCCCGAGTGGCCGGTGTCTCCCGCGCGACGGTCTCGCGCGTGATCAACGGGATCCGCAACGTCGACCCGCAGATCCATGAGGTGGTCTGGAACGCGGTCGGCGAGACCGGCTACGTGCCCAACCGACTGGCCCGCTCGCTGGTCACCCGGCGCACCGGCACGGTCGCGCTGGTGGTCTCCGACTCCGAGGCGCACGACGACGACCCGTTCATGGGCCGATTCTTCGCCGACCCGTACTTCGGGCGGGTGGTCGGCGGGCTGATGAGCGTGCTGCGGCAGTCCGGCGTGCAGCTCGCGCTGCAGATCATCGGCACCGAGGAGGGCCGCAAACGCCTGGTCGGCGACCTGCGCCACGGCCAGGCCGACGGCGCCATCGTGCTGTCGCTGCCCGCACACGACCCGCTGCCCGGCATGCTCACCGACGCCGGGGTTCCCGCGGTGATGATCGGCCGCCCGGCCGACCCGGTGCCGATCAACTACGTCGACCTGGCCAACGACACCGGCGCCGCGCTCGCCGCCGACCACCTCGTCGGCCGCGGCTGCCAGCTGATCGGCATGATCTCCGGCCCCGCCGACGTGCCGGCCAGCAACGACCGGATCTCCGGGTTCCGCCGTTCGATGGCCCGGCATGGCCACGCCTGGGTGCCGCTCGCGTCCGGCAACTTCACCCAGGACAGCGGCGAGCACGCGATGCGCTCCCTGCTAGCGACCAACCCCAAGATCGACGGCGTGTTCGTCGCCAACGACCTGATGGCCTTGGGCGCGTTGCTCGCGTTGCGCGAGGCCGGCCGGCGGGTGCCGGACGACGTCGCGGTGGTCGGTTTCGACGACAGCAGCGCGGCGGTGGCGGCCCGGCCTGCGTTGACCACGATCCGGCATCCGCTGGAGGACATGGCGGCGGAGAGCGCGAAACTGCTGCTGGCCCGGATCGAGGACGCGACCATGCGGATCTCCTCGGTCATCTACGAGCCGACGCTGGTGATCCGCCAGTCCGCCTGAGCTCGGCCGCCACGCCGGCGGCGGTGCACTATGAAGGCATGTCCGAGGTCACCACGCCCGGGGAGTTCAACCGGGACCAGCGCTATATCACCGACCGGATCACCGCCGACGGCCGGAGCGGTTACCCCGTCGAGGCGGGACGCTATCGACTGATCGTCAGCCGGGCCTGCCCGTGGGCAAACCGGGCGATCATCGTACGGCGGCTGCTCGGTCTCGAGGACGCGCTGTCCATGGGCATCGCCGGCCCCACCCATGACCAGCGCAGTTGGACGTTCGACCTGGATCGCGACGGGCGCGACCCGGTGCTCGGCATCGAACGCCTGCAGCAGGCCTTCCTGGCCCGCTTTCCGAATTACGACAAGGGCATCACGGTGCCGGCGATCGTCGACGTGCCGACCGGGCAGGTGGTCACGAACGACTTCGCGCAGATCACCGTGGACCTGAGCCTGGAGTGGCAGAAGTACCACCGCGCGGGCGCGCCGCAGCTCTACCCCGAGCACCTGCGCGAGCGAATCGACAAGATCAATAACTTCGTCTTCGCGGACGTCAACAACGGCGTCTACCGGGCCGGGTTCGCCACCTCACAGCAGGCCTACGAGCAGGCGTACCACCGGCTGTTCGATCGGCTGGACAAGCTGTCCGCGCTGCTGGCGGAGCAGCGGTACCTGGTCGGCGACACGATCACCGAGGCGGACGTACGGCTGTTCACCACGCTGGTCCGGTTCGACCCGGTGTATCACGGCCATTTCAAGTGCAATCGCCGGAAGCTGACTGAGATGCCGGTGCTGTGGGCGTACGCCCGGGATTTGTATCAAACACCCGGGTTCGGGGACACGATCGACTTCGTGCACATCAAGCAGCACTACTACATCGTCCACAAAAACATCAATCCGTCGCAGATCGTGCCCACCGGCCCCGACCTGGGCAATTGGCTCAGCGAGCACGGGCGGGAAGCGCTGGGCGGCCGACCGTTCGGTGACGGCACCCCGCCGCCGGCACCCAAGCCCGCCGAGGTCGTCCCAGTCGAGCACGGAGCCGCCGCGTGATCAACACCCGTATTGCGCCACTGGAGCGCTCCAGTGGTGCGGTGTGGGTGTTCTGGAGCGTGGCGGATAGCTCGGTGCATCGGCTCGGCAAGGCGCCTGGCGCGGGCCGCGACCGCCGGGTCCAGCCAGCCAGCCAGCCAGCCAGCCAGCCAGCCGGTCTGCCGGCCGGCCGGTCGCGTTCCGGCGGGCGCGCCGTCCGACAATTCTGATATGTCGGGCGGTGGTCGAGTCGCCGGTGGGTCGCTACCGCGCTGACGA
>Ga0307516_10010542_pt1 | contig 10147 bp, 21 predicted proteins | sample 19_EM_MG_FD_203310 | JGI IMG/M metagenome (GOLD analysis project Ga0307516, IMG submission 203310) | Populus trichocarpa ectomycorrhiza microbial communities from riparian zone in the Pacific Northwest, United States - 19_EM | ecosystem: Host-associated > Plants > Roots > Unclassified | place...
GTCACATCGCCTTTCCAGATAGCGTAGTTTGTATTGCTTAGCTTCTTGATAGACCCGAACTTCGACGTGTAGTAGGTCTTTGACGACTGGTCATTGTGGGAAGACATTTTGGGTGACGTTGTGTAATACGGGGTAGGTAAATCGGCGAATCGGCAGAAAAGTATGAAGATGAGATTTTTCAACTGAGCGTGAGGATAATAATCAATAGATTAAATGGATATGAATTCGAGAGTGGTATTGCGCTGACCCGGGCTCATAACCTGTCAAGATTATGATGGAAGTTTGATGGAACAATGAAGTCTTGTGTGTATTGTCTTGTCTTAGAGAGAAAGGCAGGAAAAGTGAAAAGTCTGCATACACGTATATGACGTGATTCTACACGTGACAAAGCAGAACGAGTGAGATGTTGCAACAGTTATGAGCCTGGATTGACGCTTTCTCAACCCATAACCTATCGATCTTCTATTAAACTCTTTTCCTATCGCTTTTCGCATTGCTGTACCTGACCGATTGCCTCCATACCTTAGAGCCTTATACACGACCTCAAATCAATATCATGACTGATTCCACCACCTATACCTGCAAGCACAGCTCAACGCCCTTCCTCAGTGCCAGCAACTACCACTCATGGAAGAATAATATCTCGAACTTCCTGGCGATGGACGACTCTCTTGATATTGTTCTGGGTACTGATCTTGCACCTGCAGCCAATGCAATGGCACAGGCTCGAGACTTCCGCAAATGATCACAGTGTGCCTTTGGAATGATTTGGTTGTCAACTGAACCCAGCATTCGAACTTTTCTCACTCGTCTTGGACATTGTGGCCCACATCAAGCCTGGGAGGCTCTCCGAGAATGATACGATGCTGCTGCATCCCAGTCTGCACGGATTGCCACACTTGCCCATCTACACTCCGCTGTCATGAAGCCTGGGACTTCAGTGTCAAACTATATTTCCTCACTCTCAGACATCAGTCAGGAGTTGGAAGGGACTCCAGACGAGGTCACTGAGTGATACCTGATCATACGTATCATTGCGATGCTTCCAGAGGAATTCACCAACATTGGAGAAATTCTCAAAAACAGACCGATCGAAGAACTAACCCTTAACTCTGTCAGTACAATTCTAATCGAGCACGAAACCACGCGAGCTCTCCGCAACGCTTCAATAGGCTCCCATCCGAATCTGGCCGAAACCTCTAGTAATGCTCTGACAGCAAACGTCAATGGTGGTAAACATAGGTGAACTGGCGGGAAAGGCAAATTCCGATGCACACCATACAATCAAAAGCAAGCAGCTCCAAACACCATTGATATTATATGCTACTACTGCACGATGAAAGGCTACAAAGCGATTGGCTGCCTAGACAAGAAGAGAGCTGCTGACATGAATAAGACAAGGGAAGATAAGCGCGGAAAGTCACCATCCACACACCGAGTCACATCTGATGATACTATAGTACATGGCCTTACAGCAATGACAAAAATGGCTGGAAATACCTCTAATACCAACGAGTGGATAATTGACTCCGGCACTACTCACCATATCTCACCAAATCTGACAGACTTCCAAGAATACCATCCACTTGAGTAGTTCCTTGAAGTCACGTCTGTCAATCTTGCAACAGCTGCTGGGAGAATCAACCTTCAGCTCCACTGAAGGATTCTCCTAAGGATGGAAGCATTATACGTCCCTGACTTTGGAGCCTTCCTACTTTCAGCGTCACAGCTTAATAAAGATGGCTACAATGTTATCTTCCACTCCAGAACTGCAACTGCCTATATCTCCTTGGATACCCTTACTGAACAACCCCTGGGGAGACGCCCTGCTGGATCGCTGTCCTATATTCTGCTAGGAAGTTCTATCAGAGTACAGGCGCACCTTGCAAATGCAGAATCAACTTATAGGTCGGACTCAGCAGATTCGAATGAGTTAGCACCCCCATCACCAGATTCGGACTCGGCCCCTGGTGTATCAGTCCCTCCTACAAAATGAGAAGATATCCAAATATGGCATCAATGTCTGGCACACCTCAATTTCGCTGATATCCGGAAACTGCTACCAAAACAGTCATACATCGAGAAGGAATCCACCAACCCAGCTATGTGCAACATTTGCATTAAGGCCAAAGCCAAGGAAAAGTTTCAAAGGAAGATTCCAGCTCGCAGAGCGAGTAAGCCACTGGAACTGACTCACTCCCATATGTGTGGTCCTCTCGGTACAGCATCACAGTCAGGACACTGGTACTACATACTATATATTGCCAACTTTAGCCGGTACAGCTGGGTATGTCTTCTCTGCTCCAAAGCATCGTCGGAAGTCTGCAAAGTCTTTAGAGACTTCAAAACTTTGGTCGAATTGCAGCTACGGTACCAGATTACCAGGTTCCGATGTGACAATGGGAAAGGAGAGTATGACAATGAAGCCTTTCAATCAATCCTCTCAGAATACGGTATTATGTTCGAGCCGTCAGCACCAAATTTGCAGCACAAGAATGGTGTATCCGAAAGGATGGTTCAGACTCACAACGCAAAGGCTCGTGCAATGCTACTCGACAGCTGCCTCCCAGCAAGTATGTGTACAGATGTGACACTGGGGTTGTCTCATAACCAGAGTGTTCGGAGAATCAAAATGTAATCAGCCTACTTTTGATAATTCACAATGGAATAATCTTAGATCTTGTGTGTGGGTTTGGTGGTAGTGTTGGTGCTTTTGAGGTTAGTGCTGATTTCTCTCTGTCAGGGCGAGAAATCTCTTTCATTTATCTGAGAGAGACTAGTGTGAGAAGTGGTGACTCGGACTTGGATTCCCCAGAGGTGCGTTGGCCCCATGGGTGATTCATTGGTCATAGCAGGGTCGTAGATAAGAGAGATGAGGTTTCATGCAGCTAAGTGGAGTACTAGACCCAAACTCTCTTCCATGTAGTGGAGCTGACATGGCCTTCTTCCTTTCGGGGAAGTCGTCCCAAGTCTGTTAAGTTCCCGTTCGTTTGCAATCAACCCCGCACCCTGGAGTTAAACTCTTACAGCTGGTTGTCGGCCATAAGCTAAACCCTGTTCTCTTAACTCCAGCCTAGACTCTCTGAACCGCTCCGTCATCCTTAGTAGTACTTCTCTAGCTAACTACGTACTCTTGATAATTCAGGTGTAACACTACCTCCCTTCTCCCCTAGCCTTGTCCCGAGCGATAACTAACTTTTTCTAAGTAGCCCTGCTCTTTCTTCATGAAGTTTGTACGTCTCGATGTGTCGCTGAGAGATTTCCTTTTTGTCTGTCACGGTCTGCAATCCTCCACCCCTGCAGCCATCCCAGCTGCCAGACGAAAGGTCTCTTCCCTGAGAGAAATCTTTCTAGTCCGTCGGAATGACTGGGCCCTCGAACTAGCCAAAGCGTAGTCCTACGTCGTGGGTTGGGTTGGCGCGAGCCACCTTGGTCTGTCTAGCTACCGGCGCGCATCTCTGGACTTATAGTTGCCAGTAGAGTGTCCGGGCCGAGTGATCATCATAAGTGCCTCGCAAGTGAGCTCCGGTCTCCCCCAACCGTCGGCATATCTTTCCCAGGCTTATAGTTGCCGGGTAGGCGTCCGGGCTGGGTGAGTTATGGTTCCTTGTTTTTCGCCCATCCTTCCCTCGTGGGGAGTTATCGTCAGGTGCCCAGTCGGCAGCTTGGTCGTGGGGTACCCAGGAAGTAGGTCTTTTCATCAGGTTCTCTTAGACTTCCCGTTCCGAGGTCGGCTCATACCCGCTCTTCGGTCGAGAGAGCCTATGGTGTCCTTTGTGCAGTCCGGTATCCGGGTAGGGACCCTCCTTTTAAGTAAGCCATTCTTGCTGGCCAGAGAATATGCCCAGGAGTAACCGCGCTTTCGGGAACGGGGTACATTGCCGGGCCAGTACGATCCGTCATTCGGTGTTCCGAGAGATCTGTTTCGTGTCATTTCGATCGTTTCTCCTGTGTGTGAGATGAAGTCCTCCAACCCCTTCATCCCTACTACCGCTCATGCTTCACCGGGACCCTTTATGGACATCCCGCCTAGGCGTCTGTGAGTTGATAGTCCCTCGGCGCGTCTGGGTTCCATCGATGAAACTCCTGGAGTTTCTCCAAACCGCCTACTGAAAAGTTGTCAAATGGTTCGTCTGTCCAGTCTTTTCGTTCCGGATAGTGGAGCCATTTGATGAGGTAAAGAATTCGTTTGTTGTTTTCTCGGCCGCGTTCGACCAAGAACATAACTTCCTCCACATTGTACTCCTCTGACTGCTCAATGTTGTCCGCTTCCCACAGTACCTTCAAGGGGTCCGGGGGCGCTCGGTGTTCGCTGGTTCGATATGGCTCTAGCAGCAATACATCGAAAACATTGTGAATTTTCCATTTCCGAGGAAGCGTGAGGCGGACGGCGAGCGGGGAGATGATTTTCTCAATCTGGACGGGACCATGATTTCTGTGGTCCAGTTTCTTCGAAGGGCGACGCGTTTTGATGTTGCGCCCTTTGAGCATCACCAAGTCTCATACTTGGTATGCTGGAGGATCCTTTCGATCCGGGTCGACGTATCGGCGCATTCCCTCTGGTACGGCTTCCAACCCCTTCTGGGATTCGTCGTGCACAGTGTGCATCCAGTGCGCATATACCATGCTTGCCAGGTTCAATGGCCCCTCCATTGGTGGGTTGACTGCGGTAGGGTAAAATCGGTAATTAGCATAGAATGGAGACTTCCCATTCCCTACTGTGACCGAATTATTGTAGGCGAATTCGGCCATCGGTAGTAGCGATACCCAGTCGTCCTGTTCTCTGCCGACGAAGTCCCGTAGGTATGCCTCGATCGTCTGGTTCAGAGGTTCCATTTGTCCGTCTGTTTGTGGGTGGAATGCTGTTGACATTCGCGGCCAGATTACTGATAGCCGGAGGAAGTCCTTCCAAACTTCCGAAGTCAACCGGGAGTCTCTGTCTGACACAATATCAGTGGAGAGCCCCTCGTACTTCCATACTTCCCAAGCGAATATTTTCGCTAGGTCGGTTGCCGTTTTCTTTTCTTTTTCAAGGGGAATGAAGTCGGCCATTTTGGTGAATCAGTCGATGATTACCCAAAGTTGGTCGCAGTTCTCTGAGAGCGGCAGTTCCGTAATGAAGTACATAGAAATTGATTGCCACGGAGCGTAGGGAAGCTCCAATGGCAAGGACAGTCCGTATGGCTCGTGTCTGGATGCCTTGTTCTGTTGGCATTCTGGGCAGCTTCTGACGAAGTCGATGATTCGTTGGTTCATGTTTGGTCACCAGAAGTTCCATCGAACGAGCTCGATTGTCTTGTCCTGACCCATGTGTACGGCCACCTTAGTGTTGTGCTCTGATCGTAGTATCTGGTCTATCAGTCCTTCCGGGACGCATAGCAAGCCCTTTCTGTAGCGCCAGCCATCGCGGATTTCCAACATTCCTTCCATAACCTTTCGGTTCTTCGGCACTGGTTCCACCAGTGCCGCTTCCTGTTCCTGCCAGGTTTGCTGGTATCCTTTATCTGTGGATCCCTCTTTTCTGACCTGTGTCAGAAACGCCTCATCCCATTTCCTTGCCGGGAACAATGCTAATCGGGCTGAAGAACAGATAAGAGAGTGTGATAGGCATTCCTTGAAGTGATTTTTTCCCAAAACCACTGTTATTGGTTGGTTTTCTATCCCCCCCTTTTCCGGGCAGTACTCCATTCGCCTTGATAGTGTGTTCGGCTTTCTATTTTGGTTTCCAGGACGGTAGTAGATTTTGAAATTGATACCAGCTAGTTCTTCTGCCCATCTTGCTTGGCCTCGGTTTAATATTTTCGTTGTTGTGAAGTATTCCAGATTCTGATGGTCTGAGTAGACCTGAATTTGGTGCATCGCTCCTTCGCAATACCGGTGCCAGTGCTTGAAAGTGTCTACTATCGCTAGTAGTTCCTTGTCGTGGATCTCATAGTTGATCTCTGCTGGCTGGAACTTCTTAGAGTGAAAGGCTACCGGGTGTAGTCTTCCCTCGTTGTCTCGTTGCGATAGGACCGCTCTGATGTCAAAATACAATGCATCTGATTCGATGATGATGGGTCGTTGGGCGTCAAAATGGGCTAAAATTGGTGCTGTCATAAAGTGCCTTTTTAGTTCTTCGAATGTATTCTCCGCTTCGGGGTTCTATATCCACTTCTCGGTTTTTTTGGTTAATTCTGTTAGTGGCCGAGCCACCCGGGAATAGTCTTGGATGAACCGTCTGTAGAAGTTGGCGAAGCCAAGGAAGAATTGGACTTCTGTTAGCGAGCCCCGTGTTTTCCAGTTTATTACGGTGTCCACTTTCTCCATGGACATCTGGATTCCGTTTCGCCCGATGACGTATCCTAGGAATTCCACTTCTTGGGTTCTCCAAACGTATTTCTCCAGCGAAACTGCCAGCCCATTCTTTGTTAGTCACCTCAAGACTTCCTTAACCATCTCGTCGTGTTGTTATCGGGTGGCGGTGTAGATGAGTATGTCGTCCATGTAGGCTAGCACACCCACATCTAATAAGTCTGAGAATATGTGATTCATCATATCCTGAAATGTGGATGGGGTGTTGGTTAGTCCAAACGGCATGACTTGGAATTCGTATAGTCCAAATCATGTACTGAAAGTGGTTTTCTATTCGTCGCCTTGCCGTATGCGAATTAGGTGGAACCCGTTCTTGAGATCCATCTTTGTGAACCACTGCGCCCCTTGGGCTTGATCCTGTAGCTCCTGCATGAGTGGCAACGGATAGCGGTTAGTAATCGTAAACTTATTCAGTGCTCGGTAGTCCACACATAGGCGTAATCCACGTCCATGTGGTTTCGGTACGAAAAGGATTGGAGAGTCAGCTGGGGATGTGGAGAGTTTAATTTTTCCTGTGTGCTCCATTTCCTTCATCCATACTCGAAGGGTCTGGAGTTCAGTTTCCGATAGGGGGTATATCGGCCCCCACAGTGCAGTGCTTCCTTCCTGTAGGTCGATCTTGCAGTTGTATGATCAGTGTTTAGGCAGGGCGTCCGCGGCTTCCTTCCACATGATCGCCAGATATTGGTGGAACTCTTTCGGCACTTGGTGTAATGCATCTTTGCTGACCGACGAGACGTATCCAATAATCTGTGCCTAGGGATCCATTACTACCACTTCATCCAATGGTAGGGAAAACTTATTAGCTTCGAACTTGGTGCAGTTTTCCAAACAGTGAGTGCAGTTGAATCGTATTTCATTCGAGCTCCACGCGCCCTGCGGAATATGTTTAGTTATCCACTGAAAGGGAAGGAATATGTCAATTCCTGTTTCCATAGGCGTTATCTCGAAGGATTCCTGCGTATAATGCCTTCAGTGTTGAAGGAGCATTGGTGCCATATGAAATTGTCCGGCGTCTTTTACTGTCTCGCCTGTGTAATTTTCAACCTGGATCGGCTGGGTGTGTTTTATATGTTGGATTCCCAGCCGCCTTGCCGTTTGTTAGTTTATTAGCGCGATTGAGCAGCCAGTGTCCAGCAGTACCTGGACAGGATGTTTTTGGTTTCCGGCGTATATTAGCATTGTAACTACCGGTCTTGTGCTGCAGGTGGGGGTCTTTTTCCGTTTTTTTGGGGTTCCAGCGCTTGGTTCCTTGCAGCTTCATTTTGAAGATGTCCCACATATCATTATCGACGTCTTAGGCTGTGGCAGATCCCGATGTCTTAAAAATCCGACTCTGAGTCTTCCCATAATGGGACGATAGCGTCGGTGTCCATTGTTTCGACTGCAGCTATCTTCTGTTGCTTGGCCGCGTGTTCCTCGCCATCTTCTTCTCGTTGACCCTTCTGTCCGGACATGGCCGCGGCTTTCTAGGGGGCTTTTGGTAACGTGGTTCCTTTTGTTGTAGTGAAGGCATGGCATTCGTAGGTCTTGTGGCCGCTACATCCGCACCTCCAACAGTCTTCCTGGCTTTGGCTGTATTCTTCTTGCTCCTTCTGGGGCACGCCTTTAAGGGCTTCCTCCTTAGAAGCCCAGGAGGTTTCTCCCCCGTACCAACTTTGGTTTTCCGTCCGCGGTACCCTCGCGGGGTGCGGAGTTCACTCTGCATTCTTACCCTTTCGGGTACTGTCAGGGTTCTTCCTTCCCTGACCGTCCTGTTTCCCTTCTTTTGGCTGGGTTTCTAGGACTCCTCCTTTTACGGTTTCCTTGGCGAGCTTAAGGGCCTTCTTTTTGACTTGTATTCCTGCCCAGTAAGTTGCGTGCAGGAATTCTTCGTCGTCGACCGGGTCGTCCAGGTTTAGGTTGAAGCGCATGTTCAGTATGTCGTTTGGTATGGCTAGGTCTATTTTCTCTTTCAAGCCTTCCCCTTGTGCTTTGGTGAAGGTGTTGAGCACCTAGAATTCCATCATGCACGTCCTAATGGACCCTTTGTACTTTAGTTGTCTCAGCTTCAACTGTGCATTGGCGGCTTCCCATTCATTATGGTATTCGGCTCGCAGGGCCGCCGAGAAGTTGACCCAGGTGTCATTGCCTTAGAGTTCTCAGTAACGGTTTAGATGCCATACCATAGCCGTGTCCTGCAACAATGTCCCTACCAAGGCGATTTTTTGCTGGTCCATTGTTTCCGCGTAAAAGGTCAGGAACAGGGTGACCGATTCCCACCATTGATTGAATGCCATTGTTACCTTCCCATCGAAGCTTTCGGGGTTCTTCATCTTTAGGCGGGCCATGTTTGGACGTTGTGTCTGGGGCACGGCGTATTGCTGAGCCCGTGCTACTCCTTCCGCCACCAGCACTGCCAGTTGCTGAGGGGTGATTATAGGCCGCGAGGGCCCTGTTGGTGATGGCATTGGTGACCATGGTTGTGATGCTGAGTTCCACAGTCTTGGCGGCGTGCTTTGGGGTCCACCTGCGCCTTCGTCGTGCCGGTGGTTGGAGCGGACTTCCCAGGGTTGGCCATGTCATTGGTCTGCTTGCCAGTTCTGCTGCTTCAGTGGTTGGAGCTCAGTCCGGGCTTGGCTATAGTGGGGCTTCTGTCAGCCCGAGGTATGCGGTCTTTTTTGGCGACGGCGGCAGGGGGATTCGGACCGCGAGTTTCTTAATTTCCCCCTGTGCTTCCCTTAGTTGGTTCTCCAAAAACTCTACCTTTCTCTGGTGTTCTCCTGCCCATAATTCCATGTTATCCTGGAATTTGGCGAGGTGCTGGTTCCAGGCCACATTAGCCTCTGTTAAGAAAGCCAGTGCGTCATTGACCCTTGTTAGTTGGGTCGTCTGGCAAATCTCCTGCTGTGATGCCTCGTTGGTACGTTCGATGATGGCCTGTCAGACTTCTCTTGCAAAAGTCTGGTATGTATTTGCCGTATTTGCCAGCTCACATCGTAGCCAGGCTTCCCCTATTTTCTCGTTACCAGTTACTCAATCGTACAAGTACCTTGTCCCGTCGGCCAGAGTTTGGTAGGCGACTTCTATTCTCTGGATCCTTTTGTCGCTGTGGTTGACAATGTTGCCACTTAGCTTCGTAAGTTGCCATACGTGGTCCTTGGCTTGCTTTTGCCGATGCACTAGGGATCATAGCCATACGGCAGGATTGGCGATTTCTATTGCTTCTTCTTGTGGCCTGGTTCCGTCGGTGATTTGCAGCACATCACGAGGCACCTTAAGTTGGAGCATGTCGAAGTCTGAGATGGTTGGCATATCTTCGTGCGTTTTAGTAGTTGTCTAGAAAGTGTCCCATATAGATTGTTTCATTGTCCTGAAACGAGTAATCACAGATTTCGCGGAATTCGTATCCATCAAGGTCTGCGCAGATGCAACTCGTCACGCAATTATCCCAGTATTGTGTGTGTCACGGCGTAGGTCCCGGCGCTCGATTTGGGTTTGGTTGTTTGATTTCGTTGTTGATGCCGGCACCTCGCTCCGGATGTCTCGATCTTGGAAAGAGTGTCGTCACCTCGCTCCGGATGTCTCGATCTTGGAAAGAGTGTCGTCACCTCGCTCCGGATGTCTCGATCTTGGAAAGAGTGTCGTCACCTCGCTCCGGATGTCTCGATCTTGGAAAGAGTGTCATCACCTCGCTCCAGATGTCTCGATCTTGGAAAGGGTGTCGGTTACGGGCCCCGGTTGCATAAGAGAAGGTTGTATGAGTTGCGTGGTTATGAGCACATATGTGAGTATGAGTACATATGTGAGTTGC
>Ga0307516_10010543_pt1 | contig 10147 bp, 12 predicted proteins | sample 19_EM_MG_FD_203310 | JGI IMG/M metagenome (GOLD analysis project Ga0307516, IMG submission 203310) | Populus trichocarpa ectomycorrhiza microbial communities from riparian zone in the Pacific Northwest, United States - 19_EM | ecosystem: Host-associated > Plants > Roots > Unclassified | place...
AGATATAAAGAATAGAACTGGACTGAGTCACTATGCCTGGAACCCGCTGCGTGTTTGTGAATGCGACGCGAGTATTTGCTGCGATGTTCCGTGCCTTGACAGCCAGTGTAACCACGGTGCCATGACATGCGTCGTCCGGATGCCATTTGCCCTGACACGGCTGCGTCCAGAAGGAAAATGCCCTGACACGGCTGCGTCCAGAAGGAAAATGCCCTGACACGGCTGCGTCCAGAAGGAAAATGCCCTGACACGGCTGCGTCCAGAAGGAAAATTCCCTGACACCGTGCGTCCAGAAGGAAAATGCCCTGACACCGTGCATCCAGAACGAAAATGCCCTGCCACGCTCCGTCCGGTAAGCAGATGCCGTGGCGAGCTGCGTCCGAATTCACATTGCCTGTGCGTTTTGCGTTGGGAGTGGTATGTGCGCTGCCAGGGTGCGTCCAGAGCGTCCCGAGCGCCTGGTGCGTCAGGACGCAGCCTGTGCGTCCGGACGCACATTTTTTTTCCTGATGTTATTTTTGCAGTGGTTTTGGATGAAGCGCTGGTCCGGGCTCATAATCTGTTGAAAGTGATGAACGTATGTATTGTCTAAGTAAGGCTGAAGCCTCCAGAGAAAGGAGAATATAGGGGCAGGTCCATGCCTGCCACCATGACTAAGCAACGAGTGAGATATTGCAACACTTTTTATCCACGAGCGCACGAGTGAGAAGTTGTGATCCGGACCGTACTTTTTCTCGGGGGAGCGTTGTGTCTTCTCCTCGAGGTACGGGTGGGTTGGACTTGGATTCCTCCGAGGTGGTTGCAACTCTTTGGAACGTGGGCAGATTCATTGGTCATGGCCAGGGTGTAGATAAGGGAGATGAGTTTCCATTTGTATTGCCGCATGTGTGATGCGGCCGAGTGGGGACTCCGGCCCGAGAGCTCCCCGCTCACCCTGAGGTGAGGTGGTCTGCATGAGGGCCATGCAGCTGAACGGGGTCTCTGGTCCAGAGCTTCCGTTCACCCTGAGGCGACGTGGCTTCCCCTCCCTGAGGTAGTGGGGCCACTTCCGGAACTGCATGAGGTGCAGCTACTCGTTTATGCAAATTGTTCCCCTCATCTTCGGAGTTCTAACTCCTGCCGCCCGGGTTTCGACCGAGGGCCAGACTCTGTTTCCTTATCTCCCACCTAGACTCTCTGATTCCCTAGCCACGGCCTGAGCCTCCTTCGTCTTTTTAGCCACAGGATCTTCTCTTTCTAGCTACCTACTCATGATAATTCGTTCAGGTGTAACACTACCTCCCCTCTCCCTTTAGCCTCGTCACGAGTGCTAATTCTTTTCTCTAGGTAGCCCATCTCTTTCTGTGTACGTTTTTTCCCTGGCTAATCTGTGATGTGGTTGCCGTGACTGTAGTCCTCCTCCCCTACAGCCCTCCCAGTCACCGGATCAGGGCATGGCTCTGTAATCCGTCGTGATGACTGGGCCCTCTGAGTAGGCCGGTGCGTACTCATACTGTCGTGTAGGTTTGTACTGGGAGCGGCGCTCAAGCCTAGCCGATTCCAGTCTTCGGGTTCGCACGTTCTTGCTGCAAGGAACAAAGGTGGACCCTGCGGTCGAGAGGGACATGGCGCTTCCTCGTTCGGCAATCCGGCAGGGGCCGAAACAGTATTCCCAAGCGTGCCGGATCCTGTGTTTTCGACGAGGAGGTCTTCTGGGTACCATCGTTGAGAGTCCTTGTTCCAGAGGGCGGTCCCGTGGCACGTCGCTAGGGCTGGCCAGCTGTGATTCTTAGCCGCACCTTCCGTCGCAGTGCTCGAAGATCAATCAGGAGACGAGACTGTTTTTCCGTCTTTTCGGAGTTCCCACCACCTTGCAGAATGCCATGGGCTTCTGGATGTCTTCCTGGTCGGTCGTCGGGGCCGCCCGGGAAGCGGGTCCCTTTTTTTTCTCGGTCTCGTGGTGGGTTTTGGTGCTGGAGTCCTCCGCCTCTTCAGCCCGCTACTGCCAGGTCCTTGGTGGAACTGGTCTAGCCCTCGGTGAGCCGGTAGTCCTTCGGTGCGTCTGGATTTCATTGGTGAAATTCCCGAAGTTTCTCCAGGCTACCTACTGAAAAGTTGTCGAATGGTTCTTCGGTCCAGTCTTTTCGTTCCGGATAGTCCAGCCACTTGACAAGGTATAGCATTCTTTTGTTATTTCCTCGGCCGTGTTCGATCGAGGACATAACTTCGTCGACATCGTATTCCTGCGATTGTTCGATGTCGTCAGCCTCTCGCAACACCATAGATGGATCTGGAGGCGCTCGGCGCTCGCTGGTTCGGTAGGGTTCGAGCAGTGATACATGGAAATCGTTGTGTATTTTCCACTTGCGGTGAAGCGTGAATCGTACCGTGAGTGGTGAGATGATTTTCTCGAATTGAAAAGGACCGTGATTCTTGTGATCCAGCTTCTTCGAGGGCCGTCACGTTTTGATGTTGCGCCCGCTGAGCATCACCAAGTCCCCTACTTGGAATGCTAGGGGTTGCTTCCGTGTTGGGTCTGTATATCGCCGCATTCGTTCCTGTGCTTCTTCTAGCCCTTTTCGGGATTTGTCGTGTATGGTGTTCATCCAATGGGCGTACACTTTGCTGGCTGGGTTGAGAGGCTCTGTCGACGCCGGGTCCATGGCCATCGGGTGAAAGCCGTAGTTAGCGTAGAACGGAGACATACCGTTTCCTGCTGTGACCGGGTTGTTGTATGCGAACTTCGCCATTGGCAGCAGTCGTACCCAGTCGTTCTGTTCCTTGCCGACAAACACGCGGAGCTAGGCCTCAATCGTCTGGTTGAGCCGTTCTGTCTGTCCATCGGTTTGCGGGTGGAATGGTGTCGACATCCGGGGCCGAATTCCGGATAGCCGTAGAAACTCCTTCCAGATTTCGGAAGTAAAGCGGGAGTCTCTGCCTGACACGATATCTGTGGGGAGGCCGTGGAACTTCCATATTTCCCGGGCGAATACGACCGCTAAGTCTGCCGCCGTCTTTCCTTCCATCCATAGTGGGAGGAAGTGTGCCATTTTGGTGAACCGGTCGATGACTACCCAAAGCTGGTCGTATCCTTCCAATTCCGGGAGCTCCGTGATGAAATCCATGGCTATCGATTGCCAAGGCGCGTATGGGAGTTCCAGTGGCGAGGATAGTCCGTATGGCTGATGTCGAGAGGCTTTGTTCTGCTGACATTTCGGGCAGCCATTGGCGAAGTCGATGATTCGTTCGTTCATCTTCGGACACCAGAAGTTTCGTCGGATTAGTTCGATAGTCTTGTCCTGGCCCATGTGCCTGGCCACCTTTGTGTCGTGTTCCGATTCCATTATCTGTTGTATTAGACCGTTTGGGATCCAGAGTAGGTTTCTTCAGTATACCAGGCCGTCCTTGATTCTTATTTCCTTGACCTTCTGGTCCTTCGGTGCCGGCTCTTCCGCCATTGCCTCCTGTTTTATTGCTTGCTCGTAGTTGTTATCCTTTTTCCCTTCTTCCTTGACTTTTTCTAAGAATTCTTTTGTCCATTTTCATGTCGGGAATGATGATAATCGGGCTGATGCGCAGATGAAGGTGCTTGCCAAACGTTCTTGGAAATGGTTTTTTCTCAAAACCGACATCATTGGCTGGTTTTCTACCCCCCCCTTTTCAGGGCGGTACTCCGAACGGCTAGAAAGGGCATCCAATTTTCCATTTCGGGTTCCCGGTCGGTAGTAGATTCTGAAATCGATGCCGGCCAGTTCTTGAGCCCAGCAGGCTTGTCGTCAATTCAGCACTTTTGTTGTTGTGAAGTATTCCAGGTTTTGGTGGTCCGAGTAGAACTGGACCTGGTGAGTCGCACCCTCGCAGTACCGTCTCCAGTGTTTGAAAGCGTCTACTATGGCCAGAAGTTCTTTGTTGTGGATTTCGTAGTTGATCTCTGCTGGCTGGAACTTTCTGGAGTGGAACGCCACGGGATGTAGGCGGTTTTCCTTGTATTGTTGCGATAGCACGGCTCCGATTGCGAAATCTGATGTGTCAGTTTCGATGATTACTGGCTTTGATGCGTCAAAGTGTGCTAAGACTGGCGCTGTTGTAAAGCGCTGTTTTAACTCCTTGAAGGCCGTCTCTGCTTCTGGATTCCAAGTCCATTCCTTTCCTGCCTCCTTCTTGGTCAACTCCGTTAGGGGTCTTGCTACTCGGGAGTAGTCTTGGATGAAGCGCCGGTAGAAGTTAGCGAATCTGAGGAACGATTGGACTTCTGTGAGGGAGTTTGGTCTTTGCCAACTTAGCACTGCTTCCACTTTTTCCTGTGACATTTTGATCCCTTCTTGACCGATGATGTAGCCCAGGAATTCCACCTCCTGGGTTTTCCAGATGCATTTTTCCGTCGAGACTGCTAGGCCGTTTTCCTGCAGCCTTCTCAGGACCTTTCTTATGGTATTGTCGTGCCGTTCCTCGGTGTCGGTATAAATGAGTATATCATCCATGTAGGCCAACACACCGACGTCCAACATGTCGGAGAATATGTGGTTCATCATGTTCTGGAAGGTGGATGGAGCGTTCGTTAACTCAAACGGCATTACTCGAAACTCGAAGAGTCCGTAACGGGTCCTAAACGCTGTTTTCCACTTGTCGCCTTCCCGAACCCGGATAAGGTGGAACCTGTTCTTGAGATCCATTTTTGTGAACCATCGGGCTCCTTGGACTCGATCCTGCAGTTCCTGCATCAGTGGTAAGGGATAACGGTTTGGGATTGTGATGCGGTTGAGCGCCCGATAGTTCATGCATAGGCGGAGTCCTCTTCCGTGAGGTTTGGGTACGAAGAGGATCGGGGAGCCCGCAGGGGATGTGGAGCGTTTGATTTTTCCTGTTCGCTCCATTTCCTTTAGCCATTCTCGGAGAGTTTGGAGTTCTACTTCCAATAGTGGGTAGATGGGTCCCCAGGGAGCCGTGCTGCCTTTCTGGAGGTTGATTTTGCAATCGTACGGGCGATGCTTGGGGAGAGTGTCCGCTGCCTCCTTCCCCATGATTCTCAAGTATTGGCGGAATTCCTTTGGTACTGCCTTGATTGGGTCCTGATCTGACGCAGCCGAGACGTATCCTATGCAGCGGACCCTGGGTCCGTTGCTACCGTTTCGTCCCAGGTCAGGGAGAACTGCCCTACTTCGTGCTTGGTGCAGTTTTCCAAACATTGGGCGCTGTTGAACCGTATTTCGTTGTTTGTCCAGACGCCTTGTGGTGGGTGTGCCGTTATCCATTCGAAAGGGAGGAAGATGTCGATTTCTGGATCCATAGGTGAGACTTCGAATTTCTCCATAGAGTAGTGTCTTTGGTGCTGGAGCAGCATAGGCTTTGTATAATATTGGCCTGCTCCTTTGACTGTTTCCCCTGTGAAATTCTCGATGCTGCGGGCGTGCTGGTGTTTCTTTCGTTCCAGGCTGAGCTGGGCCACTGTTTGTTCGTTGATCAAGGCTATCGAACAGCCTGTGTCTAGTAATGCCCTGATCCGGTGCCCTATATTGCCTTGGTGTAGCACCATTTCAATTATCGGGCGAGTGCCGCTGCAGGGTATCCTTCTCAGTTTCTTAGGGGTTCCAACGCTTGGTTCCTCGTTTTTCCGTTTTCGGGATGCCCCACATATTATTGCATGGGCCAAGGGTTGCGGCGGAACCCTGCCCTTTAAAAATCCGACTCGGAGTCCTCCCAGAGTGGTCGTATTGCGTCCGCGTCCATCGTTTCGACTGCCGCAACCTTCTGCTGCTTGCTGGCAGGTGCTGCCTCCTATGGTTCTTCCGATCATTTCTGTTTTCCCTGTATTATGGCTGAGGCTTTCCAGGGGGCCGGAGGTAGTGCGGTTCCCTTTTTGGTGTTGAAGGAGAAGCATTCATAGGTTTTGTGGGTGCTTCTGCCGCATCTCCAGCAGTCATCCTGGTTCCGGCTGTATTCTTCCTGTTCTTTTGCCGGTACGCCCGCTAGCGCAGTATCCTTCGAGGCCCATCTTGCCTGTCCTCCGTACTGGCTTTTCCGTTCCGTGACATTGTCCTTCCGGAGGTCGGATTCTTTTGCATTTTCCTTGCCCCTTCGGGTATAGTCAGAGCTTCCTTTGCCCTGACCGTCCTTTTTCCAGTCGTCCTTGGGTGGCTGTGTACCCTTCACCAGCTCTCTTGCTCCTTTGAGGGCTTTCTTCTTTTCCACTTGTATGCCTGCTCTGTAAGTGGCTTGTAGGAACTGCTCATCTTCCACGAGGTCTTCCGGATTCTGGTTGAACCACATATCCAGTATGCTGTCCGGCATTGCTAAATCGATCTTTTCTTTCAAGCCTTCTCCCATAGCTCGTGCGAAGTTGTTGAGCGCCCGGAATTCCGTCATGTACGTCCTGATCGACCCTTGGTATTTCAATTGTCCTAACTTGAGCTGGGCATCCGCCGCTTGTCTTTCATTATGGTATTCGGCCCGGATGGCTGCCGCGTAGTTGGTCCATGTATCGTTGTCCTGGAGTTCACGGTACCGATGCAGATGCCAGGCGAAGGCGGTGTCCGTTAAAAGCGTTCCGACCCAGGCGATCTTTTGTAGGTCCATCGTCTCGGGGTAGAATCCCAAGTACATGGTGACCGCTTCCCACCACTGATTGAAGGTGGTCGAGCTCTTTCCGTCGAAGGGTTCTAGGTTCTTCATTTTTAATCGGGCAATATTCCCTTGTTCAGGTCACATCGGTCGGTCCTGCCGTGCCCGTTCCACTCCTTCTGCCACTAGCCGTACGAGGTCCTACGTGGTGATTGTCGGCACGGGATTCCTAGGTGGTGAAGGAGAGCGGGGGTGCCTGGCAGGCGGTCGAGGTGATTCGGATGGCGGACCCGAAGGAGGTCCTGCGGATGATCCAGGTGGTGTCGAGGGGGGATTTCCTCCTTATCCTACCCCGGGCTCGGGTGCTGGTCGCCCTGGGGATATGTGGCGTCTGAGTTGCTCCAATCGTTGCCTCATTTCCGGTGTTGTGGGTACTGCCGGGGGTCTCTGTCGTCGAGACCTTGGTCCCGGGTTCAGTTGTAGCGGGCTTCCTAACACTGGTGCGGAGTGAGCCGACGGGGCACTGGTACTGATCTGTCGGATGGGACTTCTCCATGCGGGTGGTCCCGCCGGCACTGGTGGTGTTGCGGGTAGCGGGATTCTGGTCGCAATATGTTGGATTTCTGCCCTCGCTTCCCGGAGTTGGTTTTCCAGGGTGGCTACTCGATTCTGGTGGGCGGCTGCCCATAGTTCCACGTTCCCCTGAAAGTTGGCTAGGTGTTGATTCCGGGCAATGTTAGCTTCCGCCAGAAAGGACAGGGCATCATTTACCCGGGCCAGCTGAGTGGCCTGACATATTTGTCGCTCGTTGGCCTCGTTGGTTCGCTCGATGATGGCCTGCCAGATGTTTCTGGCGAGAGATTGGTACGCATTCGCCGCTTTTGACAGCTCGCTACGTACCCATTCTTCCACTATTTTTTCGTTAGCGTTGACTCTGTCATATACTTACCTAGTGCCTTCTGCCAAGGTTTGGTAGGCTTGTTCAATTTCCCGCGTTCGTCGGTCGGGTCTGTCGTAGGCATCACCCCACAGCTCTGTGAGCGGTTGTAGGTCATTCTCGGCCTGCCACTGCTGGTTCACCAGGCTCCTGACCCAAACTGCAGGGTTGGCTATCTCCACCACTTGTTCCGGCCTTGGTGTTCCATCAGTGATTTGGAGTAAGTCCCGGGGGGCCTCGAGCCGGAGCATGTTGAAGTCCGAAGAGATCATCATGGCTCAATAGTGGTCGAGGAAGTGTCCTGTGTAGATGGTTTCATCGTCGGTGAAGTGATAGTCACAGAGATCCCGGAGCTCGTCTTCTGTGAATTCGGCGTTTTTGTGGCTGTGGGCGCAGTTGAGCCAGTATTGCGTATACCAGTTCCAGGGTTCGTGGTCCCCTTCTTAGTAGGGTGTAGGGATAGGTCCGTCGCTGAATGTATCCCACTGTTCGTAGCCGGCTAACTTGCTATCGATTGACTGGAACGTGTAGTCGAAGGAGTACTGAGACTTAGGTTCCGAGAAGGTAGATAGTTCGAGTAGGTAGAGGTGGTCTTCAAAGTAGGTGTCGTCGAAGCCAGTCATGAAAGCAGGGTGATTTTGAGATCAAGATTATAGTGTGACACTGGGGTGGTATTCGTAACCAGAGTGTGGAGAGAATCAAAGGTAATCAGGCTACTTTCGATAATTCACAGCGGAATAATCTTAGATCTTGTGTGTGGGTTCGGTGGTAGTGTAGGTGAGGATGTTCGTGCTGATTTCTCTCCGTTGAGGCGAGAAATCTTCTTCCTTTTTATCCACGAGCGCGCAAGTGAGAAGTTGTGATCCGGACCGTACTTTTTCTCGGGGGAGCGTTGTGTCTTCTCCTCGAGGTACGGGTGGGTCGGACTTGGATTCCTCCGAGGTGGTTGCAACGCTTTGGAGCGTGGGCAGATTCATTGGTCATGGCCAGGGTGTAGATAAGGGAGATGAGTTTCCGTTTGTATTGCCGCATGTGTGATACGGCCAAGCGGGGACTCCGGTCCGAGAGCTCCCCACTCACCCTGAGGTGAGGTGGTCTGCATGAGGGCCATGCAGCCAAACGGGGTCTCTGGTCCAGAGCTTCCGTTCACCCTGAGGCGATGTGGCTTCCCCTCCCTGAGGTAGTGGGGCCACTTCCGGAACTGCATGAGAGATGTAGCTGCTCGTTTATACAAATTGTTCCCCTCATCTTTCGAGTTCTAACTCCTGCAGCCGGGGTTTCGACCGAGGGCCAGACTCTGTTTCCTTATCTCCCGCCTAGACTCTCTGATTCCCTAGCCACGGCCTGAGCCTCCTTCGTCTTTTTAGCCACAGGATCTTCTCTTTCTAGCTACCTACTCATGATAATTCATTCAGGTGTAACAGTCAGTTCCATCGGCGTGCTACGCCAGAGCGGCGAGAAGCAATTCCAACAGGTACGACTGTTACCATTGGCTGAGTTCACGTACAATGCAGAAAAACATAAAGCCATGGGCATGCATCAGGAAAAAAAAATCTCCGTTCCAACGGAGACCGACGTTAGATGCGTTGAGAGCGTTGGGAAAAATCTTAGATTCCAATTTGGCGTTGATAGGCAGTTGGCATGCCAGTAACAGCCAACACATCAGCAAAAACTCGAAAAATGCTCCCGGTGCTCCTGGTGCTTCTGTAAGCTTTATTAAGCTTTATTAAGCTTCTGTAAGAGAGAAGTTATATTTTGCTCCTGTAAGGATTTGGAAAAAAATAATCTCTTTTATTTCAACTAAAACACCGAGAAAGGAAATTTAAAATTTGTGTCTCACTTCGAAAAAAAGCAATATACCTCAACTTTTTATTTTTTTTGCTGATGCACGTAGCTTCTCCATCCAAACGCTGCGCCAGGCGTGGCATCTACTATCCACGCAGAATACCTTACTCATTTCCGTTGCAAGGTAGTCCGGAGGTCGAATTATCCTATCCACGTAGCGCTTACGTCCAAACGCTACGCCAGGCAGTGCATCAACTACCCGTGCAGAATACCTAACTCATTTCCGTTGGAAGGTAGTCCGGAGGTCAAATTATCCTGTCCACGCTGCGCTTCCGTCCAAACGCTACGCCAGGCATGGCGTCTACTATCCACGCAGAATACCTCACTCATATCCATTGGAAGGTAGTCCGGAGGACGAATTATCCTGTCCACGCTGCGCTTCCGTCCAAATGCTACGCCAGGCGTGGCGTCTACTATCCATGCAGAATACCTTACTCATTTCCATTGGAAGGTAGTCCGGAGGACGAATTATCCTGTCCACGCTTCGCTTCCGTCCAAATGCTATGCCTGGAGGCGCATCTACTACTCGCGCAGAATACCTTACTCATTTCCGTTGGAAGGTAGTCCGGAGGTCGAATTATCCTGTCCACGCTCTGCCGAATGCACCACCTGGTGGAGTGTGTATTATTTTGGCAATACGTGCCTCTCGGCCATTAATTCAATACTTGACGCATGGCATTTGGCACCACAAGGTTGTTTTTGACGTAATACAATACAATAAGGTAGCTGACTACAGTCAAAACAGAGCAATCGTTCAACACAAGGAGAAATGCCATTCCAGAGGCTAGTAAACCTCATTCCAAGTAGCTAAATCAATGTGGCTGTTCA
>Ga0307516_10010544_pt1 | contig 10146 bp, 14 predicted proteins | sample 19_EM_MG_FD_203310 | JGI IMG/M metagenome (GOLD analysis project Ga0307516, IMG submission 203310) | Populus trichocarpa ectomycorrhiza microbial communities from riparian zone in the Pacific Northwest, United States - 19_EM | ecosystem: Host-associated > Plants > Roots > Unclassified | place...
CCACCCACCCCCCCCCCCCCCCCCCCCCCCCCCCCCCCGCCCCCCCCCCCCCACACACCCCCCCCCCCTCACACCCCCCAACACCCAACCCCCCCCCCCCCCCCCCCCCCCCCCCATTAGTAATTACACCTCTTCTTCAGACTCTTTACATACACAATCAGTTGTGGTGGGGCATAAATATTGTAAAGTTATCTACCCAGCCGTCTCGCTTCTAGTTGCCTGATATCCCGCCAACGTTAGCTGAAGCAGAGTTCGCTCATCCACCAATCGAGCCGCCGGGCTGTCTATGCAACACTCTGGCCTGGCGACTACATGGCGGAAGACGACACCGGGCAGCCGCGGCCACCCGAGTGCACCTCTACATGGAGAGTCCATATCTTTGGTTCCTTTTTCTGCGTTCCAGGAACACAAATTGGCGACAGCTGAGGTCGGAACGACCTGGCATGTGATACCTCTCCCGCTCGTCCATCCCACGCTTTGGATGCTCTTGGTACTCTCCGTACCAACCAACCCCGCAGCCGCCGGGGTTGGTATCCCTGGAGTAAGCTCATGCCTAGTGAGCTTACATACCCGCAGTAGGAACTACTCGAACCGGAGCACGTGCACGTTTTCCGGAGTAACCTGCGTCAACGACCCCACGTAGCCGCGTTGCCGGAGTCGGGCGCCCCACATCAAGCAAGTGCCTGACGATGCACTTGGCGGCTACGTGCTTGGGCGGGTAGACACTCGTCGACTTCGGCGGGTCAGGTAGCCATCGGGAGTCCTTGCTTCCGTTCCACTCTAGACCTGCTCCTGCTCCTGCTCCTGCTCCGGGAGATCGGCTTGGCCAGGTCTTTATCGCCAAGTTTACGGATGGATTCATCACGTTGTGTTGGGGAAGATTGTCGGACGAGCAATCGTAACTATCGCACCACGCAGTTGCCTAACTTGAATGCCTGGAAATCGGTGCGTGCGTGCGTGCCCCGTTCGTTGTGTCGCTGCTCGTGCCTCGGCGCGCGTTTCCTGCAGCCGGTCGTGACTCGCACCATCTCTCGTGGTACATATCTCACTTCGACCGCCGGCCGCTAAATCGGGGCCGAAGGGACTCCGCACGTGCCTCCGACACGTGAAACCGTCACGAGCACAACTGCGCCACATCACTATGTCATCGCTCCGCCAAGTTCATGTCGCAGCATCCCTCGGTCCGGGACGTCTTGAAGAACGTGTATCCATCTAGATACAGACTGCCCACTTCCCCGGATGTTAGATATCCACGATACACTTGCGCCCCCAGCGTTCCGCGACTAGATTCACGGGCCTGGTCCCGGCCCCGCACCTGGAGAAGTCTCCCTTCCTTCGCCCTTCGTCTGCGTCTTGCCCGCCACCCAGGTTCACCCCGTCTCCGGATGACTAGAGATGCTAGGACTGACGCTAAGCAGCAGCCCCCCATCACGAGCATTCATATAGTTATAGATATGTAGATACAGCAACATACATAGAGTATCTATCTACATAGTCGTCCCCTTCCCCATCCCGCCTAAGCGAAAGGGCAACAGCACCTGATCCCGGCCTACTTCCGTTCCCGCTCTAGTCTACCCACTCCCTTCGTCGTCGAGGCGTTTAAGATCCCCTACTTGGCGCTATCCTTTCCTGCGCTCTCCCACGCACTCGTCGGAGACACTGTCGACGCCGTCTCTTGTAACCCCGCTCCAGCCCTTGAGGCGTGGCGACCCGGTTCTGCCACCACAAGACTACAGACTCCGGGCAGCGAAGGTAAAACTGTCCCCGAGGTTGTTTTTCCCGCCGCTGCTTCCTGTTCCGTGCGTGGCATCACGCTCCCTCCTGCCACCACGGCGTCTTTGCATAAAGCCGGGCCGCGGCCGTCATCCCAACCATCTGAGAAACCAGCCTGTTACACACAGTCGGTACTGACATCGCCATGGCTCCTTCAAAGGGAGACTCTCCCCCACAGACATCGCTCCTGTCTATCGTTCCTCCAAGCGGCATACAAGCACCTCCTCGGTTCGAGTCACTCGACGAGTTGGTCATGTCGACTATACACGCCGGGGAGGTCGCGGCAACCAAACTGCCATACGACGCCGGGCCGGGTATCACCTTCGCACAACAGGACTCGCTACCGAAGCTCCCCATTGCCGATCTCCAGGACACATGCCGGAATTACCTTTCGGCCGTGAAGCCGCTCCAGACACCGCGGGAACACGCCGATACTGTCGCCGCGGTAAAGAGATTCTTGAAGACGGATGGCCCAGAGCTCCAGGAACGTCTCAAGAAGTATGCGAGCAGCAAGAGCAGCTACATCGAGCAATTCTGTACGTCTGGAAACCTGGTTCCAGGTCACCACCGAAAAAAAAAAACTGACCGAATGATAGGGTATGACTCGTATCTCAACTACGACAATCCTGTGGTGTTGAACTTGAACCCATTGTGAGCGTCCGCACCCGGGTGTCGATGATATGGACGGAACCTAATGGTGTTGCTGCAGTTTCCTCCTTGAGGACGATCCCACTCCTTCCAGAAGGAACCAAGTCACCAGAGCAGCTTCTCTCGTCATTTCTTCCCTCTCGTTCGTTCGTGCACTGCGACGGGAAGAGCTGCCCCCGGACAAGATGCGGGGCGCGACCCTCTGCATGGTGAGAACCCGCTCGCCGCCAACCCAACGGCACCCCGTCGCTGAAGCCCTTTCCGTAGTACCAATACCCTCGGATCTTCAGCACGGCCAGAATCCCCACCGAGAATGGATGCGTGATGCAGTCCGACCCCACGGCGAAGCATATCGTTGTCATGTGCCATTCCCAGTTCTACTGGTTTGATGCTCTCGACGACAACTCCGACATCATCATTACCGAGCGCGATCTCCAGCAAAACCTCCAAGCCATTCTCGATGACGCGCAGATGACGCCGATCCAGCTGGCCGCAAAGTCGGCAGTGGGTGTTTTGTCGACCGAGAACCGCCGGGTCTGGGCCAATCTGAGGGATGTCCTGACCCAGGATGGGGAGTACAGCACCAACGCTGAGTGTCTTCGGATAGTCGATACCGCCCTGTTTGTTCTGTGTCTCGACCAGACGTCGCCCCAGTCTGCCGCAGAGCTCAGCATGAACATGTTGTGTGGAACCAACATCGTCGAGAAGGGAGTACAGGTGGGTACCTGCACGAACCGCTGGTATGACAAGCTGCAGATTATCGTTTGCAAGAACGGATCTGCGGGTATCAACTTCGAGCACACCGGTGTGGACGGTCACACAGTGCTCCGCATGGCGAGCGACGTATACACCGACACGATCCTCCGGTTTGCCCGCACCATCAACGGCAACGCGCCCAGCCTCTGGGCCACGCAGTCACCAGACCCCAACAAGCGAGACTCGGCCTCCTTCGGTGACGTGAGCACGACTCCCCACAAGTTGGAGTGGACCATGGTTCCGGAACTGTCGATGGCGCTGCGATTTGCCGAGACACGCCTCGCGGATCTGATCAACCAGAATGAATTCGAAGTCCTCGAGTTCAGCCACTACGGGAAGAACTTCATCACTTCCATGGGTTTCTCGCCCGACGCTTTCGTCCAGATGGCTTTCCAGGCGGCGTACTACGGTCTCTACGGACGCGCCGAGAGCACCTACGAGCCAGCTATGACTAAATTCTTCCTCCACGGACGAACCGAAGCCATCCGCACTGTCTCGGAACAGTCTGTGGAATTCGTCAAGAAGTTCTGCGAGAACGCTCCTGCGTCGGAGAAGGTCGAATCCCTACGAACGGCCTGCCAGAGGCACACCGCTACCACGCGGGAGTGCTCGAAGGGACTCGGCCAGGACCGTCACCTTTACGCGCTCTTCTGTGTCTGGCAGCGTGGTCTCGATGAGGAGTCTCTCTCCCAGAGCGACGACTCTTCGCGCGACAGTCGGATGTCACCGGACGGCTACGGCTCGTCTCCGTTGGCTGGAGGCGGCGAGACCCAGGATTCGATGTCCGCCGGCAGCAGCTCAAGGCCCTTCTCGGACTGCTCTTCCATCACCGGCACCCCGCCAACCAAAGCCACGCCACCTGTTATCCCGAGCATCTTCTCGGACCCCGCCTGGGACAGACTCAACAACTCTATTCTGGCGACCTCGAACTGCGGCAACCCTTCGCTGCGTGCCTTCGGCTTCGGCCCCACTTCGGGCGACGGCTTCGGAATCGGCTACATCATCAAGGACGAGAGCATCTCGATCTCGGTGTCGTCCAAGCACAGACAGACCAAGCGCTTCGTCGACACGCTGCAGAACTACTTCCTCGAGGTCCGCCACCTTCTGCGGGCCACGCAGCGGAAGGAACCGCCGTGCTCGATGGCCCGGGAGGCAGATAAGCTGATGCGCGCCCGCGGACCAGCAGGTCAAAGTCGCGGCGTGTGGAGTGCCATCCAGCGCCAGCTCAGCGGAAAGATCAGTGTTGTTGGCAACGTGGCCGGGACGATGGCTGACGACGACGCGAGTCTCACCAGCTCGAGGAGCGAAGACGGCAGTGGCGGCGAGTCGGGGATGCTCGGTGGATACGGATATTTCGATGCTGGCAGCGTGGCGCGCTTGCTGGAAAAGCGGGACAATCCACACACCGACTCGAAGGTGCCGAGGCGGAGAGCAGTCGGGCGGATGGTCAAGTTGACGGATTACTAGTGCTGGCTTTTTCTTTTTCTTTTTTTTTTTCTATTTTCTTTTAGGCATTTGTCTTGGGCTGGGATTTTTTCGGGATATTTTGTTTGCGACTTGAGAGATTCTGTTTAATGTTGATACCGTAACGTAATACGATGAGGGATGATGGAGCGATGACGTTGCGAAGAGCGGTACATATATGTAGAGTAGGTAGCATATGCAGCGCGAGGGATATCTACTCTATCTATGTATCATGAATATTGGCCCACCTACCAGATGCTTATCTGAGACGAGAGCGAGAAACAGTCCATAGCGGTCACAGCCGTGTCGTCGACCCATCGTAAACTCTCCGAAATCCCCAGCATCCTCTCAAAGCAGCAGCTCCTGGAGTAGGTCCTGAGGGACAGATACATACGTTTGACCTTTTGACCGGGGAGCGGGAATATCCGGGCGTGCCACCAGTCTGGACTACGGAACGAAGCGGGGGAATGGAAAGGGGGAAAGGCGCGTGTTATCCGCGGAATCTTCCTAGCTAGTGCCGGGTTGTCCGTCCAGGTCCGCATCCCTCTTGGCAGTCTTCCCCCCTTGCGGGGAGAGGTCGAGAGGGCCGGTTCCACTTCGCTGGATGGGCTTCTCACATCTGTACCGGTGCGGGCTCGAGGATGGTTAGTGTGTCCTGTGCCTATCATATGGTAGAAACAGAGTATGTAGGTACGTATCAGAAATCTTTATGTGCCCTGCGGTAGGCTCCAGAGTGATCGCAGACGCGTGGAAGCCGTGAGTGACGATGCGCAGAGTCGCAATTGTATGTAGATAAGTCGTACATACCTATTTTTGCTACCAAAGTTAGAGTACCTTGTATGGTATAGTAGGTCGCCGGCTCGCGTGCCTGCTTTCACAAGCTTCTGCTCGTCCACCAGGCGGACCAGACCCTGCCTGTGACAAAAACAGTCCTTTTTTCCAAAACTACATATCTAGATATGTATGCCGTACTTATTCTGCATGTATGTAGGCACGGAATCGTCGGGGACCGAGGGTCCCTCACCGAACGAAACCAATCACGCGCGTCATATTTCCCCCACTGTCTACATATCTTCCCCGCAACCTCGGTTCGCAGTCGGAGTGTCCGGTTCGGGAATACCTTCTCACATGCAACATGCCAGATCACGAACCAACGTCTAACCGGCCTGCCGAGTTGTCGTCGGACCACCACCACTTCCACCAACCCGCCAGTCGAAAGTACCGAGACAGCCAATCATACCCGTGAATAAAACATACCCGTGCAAAATCATAACCCCCCCCCTTCTCTTCTTCTTGCGACTCTTCTTGTATTTCTCCAACGGCCTGTACCTGAGCTCAGTTCTACGAACCGACGAAACAACGAACAACTCTACCGCCATGTCTGACAACGTGTGTCCCCTCTCCCTGTCCGTGTTGGCCTGGTAATTCTAAAAATCCACAGTTCCTCCACGCGGTAGCCGGCGCCGGTACCCTCCCCCTCCTCCCGCAATGTTGGAGCACTACTGATGCCTCCTAGGCGGCGGTGTCCTGTCCATGGTCCTGACCTACCCACTCATCACACTCTCCACTCGCTCGCAAGTCGAGTCCAAACGTGCCCAAACCACCGTCCTCGACGCAACGCGCCACATAATCCAGCGCGAGGGCTTCGGTGGTCTCTACGCAGGCCTCGACTCGGCGGTCTTTGGAATCTCGGTCACGAACTTTGTATACTACTACTGTTTGTCTCACTCGACGTGACGTGTCGCGGTACGGTGGGTGCTGACGGGGGGGGCGGCGACAGGGTACGAATGGTCTCGCGCGGCGTTCGAGACCGCAGCCGCCAAGGCGGGCAGAAGCCGGAAGCTGTCGACAGTGGAATCCATGATAGCGGGAGCGGTCGCCGGGTCGGCAACAGTACTCATCACCAATCCAATCTGGGTTGTCAACACCCGCATGACGGCACGGAAGCGGGCTGCTCCCCCTCCGTCTCCCAGCATCAAGCCAACTCTCGCGGAACCTACGCTGCGTCCCGCCGCGCCGTCGACGATCGCCGAAGTCAAAGCCCTCCTAAAGGAGGGTGGCATCAGTGCGTTCTTCGCAGGTGTGACGCCCGCGCTGTTGTTGGTCATCAATCCGATCCTACAGTACACCATCTTCGAGCAGCTAAAGAACCTGCTCGAGCGTCGGCGGAAGCGCGGCGTCACCCCCACCGACGCGTTCTGGCTCGGCGCGCTGGGGAAGCTCGTGGCCACAGGGTTGACATATCCGTACATCACCGTCAAGGCGCGCATGCACGTCGCGGGCAAGGACGACCGGGTCTCGGTCTTCGCGGCATTGAAGAAGATCGTCAAGGAGGATGGCTGGAGCGGTTTGTACGGCGGCATCGGGCCGAAACTGGTACAGAGTGTCATTACCGCAGCGTTCCTGTTCGCCTTCAAGGACGCACTGTTCAATGTTGCCCAGGCGATGCTGAGGAACCGACGCGGGCAGGCGGCGAAACTGCTGAAGAAGTAGGTGCCAGCATCTGCCGCGGCGGGGCGGTGTAGGACAGGATGTGCTGTTTCTTCTCTATTCAAAATTGGTTCCGCTTTTAGTACACGATCTTCTCTTTTCTTTTCCTTTCGTTTTTCTTTGTTTCCATCTCGACTCTTGAGCGAACGAGTGAGCGCTGTGTTCCTAGACTGCTGGGGGAGTAGTTATGTTACGGATTGATGGGATATACAACCCGTTTTTATTGCTGCACATATCTGTCAGCCATCAGCGATGATGCGTGGGCCGATACCGAGGTTCTGGGCTGTAGAATGCATGATATCTATGTCCTGCAGTTTGTGCTTGCGGGGGAAGTGGGAGAGAATGTTGCAGCCACCCCTCAACTACATACCATCAAAATTAAAATTCACAACCCCCAATCCACTTCGTTTGGTGACTTCCGTCCCACATCCGTCTTCCTCAGATAGTCCTATATGGACCCACTGCATCTACCATCTGCAAGGAGTCTTGCCATATTCCACCTTCACTTCTGCTTGCCCGTCTTTTCGCGGCTCCCTGCCCAACAGATCAGCCTGCTGCGTTTTTCAAGACCGCCAGTTCTTGAAGAGGTGGTAGAGTTACAGGAGAAATCATGTGCTCATTATCTGCGATGTTTAGACGAGTATTCACATGTGGCTAGGTAAACAGCCAGCAAGCGAAAGCTCGTATCCTCCACTGCGTTGAAAGGAATACCGCATGCAGTCATCCAGTGTAAACGAATGGCCTTAAACACTTCCGGATTAAAATGCAACACGTGGGGTAGTGTTGCCGAATGCCTCCCGAAGGCTACGCTGACGGTGGCGAAATATCTATCTGGGCTACGTTTGTGAACACGCCGAAGGTTGTTGGATTGCGTTTTTGGTAGAGGCATCCGAGTACATACTCCTGTGCTGTATATGCACTGGGGCCTAAGTAGGCGTTAGGGAGGGATGAACAAATTGTAGATGTTGGTGACTTACATCTTGGGCATTTCCACCGTCGCCAGTGTACACTTCTCCGTTTTCGGCTCGCCACACCTAACTCGTCCGTTTTCGCGTGGACACGTCAGTAAAGGGTAAAAGGGAAACGAAGCACCCAATGTAACATCTGTCGATGCGCTGCCACCGATCGGTGGGGGGAATAATTCGGGAACGAAACGGAGTTGTCGCTGGGAAGCCATATCCTCGGGGCGAACAACGATGTTATTGAGTGTTTCGTCTTCGGCATAGGCATCGGTAGTGAGACCGCTGTTCGGCATTCTTCTGAGTGGTGGGTGCGACGGGAAAAATGGATAAAATGTGCGCCGCCATAATCTAGATAGGCTGAATGCGAGTATGATTAAACAAAAAAAAAGCATCTGGGTGGTGCCAGCGGGATGTCTGGCATATCTCTTGCATACATAGTTACTACGACGGAAGAGAGATTCCCCAGGTTTTTATGCGCTAGTGGGTTGCCCGGTAGTCCGTCCAAATCCTATAGATACCGGACGGACCACTGCGACGCCTGAGCTACCTATGCCACCAACACCCATATTGCCGCCGCGGCCTCCGTCTACTTAAGGTATTCCGCTGTAAGGACATGGCCGGGTTTGAGCTGGTAGGGGGGGTTTAATCCTCTCGTATGTCCAATCATGCGCTTTTTTGTCCATTTGGCTTCACTGGCGGTTCGATTCAGGTGAACAAAGTGAGGCCGGAAGGGGGGCAGCAGACGCTGGCCGCAGCGAACTGAACAGCATCACAACTCCACTCCGTGGCTATCCGGATCGTCTGCTGCGAGATTTGCCCACGCATCTGCTTGCTCGTTGTCTTCAATGCCTTCATGTGCTGGGCGACGCCATCTGATCTCCACCGGGAACCCCACTTTTGGTGATGCCCTTCCTCGCCTCTTCTTCTTATGTGCCGTGTAGGTTTGCCCCAGGCCAATATCCGTGTTGAGCATGCGTTGAATGGCAGCCTGTGTCGCTGCCATATGTCCGTGATGACCACGAGATAACGTACCACCGAGTTTTTTTTGTTTTTTTTGTTTAATCATTACTCGCATGCGACCTATCTAGATCATGGCGAGATTATGTACAGTCCGTTTCCTGTCCGCTGTCCGCGCGGTGGTGGCACGTTGCAAGCTCCCCTTTGCCCTCCGCCCAGGCCTGTCCCAAAAACGTACCACCGAGTGAGGATTCATGGTTCTTGGATTTCTGCCCTCGCGGTTGCAGCAGCATAGCAGCAGCGGCGAGCACCCCTCGAGCAATACCGCCCTACAAGTGTGACCGTTCTCAGAGAAATCAAGCGGATCCGCCCAAGAGTTGGGCCACCAGCTCGGAGTGGCATTCTTACGGTTTGCTGTGTGCGCTAGATACTGCATCGACGTTTCCCGCAGCCGTGAACGCTGGTGATGGACGTCGGGGATACCTGGCGGCCGTGTTGGCGATCCAAATGCGTTAGTTGCTGGGCGGTTGATCGTGTTCGGAGCACGGTTGCCCAATTGTCTGCTACTAAGTATGAAACTAGCTCGTACATAGCTGCCTAGGGCAATGTTGTCGTAGGCACATATGTCATCTGTAGCTTATGAAACTAATCGGCACACGTGACTGTCCACTCCATACAAACCGAACGAGTCCCTTGGATCATTATCGATCAGAAGACCTAAAGTGGTGTCTTGAGGGGCTTGTCCAGGCGAACTCGAGCGATCACTCGAATCTTCGTCTACATAGGAAGCGGACTTTGTGCCACGATCTATCTACATATGTAGGTCGCATGCGAGTGCATAGGTACATCATACATATGTACATAAACAAAAAAAAAAAATCCCTGAGACAATCCCTCAATCGGTCCTGAATTTATGCACAGCGCGCTCTGATTGCAAGGGTAATTCGACTAGCGTGCTGCGGTCAGATACATAACGTACCGTAGGGGTTTACCGGCCACTACCCCTTACCCGGACACCTTAGTAAGCTGTGATTTAGCCTGTAGCCCCACCCTATAACCCCGCTCAACCCACTAAAAAATCCTCAACACCTTTCAC
>Ga0307516_10010548_pt1 | contig 10144 bp, 8 predicted proteins | sample 19_EM_MG_FD_203310 | JGI IMG/M metagenome (GOLD analysis project Ga0307516, IMG submission 203310) | Populus trichocarpa ectomycorrhiza microbial communities from riparian zone in the Pacific Northwest, United States - 19_EM | ecosystem: Host-associated > Plants > Roots > Unclassified | place...
GGAATAGCTTTTGAGAAGGGCATAACGGCCAGATAAAGTTTAGAGATCATGGGCGAAGACAACAAGGGTCTGCATGGTGCAAGCCTGAATTTGGCGTATTTAACACACGATAACATTTAGCTTTGCTTTCCGAATTTCCCCCGCCATTGTCTTCAGTGCATTTTAGAACTTTGTTCTTGGGGCACCAGCAGAGATAGGACTTAGGCTGGAGTTGAGTGAACACGGATCGAGCACAAGCGGCATACCCACGTTCATATAAAATACGCCTCCATTGCTTGCATGCTTGTATTTAAAAGTGCGTCAAAGCAATACGTACTCATACACTGCCAACTACCCAGCCGCCCCCGTGCAAGACCGTCAGCCCTAACCAGAAAAACTAGCGATAGCTTCTGACCCCAAGTCAACTCGCGCCAACTCCAGCTCCAAGCTACCGGTAGATCTTGCGCAACCATATCAATACTGCCTTCTCATGATGTGATAAAGGAAGCCGAAAAGAAATGCCCCGTCACTCATGAATGATTGAGAAAACTCAGAATAGCAAAGCGTGCACCCCACGCGAATTTGTTTATCCATCCTCACGCCAAAAAATCAATGTGCGTCCTTAATCACTATCATCAAAGTCATCCTCGCTGGCCTCGTCGACCAGGGCAGATTCGTCATTGTCGTCAATGTCCATCTCGTCATCATCAGAGTCGATATAGATGGGCTTCTTCGGCTTGGAGACCGCCGCAGCACGTGGAGGGCGGCCTCGGGCCTTTGCGGCTGGCTTGGGAGCCGGGGAGTCAGCTTCCTCCATACCGACATCTTCATCTTCGTCGTCACTGATGACATTTCTCTTGGCGGGGAGCTTCATCTTGTTTTGCTTGGCAGCATACGCCTTGGCAGCAGGAGAGAGGGCAACCGGCTTGGTTTGGGCAGCTTCGACAGCCTTTGGAGCGGGTGCCTTTTTCGGTCGTCCCGTCTTTGATTTTGCGGCGGGAGCAGCAGCCTTCACAGGGACTTTCTTGGTAACTGGCACCACCGCCAAGTCATCGCTGTCGGAGAGGTAGCTGTCAAGGGTATTCTTGGCGGCAGCTGTCTTGTTGGGAGATGACTTAGCAAGCATTTCATAATTTGTCTCATCTGCGGCATCATCGTCGTCACTCAAGTTGAAGATTTTGCTGGGCTTCGACTTCAGCTTTGGCAGGGCTTCGCTGGTGGCACGACCATGGCTGCTACCTGGCCGCGACATAGCAAAGAGGGAGAGACGTCCGTTTTGGCCGTTGGTGTCCACGAGGTCGGCTCCACCGATGCCCTTGACCATATCACCGACGTCAAATTCTCCACCGCCCTCGCTCTCGGACTCATCATCCTCGATGACCCATTTCTTGGGAGCCGCAGCAGCAGCTCGCTTGACACGGCCATTCGCCGGTTGCTCGCTGGGTGCTCTGGACCCTTCCTTGATTGCAGCGGCAGGTTTTCCTTTGTCGACTCTGAGCATGTCGAAATCGCCATCAGACATTCCCGAGATTTCGTCATCTTCAGCACCATCAGAACCCATAGGGCTTGTCTTTGGTTTAGGCTTCGGCTTGTTCTCAAACATGCTGAGGAATCGTTGATGTGGCTTCTGCTCGACCTTGACAACCTTGGACGGACCCGACTTGGCAGGTTTGGGATTGTACTCCTCATCTTGCTTCGGACGACCTCGGCCACTAACGTTCTTTCCTGCTCCAATCTTGCGAGATGCCCGACGATTCGTGTTGCGGATTGACTTTTGGTAGTCTGCCTCCTCCTTCAGTTGCAATTCCCATTCTGCAACGAAAGCATCGAGATCTTGGCACCAGAGATCCTTCTCACTAAGCTGCTCCAAAGCATCGTGCTCCTCCTTCTTGCTAACCATTTGATTCTTTAGCTTGTCAACGCGCTCTTGAGTGAGAGACCAGATTGGTAACTGTAGGGAGTTAGCGAGGTTGTCAGACTCGATTGTAGAATGTCACTCACTCCGAGAAGATAATCAAAATCTCTAGCACCTGAATCCTCGTCGGCAGCCACCTCCTCTTCGTTCTCGACGACATCATCAGTCTCGCCAGCCTTTTGGGCTTCAGTGACCTTCGGGAAGGCTTCATAGTCACGCTTTCGCAACTCGGCAACAAGAACGGGCTTCTTCTTCTTCGAAACGACAAGCTTGTTTTCGATGATTTCCATGACGAAACGAGCTTGATTCTTGAGTTTGCGATATTCGGTATTCATCTTGGCTAACCAATATGCCTGTCAAAGGTCAGCGATTGTTAGTTCCAAGTGTAAACTTGGCATACCTTGCGCTTCGTGTACATGGCCATGCGGTAAACGTAGTACTCCTCCAAGATATCTTCGACCTTCTCATACTTCCGAATTTGGCCCCTGGTGTCAAACGCAACCAAGTTAGAAGTTGCAACGGTCTTGTTGAGCTTAAATCTCTCAGAAAGACCATCAGTAAGTGCAGCCTTCATATGCTTCTCATCCATCTGGATTACAAAATGGACACTCTTGTGGTCGTTGTATTCTTTGTAGTCCTTGATGAATGAAGGGACCTTCTCCCCCTTGATGATGTCCTCCAACTTGGCTTTGAAATCATCAGTCCACATGCGGATTGGCAATTCGGTGATCTCGACTTCGTTGTTTCCAACTTCCTTAATGACACCATTGAAGGAGTATCGATTAGGACCGGCTTCTTCGGGAGTTCCCTTCCAGCCTCGGAACCATGGAATCATAGTCGTGAATGGCTTCTCTTCCGAGTCGCCATCCAATCGGCCCATGCGACGCTTCAGATTGTTGACGATATCAACAGGGTGGTAGTTTGGAATGGTAGTACTCCAGCCAGTGCCGATACCATCGGCTCCATTGACAAGAACCATGGGAATGACCGGACAGTACATTGTTGGTTCGATGGATCGGCCATCATCAACATTGTGTTCATAGATGGGCTCATCGTGGGAGGAGAACACCCGGCGAGCAAATGGGGACAATCGAGTGAAGATGTAACGAGGCGATGCAGCATCGGTTCCTCCAGCAAGTCTAGAACCGAAAGATCCACTAGGTTCAAGACAATTGACGTTGTTCGAGCCCACAAAGTTTTGTGCGAGACCAATGATAGTCATATGCATGGATGCTTCACCGTGGTGATATGCGGTATTTTCGGAGACATAACCAGCTAATTCGACGACCTTCATGTCGCGGGTGAGATTGCGCTTGAAACAAGCATACATAACCTTCCGCTGTCCAGGCTTGAACCCATCAATGACTGACGGAATGGAACGGAGATTGTCGGCCATACTGAAGAGGATCAATTCCTTATTGACGAAGTCGTTATAGGTGAGAGTCTTGGTGGAATGGTCGAGATAGGTTCCGGGAAGGAAGTTTCCAAGCCATTGCTTGCGTGCATCAGCCTTCTTCTTCGAGAAAGCCAGATCGATCATTTCCTCTTCTTCAGGCTTCATGGTCTCGAACTCACGAAGATGGTCATCCAAATTGCTGAAATAGATCTGAGCATCTTCAGGCAAACTAGTACCCAAACCCTTGAAGTACTTGTGCTTCCAGCCTTTGTCATTAGTGTGTCGCTCCCTCCACTCCTCATACTGGGGCAGAGTGAAGAAGGATCTCGAGCTAATAGGCTTCTTTGGATTTGGTCCCTTCCACACTTTGACAATGGGAGTAATAAACTCTCGGAAGAAGTCTGGGAGCTTGAGCAAGCTGGGGAATTGAACTTGGAGGAAGTTAATCAGAAGACCCTTGATGTGAGAGCCATCGTGATCCTGATCCGCCATGATCATGAGATGTCCATATCGAAGTCCAGTCGTGTCCTTGTAGACTTGCTTGTGCTTCAGACCCAGAAATTGCTTGATGTTCTGAATTTCGGCATTCTTTGAGATCTGGTCGACACTGGCATCTCGAACATTGAGTAATTTACCTCGAAGAGGGAAAACACCGATGCGATCAGGATCCAAGATTGCTCGACCTGCAACAGCGAGACCTTTGGCAGAATCACCCTCAGTCAGAATCAGGGTACATTCGTGGCCACGCTTAGTACCAGCAAGATTTGCATCGACGAGCTTGGGGTTGTTCATTCGCGATCGCTTGTTGCCGTCACTCTTCGCCAGCTGCTGGTCAGCCTTGGCTTGCTGGAAATTCAAGATGTTTTGGACCGCGTCGGTCAGGCTAATCTTCTTCAAGAAAGCTTCTGTCAGAACACATTTGCTGCCAAACGCCTTTGACTTGGTGGTCAACTGCTCCTTGGTCTGGGAAGTGAAGGCCGGATTGACGATCAAGCAGTTGACGAAGAGGAAGATGTGGTTCTTAATTTGGCTGGTTTTCAAGGCAGCACCTTTGCTGTTCTTCTTCTTCACAACGTCCAAGAGCTTTTCGCAAATCTGGTCTGCAATGTAGTTGACGTGTGTCCCGCCAGAAGTTGTAGCAATGGAGTTGACGAAGGACACTTGCTGGAAAGAGCCATCAGAGACTGCAAAACCTACCTCCCACTTCATACCGTGTGCCTTTGGATCCTCAATAATAACTGAGTTGACAGCTGCTTCTCCACCTTCCTCGACGCCGCGTTCCTTGCTGATGGCCTTGGCGTACATTTCGATGTACTTCTTGAAGTCTAACTTGATCGGAACACCATTGAGGAACACCTTGACGCCCTTGAGAGTTCCTGCCATGTCGTAGACTCGGCGCTTAACCAGGGCTTCGAAGTCGTCGTCGATACCATCCATCTTGAATCGCGCATAGTCAGGAGTAAAGGTTACTCGGGTGAAATCAGATGATTTGCTGGATGTGATCTTGGCCTTTCCCATCTTGCTCATGTTTTCGGTCCACGTTTGCTTGTATCTCTTGCCGGAGTTGGAGTCCTGTGTCTCTAGTGTGAATTCGGTACTGAAGATATTGCAAAGCTTAGCACCATAACCATTTCGACCACCGGTAGTCTTTTCCTCATCATCATCGTAGTTGGATCCAGTCAAGAGGTGGCCAAAGATCATCTCGGGTATGTAAACTTTTTGTATCTGTGGAGTATTTTAGCCAAGTTTTCCTTTGAAGGCACTGGACGAATGCACCTTGTGGATTTCAATAGGGATACCAGCTCCGTCGTTTTCGACACTAATTTGTCCATTTTGACGGTCTACAGTAACCTTGATGACTTTCATACTCAAATCGCGCTGCTTATTATCGGCAGCATTGACAAGGATTTCATCAAAAATCTTGTAGAGACCAGGAACGAAGGACACCTTTCGAAGTTCCATCTGCGATGTCTCTGAGTTGAAGACCCACATTATCTCTGTTGCACGCTCGACTGAACCAATGTATGTGTCGGGGCGTTTGATGATGTGCTCAAGCTGGGTGAGCTTCTGATACTGGTCTGTAGCATCCTTCTTTTTCTTGGGCTTTATGTCTGCCCCACCATCCATATTCATGCTCTCGTTGGCAATATCCTGCAAGGGCTTTCCACCACTCTTCTTCGCAGGACCCTTCTTTTGCTTCTTGGAACTCGGCGGAGTATTCGAAAGGTGGGATGCATCTTGCATGGAGTCCATGTCGTTGTCGGAGGGTTCATCTTCATCGCTGTCTGGCTTGGGACGCTTCTTCGTGGCGGGCTTGGTGGTCTTCAATGTAGTCTGTACCAGCTTCTTTGAAGTGGCCTTTGGGGCTTTTGGCGCGGTAGCCTTCTTTGGTCCTGGCTTTACTTTGGCCTTCTATGGCAGAGCTGTCAGTCCCAATGCAATTTGAGGCAGCAATTGGGCAAAGAGGCATTTAGATGAATCGCATAGAAACAGAAAGACTCACGATCGGCACAGGCTCAAAATTGTCAGAGTCATCAAACTCGTCGAAGACCGAGGCATCATCCATCGAGAGATCCATGGTGTTGGCTCGCGACTGACGCGTTCGTAGGGGAAGGGAAGGAGAAGTAAAACGCGACCAGGCGGTGTTACCAGCGGTGATGCTCAATCGCGCATGAATGAACGACAATGGTAGGAAGTAACAGTATGATTGTTGTCGATCGCAGAGGTTTGTTGTGGTGGGTTAAGGAGTGTGCGACCCGGAGTCCTCGAGAGGAGTCAGGAGGTTGTTTGTTTACCAGGGTCGTTTCGCAGTCGCGTTGCAACGCCCGCTAGCGAAAGCTCAAACATGATTGGTCTTCCTCATGAGTAAGCAATGAGGCACGACCTTGAACTCTTCAGAAGCACAACATCATGGCTCCTACACCACATATGCATCCCCAGCCTCATCCGAACGCCGAGGACTGAGGCCAAAGCGCCTCCCTCGTTACATCCCCACGGAAGCTATTCTTGTGGAACACCTGCAGCGCGAAGAGAGGAGAGAGGAGGAGAAGAATGGCCCTACACCAGCCTTCCGATGTGCTGCACTGATCCGCACCCGCACTTCCCGAACCTTCAGACAGCGCCGGAATCTGGAGACAGATCCCAAAAATATCTTTGTACTCCACGCGTTCAAGAGATCTGAAACCTCAACGGCTGTCAGAGGGACGTCGGGAGTTTAAACAACCTCTTGGGTCCGTCACACAGTATTGCTACTTTCAGAAGGACCTGCAGATCGAGCACTCTTTTGCAAGAGTAACCCTCCTCGGCCCATCCTATCGAATCCAATCACTTTTCTCCTTTGTGCCGGAGTCCCTCCTATACTCCAGGTCGGCGACCAAAGTTGGAATTGTCGCACACAAGAATGCCGAATTCGCTCACGATAATTCAAGATGAGCGTATTGCACCCCTACCTCCTGCGTGAGCTTGCGATCGAGTCTTCTGAGGAGGCTTTCATCCTTTATTTGGCCCATGCGTTGTGTTTCCGGAATTTACCTTCCAATCACCCTACCGATCTGCTCTTTCACCTGGATTCGTTTGTTGACTTGCATAGACGACAACGTGGTTGGTCTAAAAATCATGAATTCGCCGCATGGAGCATCCGGGTGACTGCAGGTTAGGCTGAATTGTGGTGTACGCACTGACTCTTTAGCCTACGACTCGAGGGGAAGTACCAAATTCCATGCACTGTAATGAGCATACTTGCTGAAGCACATTTGACGAGAACTATCTCAATATCTTTGTGTTTCTGATCTTCCTATTTGCTCAGTTCTCTGATTTCTTTTCGCCGTGCGACCTTTTCATCTGCCCCCGACACAAGGTCAGACAATGCCAGGACCAGCCCGGAGTCGATGTCTCTGCACTGCCCATTCGAAAACGTCCTACAGACTGAGATTGGAGGCATCAACCAAATATCCCGGCATGTTAGTCCCGTGGATTTACCATGATTCTCAAGTGACAGCTGCATCCCCGCGTTAGTTACGAGCAGGGAACTTTCCCATACATTTCTCGAAGGGACCTAGAAGTCCTTTGAGGAGCAGGAGGAGCAATATGTGATCAGCCGGCTAGGGGCATGAAGCTTAATCCGGGATCTTCATATCTTTGAGCCGCTGCAAGATCTCCTTGAGACAGTGTCGGTGTGTGGAAGACAGTGTTTGCAATTTTGACCTTAGGAAACTGGATTTTTGCTGAAGTCCTCTGACCTGCTAGATTGCTATCCACGTGCATCGAGTCAAGCAAGCTGTCTTTGATCTCTGGCGCTAATCGTCCTGATTTCTTTGTCTGTTTACAAAAAGTGGCTGTCCATCATGGTCTGCCACCCGCGACTACTGCAGCCTTCCGTCCCAAAACTCCTGGCCAGCATGTGTGCCCAGCAAATCACCTCCCCACTCTTCAAACAAGCTCCGGTCCCGATCGAGCAATGGCGCAGAATCTGTTGGTGTCAAACTGCCATTCTCAGCATGGCGAGACACCCTTTTGCTGTCATGTTCCGGTTGCTGTCTCTTTTCATTTGGCAATTCCGCTACCTTGGAGGCCTAGTGAAACACTCTTCCCTCGATCGTTGCTCTGGAAGGTGTGTGCATATTGCTCGGAAGCCTTGCTGGCCCCATGGGACGGACGGGAGTGGAGAATCTTCACAGAAGCCTTCTACAGCTTGTTTGAATCAAGACTTCGTCATCTCGGGACTTGTCCTTTCAAAGCATCAACGCCGGTGCAAAAGGGATTCATAAGGAGATATCACCTCTCCAAGGTTGCCCAAAGATCCAAGGGCACAGAATACGGTCTCCCCAGGTGCTGAAACTGCGGTGTGTGCTCTCGCCCTCGACTTCACGGATGGGTGGTTGAGACGTGCAAACGGACGCTCCTCCTACCCCAGGTCGGTTCCTAGACATTGCCAACAAAGAAGACTTCCACACCGAACTCGCTGAGAGCGCTTGGAGACACCACTGGGCGGCCTTGGACTGCAGGAAGCTGCACCGCTAGTTGGTATCGAAGGAGAACCGATTCTCAAGCTCGCTATCTGCCATTCTTCCATAAAGACCCACGAACCGACTATTTCTCAAGCTCTGTTTGCACGCACCAAAACAGTGGTCCTCTGAGCTGCTGTACCAGTGTACTTGCTGCCCGGGCTGCTTCCTTGACGAAGATTCTGTTCGTCATCGAAGATCTAAACTCCAATACCTTGCAGCATTCGAGCCGGACCACTCAACTCTCACCGCCATGTTGTCCGTGGCATCTCTTCTCAACCCTGTCAGCCCAGTCAAGCCAGAACCCCGGGGTACACGACTTCCATCAAGTCCCTCGTCGTCGCTGTGTACCTCGTCCTCAACTCATGGTAGTCCTCAGTTATCAACTCAATCTGTGATCAAGAAGCAGAAGATGACTAAGGACGGCGCTGTTTTTGTCAAGGGTAAGATCAAGGGAGAGGTCAAATTCCCGCCATTTGAGCGTTTGGATGAGGAGACCATACGCGAGGTCGAAAAATTCCAGGTTCATCCCCTTGGCAAGATACAGGAATACTCCCGTCATATTCCTTATAACAGCGAAAAGAAAAGCTTCCTGGAGAAGACAGGTCGAGAGAGTTTCGAAGGTAAGAAACCTGACTCGTCACGTTCAGTAACCCATGCTGATCCGTCGATTGCAGTCTTCCAGTACACTTTTAAAGTTCCTGGAGACGAGAAGGATTACATCGTGATGTGGGATTATAACATCGGCCTCGTTCGCATCACCCCATTCTTCAAATGCTGCAAATACTCCAAGGTCCGTGGTTGCTTTTCTTTTTATTTTCTAGAAATTTGACTGACATTTGGCAGACAACCCCAGCAAAAATGCTCAACCTGAATCCTGGCCTTAAGGAGATCACCCACAGCATCACAGGAGGTGCTCTCGCAGCGCAAGGTAAGAATCGCCAGCTTTCAAGTTTTCAAACGACATCTAATTTAATGGCAGGCTACTGGATGCCCTACTCCTGCGCCCTCGCAGTCTGCACAACCTTCTGCGCCCACATCGCACCAGCCCTAATTCCCATCTTCGGCCCAACGTTCCCCTCGCAATGCGTGTCCCCCGAAGCCCCCGAACACGGCCGCATGATCATCGACCCCCAGCTCGTAAACGATGCCGCCGCAGAAGCCGAAACCTACCGCCTGCAATACAGCACATTCTCCCCAAAACCCTCCTCCGCTCGCGAGTCCTACTCCCCATCACGCTCCATCCGCTCAGACCGCATACCCGAGCCGCTCTCCATGCGCAGCACACCTCCTCACCTAGGCCGGCGTCTCCGCCTCAAGCGCGCCTTCGGTGACAGCGTCAGCCCTTACATACTCACCGAAACAGACATGGACACCAACGGCAGCGAGACCTCCAGCGGCGATGGCGGTGGTTACTTCCACAGCCCCGTTACGCCCGGCAGCATAAACAGTGCTGGCCAAGTCCCAAGCTGGCAAACGCACAACATGCTCTCGCACTCCGCCGACTCCTCTATCAACACCTCTACGGCTTTCAAATGCGGAAGTGGAGGTGCGGGACCGAATCCTATCCTCAGCGCGATCCCGAGGTCAAGTGGGTTGGTTGATATACCAATTGCGAGCTGGCGGGGTAAGCGACGCGTTGAGGAGGTCGATGCCGATGATGAGTATGATGGCGAAGAGTCTGCAAGTGTTACGGATGAGAAGGGGAGCTTGGATGAGAAAGTCGGCGGCAGTGATAAAGAGATGGAGGATGTTTCTGCGGGTAGGGCTGGTACGGGCGGTGGTGCGGCGGAGAAGAAGGCCGCATGGCTGTTGATGAGGCTTAGTGTTAAGGATGGCGAGACGGCGTGT
>Ga0307516_10010549_pt1 | contig 10143 bp, 10 predicted proteins | sample 19_EM_MG_FD_203310 | JGI IMG/M metagenome (GOLD analysis project Ga0307516, IMG submission 203310) | Populus trichocarpa ectomycorrhiza microbial communities from riparian zone in the Pacific Northwest, United States - 19_EM | ecosystem: Host-associated > Plants > Roots > Unclassified | place...
CATGATTTTCCTGCTTTTCATTTTTAACGTTTCAGCCGCAAAAAACACGTGGGACCCAGGCACAGTAAATCAAGTTTTTTCATTACCAAACGGCTGCCAACTGCGTTTTAATTAAAACGCAGCCGCAGCCGCGTAAACAAACGGACCCAAAAACAACACCATGATCTGCTTGAGACACAGCTTGATGTATAATATAATATATTTCCCCAATTACATAGTCTAAAGCATTGTTTTAAAAACTGGTCCGGCTTAATAGATCAATCTAGAATTGAACCAATTCAGGATTGAAAATAGGTTGGGTTAAAAAAAAAAAACAGGGGAAGAAAAAACTCAGTGTGACCCGGTGGGTTGACCCGACGACCCGGTCAAAAATTCAGTTGCAACTAGTTGACTTTTGTTTTTTTTACTAAAATAACATCGTTTTGATTTTAAAAAAAAATTGATTCGAGCGACCCGGTGATCCGGTCAAAATCCAGAACCTAAACCTTGAATCGGACCAGGTCTAAAAACTATGGTCAAAAGTAATAAACAAACCGAAACAGCAATACTCACTCTCTTTTTTAGGGAGTTGAATTTAGAGCAAGTCTAAGGTAGCGGTATAATTTGACTGGACTTTAGTGAAATTTAAAAAAAAATTTAAGTTTTCATATGTGTTTTTTAATTATTTTGATATATCAATATTAAAAATAAATTTAAAAAATATAAAAATATTGTTTTAATAATTTTTAAATAAAAAATACCACCCCTCAATCTCAACAATTAGATATAGATAAAGACATAATTCAGTGTTTACACATCATTATCAATATCATCTTCTCCTCTCATTGGCAGAAAACTTTCGGACCCAGACACCCTCCTCCTCTATCATCTCCACCGTTCATTTACTTGACTTTTAAACCTCAAAAGTCAAACACAACGTATCTTTAATTAAAAAAAAAACAAAAGCAAAGCAAACATTAACAACAACGTTTCTCAGAAGCCCCAAAACAGAGGATCCAAAACTCCCCCTCTCTCTGTTTGGTCTCCACCGAAGACCCAGAAACAGCATATCAAAAGTAAATAACAAAACTTCTCTCTTTAAAAATCAAAACCCACCAGCAATTCGTTTCTTTTTTTCGAAAAAAAGAAAAGAGATCAAACCCTAGTGTCATGATCAGATGCTTTAAGGTCTACAACAATAAAAGGCAAGGACACCATGATCAACACAAGCAACGGCATGATCTCAACGTCATCTACATCGGCGAACCCGCAATCACCGGGATTAAAGACTTATTTTAAAACCCCAGAAGGACGTTATAAGCTTCACTATGAAAAGACACATCCTTCTGGTCTACTTCACTATGCCCATGGCAAAACTGCTACCCAGGTCTTCTTTTTTTCTTTTTGTTCTTTTTATTAATATCAATTTTGTCAATTTGATTCTTTCGAGTTTTTATGGGGTTAATTTTGGTTTCGAAGCGTTTTGGGGATTGCCCATTTCGTTAACTGCTTGTTTGGAAACACTTCTATGCTAGAATTGATTTTAGCTATTTAAGTAGATTGAATTGATTTGATTTGCTAATTGATTTTTTTTTGTTTGAAATAGGTTTTAAAATTGTGGAATTCTTTTGACTTTAGTGAAAATCCATGATTTATCCAACTTTCCCTCATCTATAAAAAAAACTTATGTCAAGCATGTGTGTGTGTGTGAGAGAGAGAGAGAAGGGTGTGAATGGGATTAAATTTTAATGGGTCAATTTTGAAGCAAATCACACTCCTTGTGATTTGCAAATCTATAAATATCTCTAATTTTAATTCGTTGTAGAACTCATTTATACTACTTAAAGCTCAGCAAACTCTAGAATTGGGTAAATGGTGTTGAAATGATTGCATTCCTACTCAAATCTTAAGTTTCCAAACAGCCTGTAAAAGCTTTATATTTTTTACAACTTTTCGTGTTAGTTTTGGTTGGTGACTCTTAAGTTTTAGAAATTTTTTCTCATTGTCCTTATATTTGTTGTGGTTTTTGGTATTTTGTTTTAGCATTGGCAATTCATTAATTTTCTAGGGGTTTTTTAGCAACACCCTATTTTTGAAATCAGCATCTGATTGGGTTTGGTCAACTATCATGTACTTGGTCAATGCCCATTTATTAGAATCAACATTTACTTGGTTATCTGCTAAATTTTGATATTGTCATTTAGTTAATGTGATAATGCATAACTGTATATTTATCAATGTCTCAATTTGAGTTTTTGATTAGAAATTTGGTTAAATTTGATTATCAGGTAACCCTAGCTAATCTCAAGGACAAGCCTGCCCCATCAACCCCGACAGCCCCACCTTCAAGTTTCAGTGCGAGCAGTGGTGTACGATCAGCTGCTGCTAGGTTGTTGGGTGGTAGCAATGGAAGCCGTGCACTTAGCTTTGTTGGAGGGAATGGTGGGAATAAAAGTATTAGTAGTAGTAGTAGTAGGATTGGATCATTGGGGGCTTCGAGCTCAAGTAATTCAATGATTAATACAAATTTTGATGGAAAAGGGACTTACTTGATCTTCAATGTAGGGGATGCCATCTTCATAAGTGATTTAAATTCTCCAGATAAGGTAACTCGATATCTTTTGTTGATATTTTTCGTAGTGGAAACATGAGGTGGGTATTTAAGAGTTCTTGGTTTGAATATAGGACCCAATAAAATCCATCCATTTTAGTAATTCAAACCCTGTGTGCCATGCCTTTGACCAAGATGCTAAGGATGGACATGATTTTCTTGTTGGCTTGAGTTCTGGTGATGGTAAAATCTCAACTTGAGTTTGGATTACATATTTTTCTTTATTGAAAACTTAAAACTTTCTGATATTATTGGCAATATTTGTGCTATTGTAGTCTACTCTGTGTCACTGAGACAGCAATTACAGGATGTTGGAAAGAAGCTAGTTGGGGCCCAGCATTATAACAAAGATGGTTCAGTTAATAACAGGCAAAATTACTATAGTGCTCCTGACCTTCATATTTTGACTATATTTCTTTATCATGCATGCTTATACTTCCAAGCTTTATCTTATTTAAGTGATGATTTTGTTGTCAAAACAGCACGTATGCATACATAACTTCACTGAGTTGTGAAAATTAGCGTGGCTTGGTCATAATGCAAGTCACAGAGAAGGTTGCTGAGAAATGTGGGAATCCTCGGTGATGTTAGTTGTTGCAAGTTTGAGCTTAAGAGACAGTTTTTTAATTTTCATCATTAAATATTGTAACCTAAAATAGAAACCTAAAGTTGTAAATTCCCAACAAATCTAAAAATTATCAAGAAAAAAAAAAAACTTGCATCATAGAATCGAATTAAAGCACATAAAAAAGTGATCTATTTGTTGTCTGTGTCACTGGGTGCTGCCAATGCTATACCCTGTGAAATCAATTACAGAACAGACCTTAAAATGTCCAATTGCTCATATTGCGTGGGTATGCAACTTTTTTTCCCAACAGTCCTGAACTTTCTATAGGCTACAAGTGAAAAGCTTTCGAGCAATCCAAAGAATATATACTCAAAATGTTTTACTTGTCTAGCTTGATATTTTCTAGAAACTCTGAAATCTTGGCTTTCCTTTTTGTTTTTAGGAGAAAAAAATCCCCTGGGCAGAGGTGTTATACAAAAAGACCATTTTGTTAACAAATCATATTCATCAAGTATATATATTACCCTTATGACCATTGAGTGTTATGTGCAAAACCAATTTAATTAATGCTGCTCATTTTCAACAGCCGTTGTATGAGTATTGCATGGGTGCCTGGAGGAGATGGTGCTTTTGTTGTTGCTCATGCTGATGGTAATTTGTACGTCTATGAAAAGGTAAGCCTCCAACTTGAAAAAAATTACATTTTATCATCTTCCATAAAATTTCAGAGGTCAAGTTGTATCAAGAGATCTTATCTATTTAATTACGCTTCTTTTCCTCTAGAGCAAGGATGGTGCTGGTGATTCTTCATTCCCTGTTATCAAAGATCAAACTCAATTCTCTGTTTCGCATGCCCGGTACAGTAAGGTAGAAGAGTTTGTCTTGTTGCTACTGAAGTACCATGTTGTAGTCTTACTTTGATCATTGCTTCATAATCTTGGTTTCTAATGGTTCAAGCAATCTCTACTTGGGAATTATTTTTAAAATCCAGAAGCAATTATCCTTTGTTGTTATTTACTTGTTTGGTAATTGACACCATAAATCTGTTACTTCACCCTTCATCTGGTAGCTCTTCCTCTTCAATATTTATCATGGCAAAGTATTGTTCAAATGTCCATGATATAAGAAACCATTTTGTTTTTGTTGCCAAGTTAAGTTCGATGTATATACGTAGAAGTTTAGAGATGTGCACATTTTCAGAGCAACAATTAGTCATGGTGTTGCAAATGACACTGTGATTGTGATTTTAAATCTTTCTGAAATATTATGTTTTGTTTGTTTAGGGTCATCGTTTTAGTCAATAATTATTCTCTTTCATGTTTGTTTGAGAATTTATTATGTAACTTGGTGGAAATAGATACAAAGAAGAGAGAGAAAGTTTAGGTAGAGATATGCTTATCATTTTTTGTGGGTCAATGATTCGATTTTCTCTCCTGCATGTGTTTGTCCCTTTTTTCAAAGTGTTCTTAGTGGAGAACTAATAGGATATCGCTAGTTACTCTCTAAGTACAATAACATTTTCCGTTAAATTGTGCTAGTAGAGAGAGTAGTGAAGTAGGCTATGTCGCTCAACCTCATTTGTAGTTTTCCAATTCCCCATGCCTACTTGTGTTATCTTTGTGAGTGTTGGATTTGATTTTCTCTCTCTTACATGTGTCTCCCTCTTTTTTTCAAAGTGGGTCAGGAGTAACTAATAGGATGTCACTAGTTATTCTCTCAGCATCATAAAACTTTTCGTCAAATTGTGCTAGTGGAGAAACCGGTGAAGCATGCTCTGTAGCTCAACCTCATTTGCAGCTTTCCAATTCCCCATGCCTACTTGTGTTATCTTGGTGGGTCCTATATTTGATTTTATCTCTCCTACACGTGTCTCTCTTTTTTTCAAAGTGGGTCCAGTGGAGTAACTAATAAGATGTCACTAGTTATTCTCTCAACATCATAAAACTTTTCGTCAAATTGTGCTAGTGGAGAAACCGGTGAAGCATGCTCTGTAGGTCAACCTCATTTGTAGTTTTCCAATTCCCATGCCTACTTTTGTTATCTTGGTGATTTTACTGGGAGGTTATACATATGTGTTTAGATGCTTCTGTTAGATTTGCATGTCATTAGCTCATTTCCCTTTGGCATTATAAGAACATCTTTCACTAGAAGCATGTGCATCTCGAGTGATAGATTATTTATCTCCTTCTTATTCCACAAAATATGCAGTTCTTTCCTTGACTCATTATTTCTTGATTTCTATACTTATGCAACAAAATATGCAGTTCTTTCCTTGACTCCTACAAACTGCATGCAGAGTAACCCAATTGCCAGGTGGCATGTCAGCCAAGGTTCAATAAATGGCATTGCTTTCTCAACCGACGGGACCTATTTAGCAACTGTTGGAAGAGATGGTATAACACTGTACTTATTGTTGCATCTAATGTTTTCTTGTTGTTTTATTCTGTGTTGGGTAGTTAATGTAATTGATCTTAGTCTTTTGCTGATGCAGGTTACTTGCGAGTTTTTGACTATTTAAAAGAACAACTTATATGTGGTGGGAAAAGTTATTATGGTGCCCTTCTTTGTTGTGCTTGGAGGTGACTAGCTTTACCAGTTTTATAACTCATTGCTATTTTTTGAAAATTTTCTTCCAACATTTTGCTGTGGTTGTAAACATGGGAAAGAAGCCATGGCTCTTGACTGATATACCCTAAGACCTTTTGTATTTAAACTTTCAGTCTTTCTTTTATGTTGGTCTTTTGCATTTCAATTATTGATATTGCTTTACAAGAAAACTGATATGAAGAGTGTCGCCCTCTCAGCATGGATGTGAAGTATATTTTGACTGGAGGAGAAGATGATTTAGTTCAAGTCTGGAGCATGGAAGATCGGAAAGTTGTTGCTTGGGGTGAAGGACACAGTTCATGGGTAATATTCTCAAATAATGGTAGTTGATAGTCTATTACATGATTCTGGTCATCTTATACAGTTCTTATCTGATGGAGCTGGCAGGTGAGCGGAGTGGCTTTTGATTCATATTGGTCATCACCAAATTCAGATGGCACAGGGGAGAATGTTGTGTACCGGTTTGGTTCTGTTGGTCAGGTATGCTAAACATTTTTATTGCAATTCATGGTTGACCTGCTCTACAGCTAGCTGAAAGCAATTTTAAGTTCCAGGGCAGATAAAGGCCATATGATTTGGATGTGATATCCAAAAAAATGAAAATTTGGGTGCTGCGCATGATGTATCACTTTGGTTGAAGTTAATAGTGAAGCAAAGGTGCCTGAGTTTTTAGAACCCTGGGAGGGTGCTTTTGAAATGCAATCATTCTAAATAAGCAATATACTTAATATTTAGTGTTTTAGCTCCAGCATAACTGTAGAACTAGGAGAGTATTCATTTTTATGGAAAAAACATATTGATTGCTATAAATAAAAGCACAAGCTATGTTAAAGCATTTAATGCGATGAACATACCTTATTTTATTATTATAACTAATGTGGCCTTTATTGTTTTTTATTCACCACCTTTAGGTATTCTACCTCATCACAAACTAGTAAGTCCTATGTAAACTTTGTGCCATCATGCATGCTAATCTCATCTCAATATGACATTTTACTCATAGTGGAGACAGCAATTGAATTGGTGTTGAGTCTCAGAAGAAGCTCAATTTTTTTTCCTTTTTTATGTACAAGAGGCTAATATTTGGTAGTGGTGATTCTGGGTGGTGGTACACATAGTTGCCAAAACAACAAGGGGATGCCAAGTCTGGTGGTTTCAAATGTGATGTAAATTTTTTATAGGGTTTAAGAAAGAAAACTATCTTGAAGATGATATCCTTTTATTCAATGTAAGTGCTATGTGGCCTTTTCTTTTTCCTGCAAGATCTTGGATATTCAAAATAATGGTTGAAGGGTTTTTTCAGTTTTTTATTCTACAGAAAGAGATACTTTAACTAGCAAGTTAGGAAGACTTGGTCAATGAAAAATATTTTATGGTTTAAAAAAAAACCATAAAACATGGGAAAACAACTTACAGTTCTCAAGATGAAAATATTTTACTAGACTACATTTCATTAAATCCCAGGCTCCCACTAATTAATTCTTACCTTTTCCTTAACAACTATGGGGGGGCTTTACCTTTTTCTAAAAAGAAGATGAAAATAAACAGAGCTATGTATTTTAATTTTTGATGACTTTTATATGGTTATTTTTAGTTTGCAAATACATATTAACATGCATGAATTTAATTGTATTATTTTTGTGTTACATGTGCAAGGCACGTGCATAGAAACTAGTTAATGTGGGGAGTTGTTTGAAGACTGGTCAGATTAAAAAGTTGAGTTATTGTGATCATCGTTTTATATGTCAAAAGAATAATTGAAGTGTAATATTAGTTGCTAGCTCAGCTTAAAACTGATAAGATTGATCAGCAGTAAGAGTTTTGGGTTTTTGTATATATGCAATGAATTGGACCTGTCTGTATGTTTATTTTCCAAACACTAAGTAATAAAAGTTGGCTGAAGTAATTTGAACACAGTGAACCAATGCCTGCAGCAGTAAAGAACATGTTGTATGAGTTAAAACTGAGTGATGTGATGGGATTGAGGTGTCTGTATGGTCTCTTATAACATTAACTTCCCAGTTTTCCCCAATTTTTTGATTCCTTGTAGTACGTGTGCGCTTTAAAAAAAGGCTTCATAACTAACCATGTTGCAATTTGTTTGTTTTGTCAACAGGACACACAGTTGCTTCTATGGGACCTGGAAATGGATGAAATTGTAGTGCCATTACGCAGGTGCCCTCCTGGTGGATCTCCTACTTTCAGTACTGGAAGTCAGTCTTCACACTGGGACAGTGTTATCCCAGTTGGTACTCTGCAACCTGCTCCAAGCATGCGTGATGTTCCAAAGCTTTCTCCTGTATTAGCTCACCGTGTTCACACAGAACCTCTTTCTGGTTTAGTATTTAGACAGGAATCTGTTCTTACTGTATGTAGAGAGGGCCATATAAAAATCTGGATGAGACCTGGAACCTCAGAAAGCCAGTCAGGCAACTCTGAAACCATCTTAAGTACCAGTTTGAAGGAGAAGCCATTATTGTCAAGCAAGACTGGCAGTTCTGCATATAAGCAATGACCAAATTGTCATCAGTTTCCTAGGCAAAATGGATCTCATTTTCGTGAATTTGATTTGAATTTGCTGTTGTGGCTGTTGATCCTTATTCTACGGTTGATTTTCTCAGAGGTAGAGCTGGATGAATGTGATCTGATTGCAGGGGAATCCGTCAACTGGGTCCTTTTGTATATGGAGAGATAAAATGCCATTTATGGCTCTAAGAGCTCGGGAGGGAGAAAACCCCCTATGTAAGTACAAAACGGCTGTTGCTAGGATATAACTTATATAATGTTTAATTGCTGACAGAAATAATTGGAAGTTACTCCTTCGAGATTTGCATTTCTGAGGTGATAGAAGTTCATTTGATTCTGCTGGTAATGAAATTTCACAATTGCCTTAAAATTTTTGTCAGGTATCCTGAAGCTCTCCCACAGTAACATGTCATAAGCTTCATGTTATGGCTAGATGATATTTATTTCTCTTGGATGTACCTTTGATTTGGAAGAAAAATTATTCTTTTGGTTCGTATTACCTCTGAGTTTTGACACAAAAGTTATGTTGAAGAACATGGAATTATGGGAGACTAGTGCTGTATTTATATCGATATGGTTTATTCAGGCTAACAAGCTGAACTAGAGCCATACCATGTTAGCAAGAGATGTTTTGTTGTGATTGTTTCTCTCATTTTGCCCTTGTCTGTTTTGTTACCAATCCATCTGGTGGACTCTCAAATCGAAGTTTTTTATGGGGAACCTAGTATGGAAAGATAGTTTTTAAAAATGTTGATATTAAAAATAAATTTTAATAAAAGAAAAATATATATATATATATATTATTTTAATATATTTTTTTATAACAGTACTGACTCTTCGCCAAAGTTTCACCTGTTCCAAGAAAACAAAAATAGTAACAGAATACTGTCTTCCTACAGCTGATTGTTTGCAGGACTTGCTGCGTTACACAATTTCTTCGCCCAGGACATTTGGATGATTTTAATGCTTGATGTACGAGAATGACACGAGTTTTCTTAAATTAAGGTGCGATTTGATCTGTTCCTTTTTATCTTTCCTTCGTTCATTTACTGTGGAGTTCCTACTTTGGCGCCATGAAGTCTAAACCAATGAAGTCAAGCATTTTCACAAGTAAAAATAGAGAGAACCAGAGCCTACAAAATCAAAGACGCCAGAAAATAGCTGCACTAGAGCCAAGAAAGAATTGTATTCCTTACAAGAAGTATTTCACACCTTACAACATCGTAACAACTACGAGACGAATCCTATTCCTACTTCTGGCCCTGACATAGGTCAGTGGGGATCGCTCCAGGTTGTGTGGATATGAAAGACGCAGTGTTCCATGCCAGGTGTGTTGTAAGCCGCCTTGTACAACCATTTCTTATACCCAAAAATAAAACAAAATAAAAAAGCTGACAGACCTTGTATATACTAAAATACAGCCGGAACCCTCCATTTTTGAACAATTGACTGTAACTGATGAATCAAAATGTACAACAGATTAGATGGTATGCATTATTTCTGGACCTCCACTTTCAGCTGGGTAGATGGTTCGGATTTGTCACAGTTTCATCAACCACTGTAGGCTGTTGATGTGGTTGTGCCAAATCCTGAGAACCACGCTGTTCATTTGGCTGATCAATCCATCTTCTCCTCCATCTCATGATCTCAACTATAACATACTTTCCGAACATCGTAGCTCCAAAACCAGTAAATGTGGCAAGGAGAACACATAGAACAGCCTGTATATGAAGCTGAGGAAGCAACAAACAAACCATCAATACAAATCATATTATATCTTTAAGAACGAGGGATTGAACAATTCAAAAGCCTGACTCATCATTGTTTAACCACAAGCAAGTACTATGATCCT
>Ga0307516_10010550_pt1 | contig 10143 bp, 10 predicted proteins | sample 19_EM_MG_FD_203310 | JGI IMG/M metagenome (GOLD analysis project Ga0307516, IMG submission 203310) | Populus trichocarpa ectomycorrhiza microbial communities from riparian zone in the Pacific Northwest, United States - 19_EM | ecosystem: Host-associated > Plants > Roots > Unclassified | place...
ATTGGGAGGAAGAGAGTCAGCGAGACGATGACAAAGACTTCACTTGGTCCTGGTCAGTTTTGTTCGAGGACATGAAGGACGACGGACCTCGCGAACGCGTAGCTCAGCCATCCCTTGAGCTTGGACATGGTCAGCGATGTATTACGTAACGACCTTGCACCTAAAAAGGAAAAAGAAAGACTGTCGGATGCGGGGCTAAAAACCTCCGTTTTCTGGCGATGCAGGTGGCCTCTGTAGCGCCGTGAAACGAGTTTGCTGAACCGGGTGGTGCGGCTCTAGAGTCGATCACCTCGTTTCACGCTTTCCCTGGTTTTTAAACCGTTAAGTTTGTGCATCGATTGTTGAATCGACCGTGAAACGGCAACTCTGACTCCCCCTATTTCTCACTTGTCCACTGTATCCGATTTCACTCTGCTCCCCGATCCCCTTCTCGTGCCGCGGGGAGGAAGATAAAATGAAGCTAACTTGAATAAAGATCCTCACGAATGAAGATTATATACACAGTCCTCCGCATTGCATCTGCCTACCATTTGGAAAAAATATTTCTTGTAACCATCCAGTCTGATCCCAAGTGAAGCACGTTAGAAGCACATATAACTTGATGCCAAGTAGAAAAGAACTTCCCTGGCCCTTAAGTACTAAGTAACCTACATATTCTACATGGGATAGGATCACTACTGTACCGTATCACCAACTGCCGTTTACCTCGCCGTTTACCCCCATTCATCTCGATCGAGGTGTCGTGCGCAATGAAGTCGACTTCTCCTAAATCGTTAACCTCCGGGTACGTACTACAGGGGCACGTCCATAGGATTTCGCCAGTCGAACATCAGCACGGGTCATCCATCGGAATAAAACATCTTCCGGCAGTTTCGGCCACCTCTGTGACGAACAGATTTTGAACAGGTTTGCCATCCGTCAGGGGATGATCAATTCGTTTGACTTCCAAGAAAGAATTGCTACCGACCTGCAGCCAATCCACCTCCGTCAGTTCCACGGCAGATACGGTGACAAGTTGATCAGATAGAGGTTTCTGAAGAATCTTGATTCCTTCCATCTCAGTCAGCAATGCTTCGTCACCCGGTCTCGCGTTCTGAATGTGCTCAGGAGTCCAGTAGATCAGGTATGAGCACTCGGAGATCTCCCTTTCGTCAAAAAGGAAATCCGTCAATCCCGACCCGGGAGCAAGGTAACTGTATTCTCACCGTGACGACGTCGTGGCCAGAAATTGAAGGAAACGGGTGGCGGCAAAGGTATGCCACGGTGCTGGATCATGATAAAAACCCCCAGACCGCGCAGGATCCCGGAGGAAGTCTTTAAAGAAGTCTCTGAGTGTGATGGCAGTAAGGGGGGAGTGTAATTTCTCGAAGGCGGTTACAAATTCATTGATGTGTGCGTACGATACCTGGTTTGGAAGGCTTAGTAGCTTTGGAAGAGCCCTGAGATTGACATCGTGATGGCTGCCAGAGAAGTCGGCAAGAATGAAGAGAACTTGTATGTACTGATATTCTTCAAGGGACTTTACCAGTTGCGACAAATGAAAATAAAAGCCCCAGTCGGTGAGCAACATCAACTGAGCTAAAAATGTTTTGTCGTTACGACTTGTAGAGTCATCTACCACTTTTGCGGGAAAGGGGGCGGTCCGCAACCCGTACTTCAAGATAATAGATGCGTCAGATCAAACCCTTTCATCACGTACTAAACCGCCCGGATGTCATACCTGCAGGTCGTCGATCATTTCCACCAAAATTGTTCCCGCTAAAAGGTAATGGAAGGAGCAATGAAGGTCGTCTATCCATGAATACCGTCCACCCCGAAGGCTGGCCGCAAAGATACGTTGAAGGGAGCCGTCCCTAGAGTATCGTCGCGAACATTCCATCACGCATGTCTCAATTTGCTGCGGGTTGTAACGCACAGGATGACTGCAATGTGTACTATACATGAGTTGTGAACTTGAAGTGTCTTACGACAATTGACACCCACCTGTTTTGCATTCCCGGGGGCTGTAGCACTGGCATCGAACTATCCACCAACTTGAAAAATACACGATGAAAGTTATTTGCGTGCGACTGTTCAATATCGATGTGATAGTCTTTGGCGCGAGTGGGATCGAAAAGAAAGTCGAGAAAAGATGCATGGAATGAGCGAAGCCCGCCAGTGCCGTCCACATCAATAATTGACCTCAAGCCTCGTAGGATCAAGTTTATCTGCCCTGGTCGTAGACCAAGGAATACTTCAATATTCGGGGCGTCCGCATTATCTGGGAGGAAATCCAAAACTCTTTTGAGAAGGGGTAGTTGGGATTTTGGGCATCTGGATAGAACATTACTATAAAGCCTGTCAATCTCAGCGAACGGCATCTCTGCAGGGTCATGGTGTGCAGCCGAGGTGCTGAGTACATGATCAAGTCGATCGAGACATGAAAAATACTCTTCGTCAACATATTTGATGACGGTGGCGGCATAGATGAAATATCCCCCCGATTTCTCCGCGATTAACTCTACAACTCGATTTGAAGGCCAAGGCTTGGGTATAAACTGCATTATATCCTTGTGCCTTTTCGAGTCCTGTATTCGACTGAACTCATCCCGAAGATACGCCAAGACGTCACGACGAGCAAGGAAATCCCCATAGATTGAAAGCACTTGGGTCACACTGCTCATGACAGGCTCGTCGAACGTCTCTTGGATGTGAGGTTCAGGTCGGCTCGTGATCAAAAAACGCAGGGGAAGGTGATGTTTGTCGACAAGATCATGGATATCTGACAGGATTTTTGACTGATCATTGTTGCCCCAACACTCGTCGAGACCATCAATGATAACAAGAAAGGGTGATGAAGTTGTCGTTTGGCCATCAGGGAGCGCACTAGCCTGGTCACAGAACAGCGAGACAAGAAGATTGATGGAGCCAGAGACACGATGAAGGATGGATCGGTCACCCCGTAGTATATCCTGGAGCATCTGGCGTTTACGAGGAGAAGACATGGAGATTTGACCAGCAATGGTGGGGAAAAGGTGTTTCAGAGTGCTGCGATCCGGGCTGGATCGAGAGAAGAAGAAACTCGCCGCAAGCTGACCCCGTTCGGCACATGTCTCTGCTACGGTCTGTGCGATAGCGGACTTTCCTGCACCTGCAGGCCCATGGAGCCACATGAGCTTCGTGGCATCCCTTCTACCCCCGATCCACCTCTCAATCTCGCTCAGTATCTCTGTGCGAGTCCCAGGATGACATCGAGAGGGAGGGAACCGTTCCTGGGAATCATAAGCGGCACCAGGAGAGATACACCCCGAGAGCGCCTGCCAGAGGGAGTCACCTATCTCAAGTGTTCAGATTCTTTTTTCTAGTATGGATAGTCCAAGTTCTACTCACCCATCTCCGATCCGTCAACTGATACATTTATATTATGAGCGTTGAATACCTCTGCGTTGTACACGTTCACGTTGCCGTGGACGTCGGTGAACGAGCCTCCTTGGATATGTATGCTCGATGTCACCAGAGGCCTATTCGTCTAGCAGGATTCATTGCTTAGCAAAATCGAAACATCTGGTCAAGTCCGATGACATACACAAGGTTCCGTGGAATGACCATGGAGGAACCGTGGTGGTGACGAAGTTGAAGAGGAGTAATCCATATATCAGCGTACTGGGTGTTACTATCCAGCGACGAGGGAATGGATCGGGATTTTAAAGGCGACGGCACCAGCCTGAGGCACAGCCCAGCACAGCATTCAATTAACTTACACCCTCATGCGCGTGGATTGCGAAGAAGTTTTAATTTACAATCTCGGATGAAGTTTCCAGGCCTAGGGCATTGGTAGTGGGTAGATGCTGAAGCTCGGAACATACGGAGGACTGCGACGATTATACAGTTTCCATGTCCTCGGATGGGACAGATGTAAATTTACCACCACCAGAAGCGACGAAGTTTCGCGTTGTAGCCGTTTCCGACATGTGTTCCACACTCACGAACAGGTAGCGGTCCTAGAAGGTGAAGCAAGCTCGTTCGACCAAGGGAAGAGAATTGAAGGAGGGTGAACTTACTGCAGATGTTGCGATCACCTGAGTGAGCCTGCAAGCGGAGATCGGTACCATGGTGGATAACGCACGAACAGCCTACATGAAAGCTGTTGAGGCCATACAATCCTTCTACAAATCTACACTCTATCTATGAGACAAAACCTCGATCGTGGAGGGATAGGAGGAAGCACTGAGCAGAGGAGCTCTGGGGAGGTGCGGGTCTTGGCGGGAGGGGAGGAGTCGCGGTGGATCAAAGGGATTCAGACGTCGTCGACGTGGAGAGCGAGGAGGGGTTGGAGGGGAGGATGGGGAGGAGGCGGAAGGACGATCCTCACTCCTCTCAAGTCTGTCTTCGGGATCTGCACAAACGCCGTCAGCCGTCAGTTCGAATAGAACTAACCAGTTTGGTGGAGCTTCAATGGCAAGCTTGAGGGTCGGCTTCAAGCCAAGGATATGGGCGACCGTCTCGGGCGTGCCCTTGTTACTTTGCACGTGGTCCGAGTTGATTGGCTGTACGTCCACGATCGAGAGAAGAGGCACAGCCATCCACATCATGAGCACGAGGAAGAAGAACGCGTAGCGGATGTTCCCTGTGGTATCAGCGATTATGCCGACAATAAGAGGTACCAGGAAGGAGCTCGGCTGGATTCCTATTGGTTAGTTTCACCAACAAACATGACGTGAAGAGAGAGACGTGCCTTGTCAGTCATCGAGAACAGGGCGTACCTGCAGAGAGAAAGTCAACGCCTGATGAGAATTAAAACGAAAGATTGGCGCACCATCGAGCTTCCTCCCCTGGGGGCAACAGTTCCGCATAGAACGCTCTCGCATAACCCTGGAAAGCACCATAAACCGATCCTACGGCGCATATCAGTACCCTGATAAAGAATAATAAAAAGCCTGCATAATTACTCAACAAAGTAAACAGCGAGAACAAACACCTCTCCCTGCTTCGTGAGCCCTCCGAACCTTATCGTCCTGCTCTGAAAGAGAGGAAGAAACCCAAGACAGCCGTTCGCGGGGATCATCGAAGCCATAATGACGAGGATCACGATGACCTTGAGGTTCGTCCACCCGTATCTTCTTTGCAGGCGTGGCCAAGCGAGGGACCCGAGGATGCCAGCCGTGGGTGTCAGAGCGCCGATGAAGATGAGGGCGGAGGGTTGTGTTGAGGGTCGTTTTGCCGAACAGGATGGCTGTCGAGGTGATTGTCGTGAAACCTGCAAAGAATTGTTCTTCCCCCAACGAAACGGTATGGACGACAACGACGATTTGCCATCTGAAAGCAGGAACCATGCAGCGAGATACTTGAACGTGTTCCGGAGCTTCTTGATCTCTTGCCACCGGAGCATGTCCCCGAGTCGTTTCCACGCTGCCACGATCTCTCTACTAGTGCTCCACGCGACTTCTGGTGTGGCATCATCTGACCACGCAATGTCCTCATCTTGAGCAGCGCTCTTGGAGCTTGGAAGCCACAATGCAGCGGGTATGGAAAACACAGCCCACCAGATGCCGCTCAAGCCTATAGCCACCCGGAGGGCAAAGGTAGATCCGTGCAACAGGTGACCGGGACCAGGGCGACGATGAGGAGGACGGCGCCCGCGCCGTAGCCGAGGGCGATGCCAAGCGAGGATATGCGTGACATGGCTCTGGACAGCTCAGAGTCGTACCGAGCCTTGAGGATCTCGACGCCCTCGGACGGTGCGTGCTGGATGACCAGCGAATGGACGTGGTCCGAGACCGTATCCTCGTCCGAGGGTGAAACCGACTTGCTCCTGATTTCTTCGAGTATCTGTAGGACTTCAGGTGATTCTTTGGCGAGGGAGGGGAGATAGGTGCGGTGAGGAGCTGGGTGGGCTTTGGGTAAGCACATGACTGCTCCGGAAAGGACGACATACGATGGTCGGCGATGCCGCCCATAGAAATGACGGTGATAGCCTGCAAGGCAACTGAAATGGAGTATACATAGAGGCTAGAAAATCGGTCAGAGCAGTTATTTCTGGACAAAGCACTCAACGGACCTGAAACTCGCGGTGTCGATCCATATCCATCCAATCTTTACGACGCAACGACCTGCGGGGTCAGCGGTTTGCACGACGAGGGAGCACGGTTGTGTCTTGTCGGCAGCGATGTATGTATTACGTCATCCTGCATGTCTATCCGGCTATCGGCAAAAGCCGCGCGGCTGATCTCGGCCTCTCTCGTTAAGTTCTGGCACGATCGGTCGTCACTTGGACGATTCTACCTGCGTCGATTCATTAGACATATTCCGTAGACTGGCACGACGCCGTAAACCCTACATGACCTGCACTGGACTCAAACATCATAGGAAGCTTCAAGCCTCTGGGTAGTTTCTTTGATCAACGGCTCGGTGGACGCGTCGACGATATGGATGAATGGCCTCTCCGTTCAATAATCCTGGCCGCCGACTGGGAGTGATATACACTCACCGATGCCCATCCATTATTCCTACCTGTACACACCTTTTTTTCATCCCCTTTTACTAACCATTTACAGGTCCTCAACGGCAGACGCTCAGCGGTGGCGGTGTATGTACACATGACAATCATTCGGACCGGCCGTGCACCAGTCCACCGGCCCACCCCTCCAGTAGCGATCATCAGGTACATTCTGGGGATTATACCAAATTGGATCCCTGACGGTTTGTGGTCTTTTAAAAGTCCCTCCTATCCTTTTCGCTATATTTGACCTCCTTGTTCCCATGGCCAGTTCACTCCCGACGCTCCGTATTGCTGCTCTTGGTTCGCTTCACGTATATCCTTCCGATGAACTCACTCCTCAACGCATGCACTTCTAGCCACTTCAACTCTCTTCTCCCTCATCGTTCTCGCGTTAGCGGCTCATGTCACAAATCTCACCGTCACGAATGTCAATGGCTATTTCCTGTTTGCTGCTCTGTCCATTGCCACCGCGATTCTTTCCCTTGCGTCCCTCCCAGTTTTGTGAGCTCAACCTTCATCGTTCCGTGTATTTTCGCTCATGCTTCTGTCAGGATCATCGTGGACTCTATGCGCACAGGCGCATTCACCTCTATGATTATCGTGGAGGTGATTTGGCTTGGTGTGTGAATCTCTTCTTACTTCTTTGTTCTCTGTCAGACTTGTCATGTTGTCAAGGTATTTTGTGGGTGCTCTGGTTATCCAGTGCCGCAACAGCCTCCCAAGCGGCGTTGCCCTTCAGTATACGATGCAATTATCGATCGAGTGAGGATTGATGAGTCATTTATTCTTAAACTCATCATCTCCACCGTTAGGAATCTTGTCCCAGAGCTGTCATGAAATTTCTGCCATCCAGGCGTTCGCTTACTTGAACTGGTTGATCCGTGAGTCCTCTCATTATTGGAGCTTGTCCAACCGCAAACCTTATCAAACAACAAGTTTTCGGCTACAGTAATGTCCTCCTCTCATTCAGCACTATGGCCGCAAACCGTGGAGTCCCTATCTGGTCCCAATCCGTCAAAACAGCGTATTTCAATGGCTCTCCTCTCCCCCCTCTGAACGTTCAACAACCAATTATGCAGCAGCCCCAAAATGTCGGGGTCTCTCAAGTTTCAGCTGCACAATATCCCCCTCAGGCTGGTGTCCCAGCACCCGGGTGGGCTGGCTATCCCCAGTTTCCTACCCCCACAGCTATCCAAGTTTAACCTATCCACATCCTCAGGTTGCGGTGGGCTTGTGGAGGTATATCTAACTCATCTACTATATATGTTCCTGGTCTTTGCTACTCGTGTCCAATGCAATCAATTTCATGCCACCAGATGGGAGTGAAGAAGGCTAATTATCTCGTGGTTTGGTTTTGCAAAGCTCGGATGGGAGTCAGAAAGGGTATGTGGGTAACGCACATGTCGCCGTCCTACGAGGCGTACAGAAGCGTCAGCTGTCAAGAGCGGCACTCCAGAGCACTCCACTGGGTTGTCTTCAAAGTGTGACTGACGCGTCGATAAACGATTCGAGATCATTGCGCCGTAGAAGTTATAGAACATCATTTCAAAAACGGCGTCTACATGGTGCACAAAATTTGCATTTTGGAGACAATTCATTCTCGCACCAATTCTCGCTTTCATACCAGCCACGAGCGATCACTACCTCGACAAGGTCGTGAGATCAATCATTGTCGACACCGTTATTGAAGCACCAAAGATGAATAATAAGTCTGACGGGACGAACATGAACTTACAGGAGCTGGAAGTACCACAACTGGTTATTCTCGCCCGCGAAGTTCGTCAGCACGATGATGTCACCATCACCACCACCACTCAGCGCTCAGCGTAGCAACTCTGCCATCTCCTTCGAGTTCGATCCTGACAATACAATGTTCATAAGGATCAATGACAAAGACTGCGCAAATGAACTTGTAGCATCCTTGCCCCTCATGGCGAAGGAACCAGAAGGAAGAGAGCTTAGAAACCATGACTTTGTCGACGTCAACATTAGGTACCGCCCAATTTCAAGCACGCCGCTCCTGATGATGTAACTCCCGTCGTCTTTGCCACTGGGGATCAAAACGTCTGGACAAGTCCAAAGACATACACGAGGTTTCGTAGTAGGGGTGGAATGACCATGGAGGAACTGGTAGTGACGAAGTTGAAGTGGAGTGATCCATATATCAGTGGTCAACATGATTTCTCCGTTACCTGTCCGGGAGGTTACTATCCAGTGACGAGGGAAGGAATCGGCGTTTTCAAACGAGAGTCGTACTGAGTCGCCGTCGGCACCAGCCTGAGGCACAGCCCAGCCCAGCATTCAATTACACCCTACATACATGTAGATTGGTAATTTAGAATCCCAGATGAAGGCATTGGTAGTGGGAATCTGCTGAAGCTCGGACGATGTGAAGGACTGCAATGATTATAGTTTCATGTCGGGTGGGAACCACCGAAATGACGAAGTTTCGCGTCCTAGTGACTTCGGCATGTGTTCCAAACTCACAGTCCTAGAAGGCGAAGGGTAGTCAGACAAAGCAAAGAAAATTGGAGGAGGGTGAACTTACTGCATATGCCGCGATCACCGGAATGAGGGAAATGTTCGCAAGCGGAGATCGGTATCGTGGTAGATACTGTACGTGAACATTTAGTCATAATAGTACAGCAACGCACGAACAGCTTACATGAGGCCGCACAACGCTTCTCCGAATCTACACTCTAAGCATCACTCATGTGACATCTAGAGCAGTGGCCGATCCCTCTGAGACAAAACCTCGATACTGGAAGGACAGTAAGAAGCGGAGGAGCTCTATTTAGTTGGTTCACCTACAGATAGACATGAAGAAAGAGACATGCCTTTTCTGTGATAGAGAACAAGGCATACCTGTAGGGGACAGAGAAGTCAGCGTCTGATGATGAGAGTCAAAACAAAAGATTGGCGCACCATCGAGCTTCCTCCCCTGGAGGCAACAGTTCCGCATAGAACGCTCACGCATACCCCTGGAAAGCACCATAAACCGATCCTACGACGCGTAGATTACCTTTCAGTACCCTGACATATCCACGCCGCCACGATCTCTCTGCTGGTGCTCCACGCGACTTCTGGTGTGTCATGGTCCGACCATGCAATGTCCTCATCTTGAGCAGCACTCTCGGACCCTGGAAGCCACAACGCAGCGGGTATGGAGAACACAGCCCACCAGATGCCGCTCAAGCTGATAGCCACCCGGAGGGCAAAGGTGGATCCGTGCAACAGGGTGAAAGGGACGAGGGAGACGATAAGGAGGACGATACCTACGCCGTAGCCGAGGGCGACCCCAAGCGAGGATATGCGTGACATGGCTCTGGACAGCTCAGAGTCGTACCGAGCCTTGAAGATCTCGACGTCCTCGTGCTAGATGAGTGGCGAATGGACGTGGTCCGACGCCGTATCATCGTCCGACGGCGAAGGCGGCTTGCTCCTGATTTCTTCGAGTATCTGCAGGACTTCAGGTGATTCTCTGGCGAGGGAGGGGAGATAGGCGTTCATAGCGACGACGGAGGCGCCGAAACCGACGTTTGCGCATATAGCGAGGAGGGCAGAAAGGAGCCATAGAGGAGAGGTGGAAGAGAGGACGAGAAACAAGGTGGCCGCGGCGGCGCCGATGAGGGCAAAGGTGAGAAGCAACCGCTTGCGGTGAGGAG
>Ga0307516_10010551_pt1 | contig 10142 bp, 9 predicted proteins | sample 19_EM_MG_FD_203310 | JGI IMG/M metagenome (GOLD analysis project Ga0307516, IMG submission 203310) | Populus trichocarpa ectomycorrhiza microbial communities from riparian zone in the Pacific Northwest, United States - 19_EM | ecosystem: Host-associated > Plants > Roots > Unclassified | place...
GGATCTAGAGGCCGGTGATTGGTAATGGGTTGGATGTGCCTGTATATATAGAGAGTGGTCCTCCGGTCTCGGTGAAAAGATTAAGCAACGGAATTCCTACCTATCGATGGACGAATATATTTGACAGCGGGAACGCTGGGAGAATTGAGAGAATGCACATCAGATCGGAGGTAGGATCCTGCGCCCACGGGACCTGTTCAAACGCCGTCGAAAGCTGAGATCTGAAGGGGGAGCGAGGTCGCGAGAACGGAAGTGACGCAATGATGGTGGCGGGTAGAGCCTCGCAACTTGACCCAGCCATTCCTAATTCATCACACCTGCTAGGGCGTTTGTAATGCACACGCCTTTTTGCAGAACCACCCACTGTACCCTGCCCAGGGTCGAAAGCGCGAAGAAGAAAGTACAAAGAAGAAGGATCATCAGCGCAGAAACAATCCATTCTCAGCCGCGACTTCCTCTCCACGACGTCGCGCCAACTCCAGCCTCGCCTAGTTAACTGCCAGCGCGCCGTGCCGGGCCGGGCGAGAGGTGTTTCCACTGACACCGTATGCAATCATGTGTGTCCATTCTAAGTGTCTAGCTCTCAGCTCCGAACCTAACCTCCTGCCAAGACGCTAACTAAGCCACTTCCACGTGATCACCTGTGCCACAGGCACTGTGGCGCCGCCACAGGCCCCCCTCCTAGGTCCGAACATACCATGCAAGGACATAATTCCTCTCCCTCCAGAAAAAAAAAAAAAAAAAAAAAAAAAAAAAAAAAAAGCGCTCAATCCCGTCGCCAACCATTATCCCTCTAAACAACAACGCAATCATCATCAACTTTTCCGCTATAAACAAAACAACCATTAAACAAAGACAATAAAGGAGAAAAGAAAGAGAAACAAACTTCCGCTATCCTCTTTCCCACAGTAACAAATACCAACTAAAACAGGCCAGCCTGTACCATAACTTTGTCCTCCTTGCACGGCTCCACCCCGATAGGCTTTAGGTTCCACTCCCTCTCGATATACGGCTTAAGCCTATTGCCATTAACAGGGTTGCGGAGGAGTCCAGGGGTCTTCTTTCCGGTAAACTTAGGATCGGATCGGATTCGGTAAACGCCTTTGTCCCAGACTTCCCACACCTGAAAGGGGCCCCAAAGCCGGGCGTAGTTCTTTGCCATCGTACTTGGTTTCGCGAAGCCATACCCAGTCGCCAACATGGAAGCCATCCGCGTCCGTATCCGGTACCTTAGCAGGTTCGCATTTCTCCGCGCGCAGCCCTGGGATCATATCCGAAATGAACCTCAAGCGCCTTGCCACCAGCTCCCGGTGAAGTTCAGTCGAGTCCGGAATGACCGTTGAGTCGTCCCCGACGTCCAGTGGGAGGCGGATGTTGGAGCCAAACACCAAGAAAGCCGGGCTAAACCGTGTCGTTGAGTGAGCAGTGCACCTGTACGCCCAGAGTACTGCTGCCAGGCATCCGGTCCACGGTGCCTTTCCGTCCTTCATGCCGATATCCTCAACCGCTTTCTTCAAGCTCATCTTGATCGTATACACAACCCGCTCGACGCGACCGTTGCTCTGAGGATAGTATGACGTGGATCGCTTGTGGTGGATTTTCAGGATCGTGTTGAGATTGTCGATTATCTCATTGATGAAATGCGATCCGTTGTCCGATTGTAGCGATTCAGGCGTCCCATAGCGGCAGACTATGTCCTCATATATAAAGGTAGCTGCCGATGCGGCATCAGCATTGCGGACGGCCTTGGCTTCGACCCATCGTGACAAGAAATCAACCGCTAGGATGACGTATTTGCTGCCAGTATGAGTGTCCTCCGGAAAGGGGCCAGCGAAGTCCACGCTCCAATGGGAAAACACATCCACTCCTCGGGGACAGTATCCCGGAGACTGCAAGGTGTTGTTCCTACTGAATTTCTGGCAAGTCGGGCAGGATCGGACGTAGGACTCAATTAGCTTTGCTGAGGCTGGTGCCCAATACCGCATGTTGAAGTGTCCTATAACCGCACGTGCTTGCCGGTGTCCCATCCCGTCATGCAGTTCCTTCGTAATCCCGGTAAGATCTTCCTCTGTTTCCACTACCAACAACCACCTGTCATTTGCATCTCTCCAAATTTTTCCGTCTTCTCGCTTCCTCTTTTTTATCATTTTCTTTACCAATTTCCTTGTCCTTAAATCTTCGCATATATCCGGATCTCCTTCCTTATCCTGGTACCGTCGGCAAAACTTAAGGGCCACCCATAACTCTCGATCGTACCGTGAAAGTTGTACTGGGGAGACAGCCTCAGGGCCCAATAAGGTAGGTGACGGTTCCGATGGGATCACCGGATTCACTGTCCGTCCCGGTGAGAAGTGCAGGGCGCCCGTCGCTCCTTGGTGCGGGCGTAGCACTTCCTCGGCGGAGAAGAATTCAAACATCACGTACATTGGAAAGGGTCCTCCCCCATCTACCGTTTCGTAGTCGGAAATGACAGCCTCCGCCCATCGGTTCAGGTGTCCAGTTCTCCGTACGAAAGGTAGTGGCGTTTGCAGTGAATAACCTGGATTCGGCGCCGACTTGGCTGCGTAAACCTGTTTGCCAATGTCGGTACCAAATACGATCTCAGGGAGCGTTAGGGCATCCTTTCCGGCTGGAACCACTACCAGCCTCGAAAATGGGTCAGATATCAATTGGACTCCTGGGATCCATTCCATCTTGTACTTAAACTGCTGTAGGACCAATGCGTAACGACATAAGGCAGGGTTATGGCTGAATTTCGTGTCCTGGATAAATTTATTCGCTCTCGAGTCGTTTCGCCATATGATTTCTTGCGCTTGCATCCAATTATTGAATTTCCCACAAATCCAGACGAAAGCAAGCGCCTCAAGACGGGCGATATGGTAATTCTTCTGAGCTGGGGATAGTGCGGCGCTAGCGTACGCGCACACGTATTGGTTTCTCTCCGTGGGATGCACTTGGGTAATGACCACCCCGAGACCGCCGGCGACGTCATGAAACCCCACCAAAGCGTCCGTATAGACGTACGTTGTCCTCCCGGGCTGGAAGCACATCAAGACTGCTGGAGAGCGAAGATATTCCTTGATGTGATCCACTTCGGCAATAGCTTCGGGAGAAAGCTCGATCTTTCCTTTCTGCCGGGTGAGTGCTGTAAGGTTGGGTACCCGGATCGAGAAACCTGGTACTCGGTCGAGAAAGGTATTTGCCAAACCTAATAGAGACTTCAGGAGGGTTGCTGTGCCTGGGTACCTCATGCGCTGTAAAGCATCTAGCCGGTGTTTCGGAACCGAAATGAATCCATCCTTAAAGACATGGCTGACGATTTCCAGCACTGAGTACCCGAATGACTCCTTTCTTGGCTTCATTTTCCATCTGTGGGCTCGGCACTTCTGCATCAACTCCCTCTTTGACTGGCGCAGAGCTTCCCAATCCCCTGCTGCCAGTCCGCCCACAATATCATCAAAATAGTTTTTGATCCTCTGTTTTTCTCCGAATTTTAGGTCCCCCAGCATCACGTCCGCGTTCCTGGCAAAGGTCGCTGGTCCACTGATCACTCCAAAGTTCATACGGACTGAAACCCATAGCTGGTGGAACATCTCAAACCCGGTCTGGTCAATAGATCCGGCATCCATCACAACCTGGTTAAAGCCTCTATCTGCGTCTACCTTAAAAAACAGGGCCCACTGCGCGACCCACATTGTCATTTCCTCAAGGGTGGTTATCGGCCAAGGGTCAAGGACTGTCTTAGCGTTCAATCCTCTGAAATCATGTGCCACCCGAAAGTGTTTAAGATCCTCTGGGTCCTTGCTGTCCATGGGTTGCCTTCGAGCCACCACCAGCTGTGCTCGGTTCCGGCATTCCTGTCCGGCCAGCCGGTATACTCCCATTTCTACAAGTGGTAGGCATTTCGCTTTAATCACACGATCGTTCTTCGGGAGGTAGAGCGCATGCCTTGACGGGAAAACGATGGGCTTCTCGTCCACAAGTTTGATCTTATGAGGCACATCCGTTATGCATCCCAAGTCAAACTCATGCCAAGAATAGACATCCGAAAACTCAATAATGTCCAAGCATACTTTCTTTTTGATATCTTCTGGTACTTCCGGTCCGAACTTAAAAAGGTTGTTGACAAATTCCAAGGTCAAAGTGGGGATTTCCGGTGACATTGGTTCCGCGTCCGTCAGAGCCAAGGGGCCATCGCACTCCGCTATCAAGTCTTTTTCTCCCAGCACAATAGCAGAGCAAGACTGGTATGTGCATAGCGATGGCACTCCCTTCGTATCCGGAATAGATAGTATTGTCCGGGGTCCCACGTCCAATGGTATCTCCTCAGGCTCTCCGGCGTCCAGAGGTGGAGGGCAGTTGGCCTTAGTGGGCCCCAACGTAGAAACATTAAATTCCACCTTTTCCGGTATTGTGAGGATGAGCCGGTTCCAACGTGGGAAGATTCCAGCTCCGGTTGCCCACATGAACTGGGTCCCTAAAAGTAGCTGAAAGGGAGCTCTGTCGACGACATAATCTCTAACCGAAAATTGAAGGTCTCCCATCAGGAAAGAAAATTCCTCACAAACTCCGGCGGGAGAGTACGAGGTTCCATCGGCCTTGATGAACTTGACATCTGCGCCCTCAGACCACTTGTGTCCTGTCGCCTCGACCGTATGGCGGGTGACTGCCGCTTTGACCGCACCCGTGTCGATAATCGTCATCATTCCCTTCCCACTCCGGGTTGTAGTGATTGTCCACACCGGTCCTGACGGGTCTTCCGAAACCTTTGGTGACTGGATGGCGAATGATGGCGTGGATGGGACCTTGACTTCCACTCCCGGTGTGGTCGATGGCAAGACTTCATCCCTACTCTGAGGACTCGTAATATTCTGAAACAAGTCCCAATCCATGGTATGGCCTTCGTGCGACAAAGTATCCGCTCCGTCGACACCTTCTGGCATGCTGATCTCCGCAGAATATCCCGGTATCGGATTGAACGAAGGTGGGGGAATGGCCATGTTTTCCTTAAGTCCCATGTATGTATACACATAGCGAGCTCCGTCGTCTTCGTAATCGTCAGCATCCAACCTGGCCGCAGCTAAGGCAGCGGTTTTCTTGCTCGGGCAAACGGCGGATGCATGACCGAATCCCTTGCAAGTAGCACACCGTCCGATGGCTGTGCTCGTTGGTGTAGCTGTAGACCTTCCCTGGTCTCCTCCTGTATAGAGGCGGGGGGCACCTCCGAACTCCTTCTTGGTGCTTGTCGTCCTGGGCCCACCCCGCTTGGTAGCTTCCTCGGGTGGCACTTCACCCCGTGATATCGCTCCTTTAAGCTTGTTACATTCCCGCTTAATGTGCCCGCGTATGCCACACCAGTTACAGGCATTGGGGCCGGGTGCTTGGTTGGGGTTGTCTGGTCGGGGTGCGAGCCGACGGCACTTGCTCGTTTCGTGTCTTCCTCCACAGGAAGCACACTTCTCGGATTGCATCTGGGTAGTGTTCACCGTATCGGCAATGAAGGTATGCGCTCTGTTGTGTAGGTCCGACCAAAAGGCCTTCTCGTCGGGGCACAACACGATCTGGGCGCGTAGTGCCGGCGGATCGATGCAGTTGCGGATAGCGTTACACTGTAGTGACCAGCTAGTGTATCCTGCTCTCAGCGTGAGAATCTTGCTCTTCGATTTAAAGGTCGCAAAAGACAGGGCGTCGGTAGCTGATGGGTTCTATTTCAGGCGTTGGAGTTCCGCAATGCATGATTGTTGATCGTCGTCGGTAGAGAATTCTTCACGGAGTAATTCGAAAAGCGATACTTCGACGATCGTAGGAGGCTTTGTGCCAGCACACTCAGCTCCGGATGAGAGTTTCCAACAGTTTGGGCGTGGGTGACCTGCCTTACAATATTCCTCCCACCAACGAGCAGCATTGCCTTTCATCGTGGACGCAATTTTGGAGCAAAGGCGACGTCCAAAGGTGTAGTTCGGTTTCCCCAGTGACGCAGGCACGTATTCCCATCTTTCGTCAATCGATCCGGCAACCATTCCTCCGTAATAAGCTGGGTAGCCATTACCGTCACATAGGTCAAAGACTTGTATGTCGAGGCTGTCCAACTCCTGGGGATCACCACTAAACCCGCCTGTGATCTCCTTCGTCCTGATCTCGCTAGGAAACGTCGCTGTCATCATGAATGATAGTGTGGTGTCCTGGTGAGGTTCTGTCCTCGTTTGTTCCGTAAGGTCTGTAGGGGCCGCTTCCGATCTACTTCCTTGGGTTTCTCTTGGGTTTCTTGTTGACCGTTGGCTCTCCAACCGGGGTTTCTCTTTTTCCCGCTCTTGTGGCCGTTCTCTCTCAGGCTTGTCGGGCTGCTCCCTCTCCGGCCTGGGTCCGCCCTCACCTGTCTCTGTGCTCCTTCCTATCTACGTGCTCCTTCCTTTCCCAAGTGTCAACCCGAATTCCCGAAAATCCGGTGTATTCTCCCGTGTTACTGACGCTTCCGATATGGCAGGTTGTCGGAGGGTAATATGGGATCTGTCCTCGAGGATGGATTCGTCTCCCTCGACCAGCTCTTCAGTCGCTCTAGCAGCCCACGTGTAGCAGGCGTCCTCGTCAAAGTACGTACTCGAAACGTCCGAGTGTGTAAGCAACCTAGTTGCTTTCGTATCTGTATAGTATTGCTCGTAAAAGAAACGACACTTATCTCGAAAGAATACGATGTGGTTGAATGGGATCGTAGTATTCGGTCTCCACTCTTCGTCGTAGTCTCCTACGCACGTTCGATGATTGTGACGATTGCCCCTCTCGACGTCTTCGGCTGTATGCAATTCGATGATGCGCTGAGCAACCTTATTGTCACACTTTCGAATACCATGGACGCTCGGGAACTCGTCTGTATAGGCCTTAACCTTAAGGGCGAAGCGCAAGATCAACACCCTTCCGGGAACCTTCCGACCGTGGGAGGAGGACGTAGAAGCCACGATTGTTGAGCTCTGCGGGATTCGAAGTAAGGGGTAATCTGATCGAAGAATGGAGGGTTGGCAGAAAAGGATCTCTGAGGTGAAGATTCGTATTTGTAAGTGGTCGCCACCTGACACCGTACGCAATCATGTGTGTCCATTCTAAGTGTCTAGCTCTCAGCTCCGAACCTAACCTCCTGCCAAGACGCTAACTAAGCCACTTCCACGTGATCACCTGTGCCACAGGCACTGTGGCGCCGCCACACCACCACAAACCTGCGATGGCTGCGGGTCCGACGCGTGCAAATGACATGCGCTCCTCCGTCGGTGCCCTCCTTCTCCCCATTGACGTAGTCTATCGCAGATGCTCGCCACGCACCGGCAGTTTCCACAACTGCTCCCGCCGACCGCGCGATGGGCGGCGTACTCCTCCGTCACACCCGGTGTCACCACCATTGCCATCCTGCGCGAGCCATCGCAAGCGAGTCCTCCCACCCCGACATTTCTCGCCGGGCACCTTCGTCAGCTGGGCGCGACATCGGCGATGCAGAGGAAGCGCAGGGTCGCGTGGCTGCCGCTGCTTTCTGCACCGAGGTCCGGGACCAAGCCCCGGTTCCCGTCCCTTCCGGTCACATCCTCCATCCCCAGGATTTCCTATCGGCCGTTCAGTTGGGGCAGTGCGTGTACTGATACTCCCGCGTCTACACAGGTAGTACTACCCACTTGCACTGCGCGATCTGCCTGTCCTTCAGTTATGTTCACAGGGTTCCCCGCCTTGGATGAGTGGTGTATACGAAATACCACTTGCTGACTCAAGGCGGTGTGTAGACACCACACGCAGCCCGATCCTGCGACACACACCTTTCGCACCCCCCGCCCACCGGCAGCACCACCCGACTGGCTCGTCGACGTGCAATAGTGCGGTGTCGGCTCTATTACACAGCCCCCGGCTGCCTGGAGAGATGACCGCGCCGCGTGCAGGCTGGGTGTTTGCGAGGTGGGCAACCACGGAAGCCGTAAATCTGGCGACAGCTTCCTGCAGCCGTGCGCGCTGCGGCAACCGTGCCGAGGGCGGCGATTGGAGCGGGGTTACTCTGGCTAGGGAGCCGACAACTCGGCCGGGTCGGCACTGGTCGAACGGACCGTCTGCAGCGCCTGCCGGCAAGGCGTTCGCCGCCCCGTGCAGTGTCGCGGTTCGCAAATCCTGCCGTATAGATATCCAGCGGCAGAGGCGACATCCGGACTTGCAGGGATGCCGCTGACGAGCGTACCGCCCGCAAAAGGAAGAGAGAACTCATATGCGCAATCATACTCATATCCATACTCATGCCAGTCACATAGATACTCGTCCTGACTTCGCTCACGCAACCGAGCCCAGAACCGACACACCTTGCAAGATCTCGAAGCGTCCAGAGCAGTGTCGTCTGGTCGCGACGTTTCCGAAATGAGGTGGCTGGATCAAGCATGCAAACCCGAACCTTCCAGACCGGCCGAGACCTGCGCCGCCCGGGCGAGCCAAACCTTCCGAACGTCGAGACCCAAATCCTTCCGAACCTGCCTAGACCGGCGCCGTGATACCAAAGAAAGGCACATATGAAGACCTGCGAAACATCGTAGTATATGTGCCGGAAGCTCGCGTTCCGCCTGCGGGCGTCTTGCAGGCACAGCCGATATTGGCGCTAGCGAGGTTGAGGTCGGGCGAGGGCGCAGGCAAAGGCAAGCAGATGTCTACCTCGCATCCTCTAGGCGACGCCGAATTCGGTGCAGAACTCTAGACGGCCCGGATTCCTCAGGCGATCCGCCGCCTGAGTTCGCCACCAGCCACACCCCACTTTCAATTTCTCACTTGGTACATAACAGAACAATTATCTTCTTTTAGCGTGGCGTGTGCACCCTGTACCAATGGGTATTGTGTACCACTTTAGAAAACGGCAGGCATTGTGAACCTTTTCTGATTTTCAGGCGGTAGTGATGACGTACCCCAAGATTTTTGAGCGCTCCGAGCGCTGCGCCAAGACCTTAGTTAGGCTTGGCTGCAGAGCAGCAGAGTCAATCCTCCCATGCCCCACCTTTCCACTACCCCCCACCAACCACCTTCACGATAACGTCTACAACCATATCGACAATCACGCCGCCGCTACCACCACCATCTCTTCCGCTACGGCCACCACCTCTCTATCCCCTACTGCCAATCCACTATCTCGTGTTTTCCGCGTTGTCTACCGGATAGCGACATTATGGCTACAGATGTCCAGATGACAGGTGTTCCACCAACCACTGAGGACGGAGAACTTCCACATCCATCCGTCGTCAAACAGTGGACAGCAGACCAATTGTTCGGCTTTGCCCCAATACAGGAGATCTTATGCAGGGAGGAGAATCAGGCGACATTCAAGGAGGCGCAGATCAGCGGCAATGCCTTTCTGCTGCGTGGTGATGACCTACGTTTCTGGATGGATAATTGTCAACTGCCGGCCGGACCTAGCACGGACCTTGCAGATTTAGCGCAGAAGATCAAGAATATACGACGGAAGATATCGCTAGGTGATGCTTCCCATTTCGGCTCCGACGAACCGGCTAACATCCCCACAGTTCAGTCAGCTTCTGTTTCGGGGCACGGAGAACTTCCGACTCCGTCTGTCGTCGAACAGTGGACACGAAAGGATGTGTTGGACTACGCACCAATAAAGGATATTTTGGGCCATCCAGAGGATTGGGCAACATTCACGCGTGCCAAGATCGACGGCAAGGAATTCCTGCTGCGTGGCAACGACCAATTCTACTGGATGAATATGTGTCAACTGCCGGCCGTGCCTAGCCTAAAGCTTGAAGATTTAGCGCAGAGGATCAAGAATATAGGCAAAGAGAAACGGCGAGGTAATACTTTCCATTTGGCCTCTGACAAACTGACTAACTCCTTCACAGCTGAGCCACCTACGGACCCCTACACTGCCGAGAGGCTTGAGTGTCTCCACACACTATTATGGGGGCAGGAGGAACGCCTACTCGACACAGTCTTTTCTGACTTTCAGCATCCATCCTGCAACCACGAGGCAAACCCACCCCTAAATAGGCACGAAACACAGTCCGCGGTAAAGCTGTCGCTAAGCCGCAATAATATCGGGTATTTCCTGAGGGAAGCTGGTTGTCTGCCATGCGGGGCGAATGAGCTACTCGCCCGCAACGCCTATCGAGAGATGTACGATATCC
>Ga0307516_10010552_pt1 | contig 10142 bp, 13 predicted proteins | sample 19_EM_MG_FD_203310 | JGI IMG/M metagenome (GOLD analysis project Ga0307516, IMG submission 203310) | Populus trichocarpa ectomycorrhiza microbial communities from riparian zone in the Pacific Northwest, United States - 19_EM | ecosystem: Host-associated > Plants > Roots > Unclassified | place...
TTCTTCTACCAGAACCGTCCCTGTCTGAGGTGTAAGCTCGGCTGGTAGAGGACGATCTATGGTGATGGTTGCGGTCGTAGCGCGACGAATGATGGGACGTCTTTGAGGGGGATTTATTGGATGAGGAACGGCGGGGCGATGAGCGATGCCTGTCACGCTCGTCACGCCTCTCGTAGGCTGGTGTAGGGACGACGAACGTTTGGCCGGGGACAACAGGATACAGCATCGCCTGGGGATGGGGGGGCATCGTCATCGATCGGGTCGGGGTGTGCCGTTGCTCTGGGCGGGTATCTCTTGTCGTATGAGATCGCACATGAGGCTGACGTGTGGGCTTTGGTGTCGTTGTGGTGGAGGATGGGGCGGAGGTAGTGGATGAGCGGGATCTAGTGGGACTCTTTGTCTGCCTCCGAGAGCCCTGCTCCTCAGGAAGCGGCTTCGATGAAAGATACGCGGATGGCACGAATGGGTTCTGGTAGCTCTGGGTATGGTCCGACTGAGAGGATACCCAGTTGGATACTCTAACCTGGGTGTTGATGTACCTCTCGTAGGCAGCGGGAGAGTAGTCGTATTCTGTCATGGCGGTGAAGAGGAGAGATGCTGTGGCGATGAGGCAAAGCGTTTGGACTTGAGGAAAACTCGAGGCTACGGCTTTAGGGTATCTGTTGTTATTTGGATAACCGATGAGCATGTGACGCGGACCTGGGGCCACGACTTGCAAGGATGGGCTCACCTTGTAACGGCTGGATACGGTTTCTGGAAGGAGGTGGACAATGGGAAAGGACGGAGAGGCGCACAAAGGCAGGAGGCTCAGATAGCGATCACACCGACGAGCGTGCTTTCCCTGCGTGTCACTGGCACATGGTCAGTGGCAAGTCCCGCTATCCATATATGAGGAAATGGCCGCGTTTTCGCCGTACTCACCCCTTTCCCTATGGATTGGCCAGGACCGCCCTTGAAGAACCCGTGTCGTCGTCGGCTGTGGCGTAGGTGATGGAAGAGACAAACGTTTGCGTCCCGCTCGACGAATCCACCAGGTTCCGGGTGGGGGCGCTCGGCAATTCCCGCGTGGCTGTGCCCCGACTTTCCCATACGCTTTGGATTCTACAGACACATGGCAGACGCTATCCTAATATCTCTTCAGACGGTCTTGCCAGTACAGACTGTCTGCATCCAACGTCCAGTTCCGCATCGTGTAAATGTACCCGATCACACCCAGAGCATACATGAAAATGATACCTGAAAAGAGTGTCTCAGTCACAGCCGCCAAGCTCGCTAAATGAAGACACTCACCCGCTTTTCTATGTGGGAACACCTGCAGCTCATATGTAATCTGTGGCAACCCCATGAAGTTACAAAACATGTGTGAGAACAACGGTGGATACAGAGATCCGGTCCGAAGGAATAAGAAAGCGCAGTGATATCCGAACAATGTTGTGTATGCCAGCTGGATCACTGTACGTACACAAGTTGCTATGTCAGACGGATCTTCAACGGTCCGTAGTTAAAGAGCTCACATGTGATGAGCAGCGCTCGCTTGGCTGCTGTTACTGTTCTCCCTGCGCCGGTAAACACCTCCCATGCGTGATGGAGGTGGGCTGTGCTCCATGAATACACCTCCGTGATCTCGGCGAGAATAATACACACTCACCAAGACCAAACAATAGAGGGGACAAGAATATCATCTTATTCCTCGACGACCCTGCGAGGTGATAAACCGCCAGCACGCACGCTCGGAACACCAATTCTTCCGTAAGGGGGCCAAAGAAATAGTTGCGAATGCCAACACAGGTATTGAACACCGGGAGCATGTCGCGGTCCCATGACCACCCTGATTGAAACGGTAGCTTGGAATCCAGGAACGTGGCATACAAGGGCCCGAGGTAAAGAACGGGGGTGACGAGATATGGTAGCAGCGAATGGTCCTCAAACAACGTAAGGCCAAGACGGGCCATGGTAGAGTCGAACGCGAGGTTGGCATTCTGCGGAGATGGACTCTAGTGAGTGGCGGTGGTTACCGGGTTTAGACGACTCACATTCTCCAGATCGTCGACGATGTGCCAAACGAGCAAAAAGACAACAATGCAGCTCAGAATCGTACTTGCGGAGGCTGCGACCATCCTCGCTTTTATCACGCTTGGATCGTCCCGTGTCCGGTTCTGGGACCCGTTGGCACTGGAACCGTTAGGCTTTGAAGATTTGTCGAGCCTTGCATGTTTAGAGAGGTAGAGCGAGACGACGTAGGACGCAGAAAAGAAAAACGCGACTAGATTCGCGCCTCTGGTCGAGAGTGGCGGTACTGGGAAGACAAGTGGCATCCTCTCAACATCAGTGAGCCAGATGATCGTCGATCGGGCTTCACCGTCCCTTGCCTTCTTTGGTCACCGCAACGCTGCAGCCTGCCGGATTGGGCGAAGAGAACATCTGTATCCTGGGGCCATGTGGAGTGTTAATAGAGGTCGGGTGTGCAGGAAAAATATTCTCACCTGACTGTGATCACGTCTCGTGTCTAATGGTACTTCGCCGCTGGGCTGGGGCTCGATTCCAAGCTCAGAGGGGGAGGGAACTCGACGCACTGTCTCTCTGTTGTATGGACGACATGTCCAGCGAGGCTGGTAGCTTTCTCTTCAGCTGACGAGGCCTCGAGGACTCACGTGGACCTGCTGTACTCCATCTTGCTGCCAGTTGATCCCACATACATCGTGGTTCACCGTCATCGCTGACGCTCGCTCGTAACGGAGATGGGGTTCGCGCGCAGAGAGCCCCACCCGTATCCAAACTAGGGTCCTCACCATCACACCACGTTCGAACGGCCGAAGATCACTTCTAGAGACCGCCCCAATCGAGAGGGACTCGTCCTCCTCAGCTCTTCGCGGCCCAGAACCAACCCCGATGACGTCTCTCTCGGCTTCAGACCGAGTACCAACGGCCAACGAAGCCCAAGATGCCACCGATAGCCCTGTAACGAAATCCCACGACCTATTCTAGGAACCGTCGAGAGTCAAGCAAACCCCTGCAGGTGCGGAACAATCGGTACGTCCCCGCCCTTGGACTTGCTTGATCTCCCAATTGGAATCCGTACCACGACAGACGTCTGATTGCACTGGAAGTCGAACCTAACTGCGGAAGGGTCACAATGCAGCCTCCCCATTGTATCGCTAGCTTGTTGCACGTCCGTTGAATATATATGGATACATGTCCGTCCACTAAATGCGCACAGGGTCTGAACGGTGAAGGTTTAAACACCGGCCTGGGGCAACCTGGGTGTTATCTTTATGGTGTTGCAGTTGAAAAGACCCTGGGACCTGAGCAGGGGATCCCACAAACGGCAGAGCCAACACGTCTGACGACCGGTTGCCACCCCCCGTAATGTTCCGCACCGGTTGCCGATCCTCCAGAGCTTGACGGGGCAACTGACAAAAACGTGTCTCATGGGAACACACACCGGTCTATCCAATTAGGGTATGCGAGTGAAACTTTAGGCGCTGCGCCATTGTCCCCAGAATGAATGAATCCGGTAGGTTCGCCCTACGGTAGCTACTTATTCGCTTCCGAGACCTGAGGAGCGCACATCGGGAGCGGGAGTTTCGGCAGGGATGTAATGACGTTGGTGAGATGTTATGCAATGGGGTACGAAGTTTGAAATTGACAGTTCGACCCGGGCGGGCTGCACAATGGGGTGAAATGAGGGTACAATTGGGATACGAGGGGAAAATTGACTTCATGAAATGTCGAAGCCTGAGTTATGAATCTGGATTGATAGTCTTCTGGAGCTGCTTTAGCCTTCGTTCCTTGAGCTCGCGGTACCGTTGTATCGCGTTCTCCCTTTCTGCCTCCATCATCGCCTTCTGAGCCATCGAAACGACTGCGTCTGACTTCTGGCCGTTCCCCGAGGCGGCCACTATCTTCTTAGCATTCCGCGGGAGATGTCTCATTTGTGGCGGGGCTTGAACGATATCGTTGACACTCCTTGGCGCAGAAGTAGACGCTTTCACAAACTCCGTCGGAGGCCTCTTCCTCTGGGCCTCGAGCCGATCCTGGGCGGGGTCAGGATCGAGTCTAGTGGCATTACGGGGTTGTTTCAGCTTCATCTTAGGTGAATTCGGATCCGGCGGTTCTGAAGGTTTCTGAGGCTTCTTGTCAACCCTGTCAGACAACTCCTTCGCTAACTTCCGCATATGGGCCGAAGAGGACTGAACGGCGGATTTAACCAGGGGACGCATACTGTCCTCGACGCGCCTGTACCATTGTTAGGGGATATGTTCGAAAGAATCACGTATACTCAACTTGTTGAAGTGGGTCAACGACTCACCAGGCTGGATTCTCATCGGAAGGGGTTTCGTGTCCGATACAGCCCCAGCGTTCGCCTTGGACTTTTTTCGAGATTTATGCTGAGGATCGGCTTCGATATCCTGCTCTCCACTCCGTCGTTTCCGCTTTCCGAGGGATTGCTTCCATTCAGAGCGGACTTTGGAAGCATTCAAGACGCGAGCGATCGATTTTGGGATCGTCTCCTCGCGGAGGTTTCGCGAAGCCTGGGAGGGTGCTTGATCCGCGACCCTTTGGATAGTATTTTGTGAGAGTAAACTTTGACACAAATGGTGGTTATACCTCTCGGTCCGCTCTTTCTCGCGAGTGGAACGTTTTGCTCGTTTGTGTGGCATTGGGAAAAGAAAGAAATTTCGATTACATAATGCAGATCATACCCAATCGGAGGATGTTCCTGGTCGATCACCGGCATCCCAACGATTTGAGTGACCGCTACGGTCATCTTCCGGCCACAACCACTTCTCGTCGGCGACAAGCCATGCATCGTCTAGGAGGTGTCGGAATCGCTGCGTTCGACAGACAGAAGCTCTCGACCCAATCTTACGCCCAGCTATCTAACCAACTATCAAAAACCCAGGTCGACAACCTGCAGGCGCAGCTAACCCTGTTCCGCGAATCTCTCCTTCGTTTCGCCTCGACTCATCGAGAGGACATCAGGAAGGACCCGAACTTCCGTCATGCGTTCCAGCAGATGTGCTCCAACATCGGGGTCGATCCGTTGGCTGGCCCCAGGAAGGGGGGCTGGTGGGCTGAGGCACTTGACCTGGGGGACTGGCAGTACGAACTTGGCGTCCAGATAGTCGACGTTTGCATCAGCACTCGCGAACGTAACGGAGGGCTCATCGAGATGAATGAGTTGGTTAGGATCCTCACGAAGCTGCGAGGGCTAGGGGCTGGTGCAATCACAGAGGAGGACGTTATCCGAAGTATCAAGACCCTCAAACCCCTCGGAGCCGGATATGAAGTCATCGAGATGGATGGAGGGAAGAAGATGGTCAGGAGCGTGGTCAAGCAGCTGGATCAGGACCAGACCGTCGTCCTCACGGTGGCACAGGCTCACGACGGAAAGGTAGACGAGCAGATGCTGGTGCGAGAGAAGGGTTGGACAGAAACGAGGGCACAGACCGCATTACAGAATATGCTCCTCCGCGACGGCCTGTGCTGGCTGGACGAGCAGGGCGAAGGTGACACCGTCCTCTACTGGGTTCCGTCAGCGATGCAGTGGGATCCATGAAAGGCATTGTCCTTGTGTGCTTCCGTCTGTGCCGTAATCGTCCAGGGTTCCTTTGTGGGTATGCGGCGCGTTCCTGTCGCTTGGGTTTTCCGACTGAATTAAATGTTCTAGCGTTCCTCCCCACAACTGTTCAACGTTTCATCATGAGCCAAAGATACGCCCCGCTCGTTGTGTGATTAGCTTTCTTTATTCAGTCATTACCGTTGGCTATGGTTCGTCAGCATGCCAACGGCCGGTTTCCTTCATTTCCCAAACCTCGTAAGTCGCTGCTTCTCTCGTTCAATCTCCTGACGCTGAGGGTTGCTCAGGTGTCAGGCCCGTTGAGATGCCGATGCGCAAGTTGGGCGGCCAGTGTTTTGAACGGGGACTCCCAACTCTGCTGCGGTGTTATGGAAGCTGTAGCTGTCGATCCGCACCCTTATTGGGACCAGAAATGACAACCATCCCTGCGATCCTTGGCCGAATGTCTCACCCAACCTCCCCCACTCTTTCTCAGATGCCGACATCCTCGACCCGGTTTTGTGGACAGTTTGACTGGGAGACGTCTGAGATCTGCTCCTGACGTGATCAAACCTTGTCACCGTCCTCCTCCATTGACCCCCTTTTGGAAACATGGCGGCAAAATCGCCTCCGTGCCACAAATTCCCACAGTCACTATTTCGATTTCGCTCGTGAGGCGTTGATCTAGGCTTAGACCAAGAATAGGTTGGCAGTATTCTCCCGCCATCCCACCAGGAGGGTGCGGATACGCCGACGGTTCTTCAACTGGTCGGGCTCACTCCGCGTTTGATCGTTCGTCCCGTTGGCGCTGCGGACCAGTCGGTGTCTGCAAGCCCATCGACCTGGGCTATTCGGGAATGAAAATCGATATATCCTTTTTGTTCGCCGGGCAATTTACACCGCAACCTTACAACCGAGAAGGATCAAACAGGGTTATTCAACGGTCGTCGTGATAATTTCCTCCTCGGTGTCGTTTGCTCCTGTGATCGAGGATTGGAATTCGACAGCCCGCCATTCTCCTGCATTGCCGGTACTGTGTTCTCAGGTTGACTACGGTCGCAAACTGGTCGGATCTGCCTGACTGGATCAACGCTGGCTCAGCGCCGAGCTAGTAGCTGTCCAGCTGAGTTATGATCGTCAACCTAGGCTTCCCGCCTTTCCCCTTTGTTTGGATGGCGTTAGCGACGATGTGCCTCAACGTGGGAGTGCGCATGTTTTGTGGAGAGGTTTGACTGGGTCAGCTGTTTGGTATTTTCACCTCGGGTCCGGAGCATTTTACCACCCCGTGTCTCAACTTGGCCTGTGGCGACGGGTCCTGGTCGTTCCAGGCGTGGATGCTAGGCGGACCCCGCGTGTCAACTTTATTCGCTCACGGACCGCTGAAGGACTTGAAGATAGGCGGGGGGGCCCCTGGGTGACAGATCGTTTCAAATCGAACGGATCTGGATGGACCCCGCATCAAAGGGCTGGGTGACTTCTGTGAATGGGCTGTTTATTCGCCTCGTGAATGAAAAAATGCATCCCCGGACCAAGTTTTCACTTTGGTCGGTATGTCCTCTCCCATGCTTCTCCGATTCACGCGTTCAGTGTTCAGAGTTCGTTCGGCGATAGCCTTGAGGCGCGAAGAGGTTGGATGATGCCATTTGGCGGATTAGGACGAGTCAGGGTAACCTTTAATTTTCTTTATTTGAATTTTTTGAGCCCGGAAGCAATTGGCGAGGCTGATGACAGTGTACGCTACATTGTTTATGGGATAAAAGAAAGAGTAGACAAAGGCAAGAAGGAGGCGAGGGCCCTAAGTGGAAGGAAAAAGCGCAAGGTTGCCATGGCCTTACGGAAATCGCGCTAATCCATGGTGCAGATGGACGAACAAAGGCGCGGGCCGGACCGATCTCGCTGTCCCACCGGTTCGCAAACTCGGAACCTCCGATTAGTCCATTATCTTCTGTTAGCAAGGGAAAACTGACTGTTCAAGCCCCAGATGTGTCTCAAGCTTGCTCGGTCAAGAGGGGGGGAGCGAACTCTGCTGACAGGCGGTTCGCGCGCACCTGATGGGGAGATTGAAAAGTAAAGTGAGCGACGTGAACCAGGTCCATCAGAATAGTACCACTGACTTGGACAGTTGTGACCATTCGCGGAATCTTTCGGCAATTCCGACCGACAGGCGCCTTCCCATTGCTGCAGGTCCCCAAAGGCGGAGAGATGGATGAGCATCAAGTACGTATTAATCGTGAAAAATATAAAATTCCAGCACGTTCTTCCATCCACTTCCCCCTTGCTGCTCGCTCGTTGGACACATCCCGACCACCCAACAACCATCCCAAAGCACACACCCCAGATCAAGCATGCCCGCGGACCGTAAGAGCAAATCGAAGCGTCGCCAGGATGACGGTTAGTGTTTTTCTCCCGCACCCGCTGCATGTCACATCTACGGCTCTGAACCCTGATCTGCATTCCTTCCTTCCCCAGGCTTCAAGCAGTCACATTTCGATCTGAAATGGACCCCTCCCGTCGAGTCGTCTCTGCAGACAATCGAGTTCACCCCCAACGTTACCCCCACCACCTTCACCGACGATTCCCCACCTCCCCTCCAACCCGCCACCGCCTACATCTTCCCTCCCGAGGAAGAGGCATTCGCCAACGAGAACCCCAAGCCTCGGGGCAGGAAAGGCTCGGGGTACATCCCCCGCCCACCCAATGCATTCATCCTCTTCCGCTCCTCGTTTATCAAGAGTCAGCACGTCACCTCCGAGGTCGAGACCAACCACAGCACGCTCTCCAAGATCATCGGCATGACCTGGCAGAACCTTCCCAACGACGAGCGCCAGGCCTGGCACATCAAAGCCAAGGAGGCGCAGGAGGAACACAAGCGCAGATGGCCGCAATACGCCTTCCGCCCTGTTACCAATAAGGCTCAGAAGAAGAAACGGCGGGTGCGAGAGACGGAACCAAAGGATATGAAGCGGTGCGAGAAGATAGTGGAGCTACTGTGTAACGGCAAGAAGGGCGACGACCTCAAGCACGCCGTCAAGGACTTCGATAAGTCTCATGTTCCTGAGTTCATCACCCGCTTCGAGGCACCCATCACCGAGCGTGCCTACCGCAGATCGTCATCTGCGCCCCTCCCCGACACTGACTACGAACAGCTGAAGCAGTCGTTCAAGCCATCGGTGCTCCCACACCGCAAGCGCTCCTCGAGCGTTGAGCCGGAGGGCCCATGCACTGCGGCGGAAATCAAGTTACCGTCATCCGGACTAGCTCAGTTCGATGGAACGCTCGCGTTCGATTCGTCGCCTTCCACCCCCGGTCATTCCACTCCTTTCCCGCAACAAGACGGCTACATTGTAAGTTCCCCAATTAGATCATCCCACCTGCCTTCCGGTATCTCGGCGTTCTCATCAAACTTTATTTGTTATTCAGGATTTCAGCAACTATGCTTTCGGCGGACCTGCTGTTTCCGACTCCTTCGATTCCTTCTCACACTCCTTCGCGAGCGTCACTCCTTCACCCCCACCGCACGAGTTCGCTAACATCAGCCAATTCGTTTCCCCGCGCAAGTCCTCGTACGGTCTGTCAATCTCGACAGCGTTCCTTGAGCAGTGGATGCAATCCCAGTCGTCTCCGGTTTCCGCCATGCCCGACTCCCCCGCTTACTATTCGTCGGGCGCGTCTAGCCCATCAGAGGCGATCACACCGTTCGAGGAGAATTTCCCACTGACACACGGTGGATTCGAACAACCACAAAGCGAGGACTCGTACGGGTATGGCCCACAGATGGACGGTTATTCTTACGTGGATGTGGCGAGCTCGGCGTCTTCGCCACCGCAATCAGCGTACCCATTCTTCTCCAACGTCCAACAACCACTTAAGGACGGGTATCAATACTCGTCACACATGGAGATGGATTACTCGGCTTTCCTACAGCCGACATACAGCGCCTGACCGTATCCTTCCCCCATAAACACCACCCCCTTCGGCGTGCGCGGATGCGATTCGGGCTCGTCATCCGCGAGTATTTGTTTCATCTGTTATAATCTTGTCAATCTCGGCCGCCTCTCGATGTCTGTCCTGTCTTGTCTCTACCTCCCTCCTTCTGTATCATTAGTCGTGCCCCGTCGTTGTCTCTGCTGGAAGACCTTGAAACTGTATTTTTTCCGCCACTCCCGGGCACGTGCCCCCTCGACTATTTATCTCCATCGACAATCCGAAAGAATTCTCTCATCCCTGCGGTATACAGGTAGATACTCCCACTCCTTTCTCTCCGTCTCCTTCGATTTCGTCATTCTCTGGTGTCTTGCGACATCAGGTTCGCGTTTTCCATCACCCTTTCTCTCGTCGCTTGCTATAACCATTCACTTACAGCCCCCGTTACATATCCTTATTCTGTTATATACCGGTTTTACCCGTTCGCTCACTTCTTACGGACCACATCTCTTCTTCCCTAGAGAGGGAAGCACACTCACGCAAGCAGGCGGCCTGCGCCGTTCTCCTTCACGCCATCTCTCCTGGCCCTTGGCCCGGTAACATTATTTGCGATAGCATATAACGTGATCCCCGGAACGGAGCTTTTCCACCTGGTTTT
>Ga0307516_10010553_pt1 | contig 10142 bp, 8 predicted proteins | sample 19_EM_MG_FD_203310 | JGI IMG/M metagenome (GOLD analysis project Ga0307516, IMG submission 203310) | Populus trichocarpa ectomycorrhiza microbial communities from riparian zone in the Pacific Northwest, United States - 19_EM | ecosystem: Host-associated > Plants > Roots > Unclassified | place...
CTAGGATCCGCATCGCCGCCCGGCTTTTGGCCGTTGCCGCCATGGCCGCGTTGACGGCCGGCTGCTTCCAGCCGATGTATGCCGAACATGCCGATGGCACGCCTGGCCTGCGTGACAAGCTGTTGGGAGTGGAACTCCCGCCGGTCGAAAAGCCCAATGCGTCGCCGGAGGCGCGGATCGGGGTCGAGGTCCGCAACGCGCTGGCGTTCAAGCTTTACGGGACCGCGACCGGCACGACGCCGACCCACAAGCTGGTGCTGCGGTTCTCGACCTCGCGCTCGTCACTGTTGGTCAGTCCGACGACGGGTCTGCCGACCAGCGAAAATTTCGGTATTGATGCCCAGTACAATCTGGTCGAGGTCGGCACCAACAAGTCGGTGATGACCGGGACCACGTTTTCGCGCGTGACCTATGACATGCCGGGCTCCTATCAACGCTTTGCCCGCACCCGCGCGCTCCGCGACGCCGAAGACCGCGCGGCGCAAGAGATCGCCGACAATATCCAGACGCGGCTGGCATCGTTCTTCTTTGCCGGCACCTAGGACCCACCGGCGTTGATCAACCATCTCGGTAACCGCTCTTAACGAACTTCGGAAAGAGGGCACTCGATTTGGTCGCGCTGCGCGGACGAGACATCGATACATTTCTGGCCCGGCCCGATGCCGGACGCCCGATTGTCCTGCTCTATGGACCGGACGCGGGCCTCGTCCGCGAGCGAGCCGACGCGTTGCTGGCGTCCGCGGTCGACGACCCCAATGATCCGTTTTCGATGGTGAAGCTTGACGGCGACGAACTCGCCGCCGAGCCCTCGCGGCTGGTCGACGAAGCGCTGACCGTGCCGTTGTTCGGTGGTCGCCGCGCGATCCGTGTCCGCGCTGGCTCCCGGAATTTTGCCGGCGGCGTCGATACGCTGGCCGAGATGCCGATGAAGGATTGCCGCATCGTCATCGAAGCCGGCGACCTTCGTCCCGAATCGCCGCTGCGCAAGGCCTGCGAGCGCGCCAAGACCGCCGTCGCGATCGGCTGCTATCCGGATGGCGAACGCGACCTCGCGAAACTGATCGACGATGAACTGCGGCTCGCGTCCCTGCGCATCGCACCCGACGCGCGCGGGGCGCTGACCGATTTGCTCGGTGGCGACCGTCAGGCCTCGCGCAATGAACTGCGCAAGCTCACGCTGTTCGCCCATGGCGAGGGCGAAGTGACGCTCGAGCACGTCATGGCGGTCGTGGCCGATGCATCGGAGATGAAGCTCGATCCGATCGTCGACGGCGCCTTTGCCGGCAAGCCCGAATTGGTCGAAACCGAATTCGCCAAGGCGATGATTGCCGGCACCTATCCCGGGGTCATCATCTCGGCGGCGCAGCGGCAGGCGGCCTGGCTGCATAAGTCGGCGCTGGCCCTGGCGGAGGGCACGCCGGTCTCGGCGTTGCTCGAAGGCGGATTTCCGCGACTCCACTTCTCGCGGAAGGCAAGTGTCGAAATTGCGTTGCGCAATTTGACCGCGCCGCGGCTGCTCGCGATCATCGATCAGCTCGCGGTTGCGGCCCTCGACATGCGCAAACAAGCCACGCTTGGGGCCGCGATTGCCCAGCGCACCCTGCTCTCGATTGCGGTGAGCGCGAGACGGCGGGGATAGCCGCGAGCGGAAGCTCGACGCCCTCGCCCGCTTGCGGTTTGACTCAGGCGCTACGCGCCAGACGGCGCATCACTTCGTCGAGCTGCTCGAGATTTCGGTAGTTGATCTGCACCGAGCCGCCGGGGTCACGGTGATTGACGGTCACCGCAAGACCAAGCGCATCGCTGACACGCTTCTCGAGCGCGACTGTATCGGCGTCCTTCGCCTGCTCGTTGCGAGGCTTCTGCGGCTTGCGCGCCGGCACGCCTTCGACGTGCGCAAGCTCCTCGGCCTGGCGCACATTGAGCCCCTCATCGACGATCCGCTTGGCCGCCGCAATCGGATCGGGAACACTGATCAGGGCACGGGCATGGCCGGCCGACAACTGGCCGAGCGCGATATAGGCCTGAACTTCGGCCGGAAGCTTGGTGAGCCGCATGGTGTTGGCGACATGGCTGCGGCTCTTGCCGACGATCTTGGCAATGTCTTCCTGGCTGCGTTTGAACTCGTTGGCGAGCGCGTGATAGCCCTGCGCCTCTTCCATCGCGTTGAGATTTTCGCGTTGGACGTTTTCGATGATGGCGATTTCGAGCGCGTCGGAATCGCTGACATCGACCGGAACGATCGGCACCTCATGCAGGCCGGCCGCCTGCGAGGCGCGCCAGCGCCGTTCGCCGGCGATGATCTCAAAGCGGTCCTGCGTACCCTTCACCGGCCGCACCACGATCGGCTGGATCACGCCGTGCTGCTTGATCGATTCGGCGAGCTCGCCGAGCTCGGCCTCGGAAAAGGTCCGACGCGGATTGCGCGGATTGGGTTTCAGGAATTCGATCGGCACTTTGCGCTGGGCGCGCGGCCGATCGAGATGGGCCGCCTCGCCCCCGACATCGCCGATCAGGCTTGCAAGACCGCGACCCAGTCGCGAACGCGCTTCATCGGCCATCGCCAGCTCCCTCGGATTCAAGTGACGCGCTCCTGTCTCATTTACAATTGCCGTCATTCCGGAGCGCGTCGTGCGAAGCGAACCGGATCACTCCGCCAACGCGGATGGACACCAATGACGTGGCTTAGATCAGTGCTCTTGGATCAGTGCTTTGGATCAGTGCGAGCGCAAGTCGCGCTCGCGCTGAATCACTTCGGTCGCAAGTTTCAGATACGCGTCGCTGCCGACGCATTTGAGGTCGTACACCAGAACCGGCTTGCCGTAGGACGGCGCTTCCGAGATGCGGACGTTGCGCGGGATCATGGTGTTGTAGACCTTGGATCCCATGAACTGGCGGACATCGGCGACGACCTGGTTCGACAGATTGTTTCGCGAGTCGAACATGGTCAGCACGATGCCGTGGATCGTCAGGGTCGGATTGAGCGTGGAGCGGACCTGCTCCACCGTCTGCAACAATTGCGACAGACCTTCGAGCGCGAAGAACTCGCACTGCAGCGGCACCAGGATCGAATCCGACGCGGCCATGGCGTTGACCGTCAGCAGGTTCAGCGACGGCGGACAATCGACCAGCACATAGGTGTAGTCGGTGCCAGGCTCGCTATTGGTATTCAGCGCGGCGATCGCATCGCGCAGGCGAAATGCCCGCCCCGGAGTCTTGCCGAGTTCGAGCTCGAGACCGGAGAGGTCCATGGTCGAGGAGGCGATATGCAGCCGCGGCACCGATGTCGCCACCACCGCCTCGCGCAGATGCGCCTCGCCGATCAGCACATCATAGGTGGAGCAGTTGCGGTTGCGTCGGTCGATGCCGAGGCCGGTCGAGGCATTGCCCTGCGGATCGAGATCGACGATCAACACGCGCTCGCCGATCGCGGCCAGCGCCGTGCCGAGATTGATGGCGGTGGTGGTCTTGCCGACGCCGCCCTTCTGATTGGCGAGCGCGAGGATGCGCGGCCGCCCGTCCAGATGAGGATCCCTAGCTTCTTGATAAACTTGATCTATTACGGTCATGCGCAATCGCCATTTGCCTGTCCGCGGATCACGTGCGCCGATCGATCTGATCGAGTTCGACGATCCAGCCACCTCCGCCGGTGCGGCTGGAATGAAGACGGGGTGAGATATTCCAATACTTAGTGGCTTCGGTCAATTCTACATCTACATCTTGACCCTTGAGAAACAACGCTTTGGCGCCTTTTTTTGTCAGCGGCTCCGCGAAGGCGATCAGTTGATGTAGCGGCGCCAATGCCCGTGCGGTGACGCAATCGATTCGAACGCCAAGTCTATCCCCAATATCCCCGATGTCCGACAAGTGCACAATGCCCGGCGACGAGGTCACGCGAATTGCTTCGCGCAGGAAGGCCGCTTTTTTGGCGTTGCGTTCGACGAGATGGATGGTCGCCCCCGGTGTCTCGGCCAGCGCGCAGGCCAGCACGACGCCAGGAAAACCGCCACCGCTGCCGAGGTCGACCCAGGTCACCGCTGAAGGAGCAAGGTCGAGCAGCTGGAGCGAGTCAGCGATGTGCCGGGTCCAAAGATGCGGCAGGGTCGAGGGCGCGACCAGATTGGTCTTGGTCTGCCATTGGCCTAGTAGGTCAATGAATCTATCCAGGCGCGTTTCCGTTTCACGTGAAACAGGGGTCAGCGTCAAGGCCACCGCCTTATCCGCAACTGCGCTCGAACCAGATCCCTGCCCCGGTTTTGAAACCTTGTCTTGTTTCACGTGAAACACCTCAGCGCCCGATTTCCGAAGCTCGTAATCCACGGCGCCATCCCGCGCGTGGCAGACTTTGGAGCCTCATCTGCATTCCAGCTTAACATTCGATCCGCAGTCCCTGAGTTGAACACGGCCACTCCGCGGTTCGGGAACTTGCAGAACGGCAGTCATCAAGCTTGATCCGTAAGGCGGCGACTGGTCCTCTCTCGCCGCATAAGGGCGTTGGTGCGGTGGTCCAAGAGATCACATCATGATCCGATTCAACCTCATCCGATCATGATCTAGGCTGTGGCCTTTGACGCCATGCGCCGCGACTCCCGGCGGAGATAGGCAGCCAGGATTCCAAGCGCCGCCGGTGTCATTCCATCGATCCGGCCCGCCTGCCCCACCGTCCAAGGTCTGGTTGCTTCGAGTTTGGCGCGGGCCTCATTGGAGAGTCCGGGCACGAGGCTGTAATCGATATCACCCAGTACGAGCCCCTCGTCGCGCCGGAAAGACTCGACGTCGGCGAGCTGGCGCTTGGCATAGACGTCGTACTTCGCATCGATCTCAACATGGTCTGCGATAACCGGGTCAATGGCCGAGAGCTCCGGCCAGATCGCCCTGACCTCGGCCCAGCCGATGCCCGGATAGGACAGGAGTTCAAAGGCCGAGCGTCGCTGGCCATCCTTGTTCAACGTCAGCCCATATTTTCCGGCTTCATTCGGCGTGATCGTCAGGGAGGTCGCGAGCGACTTCGCGGCACTCAACGCGGTCATCTTGTTGCGATGGTGCTCGGCTCGTGATGGTCCGACACAGCCCAGGGCAACGCCCTTCTCGGTCAGCCGCTGATCCGCATTGTCGGCCCGGAGGGTCAGCCGGTATTCCGCGCGCGAGGTGAACATGCGGTATGGCTCGGTGATCCCCCGGCTGACCAGATCGTCGATCAGGACCCCGAGATAGCCGTGCGCCCGATCGAACACGACCGGGTCTGCTCCGCTGGCGGTCAATGCCGCGTTGATCCCTGCGACGATACCTTGGGCCGCCGCTTCCTCGTATCCGGTGGTGCCGTTGATCTGGCCCGCCAGAAAAAGGCTAGGCAGGCGCCGCGTCTGCAGGGTCGGGTCGAGCTCGCGCGGATCGATATGGTCGTACTCAATCGCATATCCCGGCCGGACCATGCGGACGCGCTCGAGCCCGGGAATGGTCGCAACGATGGCGTGCTGAACCTCCTCCGGCAGGGAGGTCGAGATGCCGTTCGGATAGACCGTATCGTCGTCGAGCCCTTCGGGCTCCAGGAAGATCTGGTGACCGTCCCGATCGCCGAACCGGACGATCTTGTCCTCGATCGAGGGACAATACCGAGGACCGGTGCTCTTGATCTGTCCGGAATACATCGGCGACCGATGCACATTGGCTCGGATCACGTCATGGGTCGCCGGCGTCGTCCGCGTAATCCCGCACTGGATCTGCGGCGTCGTGATGCGATCGGTCTGGACGGAAAACGGTTCGGGCGGATCATCGCCCGGCTGCATTTCAACCGCCGACCAATCAATCGTGGTCCCATCCAGCCGCGGCGGTGTGCCAGTCTTCAAACGACCGAGCTTGAAACCGGCGCGTTCAAACGAGCCAGACAAACCGATGGCCGGCGCTTCACCGACACGTCCGGCGGGCCAGTTCTTTTCACCGAGATGGATCAGACCGCGGAGAAAGGTGCCGGTCGTGATCACAACAGATCCTGCGGAGAGCTTCCGGCCGTCGGCAAGCCGAACACCCATCACGCGATTGTCGACGACGATGAGTTCATCGACCTCGCCTTCAACCACCCGCAGATGCGCAGTGCCGAGGATGGCGGCTTGCATGGCCGCCGCATAAAGCTTCCGGTCAGCCTGCGCCCGGGGACCTCGGACTGCCGGACCCTTGCGTCGATTGAGCACCCGAAACTGAATTCCGCCGGCATCCGCCACACGACCCATCAACCCGTCGAGCGCGTCGACCTCACGCACCAGATGGCCCTTGCCCAAACCGCCGATCGCGGGATTGCAGGACATGGCACCGATGGTGGCGAAGCGATGGGTCACCAGGGCCGTCTTCGCCCCCATCCGCGCGGCCGCGCCCGCGGCCTCGCAGCCCGCATGGCCGCCTCCGACGACAATGACGTCGAACTTTGTGATGTTTGCTTTCGTGTTCATATCAAAGTTTCTATCGCGGGAGGGCCGAAGCCGAAAGGTGTTTCACGTGAAACAATCCGCTCAGGGAGATAGGCGATGTCTCACGTGAAACAATAAACGTGGTTACCAGAACGGAAAGAACGCCGCTTCTGCTATACGGACCGAGAATGCACCGACTTCCGGGCAAACGAGCAGCCATCGCGGTGCAGATTCTTCGGTGGCGCCGGCTACATGCGCGGCATCAAGGTCGAGCGCATCTGCCGCCAGCTCAAAGTCAACGCCATCGGCGGCGGCACCGAGGAAATCATGAAGGATCTGGCGAGCCGGCAGATGGGGCTGTGAGGAAGCGCGTGTGCCGGGGATTCACTTACCCTCCCCTGGAGGGGGAGGGTCGATCGCGAAGCGATCGGGGTGGGGTGACGGTCTCTCAACTCGTGCACCGTTCGAGGGGAGAGACTGTCACCCCACCCCGCCGCTCATTTCATTCGCGTCGACCCTCCCCCTCCAGGGGAGGATAAGGACAGCCCGGAATGACGAGAGGGAAAAATGCTCTTCACCGCCGACCACGACGAACCGCGCCGGGCTCTACAAAAGTTCATCGCTGCGGAACTCAACCCCTTCGTCGATGAATGGGAGGAGGCGGAGTAGTTTCCGTCGCATGCCCTGTTCAAAGAAGCTCGGCGATCGAGCAAAGCAAGTCCATCACATGGGCAAGTGATCTCCGTGTCGCGACTCCCGACGCCCATATCGCGCTCTCCCATGATCGGATTTGGATTTACCCCGACGCGACTGTCCATGGGGTTGTTTTCGTGATTCAGAGCGCAAGTCCGTTTCACGTGAAACAGTCCATGAGGTGCCGAGCTTGTTTCACGTGAAACGTCACGCCCAGGAATGGGTTAAAGATCGGCAAAGAAACAGCGTTACTTTCCGATGCAGAACTCGCGGAAAATCACGTCGAGGATGTCCTCGACATCGACCCGTCCGAGCAGACGTCCCAGGCTCATAGCCGCCCGCCGCAATTCCTCGGCGGTCAGTTCCTCACCGAGCGCCGCCACCTCCAGGCTGCGCCTCAAGGAGTCCGCCGTCTCTCGCAACAATGCGCGCTGCCTTTCGCGCGTAATCAGAGCGGTCTCACCCGTCCCAAAATAGTCTTGCGCAAACCTCACGATCGCCGCGATCAGCTCCGCGATCCCATCGCCGCGTCGCGCGGAAATCCGAAACGCCGGTGTGATGTCATGCGACTCCGGCGCTCCGATGATGTCGGGCTCGCCTAAATCGACCTTGCTCCTGACACGCCAGACGGGTGCGGGCCCCTGCTCGGGCACCTCCCCACTCTCCGCGTCACTGAGCCAGAGCACAAGATCGGCCTCCGCCGCTCGTGCACGCGCACGCCGCACACCTTCCTGCTCGATCGGATCGACGGTCTCGCGAATGCCGGCGGTGTCGATCAGTGTCACCGGAAAGCCGTCGAGATCGAGCTGGACCTCAATGATGTCACGGGTCGTACCGGCATGCGGCGACACGATCGCCACCTCACGCCGGGCCAGATGATTCATCAGGGTCGACTTGCCGACGTTCGGAGGGCCGGCGATCGCAACCACCAGACCATCGCGCAGGCGATCGCTTCTCCCGCCGGCCGCGAGAGCGTCCTCGATCTCATCAAGCAAGATCCTGACCTTGGTGAGCGCCGGCGCCACCAGCTCGTCGGACACATCGCCCTCGTCGGAGAAGTCGATGCCGACCTCAATCAATGCCGCCGCATCGATGATCTGTTGGCGCCAGGCACGGGCCTTGTCGCCGAGCAGACCCGTCAGATGACGCAGCGCCTGGCGACGTTGTCGGTCTGTGTCAGCATGGATGAGATCATCGAGACCTTCCGCTTCGGTCAGGTCGAGCTTGCCGTTCTCGAAGGCGCGGCGGGTAAACTCGCCCGGTTCGGCTGCGCGAACATCTTCGATGGTCGAGAGCACTGCGAACAATGCCGCCAGGACTGCGCGGCTGCCATGGACATGAAACTCGGCGACGTCTTCCCCGGTCGCGCTTGCGGGCGATGGAAACCAGAGCACGACCGCGTCGTCGATCGGCTCGCCCGCGGAATCGCGAAGCAGCACCCGCACGGCGGTCCGCGGTGATGGCACCTTTCCGGCAAGCGATTGCAGCGCGCCTCCGGCCTGGGGACCGGACATGCGCACGACGGCGATCGCACTCGGCGGCCGTCCGGACGACAACGCGAAGATGGTTTGATCGCTGCGACGCATGATCTATTTCAGCCGCCATCGCGGTCGACGCAATTCAAAATTCTCGCTGCTAGGCGATCACTGCGGATCGGGAAATATTGCGTTGCAGCATAATCTGCATCGCCGATCCAATCTTGCCAACCTACGATGACAAAAGGCGTGTCTCGCCCAGACAAGAAAAAGGCGCCCGAAGGCGCCTTTCAGATCAGTCCGCTCAGGTGTTCATCGATTCGAAGAACTCGGAGTTGTTCTTGGTGTTGCGTAGCTTGTCGAGCAGGAAGTCGATCGCATCCATCGTGCCCATCGGATTGAGGATCCGGCGCAGCACGTACATCTTCTTCAAGAGCTGCGGATCGGTGATCAGCTCTTCCTTGCGGGTGCCGGAGCGGGAAATGTCGATCGCCGGGAAGGTGCGCTTGTCCGAGACCTTGCGATCGAGGATCAATTCGGAATTGCCGGTGCCCTTGAACTCTTCGAAGATCACCTCGTCCATGCGGCTACCGGTATCGACCAGCGCGGTGGCGATAATGGTGAGCGAACCACCCTCCTCGATATTACGCGCGGCGCCGAAGAAGCGCTTCGGTCGTTGCAGCGCATTGGCGTCGACACCGCCGGTCAGCACCTTGCCGGACGACGGCACCACGGTGTTGTAGGCGCGGCCGAGACGCGTGATCGAGTCGAGGAGAATCACCACGTCACGGCCGTGCTCGACCAGGCGCTTAGCTTTCTCGATCACCATCTCCGCGACCTGGACGTGGCGCACAGCCGGCTCGTCGAACGTGGATGACACCACCTCGCCCTTCACCGAACGCTGCATGTCCGTGACTTCCTCGGGGCGCTCGTCGATCAGCAGCACGATGAGATAGCACTCGGGATGATTGGCCGTGATCGAGTGCGCGATGTTCTGCATCAGCACCGTCTTGCCGGTGCGTGGCGGCGCCACGATCAGCGCGCGCTGGCCCTTGCCGATCGGCGCGACGATATCGATCACACGTGCGGACAGATCCTTCCTGGTGGGATCCTCCAGCTCCATGCGGAAGCGCTGATTCGGAAACAGCGGCGTGAGGTTGTCGAAGTTGACCTTGTGCTTGGACTTTTCGGGATCCTCGAAGTTCAGCGTGTTGACCTTGAGCAGCGCGAAGTAGCGCTCGCCTTCCTTGGGGCTGCGGATGTGGCCTTCAATGGTATCGCCGGTGCGCAGACCGAACCGGCGAATCTGCGAGGGCGAGACATAAATATCGTCGGGACCCGGAAGGTAGTTCGCATCCGGCGAGCGCAGGAAGCCGAAGCCGTCGGAGAGAACCTCAACGACGCCCTCGCCGATAATATCGGTTTCCTGAATCGCGAGCTGCTTGAGAATGGCGAACATCAGCTCCTGCTTGCGCATGGTGCTAGCGTTTTCGACCCCTTTTTCTTCCGCGAACGTGACGAGCTCGGCTGGCGTCTGGGCTTTGAGGTCTTGAAGTTTGATTTCCCGCATTGC
>Ga0307516_10010554_pt1 | contig 10141 bp, 9 predicted proteins | sample 19_EM_MG_FD_203310 | JGI IMG/M metagenome (GOLD analysis project Ga0307516, IMG submission 203310) | Populus trichocarpa ectomycorrhiza microbial communities from riparian zone in the Pacific Northwest, United States - 19_EM | ecosystem: Host-associated > Plants > Roots > Unclassified | place...
GTCGACCGCGCGCATCTGGTCGGCGGACTTGATGAAGTAGCCGCCGCCCTCGAAGCGGAATCTGTTCGGGTCGGCGATGTTGCTGCCGGTCTGCACGCAGAGCAGCACGTCGTGCGCCTCGGCCTGCGCCTCGTGGGTGTAGTGCGAGTCGTTCGTGACCAGCGGCGGGATGCCGAGCTTGCGGCTGATGTCGAGCAGGCCGTCGCGGACCTTCTTCTCGATCTCCAGGCCGTGGTCCATGATCTCCAGGAAGTAGTTCTCCTTGCCGAAGATCTCCTGGTACTGCGCCGCGACCTTGTACGCCTCGTCGTCCTGACCCAGCCGCAGCCTGGTCTGCACCGCGCCGGACGGGCAGCCCGTCGTCGCCATGATGCCCTCGGCGTGCTCGGCGATGATGTCCATGTCCATCCGGGGCCACTTGACGTAGTGGCCCTCCATGGACGCCCGCGAGCTGAGCCGGAACAGGTTTTTCAGCCCCTGTGCGTCGCGGGCCCACATCGTCTTGTGGGTGATCGCGCCGTTACCGGAGATGTCGTCGCTCTTCTGCTCCGGCCGGCCCCACTTCACCCGCGCCTTGTGCAGCCGCGACTCGGGTGCGACGTACGCCTCGATGCCGATGACCGGCGTGATGCCGGCGGCGGTCGCCTGCTTGTAGAAGTCGTACGCCCCGTGCATGTTGCCGTGGTCGGTGATCGCCGCGGCCGGCATGCCGAGGCGATTGGCCTCGGCGAACAGATCCTTCAATCGGGCGGCGCCGTCGAGCATCGAATACTCGGTGTGCACGTGGAGATGCACGAACGAGTCAGACACCCAGGGCCCCCTTTTCCGCCGGCGATACAGACTCGGGAGAGCCTAGTCCGGCGGGAGCCTCGGCGGCACCGCTGACACCCGTCCTATTCGGCGAATGGCTCGATCATCACAGCCGCGGCGCGCATCCAGGCCTGACGCGTCTCCGGCTGCAACACGCTGTACTCGATCGATGACCCGACCTCGAGCGCCGGGTCGTACGGCACGACCGCGACGGCCCTGGTCCGGGTGGCGAAGTGCTTGGCGAGGTCGTCGAGCAGCGGCAGCTTTCCGGGCGACGGGCATGAGATCAACGTCACCGCGTTGGCGACGAGATCCTCCATGCCGGTCTCGTTGAGCACGTCCAGCATCCAGTCGGCGGTGAACGCGGCGTCCTCGCGCGGCACCGTGGTGATGACCAGCTGGTCGGCGCTGCGCATCACGGTCTGCCAGTTGACGCTCTCGACGTTGTTGCCGGTGTCGACGCAGATCACGTCGTGGGTGCGGCGCAGCAGATCCATCACCCGGCGCACCGTGCTCTGGTCGAGCCGCTGGGCGAAACGGGGATTCTCCTCGCCGGCCAGCACGTCGTACGAGCCGTCGGAGGCGTGCCGCAGGAAGTCGTCGAGGTGCGACATCATCTGCTCGCCGTGCATGTTCTCGATCTCGAGCAGCTCACTGACCAGATGCCTTATGGTCCGGGCGTGCCTGGCGCTGCCGGCGCGCAGGCCCAGCGTGCCGCGCAACTCGTTGTCGTCCCAGGCCAGCACTCCCCGGCCGCGCACGCTGCCGATGGTGGCCGCGGCGAGCACGGTGGCGGTCGTCTTGTGCACGCCGCCCTTGGGATTGGCGAACGCCAGCACCCGCGGCTTGCCGAGCTTACGGCGCAGCACCGAGACCGCGCGGTCCTCCTGCTCGGGCCGGGCCTGGCGCCACTCGATCCGGGCCGCGGCCGGCGAGGTCGGCATGGGCGCGCTGGTGACGGGCGGGGCGGGCGGCGGCAGCGGCGCGGGGGCCACCGGCGGCGGCATCACGGAGGCCGCGCCGACCGAGGCGGCACCCCGGCTCGGCGGGGGCGCCAACTCCGGGCCGACCCGGCCGATCGACGACGGCACGGAACGGGTGGCGGGGTTGAAGAAGCTGTGCGGCTCCTCGGTGGCAGGCCGGGCCTGGAAGCCCTCGCCGATCCGGGACTGGCGGCGGGACTCGGCGAGCGGGTTCACCGGGCGCTGATCGAGGGCGCGCTGATCGAGGGCGCGCTGGTCAAGGGCGCGCTGGTCAAGGGCGCGCTGATCGAGCGCGCGCTGGTCGAAGGGGCGCTGCTCCATCGCCCGCGGGTCCATCGGCCGCTGCTCCGGCTGCGGCATCGGCTCGGACTGACCCAGCCGCTCGCCCAGGCTGGCCCGGCCGGGACGCCGGTCGAGCGGATTGACCGGGCGGCGCTCGGATGACCGCTGGTCGAAGCCGCCGCGGGCCGGATCGCCCTGCCGGGATTCACTCTGCCGGGGGTCGAGCGGGTTGAAGGGTCGGCCGGCACGCCCGGGCGGTTGGCCACCCGCCGTACGGCGGGCCTCGGCCTCCTGATCCTCGCGCTCGGTTTCGGCGGCCTCGTCGACCGCGCGCGACCCGTGTCGGGCACGGTCGAGCAGCGCCCGCCAACGCGGGGCTGGTTCCGCAGGCCGGCCCCAGCCGGTCTCGGTCCCATCCACGGCTCGTCCTCCCAGCGACTGCTCGATGTGCCTGATCGATCTGCCTACTCGGTGCCTGTCCGACGCCCGGCGGGCTGCGTCGCCCTAGACAGGCTACGGACGCCAACCCTATTCAGGCCACACCCAAAGCCCGCAAATGCCCGGCGGCCTTGATCACCCAGCGACCCAAACCGCTTGTACGTGCACCTACTCGTACGCACGGCAGGACCTAGTCGTTCAGGGTGTCAACGCCCGGGCGCGTCGCGAGATGCTCCCGGGACCGTCGAGGGCAGGTCGGGACCCGGGCTCGCGGAAGGCGCGGGGGCTACGGCAGCGCTCTCCTGAACTGCCGGGGCAGAAGGACCGGACCCCACCACGGGGCCATCGGGTGAGGCAGATGTCACAGCAGCCCCGGTCGATGAGGGTAGTGGCGCGGGGCTCACCGGGGCAACACTCTGCGACGGTAAAGGCACAGTGGGCGCACCTGACTTGTCGTCGGGGACCGTCGTGGTCTGCTCAGGCAGGACCGGCCGGAACTCGGTGCGGTCCAGCCGCCGTACCTCGGGGGCGGGATCGACCACCCGGACCTCGGGCCGGCGGGCGAGCTGCTCCAGCGCGCTGGGCGCGGTTCGCACCACGGCGGCGAACAAGCAGGCACAGTGCGCCCGGTAGGCGGCGGCTTCCGAGGCGGCGGTCTGCGCGGCGCTGTCGTACGCCCGGCGCAGCCTGAGCTCGTTGACGCCGTCGCCCTTCAGCTCCTCGCCGAGCTTGCGGTAGTCGGCCTGCTCCTGGTCGCGGGCCAGGGCGGCGTTGAGCATCCCGGCGACCACGTCCTGCGACATCCGGTAGACGGGGATCTTGACCACCTGCGTGCGTACCCCCGGCAGCGGCGCCCGGGCGTAGACCTCGGCCACCGGGACGCCGTCGAGGACGGCCTGCAGTTTGTCCGGCGCGAGGTAGGCCTTGAGGCTGACCAGCGCCCACGTCTCACCCGCCGCCGGCGAACCGGACGCGGGCAGCAGCGCGGCCAGCTCACGACGGCTGGAACGCAGGTAGCCGGCGACGGACTGGCCCTCGACCACCCCGACCCGGACCACGTCGCCGGTCGGGCTCTCCGGCCCGGGACCGTGATCGGCCACCCAGACGACCGTGACCAGCAACGCGACCGCCGACGCCACGGCCAGCCCGGTCATGATCCGCAGCCGGGACGGTGCCGTGCCGATGCGGGACAGGCCGCGGGTCAGCGGCGGCAGCATCCGGTCCCCGGGCCTCATCGAGGTCTCCCCCTCAGACGGCGGTCATCAGCTCGCGTCGCGGAGCACGTCCAACGCGTACCCCAGATCGTCAGGGTAGTCGCTGACGAAACGGACCTCGTCCTGCGTACGGGGATGGATGAAACCGAGCTCGCGGGCGTGCAGCCACTGGCGGCCGAGCTTGAGCCGGGCGGACAGGGTCGGATCGGCGCCGTAGGTGATGTCGCCCACGCACGGGTGCCGCATCGCGGAGAAGTGCACCCGGATCTGGTGGGTGCGGCCGGTCTCCAGCTTGACGTCGACCAGGCTGGCCGAGCGGAACGCCTCGAGCGTGTCGTAGTGGGTGACGCTCGGCTTGCCGCCGGACATCACCGCATACCGGTAGTCGGCGGTCGGGTGCCGGTCGATCGGCGCGTCGATGGTGCCGCGCAGCGGGTCCAGGTGACCCTGCACGACCGCGTGGTAGCGCTTGTCGACCTCGCGCTCCTTGAACGCCCGCTTGAGCGCGCTGTAGGCCAGCTCGCTCTTGGCCACCACCATCAGCCCGGTGGTGCCGACGTCGAGGCGGTGCACGACACCCTGACGCTCGGCGGCGCCGCTGGTCGCGACGTTCTGGCCCATCGCGGCGAGCCCGCCGATGACCGTCGGGCCGGTCCAGCCCGGGCTCGGGTGCGCGGCCACGCCGACGGGCTTGTCCACCACGACGATGTCGTCGTCGCTGTAGACGATCTTCATGCCGTGCACCGGGGTGGCTTCCAGCGTCGGCGCGGTCACCGGCGGCGGCAGCGTGACCTCAAGCCAGGAGCCGGCGGTGACCTTGTCGGATTTCGGCCGCGGGATGCCGTCGACGAGCGCGTCGCCGGACTCGACCAGGGTGGCGGCCGCCGTCCGGGACAGGCCGAAGATGCGGGAGACGGCCTGGTCGAGACGCATCCCGTCCAAACCATCCGGTACGGGCAGGGAACGGGTGCTCATGCCATCGCCTCCGCTGGCGCTCCGGCGATGACATTCGTCTGGCGCAGAGTTGATGATTCGCTCGCGAGCTCGCTCATGCAGTCTTCTCGGCTTTCCTAGAGGCCCGGCTGCCGTCGCGCTGACGCCCGGTGAGCTCCAGCAGCACGGCTAGGACCACGCCGACGGACAGGCAACTGTCGGCGACATTGAAGACCGCGAAATACTCAGCGTACGGCCCGAACAGGCTGAACATGTCGACGACATGGCCCTGGAACGGCCCGGGCGCCCGGAACAGCCGGTCGCCCAGGTTGCCGAGCGCGCCGCCGAGCACCAGCCCGAGGGCGAGTGCCCACGGCGCGGAGCGCAGCCTGCGGGCCATCCAGCCGATCCAGCCGACCACCACGAGGGTGACCAGGGGGAACACCCAGGTATATCCGCTGCCGAGGCTGAACGCGGCACCGCTGTTGCGCATCAGCGACAGGTAGACCAGGCCGCCCAGGACCCGGACCGGCTCGCCCTCGACCAGATAGTTCGTGCAGAGCTCCTTGACGACCTGGTCGAGCACGACGGCAAGCACGGCGGTGATGGCCAGCACCACCACGGCGCGGCGCCCGAACCCGGCAGGCTGCCCGGGGCCGGGCGCGGTCGCCGTGCTGCCGGCCGCGGCCTCGTCGGCGTTCAGCGTCGTTCCTCCAACTGCTTACAGGACACACAGAGGGTCGCGACCGGGAACGCCGCCAGCCGTTCGACGGGGATGGCGTTGCCGCATCGCTCGCACCAACCGTAGTTGCCCGTCCCGAGGCGGTCGATGGCGCGTTCCACCTGTGTGATCCGGTCGAGGAGATTGTTCGCCAGAGTGATCTCCTGCTCACGCTCCCCGGTCTTGGTGCCCGTGTCGGCCTGGTCGTCGCCGGCGGAGTCGGTCAACCGGTCGCGCTGCAGCTCAGTGATCTCGCTGAGCGTCCGGTCGTACTCGGCCTGCAGTTCGTCCCGGCGCTCCACGAGCGCGACGCGGATCTTCTCGGTCTCCGCCGCGCTGCGCGCCTTCTCGGTCGACGCGGACCTGGTCTCGGTTGCCTTGGCCATCGTCGCTCCCCTGAGCCGCGCTGCACGCGGCGAATCGGCGGTCTTCCAGCGGTCATCGGAGGACGTGTTCGGCCACCCGCGGTGTATCGACACTCCGGCCGCGCCCCCACGCGACTTGTGCACCGTCCCCCACGTGCACAAACGGCGCGGTCAGCGGGCACCGCGCACTCCAGAGGCTGGCAAGGATACGGAACGTGAAGGGTGGCGACAACATGGCGCACCGCCCCGGTTACCAAGCAACCAGGATGAATCACCCGAACGTACCGTCGGATTCCCGACCTCCCCGGGCTTGACCTGCCCAACCCCGAGCAACCGAGGCCCGGCCGGGCCGGTCGGGCCACCCGGTCAGGGTCGGGACCACCCGGTCAGGGCCGAGGCCACCCGGGCACGGCCCAGGCTGCCCGGGCACGGCCCAGGCCGCCCGGGGCGGCCGGAGGTCAGCGGCGGTCGCGGCCGTCCTCGCCGAACCAGCGGGCCAGGCGGCCACGCCGGCTGACCGCCCGCAGCCGCCGCTCGGCCACGTCCCGGGCGCCGGCCGTGGTCACGATCAGCAGGCCGTCGCCGGTCCGCAGCCGGGTGTCCGGCCCCGGCACGAAGCCCACGCCGTCGCGCACCACCAGGGTGACCACCGCGCCGACCGGCAGCCGCAGCTCGTCGATGTGCACCCCGGCCAGCTTGGAGCCGGGCGCGACGTCGAGCTGCAGCAGGTCGGCGCGCATCCGCTCCAGCGGCGCCGTCTCCACCTGGATCTCGACGGCCTCACTGGGCGCGGTGATTCCCAGCAGCCGGGCGACCGGCGCCAGCGTGCCGGCCTGCACCAGAGTGAAGATGATCACCAGCACGAACACCGCGTCGAAGAGGCCCTCGGCCCCGGGCGTCCGGCTGGAGAGCGGGATGGTGGCCAGCACGATCGGCACCGCCCCGCGCAGCCCGGCCCAGGACAGGAACGCCCGGCCCGGCCACCCCAGCTCGCGGGCGCTGCGGCTGACCAGCGCCGAGACCCAGACGGACAGCGGCCGGGCCAGCAGCACCAGGGCGCAGCCGACCACCAGCGCCGGCACCAGCGCGTCGCCCAGCCGCTCCGGCGACGCCAGCAGGCCGAGCAGCACGAACAGCCCGATCTGGGCGACCCAGGCCAGGGCGTCGGCGAAACCGAGGATCGCCTGCCGGTGCGGCACCCGGGCGTTGCCGAGGACCACACCGGCCACGTAGACGGCGAGGAAGCCGGAGGCGTGTGCGACCGCACCGGCGGCGTAGGCCAGGAAGGTGAGGGCGACGGCCGCGATCGGGTACAGGCCCGCAGATGGCAGGGCGGCGTGCCGCAGCAGCCAGCGGCCGACCGCGCCGACGGCGAGCCCGATCGCGGCGCCGGCGGCCAGCTCGTAGGTCACCAGCAGCAGCTCGTACCACCAGGGATGGGTCATCCCGGCGGTCGAGAGCAGCACGACCAGCAGCACCACCGGTGCGTCGTTCATGCCGGACTCGGCCTCCAGCGTGGCGACCAGCCGGCGGGGCAGCCGCAACACCCGCAGGGTGGCGAAGACCGCCGCGGCGTCGGTGGACGAGAGCACCGCGCCGTAGAGCAGGGCGAGGCGCCAGTCCACGTCGAGCACGAAGTGCACGGCGACCCCGACCACCGCGATGCTCACGGCCACCCCGAGGGTGGCCAGGGCCGCGGAGAGCCCGAGGACCGGGCGCAGGGTGCTCCAGCGTGCGGTCAGCCCACCCTCGGCGATGATCATGATCAGGGCGCAGAAGCCGAGGGTACGGGTGAGCTCGGCGTTGTCGAACCGGATGCCGAACCCGGCCTCGCCGATGACCACGCCGATGAGCAGGTAGACGAGCAGGCCGGGCAGGCCGAGCCGGGTGGAGAGGCGAACGGCGCCCACCGCCACGAGCAGCACGGCGGCGCCGATGAGCAGCGCGAGGTCGAGCCCGTCCGTCATGTGCTGCCGTCGCGCAGGGCGGCGAGCCGCGCACCGACGTCACCGGCGACGGTGAAGATCTTGTCGCGGCTGGTGGCGCCCACCTTGAGCACGACCTCGCGGGCCTTGACCCCGAGCGCGTCGGCGAGCGCCTGCCGGACGGCCTCGGTGGCCTTGCCGTCGACGGCGGGCGCCCCGACGGCGACGATCAGCGCGGGCCCGTGCGGCCCCTCGTACCGCCCACCGACGCGCGTCCGCCCGGCGCCTGGCCGGACCCGCACCACCACGGACCCCTCGGCACCGGCGCGCCTCGGATCGCCGGCGGCAGACCGACCGATCCGCGTCGCATCGTCGGCCGCGGCGCCGGCGGTTTCACCGGCCGCCGATGCGGAGGCGCCGGATCGGGTGGCCGGATCGGGTGAGGAGACGCGCCGCTTGGCCATGCCTCATTGTGCCGATCATCAGCGGCTCGCTGAATCGGGTGTCCTGCCGATGACGAAGAGTATTCAGCGCCGCTCGACGATCCGTCCGGGCTGCAAAGAAAGTGCTCAGCGGCGGGTCGTGGCGGCGGCGACCAGGCGCTCGACCGGGCGGCACAGGCCGCACGGGCTGAAGCCCAGCTCGACCGCCTCCGCGACCGGCAGGCCCTCGGTCAGGCGGCCGACCAGATGCGGGCAGTCCGCCAGGTGGTAGCGGGGCCGGCCGTCGACGACCAGCACCTCCGCGTCGAGGCGGGCCACCCGGACCGCGTCCGCCGGGCTCACCGCCTGCGGCAGCGGCTCGTCGTCGGGGTCGTCCGGGTCCGGCTCGTCGAACTCGTCGGCCACGCCCGCGTCCGGGCCGTGGTCGTCACGGGCCGCAACGGGCGCCTGGTCGGGCTGGGTGGCGGGAGCCGGCTCGGTGAAAGCGGCCGCCGCGTCGGCGCCAGCGGGAGGCGCGTAGCTGGAAGGCGGCTCGGTGTCGGCGGGCGCCGCGTCGCGATGCCAGGACTCCGGATCGGTGGCGCGGGCGCCGCCGATGACCGTCGCGGCCTGGTCGTAGTCGGCGTCACCGGACCCCGGCGCGGCCTCCGAGGACGCAGCCCCCGACGATGCTGGGCCGGCCGCCTGACCCGAGGAGGCCCGGCCGGCCGCAGCGTCGTCGTAGAGGACAGAGTCGTCGTAGAGGTCGGCGCCGGGCCGCACCCGCTGGGTCGCGTCCGGACCCGTCAGATACTCCTCCGCGTCCCGGCTACCCGCGGCGTAGGCGTCGGACGACCGGTCGTCGTCGAAGGTCGCCTCGCCGGCGGGCGGCGGCGGAGGGGGCAGGTAGGCATCGTCCGCGTTGGCCGGGCGGCGTGCCGGGCGGGTGGCATCGCCGGCCGGGGCCGTCGCGGCTCGGCGGGCGGCCGAGGCCTGCCGGGCGCCGATGACCAGGGCCACCGCGGCCAGCAGGCTGGCGACGATGGAGCCGATCAGCAGCGAGCTCGACCCGCCGGCGAGGCCGAGCACGAGCAGCGTGACGGCGACGAGGATGAGCAGCAGACTAGCAACGATCATGGCTCATCCCCGCCGCAGTGGAACCGTTCCGCGAGCCGAGGCTCAGCGGCCGGTCTCGATGGAGTTGGCGCGGCTGCCGCCGTACGAACCGGCGAGCCCCGCGGCCGCGAGGCCGCCCGAGCCGCCGACCGAACGGTTGGCGTCGGCGCGGGTCATCTCGGCCTCCAGGCCCTGGCCACGGCCGTCGAGGTCGCGCAGCTGGCTCTCGAGGTACGCCTTCAGCCGCGTGCGGTATTCCCGCTCGAACTGCTTGAGCTCCTCGATGTGCTTCTGCAGCGCGGACCGCTTGGCGTCCAGGCCGCCCATGGCCTCCTGGTGCCGCTGGCGCGCGTCGCGCTCCAGGGCGTCCGCCTTGGCGCGGGCCTCGCGGGTGACCTCTTCCGCCTTGGACCGGGCGTCGGAGAGAAGCTTGTCGGCCTCGCGGCGGGCGTCCGACACGTGGTCGTCGGCCGTACGCTGGGCCATCATCAGCACCCGCAGCGCCTGCTGCTCGCCGTCGGCGCCCGTGGGCGCACCGGCGCCGGCGCCGCCCGGGCCCTGGGCCCGGACCTGCTCCAGCTCGGCCTGCATCTGGCGGGCGGCCTGCTCAGCGGCAGACTTGTCGCGCTGCACCCGGTCGAGCTGGGCCTTCATGTCGTTGAGCTCCGCCGCCATCCGCGGGTCGGCGCCCGGGCCGGCTGGAGCGCCACCCCGGCCGCCGCGCTCCACCTGGGCGCGCAGCTCGTTGTTCTCCTCGATGAGACGGGCGAGTTCGCGCTCGACCTCGTCCAGGAAGGCGTCGACCTCCTCCTCGTCATACCCCCGCTTGCCGATAGGGGGTTTCTTGAAGGCGACGTTGTGCACGTCCGCCGGGGTCAGCGGCATCGAAACTCCTCGGGTCAGTTGCGGCCGCGTGGGGCGCAGTCGATCAG
>Ga0307516_10010555_pt1 | contig 10141 bp, 9 predicted proteins | sample 19_EM_MG_FD_203310 | JGI IMG/M metagenome (GOLD analysis project Ga0307516, IMG submission 203310) | Populus trichocarpa ectomycorrhiza microbial communities from riparian zone in the Pacific Northwest, United States - 19_EM | ecosystem: Host-associated > Plants > Roots > Unclassified | place...
GGGTTTTACTCCTCATCCTGTACATGCCACGCTAGCAACGGGGTCACAACCTTTTTCTTCGCACACCCTCTTTTCTCTGTGACCGGTCCTCTCCCTAATCGCCTGCCCCCTAGACCATAGGCTTCAGTATGTATCTATTCATTATTCGCATGCGACCTGGATCGTGGTGGCGAAAACAAACCGCAGGCGGCTCGTTGCAAGCTCCACTTTGCCCTCCGTCTACATAGGCCTAGAACTGCATTGTTTTGTTTTGTCGCATGCGGGCAATCTATGGAGATCATGGCGATGCACATGGGCCTAGAACCGCGTGGGTGGGTGGGTGATGACGACGATTCATTGATCGCATGCGACCCTATCGGATCGTGGCGATATTACATGGGTTGGTAGGTGTATCAACCCGCCGCAGAAACCCAAAACCCCCGAGTGACTGCTCGTGGAGTGATGTATGTACATACCCTTCCCCTCCCTCTGTGCTCGCTGCTGCTGCACCGATGTGCTGCGGAGTGGACTGTGGCCATGCGTGTAGTGGTATGCTGGGGCGGCTATACCAGTCCAGCATCTATTGGGAAGTCTCGCTGTCTCCGATCCAAACTGCGATGTCGAATTCTACTCACTGCTGACAGAATCCTTTTGTGTGCAAGTAAATACATGTGCGTAGCAAGAGTAATAGGTAGCAGGCAATTGACTGACTACATATTTGAACACGGGGAAAAGAAACCAGAACATAATAAATAAATATGTAGACTTCAGAACAAAGCAAGTCCACGGGACCGAGTAAAGAGAAGAGAAAACACACACAAAAAAAAACACCGGTAAAACAGCCCCACTCAAAGTACGTCGCCATTACTGAATCAACGACAATAGCATCTCCCTATAATTCCCACTCGTCTCGCCGCGGATCCGCTTGCTGAGCTCCTTCTTGTAGAGGTTCTGGTACGTGAGCTTGACGTTCTCCAGATGCCTCTTGTCCCAGTGGATCCTGACGACACGCATGATCAGGTGGTCATCCTTAGTGCCGAAGCCCTTCATCGCGGCCTCGAGCAGCATCGCGTCCCGTTTCGCCTTATCCAGTGCGCCCTCGACGATGAACAAGAACGCGTCGCGCATGTGGCCTGAGAACTCGCTACGGATCATCTTCGTGATGTCGCCGTGGGCGCGTGTGTACTCATTGCAGACGGCTCTCAGGTGCGCTTCGTTGCTGCGGATCATGATGCCGGACACTGCCGTCTCGTCCGTGCCCAGGCGGCCCTTCGTAGCTCCGTACAGCGCCGCGACGTCGTTCGCGACGGCGCGCATATCCGGTTGCACCCACTCCTCCGGCTTCTGCACCCTGAGAGCCATGACGAACAGGTCCTCGGTCTTCATACTGAGATCGCTCCGGACCGCGGTCTCGAGGCTGCGGCCGTAGCGGACCTGGTAGAGCTGGTTCATGGTCGCCATGTCGGCATTGGTGCGGCCCATAATGGCCTCGGTGAGCATGTCCTCGTCAGTGCCCATGCCGGCGACCGCGCGGTTCGCCCAGAACACGTTCGATTCGACTGGACCGAGCGCGGTGGCCACGAGGACCGTGCGGAAATCGCCGGAGGCCTCGGATTCGAGCGTCTTTACGAGCCCGCCGCCGTGGTGGTAGGCGCGTCGGATGGCGTCGATGGTCGGGCCGTCGCGATGCGCGAGGACCCGAATCAACGCCGCCTCGTTGGTGCCGAAACCTTTGCAGGCTTTCTGGATCGCCGCTACGTCGGCCGTGACATCGATATACGCGTGCGGTTGTTGAGGCGGCGCTCCGTGATGCGGGGGGGCGAACTGGGGAGGGGGACCGTAGCCGTGAGGTTGTTGTGGTGGTGGTCCCGGTGGATAGCCTTGCGGCGGGCCGTAGCCTTGCGGCAGTGGCGCATGGTACCCTACTTGCGGGGGTGGTTGGCCATGCGACGGCGGAGGGAAGCCTTGTGGCGGGTAGCCTTGTGGAGGAGGATAACCTTGCGGAGGATAGCCTTGCGGAGGATAGCCTTGTGGGGGGTAGCCTTGCAGCGGGGGTTGGCCATAACCCTGTGGTGGTGCACCATAGCCCTGTGGAGGCGGACCATAGTTTTGTGGAGGGGGACCGTAGTTCTGCGGTGGCGGGTAACACCCAGGCGGAGGCTGTTCCGGATAGCCGTGTGGAGGGGGGGTACCGTAGTAAGGCTGCTGTAGGGGGGAAGCAAAGTTTCGATCTTGTGAGTACGACATGACAAGCTGTGTTATTTCTTTTATCCGCGAGCGGAAGGAAAGGAAGAAGATGGAGCGGAGAGGTGGATGGGGAGGGAGATGAATGGAGGGAGAAGAGGAGTTAAAGAGGTTGACGGATATGTAACTAGCCCAATCAATTTGTGCCGGGTAGCTATGGCAAGAGCTGTGCTCCACTCACAGCCCGACGATTACGCCTCTAGACTACCAACAACTCTGCCCTAAGGGGGCGAAGGAGAGAGAAGAGCGGATACCTATTCGATATTACCAATTGTTTCGTATGATCTGCCCGTTTGTTTGCGCGACCGTGAGATCGCGCTGACCTAAGTTCTCGTAGTTCATGGCAGTGTCAAGCCCACCCAAGCCACAGTCTTGTGCAATCCTATGTATGCATTCGAAGTTCCCGATTGCGAACTCCCAGCCGCCGGCCCTCTGTCAGTCTTACAGCCACTCGATATGTACGCCGGGTTCTTAGGAGCCTAAAGCTAAAGCCTAATGCCTCGGTATAACACTGTCGGCCCTGCATAAAAGATGCATAAATAGATGGTGTCTATGTAGACTGGGCAGTGAACAATTTCCCAACCATAAGCGCCATCGTTGCATCCTAACGCGCGGCTGGAGTTCGCTAGGTACTCATGGTAGGAAAGGGCATGCAAGCAACGCCCCCGGCGGCTCAGCCCCAGAGCATCACACTGCCCATCGACTCACCCCCCTTGGGGGTACTTGATGTTTACGCGTAAGGCTGTGCCATCCACAAATCTACATACTGCGCCGGCGTGGACCGCTTGTCTCGTGCAGTGCATAGTTAATGGCGACTTGTCACGTGCAGGTACATACAGCCCGGTCCCACACGATGGTACTCTGCCGGGTCGGGAGAGTCATAAATACACCCATCGCTTCTCAATTCTATTCCTTCATTTCATCTCTGCCAGGCGATCCATTGGCCTCTGGCTCCTCCTCCTCTCCCAGCTCATCATGCTACTTATTCCATCTCGTGCTATAGCCATCAAGTTCAGTAAGAGTAGAATACAATACGAGTGTGCACCCAAAAATACAAGTCAAGTCAATAGGTATCACCCCACCAATACACCGTCCAATGCCAATGCCAACCAATAGTAACCAAAGCAACCCAAAGTAAAAGCACGCATCGATAATCTCCATGAACTCCTGTAACACATGTAAGTAACGCTTTAACGAGCGGTCCCAATACTAGCCCGCCTGGAGTTCAACTCCGCCATACTCTTAGTTTCCCTCCAAAACGACCTCCCAGTATCATATTCCCTTTGTTGGAACTCGACAACAGCATCGCCATTACCGCCTTCATAGTATGGACCCTCATCCTCGTAGTCTTCACCCCCATCGGCCGCAAATGGAAAAAGCACGCAGTCATCGTACGCGGTGTTCCGTCTCCTCCTATTATCGACGACGGCAGCGCTGGCAGTAGGTCTCCTAGACGGTAAGGTCTGCGAAGTATTACTACGACGGAGCCTAGCTGCCTCTGCACCACTGCCCCAAACTACACACTCGTTGTCCTGCCAGGCCGGTGAGCTAACTGCGCGTACCTTCTGCATCCGAGGAATCCTGCCGGCGGGTCTGCCGCATTCCTCGGGAGCCTTTGGTTGGATGGCTGCATCATACATTGTTGCGATACTCTCCCGTGGCTTGATTGCTGGCCGATTTGTCGATTCACCACTGTTTCTTCCAGGCCTGGGCATGGTCTTGAATCCGCTGACGCTAACTTTCTCTCGCAGCTTGGCAATGCTGATGGTAAACGACTTCCTTAGAGCTAGACTGCGCGGCCGCTGTAGGTCGGGCGCGCCGAGGTAGTCGAACCGTCCAAGGCTTTCCGTAGTCTCCATGGCAACTTCACGCCTCAACGACGGCGTCTGATGTCTCAATTCACGGTGATCATCGCCGTCTCGGAGGATGATGCTGGATGAATCGCGCGTCGAGTAAAAGCTCAACTGTGGCTGGATGGTCCTTCCGCTCCGTGGAGTGGACGAGTTGTAACTGTTGTAGTTAGCCGGAGGTGTAAAACTCGTAGTTCTTGTGGTGAGGGAAGCAGGTCCAGAATCCGAGTTGTCGGCGCTGGTGCTGCTGTAGTCTCCGCCGGTAATCCCGGATCTCACGAAATTTAGCATTCCGGCGATGGCACGGGAGGAGCTTGAGCGCTTCTGCGGCTCAATGGGACCCTTCCGCTTCATCTTTGCGGGAGGGGAGGATTCCATCGGCTGTAGTGGTCTGCGTGTGGTCAGGGGTTCCTCATGAACGATCTCAGCGTGTATCCGACTGCGAGCAGGGCTTGCTTGTCCACTCCATGGAAAGTTGAACTTCGCCGCGTTCGTCGGTACTCCGACATCTTTGTAGCTGCTTACAGAGCGACGCCGTGGGATGCGATTGTCCATGTCCCTGCGAGAGTGTCTGGACGGCATGGTGGTGGCGTGTTGTCCTTGATATGCCGTGTCGGGAACGTCGACGGACTCATCCAGGGACTGGCACTCGGAGGGTTCCGCGGACGGGTATACGGACGAACCACTATCGATCCGCTGTTGTATGAACAGAGTGCTCTTCGACTGTCTCCTCGAGAGCTGGCCTTGTCGTAGAGATGGCTGGCTGAATCTATGGTGAAGTTGCGTCTCCTCCGAAGGTGAGCGTAATACCCGGGGGCCGAACACCGACGAGGTAGAACCAAAGAAAGTGCTGGTGGAAGACTTCAGCAAGGTTGGTATCCGCGAGAATAACTCCTCAGGCGGAATGGCCTTTGCCTGTCTGCTGCGGGCACCACCATCACTCCATGTATTTAGTCCTCGCACCACGTCCTCATCAATCACCAGCGACTCCTCCGTCCGAGCGTCCGAGAGAGAGACCTGGCGACGCGTTTTCGCTGACCTGGTAGCCGGCGTAGGCGTTATATTTCCTTCCTCTCGCTCGTCCACACCGGCCGTAGCCATAAACCCCCCAGCGTCCAGGTCATGTTCCCAGCGACTCCCAACCGGTAAGTCGTCCGTTCTGCGGTCCAATAACTTATCAGCTGCAGCTCTGCTGGTGTCTCTTGGCGAACGATAAGGGCCTTTGCTCCGTTCGGATTTGTTGTGTTTGAGATAGGCTTCGTATGCGGAAATGACTTCATCGGTGTTTTCAAGCGTAGAGACTGCAACCCTTGATTTTGTAGAGAGGTGGTTGTCCCTCCCTGTTCTGGATGAATGCTGACCGTGCGGATTGACGGGTACCTCGGTCATTTCGGAGTCCGGAGTGGAAGCGGTCACTGTTGCCTTTGTGGCCCTCACGCCTCTCCTATCCGTTGTCGTCTCGAAGGAGTACCTCCTGCAAGCACAATTGTCAGCCCCCGCTCACCGCGCTTAGAGAGTATGTAGAGGGAAGGGGGGTGGAAGTACTGGTTGTGCATGGTCCTGAACATGGAATCAGCTGCTACAGTCCTCGCACCATTCCGATCGTATTCCCTCATCTCTCCAAACTCCACGGGGCCCCGAATCTCCGTCGCATCGTCATCATAGATCATGGCATCGTCTGCGTGCTGCTGTCCTGCGGGAGCCCGCATTCCCACGCTCCACTGCTCTCGCTCGGCACGTAGGAGCTCGCGGCCCTCACGATAGAACTTTTCGATATTCTGCTTCGAGGCCCGCGGACGAGGAACCGAGCGGCGACGAACCAGCTTTGGGGCTACCCTCGAAGGGGTCGGAATGAGGGTTTTTGATTTTCCATCGTCATCACCGCAGCATAGGAGGCCCATTGTTCTGGCGAATGGAAGTGGGAGGGCAAACAAGTGTATGTACGTAAACAAGGTACGGGGTTCCAAGAACGTAGATAATTGAGACAAGGTAGACAAGACAGGCAATGGGAGGAGGGATGTGAGGCAGGTCAGTATGTGAATGGAGAGGAGGATGAGAGAGGCAGGCAGATGGGCGGGAGTGGTGGGGGTCACTAGGATCCATTACAGTTACACTGGCAGTCCCTCAGCATATCTATGCATGGGGACACAAACGCAAACTCCAAACCCCAAACCACGTGGCTTTTGGATGCAGGTGGTGCGGTTCGGAAGATCCGTACATATGTACCTTGTCTGTTGCCACACGCAGCAACGCAGGCCTCATCCCCGCTGGAGGTAGAAGGAGAAGAGGAGGAGCGCCGTCTGCTCCTTCACACGTATCATTGACCGGTCAATGGGCCGCGGGATAGATTACTTCCGACGGAGTTACTTATGTTCTTTCCAATCATCTGTCCGCGTAGATGTGCACTACTTGACTGCGCACATCAAAGAAGTGGCCCTGCCCAGCCAATTACAGCGCCGCAAACTGAGATTCCCATGAGGAATTGCCATTGTAGTCGGTCCCAACTCGGTAGCGGTGTCGCCCATGGCCGTTATCACCAAGCGCATCCCACACTCGCCATCGGCCATCCGCAGACGGAGCAACCAGCTGTCCATCCATTGGTGATCCCCTTGTCCTTATCCCCCACCACCACCGCCGCACAGACCAACATCACTACCTGCTGTTCCCGCCGTCAGAAGAAAAAGAAAAAAAATCACCCGCTCTCATCTTCGAGTGTCTTTGTTGATTCGCCCGGAGCAACCTCCGCAGCCGCGTCGACGTCTGACGTCCTCTCGGCACAACTGGGATGGTTACCAGATACTCAGATCCGCCGGTACGATACATAGTGCTTAAGCAGCTGCTGGCCCACCCCACGGCTATCTATATACACATGTATGTAACTTCCTGTTGCGCTCTTATCGGCTATCAGCAACCACCGAGCACGTACGCGCATATCTACCCACTTATCACAGGCTGGGAGCCTCCCTTGATACGCACACCTAGTTGCAATGCCTGGGGCGAAAAAATGTCCGGTTCTTCCTTCCTCCCCACACGGAAAAATCATACATGAACCCGTCTATTCCCGACCCTGAACGATGAGGTGGACTAGAAAATGCGCTTATTCTTTGCCTCACTTTCGTCGGCGTCGGCCCCCCTCCATAGACCTTCTCCATTCCGTCTCGTGGGCTGATGTTGTCGAGTTGGATGTCGTATAAAGTACCGCCCGCACGCTTCTAGGCCCCGTTTCAGCAGCTAACGTACGGATGTAGCTCTTCACCAAGGATCCAGTCGCACGTCCTCCCTCATGATGTGCTGTACATACCTAGCTCCACAATACTGATGGGTCTGCGAACAGTAGCCAGTGGTGTGGCACGACTTCGCCATCGAGTCGGACAAGTGCTTCGTCACGGGCCCTGGCACAAACTTCGTCGGAAATGCATGTCTGCCGTTACGGATACCGCGGTGCGGTTCTGACGGGAGCGTGGGCAGCTGGTCGCCAATCTGGCTTTGGCAGAGCTGAAGACTCCGGACTTCGGCGGTCAGCAGTCGAAGGACATACACAAGCGAAGCATAGGATGGCCACCACACGACTTCGGCGGTGGCTAACTTCCACAGTGTACCCTGGCGCGCTGGTGCAGGCCCTAGGAGAAGGCCTCGGATTTGTCACGATCAACCTGGAGGCACGTCCCACGCTCTCTCCTTCCTCCTTCCGCGCTAACCCTCTAGACCAAGGTCGATATCCGCTTTCCCAACTGGACTTCCCCCGTGGTAGTCTACATCAACATCATTCCAGTCCTCAAGAAGCACGGTTTCTTCCACCGCATGAGACTCTGATGGACATGGTCGAAGGGATCTAGGGGACCGACTGGATCACCACCACACACGCACTGGGCGCCGAGGTCATCTCTCCGCACCATGGATCGCTCAACTCCTTGGGCGAGTACGGAGGGACGGCCCACTAGCACGCGTACATACCGTTCACGACCAGGGAGATCGTGCAGAAGGCCCACAAGATGGAATGATGGTCGTGCTATGGACGGTCGACGATGAGGGTACCATCGAGAGAGTTATCCACGACGGCGTGGAGTAAGCCCAGCCCCCGTTATCCAGACACAAATTGACGGCCCAACCAAACGCAGCGGCGTTCACGGCCTGGGGGCTGATGACGGTACAGTGGGCAGTGCATCGTGTGAATATTAGGACGGGACGATTAACCAACATCCGGATACGTCCTTGGTTAGCTTAGCCCGACTTGACTCGACTCCACGGATGGATTGTGGGGATGGAAGGGAGGAGGGGAAGGGGGTGGAGGGTTGCTGCATTGGGCGTGACGAGGGAGGGGTAACTGTACAAGAGTAGATGCCGTCTTGCGATAGGGACATAATACACGATATGCCGCAGCGAACACGCCGTCGTTTCGGGAAGAGAGAGGTGCTGGCAAACCCGAGCCAGCGAATCGAGGTAACCGACTGCCTCGGTTCTACGCACGTCCACTGGTCATACAACCCTCGCGAATTGAAACGACACCGCCACCAGGAGGCACTCCATCCACTCCTACAGCCCCAGTGTTCCGCCGGCCACCGGGCCCGTACAACGGCGGATCGATGCAATGTGACGAACCGAATATTTTCAAAGAATCCACGACTACAGACAGCTCCGAATCCGCGCCCACCATCGCAGTGCGGCGCATCCTCCTCCCCCGTCAACTGGCCGCGACATCCGGTTCCCACCGGCGAGTATTAGCCCAATACCATCCGAACACGGCGGTGTCGAACGCTGCCTTGCCGACGAGGACGGCGGGGGCGAGGCGGCGCTTGACGAAGGCGGTGCGGACGCCGCGCTTCCAGCCGTTGATGGCGAGGAAGAGGCAGGCCCAGGCGGCGCCCGTCCCGGCAGCGTCGACGGTGTAGCCGTTGTGGCACATCCCGGCGCTGACGGCGAACGCGCCCGAGAACAGCGCCAGGTGCAGCGGGCGCGGGTAGTGCGCGGCGTTGAGAGCGCGGCGCGACGGCGGGAGCAGGCTCAGCGCTGCGTGCGTGCGGTCAGCCGAGGGGGGAGGGAGGGAGGGAGGGAGGAGGGAGGAGGGAGGGAGGGAACGGACAGAGCACGCTCGTCGACAGCGCCGTCAGCGGCGACTCCGCGAATGTGCGCCCCGTCGTGTCGAGCCAGTGCGTTATGCGCTTGCACTTGCTGGGCGGCGGGACCATCGTTGCGTGGGGCGTTCGGGCGGGGCGGGGCGGGTGGGGCGTGGATGTCGTGTGGTGGAACGTGAAGTTTGCGGTGCCCAATGACGTCGATTCCTCCGGCAGGGGATGTGACTGTGACTGACTGTGGCGCGGGGGGCGTGACGAACCATGACTGCGACTGGCCGGACGGAAGGTGACGTTTACTCCCGGCGGAGAAGACATCTTTGAGCCGTGAGCTCCAGACAACGAACCCATCTACCAGTCACTCGCCAACGCCCAGCTCTCAAGTGGCAATTTCCATAGATAACCAGTATCCGTCGGACAGTGGACAGCGGACAGTGGACAGTGGACGGTGGACAGTGGACGGTGGACGGTTTTGTTATCGCCCTGATCTGGATGGGTCGCACGCGATTAATGAATAAAAAAAGAAAATATCGGTGTATAGACTGTGACGCAACCGTCCCAGGGGGTGGGGGTCACCGATCAGCCTGCTCAGCAAACTACATATGTCGAACATCTCTGCAGTCAGACTTCATAATCACATCTTCGTATTAGGGCATCAGGCCTAGAATACACCACGTTTCCATCTCCACAAGTCCCAGTCTCGACAGTTTTGGAGCTCCGGCTTCGAGCTCTCCCCCCCCGCCCCAGTCCCGATCATGCGTTTATTAAATTACTACATTGTATGTATCTATACCAGCGATCCATCCCGTCATCTCGTGAGATACACTCTAGAGTACTGCAACCCCCCCAACTATAAAGCCTTGACCTTTCGAAACTATGGTAGATACATGCACAGCCTTGGCCCCCAAACCCACGAGACGCGCAGTGAGTGGACAGCAAAATAGTAGTAGTACTCTACGTGGGTGTAGGGGTGTTTCCCCAACACGTATTCAGCCGGCC
>Ga0307516_10010556_pt1 | contig 10141 bp, 9 predicted proteins | sample 19_EM_MG_FD_203310 | JGI IMG/M metagenome (GOLD analysis project Ga0307516, IMG submission 203310) | Populus trichocarpa ectomycorrhiza microbial communities from riparian zone in the Pacific Northwest, United States - 19_EM | ecosystem: Host-associated > Plants > Roots > Unclassified | place...
GCCGGCCGACCAGGTTGGAGCGGCCGATGACGATCGCGTTCATGCCCTCGAGCGAGGCATGCACGGTCTTGGCGAGGATGATGCAGCCGAGCGGCGTACAGGGCGACAGCGCCGACAATCCGCCGGCGAGCCGGCCGGCATTGTGGGGATGCAGACCGTCGACATCCTTGGCCGGGTCGATGTGACTGATGATGGTTTCCGTGTGCAGCGACGTCGGCAGCGGCAGCTGCACCAAGATACCGTGCACCGCGGGGTCACGGTTGAGCGTGGCGATCAGCGCCAGGAGCTCGTCCTGCGCCACGTCGGCCGGCAGCTTGTGCTCGAACGACGCCATGCCGGCGGCCTGGGTCTGTTTGTGCTTGCTGCGGACGTAGACCTCGCTCGCCGGATCATGACCGACCAGCACGACGGCCAAGCCCGGCGTCAATCCGTGGTCGCGCCTGACCCGCACAACCTCGCTGGCCACCTGGCTGCGAAGGTCCGCGGCAATGGCCTTTCCATCGATGATCCGAGCCGTCATCCTCAATCCCTCGCCCAATCCCTTGCAAATTCCGTGTTGGTCAGCCGGCTTTCGCCGACGTCAGCAGCCGCAGGGCCGCGCTGAGCGCTGCGGAATCGCCGTCGATGGCGATCTGCTTCAGCCGTGACGTTGCGCCGGAGAGCAGTCGGACGCGCCCCTTGGGCACGCGAAGCGATTTTGCCAAGAGCTCGGTCACCGCGCGGTTGGCCTCGCCGCCATCGGCGATGGCGCGGACCCGCACCTTGAGGACGCTGCGGCCGTCGGAGAGTGTCTCCACGCCGTCGATATCATCGCGACCACCGCGCGGCGTCACCCGCAAGGCGACGCTGATGCCCTCGCTGGAGGTGCGCCAGGGATCCATCAGCTATCCATGCACCGATCAGATCACATTCGGATAGATGTAATACATGATCACCCGTTCGATGAACATGATCAGCAGAATCACGATGATCGGCGAAATATCGAGGCCGCCGAGATTGGGCATGATCGAGCGGACCGGCGCCAGCACTGGTTCGGTGATTCGGTAGAGGAACTCGGCCACCGCCGACACGAACTGGTTGCGCGTGTTCACGACATTGAACGCGATCAGCCAGGACAGGATCGCGGACGCGATCAGCAGCCAAGTGTAGAGATCAAGAATGATGATGACGATGTCGAGAACGGCACGCATGCTGACAGCTCTGGCTCCGGTCGCGGATTCGACCAATGCTGCCCCGTTCTCCCGAAGTTTGCAGCCGAAACGGCCCATTGACGCAAACTTCGAAAATCCGGAGAGCCCCAGCTAGATATCGGTTCCCCCCTGTCCAAACAAGGGAAGTCCCGGGAAAACATAGGGTAAACCGCGGCTTTCGCCGTTCTTGACTTGGGCTCGGCGCGGATTGTAGATAGCGGCCGTTGCCGGCCTGCTTCGCGTGAGGCGGCCGCCTAAGGGGCCATAGCTCAGCTGGGAGAGCGCGTCGTTCGCAATGACGAGGTCGGCGGTTCGATCCCGCCTGGCTCCACCATGCTTCGCCTGCGGCTACGCGTGGCGCAGCCGCGATGCCGCAGGCGAAGCGTGCCCGGCATAGCCCGAGGGGCGACGACGGGCTTCAACCACGACACCTTTGACCAAGACCTCTACTTCCCCGTGAACCGCGGCGGGCGCTTTTCCATGAAACTCGCCACCCCCTCGCGGAAATCACTGCTGCCCAGGGCGACCAGCATCTCCCGGTTGGCATCGATGGTCGCTTCCGCCAGCGTCTGGAACGGCACCTCATAAAGTTGGCGCTTGATCACCGCGACCGCGCTCGGCGAGACAAAATCGGCCAGATCACGGGCGTAGGCGTAGGTCTCCTCGCGCAGCTTCTCCGGCGGACAGATCCGGTTGACGAGACCGATGCGCAGCGCCTCCGCGCTGGACACCCGCCGCGCCGACATCAGAAGGTCCAGCGCATTGGCGTGACCCACGAGGCGCGGCAGCATCCAGCTGATGCCGTGCTCGGCGATCAGCCCGCGCCGCGCGAAGGCGGTGGTGAACACGGTGTTGTCGGCGGCAAAGCGCAGATCGCAATAGAGCGCATGCACGAGACCAATTCCGGCGGTGGCGCCGTTGATCATGGCGATCACTGGCTTCGCGATCGATGGGTAATAGCCGTAGCGGGTCTGCCAGTCCGGCCTGCGGTCCATGTCGAAGGCGGGGAGACTGCCCGCGCGCCTGATGTCGCTGGGATCGAGCCCCTTCAACGCATCCATATCGGCGCCGGCACAGAATGCACGTCCCGCGCCGGTTAGCACGATGACGCGGACATCCTCGTCCGACGCCGCTGCGGTCATGACCTCCCGGACCTCCCGCTCCATGATCGGCGTCCAGGCATTCATGCGGTCGGGCCGGTTCAGCGTGATGGTCGCGATCTTGTCGCTGACGTCGTAGAGGATGTGCTGATAGGTCACCGCGATCTCCCCCGATGTTCTTGGTCGTTCTGGTCAGCGCTTGCTGCGCGCGCCGTTTGGTGCACCGACCCTTGTGGCAGGCACGCTCCCGGGCCGCGCTCCGCGCGTCGTACCAACACTAACACATTCGGGGATTTGAGCAGGCCGTTCGAACCGGCGCTGCCGCCGACCTATTCCGCCGCCTGCGCCATCATCATCGCAGGCGCCGGCGCCAGCCAGCGCGCGATGAAATGCCTCAGCCAGGCCCGTTCGGCCACGTCATGCACGGCGCGATCGGCGAAATGGTGGTGGCGAGCCCGTGCGCCCGGTGTGTCCAACCGGTCATGGCCGCGCGTGGTCCAGCGATGGAGCATCGCGTAGGTGACGTCCGGGTGGAACTGCAAACCGTAGGCATCGCCGTAGCGCACCGCCTGCACTGGAAAATCGTTACCTTCCGCCAGCAGCTCGCAACCTGCGGGTCGCTCGAAGCCCTCGCGATGCCAGTGATAGACGTGACCGGGCCAGTCCGGACAGAGCGCCAGCCCGGCTGCGGTCGGACGGACCGGATAATAGCCGATTTCCGCGCGGCCCTGTGGATGCGGAGCGACGCTGGCGCCGAGCTGCTTGGCGAGCATTTGGGCTCCCAGGCAAATGCCGAGGAAGGGCCTCCGCTCACGCAAGGGCACCGCGATCCAGTCGATCTCGCGGCGGACGAAGTCGTCGGGATCGTTGGCGCTCATCGGACCGCCGAAAATCACCGCGCCGGCATGCTGCTCCAGCGTATCGGGAAGCGGATCGCCGAACCGCGGGCGGCGGATGTCGAGCCTGTACCCGAGCGCGCGCAAGACATTGCCCACCCGGCCCGGACTGGAGCTTTCCTGATGCAGGACGATCAGGACCGGCAACAAAACCCCTGTTGTGTAGACTGCAGCACGAGCCCTTGGGACGAGCGGCAGCGCGGCTCCGCGGGTCGGAGCCGGTTGCGGCGGCATGGGTCGCTGTCGCATTGTCATCGCGCCGCAATCATAGCTAAACGAAGGTTAAATTCGTGTGAGTCCGGTCACGCCGGCGGTCGGTGCCGGCATTCCCGTCGTTGCTGACAGGGAAAGCAAGGGACGGGCCAATCCGGCCGCTCCCTGCGGTCAGCGCTTGCGCAGCTGGAACCGGCCCACCGCCGCGAGAATGAATCCCCGCGGGAAAAACCGCAGCAGGAAGGGCACGATCTTGATGCCGAGGCCCGGCAGCACCATCCGACGACCACCCATCAGTCCGCGATAAGCCTGTCGCGCGACGCTGGCCGGGGACACGTTGAGGATTGCGGAGTCGAAGCCTGGTTCGAAGCCTGCGCGAACCTGGAATTCGGTCGGCACCGGCCCCGGACAGACCACGGTGACCCGCACGCCGTGGGGCGCGAGCTCCTGCCGGAGCGCCTCCGTGAACGAAATCACATAGGCCTTCGAGGCGTAATAGACGGCCATACCCGGACCCGGCAAAAAGCCGGCGACCGAGCCCACATTCAGAATCCCGCCGCGATGCCGGATCACGCTGTCGGCGAAGCGCAGGGACAAGTCCGTCAAAGCGCGAACATTGACCGCCACGATGCTCAGCTGTTGGGCACGATCGAGTTCGGCGGCCCGACCGAACAGGCCGAAGCCGGCATTGTTGACGACGTATTCGACCTCGACGCCAGCCTCTGCAAGTGCGGCGACGATCTTGTCTCCGCCATCGGGCTGTTCCAGATCGCAAACGATCACGATCGGAGGAGTCTTGCCAGATGCGGCGATTTCATCGGCCAATTCCGTCAGCCGATCCTCGCGTCGGCCGGCGATCGCCAGACGATGGCCGTTCGCCGCAAACACGCGCGCCATTTCCGCGCCTATACCCGCTGAAGCCCCGGTAATCAGGGTTACACGTTCGGTCACGATCCAGAGCTCTTAAGGTCAATTGCGGGACGGCGCTTGGACACGCCAGGACGAGAGCACAGGGGCAAGGCCGGATGCAAGACGCCAGCACGCAAGCCGCCCCCCGCGGCGCGCCCTGTGTATAATAGACGGGCGACGCTGTTACCTCCCTGGCCCACATTTCGACAGCGTCGGGCACATTAAAGTTTTGTCATCTCGGGACGGGAGGCCGTCGGCCGCAAGCCTTTGTGTCTATTCATTTCTATGGCGGCGAAGGTTTGCGTGTTCCGGACCCGCAGGGCCGCGCCAGCACAAAGTGGGAACTGGTTTCCCTCGCGCGACATCGGCCAAAGCCGTTTGCCGCGGAGGTCACGCTCAGACCCGTGCGGCGACGCGGTGCTTCAGGTCGATCCGGTCGCGGGCCGAAATAGCGAGCAGATCGGCGGCGCGCCATACCACATTGTCTTCGAACTCGGTGACCTGGCCGTCTGCATAGACCAGCTCCCACATCATTTCGACGATGCGGAGCCGGCCCGCCTCGTTTACCTGGCGCATGATGACGATAGTAAAATGGTAAAGGTCGACCGCCTCACCCTCGACCAGCGTCGCAGAGGCGATCAAGCGATCGGCGGTTCCGCGGTCGAGCCCGAAACTGCTTTCGATGAGGCTGTGGAGCTTGTGCTTTTCGGCGGCGGTCGGCTCTCCATCGAGCGAGATCACATGGATTAGGAGCGCGGTGGCGGCAAGACGATAACCCTTGTCATCGAAGTCGCGATCCTCACGGGCGTGAGGGGAAACGACTTCGGCAATGAATTGGCGCAGTCCGTCCAGCATTGGGCTCCCTACCGCATCCCCTGGGGTGATTGACCCGCTGCCGGGCCGTCAATGACATCGATACAGCAGTACAACACCGCGCCGCAACGTAAGTTCAACGCGGGCGGCACGCCGAACCGCAGGTATTCAAGGGAGCTCGTAGACAACAATCTTGTCGGCGATCCCGCGCAGCGCCGCCTGCTTCTGAATCGGCGTGATGGCCTCTCTCTGCAGGATCATGGCGACGCCGGGCGCATCGATGACGGGCCCGGTCACGTGCATTTCCTGCGCGGTGCAGAGGCTCTGCACCCGCGAGGCGATGTTGACGGTCTGTCCGAAATAGTCCTGCCGCTCGTTGAGCATGACCGCGAGACAGGGGCCTTCATGGATACCGATCTTGACGATGAGATCGTCCTTCCCGCGCTCGACATTGAGCCGGTCCATGGCGGCGCGGATGCGCAAACCCGCGACCACCGCGTGTTCGGGCCGGATGAAGGTCGCCATCACGGCATCGCCGATAGTCTTCACCACCGCGCCCTTCTCGGAGGAGATGATGTCGAGAAGCGCGTGAAAATGCGCCCGGACGAGATCGAACGCGGCGAGGTCGCCGACCCGCTCATAGAGCGCGGTCGAGCCCTTGAGGTCGGTGAACAGGAAGGTGAGCGAGGTAATCTTGAGGCGCTGGTCGATATTGAGATTGTCGGCCTTGAACACATCGCGAAAGGTCTGGTTGGACAGCATCCGCTTGGCGGTCAGGAACGGCTTGCGCTTGCCGATCAAATGGTGGAGCGCTTCGGCGGCGATGAAGACGGTTGGCAGCACCCGCACGCCGGCCTGGTTGTCGAGCGACAGCCGCAGCGGCCCGGGCCGCAGCGTCATGGTTCCCACGGGAGCCTTCACCTTGTTGTACATCAGCGACAGCTGCTGCCGCTCTTTGGTCGGCTCGCCCTGAACGTCGATGAACTGCGCGGAATGCGTGACCGGCTCGAACACGATGATGAATTGCGCCGGCAATTGCAGGGACATCACGGCCTTTTCGCCGGCCGGCAATTCAAGTCCGTCGAGGGTCGCCTCCTCGGTGAGGACCGTGAACGAGTCCTGGTTCAAATCGACGCCCGAACTCCAGAACACCTGCTTGAAATATTCCCAGAGCGGCAGCGTGGCGGGATCGTGTGCCGCAATCCGCCTCACCTTCGGGCTGACGGTGAAGGCGACCTCGACCTGCTCGTCGACCGAGGCCTCGTATCCACAGGCGCACAGGCCGCATTGATAATCGTCATGACGCAGCGATTTCAGGGTGTCGTGGGCGTCGAGTACCCCGCCGCAGCCTGGGCACAGCACGTTCCACGACAGGTCGAACAGCCCGAGTCGCGAGGAATGCAGGAAGCCCGAAATCACCCGCTCTTCGTCAAGCCCGGTGCGCTTGGCGAAGTCCAGCACATTGATCCGGTTGAGTTCGTGATCCGCACCCTCCTTGACAAGTCTGGTGATCGCGTCGGCGACCTGCGGGTCGGCGGACTGTCTGAGTACGGAAAGCTGGGCCTCGAGGTCGCTCATGTCTGTGCCACTTCCCTGTTGCCCACGTTCCGAACACCGTCATCCGTCGCGGCAGACTCGTCGCACGAGATGCCGATTGGCGACATTCACCACCAGATGGAACCGTAGGAACCCGAGAGCAATAGCATTCAACGTGGTGTGATCGAAAACATCGGCGAGCGGTCGGGCTGCGTCGTCACCACGCCGACCGGCATCACCGGCGCCTTGTCGATGAGACCGACGCGGAACGCTCCGATCAGCTTGGCCAGCGCCAGGGTCGCCTCGACCAGCGCGAAATGCGCTCCGATACAGACGCGCGCGCCAACGCCGAACGGCAGATAGGCAAAGCGATCGGGTGGCGAGGCCGGCGGCATGAAGCGCGCCGGAATGAAGGCATTGGGATCGCGCCAGAGCTTCTCGTGCCGGTGCAGCAGCCACGGGGCGATCAGGATCGCGTCATGTTTCTTCACCCGCCGGCCCGCGATCGTATCGGGCGCGGCGGCCGCGCGGGCGATCAGGAAGGCGGGCGGATAGAGCCGCAACGTCTCGTCGACGACGGCGCGGGTAAATTTCAGCCGCTCGTGGTCGAGCGGAGCGCCGCGCGCGGCCGCGGCCTTGGTTTCCGCCGCGGCCTCGGCAGCCACCTCGTCCTGGGTCGTCTGATCGAGCGCAAGCAGATAGAGTGACCAGAACAGCGCCGTCGCCGTGGTTTCGTGCCCGGCGAGAATCATCGTCGCCACTTCGTCACCGAGCTGCTCCTCGGTGAACCCCGCGCCGGTTTCCGGATCGCGCGCCGCGCCCATCAGGTCGAACAGATCGCGTGGCGGCGCGCCGTCGTTCTTGCCGGCGGCGCGGCGCTCCGCCATCAGCATCGCGATGAACGCCGTCCAGCGTTTGCGGAACCGGGCCCGGGCAAAGTCCTGCGGGCTCGGCCAGGACAAAGGCAGCACCAGATCGAAGAAATACGGCCGCGCCAGCCGCTCGCCGTATTCCGCGACGAAGTCGCGCAGCGCCGGACCGTGGCGGTCCATCCCGAAGGAAAACATGGTGCGGCCGGCGATTTCGAGCGTCATCCGTTGCATGACCTCGCGCAGATCGACCGGTACTCCGGAACGTTCCCGAAGCTTTGCAATGGTTTCGTCGGTCACCGTGATCATGTGCGGCGTCAGCGTCGCGACCGCGCGCGGCGTGAAGGCTGGCGCCAGCGTCCTGCGCTGGTGTTTCCAGCTTCGCCCTTCGGCGATCAGAAGGCCTTCGCCCAGGGGAGGCCGCAACACGCGGATGGCCGCGGCCGTCCGCGTGTAGTTCTCGTAATTGTCGACCAGCACATGCCGGATCGCGTCTGGGTCGTTGAGGATGAAGCTGGAGCGACCGAAAAAGCGGCCCTGGACGATGTCATCCTCGTAGGCGTTCTGACCCCAGGTCGCGATCATGTTGTCGCGCATCAGCACCACCCGTCCGATCGCGGAGATGCTGTCGGACGCGCGTGGCAGGCACGGCGGCACCAGCGGCCGGCGCGTGAGGGGGAAATCGTAGACTTCGGCAGTGCTCACGTCGGCGCCTCGCGGTTAAGGCATCCATCGGAAAGAGCCACCCCGCGATGCTGGGTGAGACCCGACTTGCCTCGGGACCATCATGCTCGGAAAAGAGATGAGATCATGATCTCCTCCCATCCCTGACAGACAGCTAGTAAGTCAGTTCCGCCACCGCAATCCTGTTTTCGGCCGAGGGCCACGCGCGCGCCACAATCCGTTCCTCGTTGAACAGGCCGACGACCGGACGTCCGACCTCCGCAGCCGGCAGCCGCAGCGTGGTCGCCGTGTCAGTCGGAACGCCGCTTTTCACATCGGTCGGCTCCTTGCCGTCGAACAGGACGACGTCGCGGGGAAGTCCGAAATAGCCACGCGGACGCGACAGGATCACGACCGCGCCGACGCCGGCATCGGTCGGCCCCAACGGGCGCGCGGCGCGGAGATGGACGACGTCGGAGGAACGCGGAAACGGCGAGCGGTAGATATGCGTGGTCGGCTGGTCGACCGAGGCGAGCACGATCTCGACAGACCAGGTGGGCTCGACCACCGCCGGCCCCCAGCGTCCGTCGGCGCCGGTCAACGACTTATGGATGACCTCGCCCAAACGCTCGCCACTGTCAGGCGCGACGCGATAGACCTCAACGGTGGCATTCTGGACCGGACGGTTGGTCGGCACGCCGCCGGGCGTCGCGGTCGCGATCCCGCTCAGTTTGACCTGCGGTTCCGGAACGATCGCGACCCGTTCGGGTTCGCGCCCGGCGATGAACTTGAAGATCTCGCGGAAGGCCCGCGGATGAAACGCAGTCTCGCGGTGATCGAGCGCGCCGAGGACGAGATTGGTCGCGCCCTTCAGCGCCGGGCCTTCCGTCGTGATTCCGGTCGGCGTCCCCGGCTTGCCGACGAAGCGGCCGTCGGCTTGCGCGTATTTGTCGAGGCCGTCGCTGCGCAAGGTGAGGAACGCCACGCCGGCCGTCACTTCGCTGTCACCCTCGTTGAGCGAACGCAGGAACGGCCCGCGGCCATTGAATTCATTGCCGAGACCATCGTCCCAGTCATAGACACCGTGATTGGGAGTGCCACACAAGACGGCGTGGCTGATATCGGCAGCCCCGCCGTTCTTGATGAGGTTGCGGATCGAATTGCCGCCGCGCGAACTGCCGACCAGCGCCACGCGGGATGCGCCGGTCCGCTTCTTCAATTCGGCGACCGCGGTCTCGAGCTCGCGGCGCTGGTCTTCCGTCGACGACCTGTTGAGCTGCGCGACCTTGTCGTCGGCGCGCGCGAGCGGGTCGGTAAAGTTGATGGCCAACATCCGCTCGCGCGGCACACCGTTGCTTTCCATGCGCCAGAGCGTCGTCATCCACAGCGCCGCATAATCGCCATTGCCGTGAACGAACAGGATCGGCGGAACCTCGGCGGCCTTCGATTCCGCCGGCGCGGTCTGCGCGAAGGCGGCCGGAACGAAATATCCTGCTGCCAGGGGCAGCGCACCGACCGCCTTCAGCATGAACCGCCGGGTTATCGTCATTGGATCAACTCTCTCCGTTTCCAGCACGTCAGCACTACCACGATACGCATAGCGGGGGCCATGGGCACTGGACAGCGGAGGACTTTCGCAGGCAGAAGTCGGAAACACGGTGCCACCTTGGCAGCCTCATCGGAAGGACATATGACCGATCAGTCGAAACGGACGAAGTTTGCCACTGACGGCATTGCGGCCCCGCTGCGCCATGCCCCGTTCCGGCGAATCTGGCTCGCGAGCCTGCTGTCCAATCTCGGGCTCCTGATCCAGGCCGTCGGCGCAGCCTGGGCGATGACGCAGATGACGTCATCCGCCGACAAGGTCGCCCTGGTTCAGACCGCGCTGATGCTGCCGATCATGCTGATCGCGATGCCGGCGGGCGCCGTCGCCGACATGTATGACCGCCGCA
>Ga0307516_10010557_pt1 | contig 10140 bp, 12 predicted proteins | sample 19_EM_MG_FD_203310 | JGI IMG/M metagenome (GOLD analysis project Ga0307516, IMG submission 203310) | Populus trichocarpa ectomycorrhiza microbial communities from riparian zone in the Pacific Northwest, United States - 19_EM | ecosystem: Host-associated > Plants > Roots > Unclassified | place...
GAGCGACGTTTCTGGCTGGGGGTAGCTCACCGTTAACGGGAAGTGCGTGTAGTCTTGGAATAGGACCGCCATACTCTCGCGCAAATCGGCGAGTTTTAACGTTCTAATGTCCTGGCCATTGACCAGTATCGCACCCTCGGTGGGGTCGTACAGCCGGAGCATCAATTTGAGCACGGTGCTCTTCCCAGAACCGTTAGTCCCAACGATAACCTAACGCCCGAGAGTCAGGTATGCACCGAAGGCCGAAACCAAGAGCACCGGACTGACGCAGAGCTGACCCTTTTCGATTTTGAACGACACATCGCGGAGGGCGAAATCGTCCGAGTTGGGATAACGAAAGGAGACGTTTCTGGGTGCAGGAAGGGGCCGGGAATACCTCAACAATCCGAGAAGCGGGGAGACGTGGGGGGCGAAGTACGTACTGGAACTCGACAGTGATACCGGATGCCAATGACCGACTGTCCTCGGGAAACGATATTGTCCCATCTGGGACCTTGTTCCGGATCTCATGAATCTCATACAGCTGTCGAACACTGTGGAATTGTTCGCCGATGGATTTCGCTTGGTATGAAATCGCCCACAAAGCAGAGATAAAATTGCGGTTCGTCGTTTGAATGAGCCTCATGGTCGTGAGACAAGCGGGGATGGTTTCCGGTCGTGCGGCAGACTTGAGCAGATATGCCGCCTGGAAGTTAGCCGATCAGCGCGGTGAGTTACTCGGGTGGTACGCCTGGGGAACAAATGGCGTACCTCAGCCACTTCCTCGACCGAGTGGGGTAGGAGCGTGGTCACGAGGTTTTGGATCCCGTTTAACCGTGCCCGCGAAATGATCTCATGATACGATGCACACTTGCCACTTACATGGGAGTAGGCCCGATCGTACTCTACGGAGGTTGTGGAGTGCTCGAGCGGATGGGTCAGTATGGCACTCACCATTCTTGAGAAAGTCGGAAAGATTTCCCGCAACAACCTCCTGTCTGTGATCAGAGTTTGAGACCAGTTGCCTCAGTCCATGGAGCTTGACGTAATGTTCGTTGTTAGTGATCGCGACCCAAGCTAGATGAAGCATCGGTGAATCTGGATTTACAAGAAACAAAAGTCGAGAACTCGGGCGACCAACCGGCTGTACGTGAAAGGGTCCAATCCGGAGCCAAGAGGAACCTGGATATCTCCTGACCAAGATGTATGGCCGCGAAGGAAATCCCATCCTGTTGGCTGCCAACAACTTTGGCCAGGACACCGAGTTCTGTCACGAGGCGGGTCACGGAAGAAAATAGGCCGAGGATAACTGAAATCGATTCCCAGGCGATACCACGAGTGCCGTGAGAACCCCTTGAAACGGCTTCCAGTCTGCCTTGTACATCCTTGTCATCGTACGTGGGTACATCCAAGTCAGCCCTAACGCCGAACACGTTCTTATCAAAGTGCTCTCTCATTAGCAGGTCGAGTGGGACTTGGAGTTTTTGTTCCCAGTACCCGAGTACCGACTTGGCGATGGTGCAGCAGAGCCGACCAACGGAAGTGAAGACGAGTGACCTCTCATCTAGACGCCGTTCGTCCATGGCTACTTGAATCTGTAACTTCGATCAGGGGACGCAAGGGGGGTTCGGGCGAGTACGAACGATGGTGAGGTAGTGGCTGGTGAACCTGAGCGGCGAAGATCAGGACGATCAGGAATGTAGATGACGCGTATGATCACTCACCAAAGTGCTACCGCGGGTTCCAACGAGGACAGAAGTTTGACGAGGACGAACAGGCACAGATAATACCAACACGACTTGATTTTGATCACATCCGTCACCATCCTCCAAACGAACGGCAAGTCTTCTATAAGCTCAAGGTTTCGGAACAGCTTCGATGTCCCAGGGATGATGGCGCCAATCTTGCCGGTCGGGATCTGTTCGTACACCTCCCAGATACCGGCTTTGGTGCGCTTGAACTCTTCCGCGAGATCTGACTTGCTTTGGGTGCGGTCGTTGCCCCCCATAACGCGTATTTCTGGTTTGCGGTAATCGTTGGTGATGGCAGAAACTGGTGGTCGAATTCAAGCGCGGAGCAAATTCCAGGTCACTACGCCCACTCACCAACGTAATTGGGTTACAATTGGCCCACGTCCGGAGGCGGCACCTTCTACCATTTTTCTCTGCGAGAGTAGCACTGTAGGGCCATCATTCTTGGCGGGTTGGTGGAGGTACGGTCACCATATTTGTTTGCGAAGATTTATCCGAGCGCTTGGGAATGAACCTCAGGCGCTGGTGGCGTATTCGGGATGTTGACGGGTGTTTGGATGGGTCGTCGCGGGTTGACCGTAATCTCCGTGGATCACGGTGCGTTTGCAGATTGCGGGCGGTTTAGGGATACCCCGCCTCATCCATCTCTTCAGACTCGACACCATTCCTCCACAGCACCAGCGCCCACATCTACTCGAGCGCACCATCCTCGGTACCTACCAGCCAGGTCGAGTTACGCACGACAACCCATGGAGGAAAAAGGAGGAAACAGTGAAAAGGTCCCCCTGCCACTACAAATTGATCCCAAGTGGTATGCTTGATCTTGCATCGGTTGTACGCCAGCCACTGAACGATCGTAGCTTCCAGGATGCTCTCAGGGCATTCTTCCCACCTATGAAGTGCGACGATTCTCGCCTTGACTTTTACGCGATGTACAAGAGGGAAGCGACTGAGTATGACACGGACTATGTCAAGAAGTACGACGAGGATCTCAACACTACGTTGATTTTCGTGCGTCGTCTCCCATTTGCGCCCGCTAATTATCTTACCTATCCTTACAGGCAGGTCTGTTCTCTGCCGTCAGTTCTGCCTTTGTAATCGATACCCACACAAAACTTGAAACCGACCCGAATGAGGAATCAGCAGCCCTCCTCCGCGCGATTCTTATCACCCTCAATCAATCTGCCATCCCAAACCAATCCCCCACCATTCCACCTGTCCAGGAAGACCCTCCCAGCGAGATAGTCACGGCAACTGGACTCATGTACGCAAGTCTCCTGATCTCATTGTTAGCTGCATTTGTCGCAATGCTGGGGAAACAATGGCTCAACCGTTACTTGCGGCACGCGGGTGGATCTATGATTGAGCGTTGCGGAGACCGTCAACGCAAATGTGATGGACTCCAAAAGTGGCCGTTCCACCTCTTTATTGAGAGCCTTCCAGTCATGCTTCAGATGGCCCTCCTCCTCCTGGCCTGTGGTCTCTGCCGACACATGTGGTCCATCAACAGCTCTGTTGCATATATCCTCATTGTCCTCACTGCCCTTGGGCTCCTCTTCTACGTCATCATTGTCATTGCAGGCACATCCTCATACAAGTGCCCATTCCAGACACCAGCATCAGGTACATTACGCAGTTTGTGGGAGGGGATTGGGCATCAAGTTATCTCTGCACCACATTCCATTGGTGTCACAAGTCTTCATCTATTTCAGGCGTTGCTATCTGCTATACTTCCTCTGTGGAGGGTGGTGAAAGATTTAGCCACTTATACAATCCTTCACTCCAAACAGGCCATTGTGCTGATGGCCCAGACTTTAGCTCAATGGGTCCAACAGTCTGCTCCCCACCCACCATCACCTATCTTGTTAGCTGAGATACAAGAGGACTTGCATATATCCCAAGAAGCAAATAATTTGCCCCAAGGGACCAGCCCTCCCCAGGGACCCACCCCCTTGTCTGTTCCCCCACTGGAGGGAATGTTCGCATCTGTCTCTGGGAGTGCTGGGCCAAGGTTGGAATCCACAGCCCTGGCCACCCTTGAGAAGGTGAATGCAAATGATGTTCGATGTGTCTCATGGATTCTCTGGAACATCACTGACTCTGAGGCACTTGATGCTGCTATCCAGCTAGCCACCACAATTTGGTGGTTTGAAGATGGACTTGATGTGGAACCCCCATACAATCTAATTATCTCCACCCTCAAGTCATGTATTGATTCCACTGGGGAGATATACCCTGGATCAAGAAATAGAGCATACCATTCAGCACAAGCTGTTCTGTGGATCCACATTTGTGCAATGTGTGTGTCTGAGGAGTTTGCACTCAAGTTCCCTCTCCCAACCATCCCCTATAGTGATGTATCTATTGATCAAGACCTCAGACACCTTCTTGGAAGCCACAGTGCTCATGATCCACTCAGGATCATTCAACATCTGTACACTGTCCATCCAGGGCTTACTCCTGTACACTTCCAGTGGACCTCAAATGTGCTTCTACATCTTTCCTGGGCCAACCAAGGTGTACCAAACATGTTTCCTGTTCACCAAGACAGTAGCCAGGATACTATTCCATTTAATGCAACACTCAACCGCCTCCTAACATCTTGTATCTTCCTTGGCTGGCCCATTAAGAAAGAGGTTTTGAGAATCCAAGACAAGATGTAAGTTACCTCCCATCTTTTCATTCAAATCACTCACACTACTCCCTACAAGTGATCACTTTGATTGGATCCTCCACCAATTCTCCCAAGCAATGGTTGCAGCCATTCATACCTCCCAACCTCAATGTAGACTCCTTCGAGAATTACTAACCAGGTTATGTAGTTTGGGAAAACGGACCAGCCACTTGACAGAGATGGCATATGAGTGGTGTTCTGTGGTGTGTGGAAACTACTCCCATACTATGGATGGAAAAGATCTCCTCCTTCTCTCTCTAAAAATTGGTTTCCGCCACCTTGATCCCAAAGACCACTGGGTGGAGGCTAAACTTGCCCATACAAATCACCACCAGCAAATGACCAACATTATCTTTGAGAGTGAGGATGATGAAACAATTGCAGACCTCCTCCATGTTTGGACCTCCTATAGCCGCTCCCATGGACCACCCACCTGGCTTGGCATATGTGCAAGGTATCTCATTAACCTCCAGCCTTCTTCCCTGAGGTTGCGGCGGCTTGTCATACGCACAATCATGTCTATTGGATACCAAGGGTTTGAACAGGTTGGAGTGGAGAGATTTGTTAGGTTGTTAAACCACCTGCATATTAGTATTGAGGACTTAGACCACAAGGGAGATTGGGTAAAACTTCTCCTGGACACTGCCCAGTCTTCTGAGGGAGCCCAACATTTACCCTGCCCATACTGGGAATCACTGGTAGAGCTTGTAGTATCATACCCATGGTTGTTGGAGGGAGGTAACAACTACCACCCACATATTATGGGATCCCTGGAGGGCTCTGAACAGTGGGATAAATTAGAGTGTTGGGTGGGTATTGTCTGGATGGTATGGCCACCAGGGTGTGGTAAAACAACAAAGGAGGACCTTCAGCATATAACACTGTTTCTGGCCAACAAATGGCCTGGTGCCATTCAAAAGCTTGGGCAATGGATAGAGAGATGGAGTAAAAGAAGCTCCAAGGATATACCTGAAGCTTTTCAACAGATCCACAAACAAGTTCATCCAAACCCAGCAGAAGAGGAAGTACTGTAAGTTTTCCATTTTAACTGCCTGTGTACCCCAAGCCTTATGCAGGTTTGCATTTTACTCTAGGGCAACTCCACCTGTTGGTAAAAAAGATGGGGACTCTGTTCATATTTGTCCACCACCACCTGTTCCCCTATTCTTTTGGGACAACACATTCTGAGTGTTACTGTAATCATATTTCTTTGAACACTACTTCCACTTATTTATTTCATGTGCCCTGCCCCTGCCTTCCTACACAGTTTAACAGACTCTCCAGTGTACTAAAAGTACCCTCCACTGCTCTGTTCATTTTTATTGTAGACAGAGTCAATTCCATGCACAACAGTGTTAATCCAAAACAATATACCATTTATTCAGTATCATACCTCCTTTCAAGCTTTGTGAACAAAATGCCACAGTAAATTACCTGAACTTTATTGTTGAAGAGCATATATTACACTATGCCCCAGAGCCTATTTCCCACAAAACCCAGCCAGCCAGCCATTACTACACTTCAATTTCCCAAATACCACTGGGGTTCTCAACACTCCAGCAGAAAACATGTCTGAGGGCTCCATTTACCAGTGACCACTGGTTATCACTGGTGACCACTGGTGACAACAGGATAACTTACTATTATTTATTATCATGTAGTGTGAGTGATAGTGAATGATGTTGAGTTATAGCTAGTATGAAGGGGTTCTCTGGACAAAATCATGTCTGAGAACTTCATTTACCAGTGATCACTGGTGATTGCTGATGATAACTGGTTATCACTGGTTATCACTAGTGACCACTGATGATTGCCAGTGATTGCTGGTGGCCATTAGTGACAACTAGTTGCTTGTCTCTGGACAAATTCCCAGAAAGCCACCTCCATCTCCAGTGATCACTGATGATCACCAGTTATCACCAGTTATCACCAGTGATCCTGAGTGATGGTAGGTGATGGTGAGTGACAAGCAGTGACATTGAGTGGTGATCATTGATTAGCAGTGATTGTAAGTGGTAACAAGTGACAACCAGTTGCATGATGACAAATAGTAATGGGTGGTAACCAATGATAATGAGTGATGATGGGTGACATTGAATGACAGTGAGTGAGATAAATGGTTCTCATCACTGGCTACCACTCAGTGTCATTCACTATCACTCACACTATGTGATAACAAATAATGGTAAGTGGTTCTGTTAACCAGGACCACAAACAGATTTGTTATCTTCCTGAAAGGGACTTCAACTGGTTGTGCAGATGGTTAGGTTAGGTAAAAGTGACTATAGGATTAGGCCATGTATATGGGGCCACTCTCATGGCCCCCTGAGTGAACCACAAGGGACAAGTGGCTAGTTGTTACTGGTGGTCACCAGTGATAACCAGTGGTCACTGGTAAATGGAGCCCTCAGACATGATTTTGTCCTTATCATCATGCAACTGGTTGTCACTTGTTACCACTTATAATCACTGCCAATCACTGCCAATCACTGATCATCACTCACCATCACCTACCATCACTCAGAACCACTGGTGATAACTGGTGATCATCGGTGATCACTGGAGATGGAGGTGGCTTTTAGTGGCTTTCTGGGAATTTGCCCAAGGTGCCCATTCAGGTGAGTTTTCCTTTCATGTATTATTGCCACTCATTATCACTCATCACTACCCATCATCATATGTCATTACTACAATCAACAGTATACCCAGCACCTGAGGTAACTGCTCATTGATTACCATCACTGCCTAATATGAGTGTGTCCTGGACAGATTCCTGGAGAATCATCCCCATAACCAATGATCACCAGTGGGTGTTAGTGGGATTGGCTAGTAGAGTTGTGCCACAAGGACATTATGTGCTGTTGTGGCTCATGCCATATTTATCAAGACCTACGGAAACACCATGATGTTAGCATCACATTGCAACTATGCACAGACCCAGAGGCTCACCGTAGTCCGGAATTCCTCCCTGGATGACGTTACCAGCGGCTACTTCAATCAAGCTAAGCTTCGTGGAATGCTGCAAACTTATTCGACTAGCAACCTCCTTCACGACCTTATCAGTGGTATTATGGAAGTAGAAGCTGGCGAAAGATTGCGGGAGGAGGTTCACGTGTTGCCAATCAACGAACGAGACCGCTTTTCCGTCCCAGAGGAAGTTTTTGAAAGCGACGTCCGAGGGGGAATAGAGGCGAGGTTCGGTTGTGAGTTGGACGCGGTGCTTGGTTTTTCCGGGTAGACGCGACAATGCCTACGGCGAGATCAACATGAAATATCCCGGGGCGGAGGGTGAGAGAACACACCACGTTGACATAAGCTTCCAAGGCGCCAGAGGTGGCAAACGCGACGGGGGCCTCCTCCATGTTGAAGAAGACGTGTTGGATGTTTCCGCCCCCCACGGGGCCGATCGAATCGCCCTCGGGAACTGGGCACTTCAATAGCCACTCGACGGCCTCAGCGATCTTTGTGATGGCCATAGCTCTTATGCTCTCACGCTCCGGGCTGGAACGAGCAGCATTGATCAAGACCTCAAACGACGGCGCAGAAATTGATTCCATCACAAGATACGTGCTGCCGCGGCCATCGTCAAAGACTTCGTAGACCCGAGCCACGCGGGGTGCGGTGGGCGATTGTTGAGCTTGGTCGTAGAAATGAACCTGGGTGCGGGCCTCTCCCACCAGGTTCGAGGTTCCCCTTTTCACGAAGACGGGCGAGCCCGGCAAGGAACTGTGCGTGACTGTGTAGTTCCCGTCGCATTTGGAGCAGAGTTGGATGATGTACTGCAAAACGCCTGTCAGCAATGAAAGCGCAACATACGTATACATTTACCTCGGGGCTGAAAGCCGGTTCGAGCGACGAGAACACGATCCTCATGAGATAGATTAAAGTATGGGAGAGATGAGTGCGACGGAAGATGGGGTAATCCGAAGTTTAGTGGTTGTCGCGAGCCGAGTTGGGTTGATGTGAGCCATGATCAAACCATTGGTACCTAGTCCTCAGCTTTGCGGGAACCAAGGAGAGCCGAGTATCAAAAGTCGCGCAAAACACCCAAAGCCTCGGTTCGGATGCCTACCGGTTGTAAAACGCATCTCGTCAAGGAAAAGGAAGATATATGATTCCGGATATCAGGGAGTAGAAAGAGATGGATAACGAGCGTGGTAAATGAGACGGCTACTAACCAGGTGGGTGAGCTCATTGGGTAGGGTGTCTATCTACATATCTATGAATAAACGGGGGATGCGAGTAATAGCATAGGGAACAGTGGGTGGTGGAGATGAGAGAGGAAAGGATGGGGAAAAGGCCCACCGGCGATGGATATGCCTGGGTGGGGGAAATGGGAGTGAAATGCTCCGATATATAAATACATTGGGAAGGTGGGGGTGGATCGCTCTAATCGCGTAGAGTGGGGCTTCAGAAGAGATATCAAGGAAAAGACAAAAGTCCGATGGATGGGTTGGGTGCGATATCTAGTAGAATGATGGGGAGAGGGATGCGGCAAAGCAGGATAGCGACCGGACGACAATGGCCCGACGAGGGAGGGGAGAGGGTGAAGAAGGGTGAAGAAACAAAGGGGAACGCCAACGAACGTTCACCCGGAGTGACCGTCCAGGGTCTTTTCTTCATCATCGATTTGCTTGGAACTCGGGGCGTCCTTCAACACGTCTTCAGGCTTAGCGAAGAATATCTTGCCCCTCCAGAACGCCATAAGGGTGAGGAAGAAGAGGACAGCCCAAGTGATACACATGAAGACGACCATGATGCTGTGCCACACGATGAACCCGGGGAGATCAAAGATATCCGCCAAGAGCCGAATGACGGAGATGAAACCCACATTTGGAAACCTACAATGAGAATTACAAATCGGTTTGGTGTCAGTGGCGCGGAGAATGGAAGGGTGGGAGAAAACACGAGGCAAGCCCGAAAAAGACAAACGAGAAAACTCACGTGAGCGCCCAACAACCAAGAATCTCGCTGAGATGTTTGTGGAGCTTGAACCAGTATGGGAGGATCCCAAAGAGGAACAAGAAGACGGCGAGACCAAACAGCATAACTCCGGACATGACGCTGACGGCGTACCAAACCTCTCCAGCGGTAGCTGTCACGAGGCCATGGAGAGGCAAGCTGTGCAAAGCAAAAGTCAAACGGATGTCGCGTTACGAGACAGCGAGACACAAGAAGTAACATACATTTCTCGAGCGCTACCTCCGAGTTTAATGAGAGCGAGCGCAGTGAAACCTAAGCTCTAGCGGTCAGCGCGAACGTTTCGTGGGAGTTACGGCAGTTATATTTACCTGGCGGACCCACGGCAACGAAAGCACCATTCGCTTGGTGGCCCTCGAGGAAACCCGTCATCATTATCCTAGCGGCATGCGGGGTCAGCGAACTATCTAACCAGGCGCGAAGTGACTGGGACGTACCGAATGATGTAGATACAGATGTAGAAGAACGTCATGAAAAAGCCTGCGTTGCGTTAGACTGACACCGCACACGAGTAAGAGGACTGGAAGAGCGTACCGAGACCCTGGAAAGCGTACCCGACCAAGAGTACACCGATTGCCCGGGGTTCTTCAGGAGGGATCACCCTCAGCGCGTTAAACGCGATGACGCCGACGAGCATCATTGGGAATATCAGGAAGGCCCAGGCCGGTGTGAAGGTAGTCAGATCGTGGGGTTTGTTGAACCAAATCATGAGCATCGGGAAACAGACGAGGAGAGAGAGAGCAACGTAAACCCAGA
>Ga0307516_10010558_pt1 | contig 10139 bp, 10 predicted proteins | sample 19_EM_MG_FD_203310 | JGI IMG/M metagenome (GOLD analysis project Ga0307516, IMG submission 203310) | Populus trichocarpa ectomycorrhiza microbial communities from riparian zone in the Pacific Northwest, United States - 19_EM | ecosystem: Host-associated > Plants > Roots > Unclassified | place...
CACAGCCTTTATCGGCCGCCTTGCGACCTCCTCCGGCGAGACCATCTTGCCGTTCTTTCGCACCTCGCTCTCGATCGACAACAAGAGCGCCAGCGATTTTGATCCCGTCACCGAGGCCGACCGCGCCGCCGAAGCTGTCATGCGCCGGCTGATCAAGGCCAATTTTCCCCAGCATGGCATCGTCGGCGAGGAATTCGGCAGCGAGCGCGAGGACGCCGAATATGTCTGGGTGCTCGATCCGATCGACGGCACCAAATCCTTCATCGCGGGCTTTCCGATCTGGGGCACTCTGATCGCGCTGATGCACCGGGGCACGCCGGTGTTCGGCATGATGCACCAGCCCTATATCGGCGAGCGTTTTTCCGGCGACAGCGGCTCGGCGCAATATTCCGGGCCCTCGGGCGAGCGGAAGCTTGCGGTGCGGCGCTGCGCCTCGCTGAAGGAAGCGACCTCCTACACGACAAGCCCGCTATTGATGAACGCCGCCGACCGTGCCGCTTTCGGCCGGGTCGAAGCCGCCGTGAAGCTGACGCGCTATGGCGGCGATTGCTATTCGTATTGCATGCTGGCGGCCGGTCATCTCGATCTCGTGGTCGAGACCGAGCTGAAAGCCTATGACATTGCGGCCCTGATCCCGATCATCACCGGCGCCGGCGGCATCGTCACCACCTGGGACGGCAAGCCCGCGCAAAGCGGCGGCCGCATCATCGCCGCCGGCGACGCCCGCGTGCATGAGGCGGCGATGAAGCTGCTCAACAGCTAAGGCCACGACGATAGAAGGCTACCCGATGGATACGATGCTCGTCGTCGATATGCAGGTCGGGGCGCAATCTCATTACCCCAAAACCGATCAGGCTCGTGCAGACCAACGAATTGCTGACCTAACCGGCGAGATGCCGCAACCCGTTCCCTGAATCTTGCTGTACAAAGCTGAACGCGACAGACGCACAGACATCTGCGCAGGGAGGCTTGCATGAGAATTTTGGGGGCGCTGGCGGTCGCAATGTCGCTGCTGCTGATGCCAATATCAGTTGCAGCGCAGGATTTTCCGAACAAGCCGATCAAGCTGATCGTGCCGTTCCCGCCCGGCGGGCCCAACGACATCATCGCGCGCGTGGTCGGCCAGCGCATGACGGAACTGACCAAGCAGCCGATCATCATCGAAAATCGCAGCGGACAGGCAGGCGTCCTGGGAACTGACGCCGTCGCGAAAGCCGTGCCTGACGGCTACACGATCGGGATCGTGAGCGCGAGCGCTCTCGTCATCAACCCGTTCATGGAAAAAGCCCCATACGACGTAGGCAAGGATATTGCACCGATCACGCTCAACGTGACGGTGCCGGAAATGCTGGTCGTCGCCAGCAACGTGCCCGCCGACAACATGGCTGAACTGATCGCGCTCGCCAAAGCGCAGCCCGGCAAACTCAATTTTGCCTCCGCCGGCATCGGCGGCCTGCCGCATCTGGCCGGCGAATTGTTCAAGCTGACGGCCAAACTCGACATCGTTCACGTGCCGTATCGCGGCGCCGCACCCGCCATCAACGACCTGCTCGGCCAGCAGGTGCAGATGACGTTCCTCGATTTGCCGGTGATCCTGCCGCACATCAAGGCAGGCTCCCTGCGGCCGATCGCGCTCGCCGCACCTGTCCGCTCGCCGATGGCGCCTGACGTGCCGACCACGGCGGAGGTCGGCATGCCGGATCTGCTGATCGAAAACTGGTACGGCATGATCGCGCCAGGCGGAACGCCGGAGAAGATCGTCAAAGAGCTCAACCGCATCACCAACGAGGCGATGGCCGATCCCGGCGTCAAGGCCAAACTGGCCGATCAGGGCCTAACCGTTGCCGGCGACACGCCGGAGCATTTTCGCGGCTTCATCGAAAGCGAAAGCGGGAAGTGGGCGAAGGTGATCAAGGACGCCGGGCTTCAGACGACGAGGTGAAGCCTGCTCACGAAGGGCGCGGCGCTCCCTGCCGGGTCACCTCACGCCAACCCATGCATCGCTTCAAGGCATCGAAATGCTACACTCACCGGAGCGTGATATGGCCGGTTCACGGAACGGGTCTAATTTCAGCCCACTGCATAGGCTTTTTGTTCCAGGGAGCGAGGGCTGAAGGATGAAGACAACGATTATCGCACTTTCTGCCGCCGCTCTCGTCGCCTCGGCGCCGGCCGTGCTTGCGCAGGGTGTGCCAAGCACAACACCGGGTCTGCAGCATAAGGTCTCAAAGAAACATCACTCGGCCAGCTACGCTCCGCTGCGTGATGCCAAAGGCTCGAAAAAGGACTATCCGCGAGCTTTCGGTTACGCGCCGAATGAGGTTTTAGACCGGGAAACCGAAATAACCAGAAAAGCTGGTGGTGGTGGTGGTAGCGGCATGTGAGCCCTCGCGCTGCGGTGAACCGCATCACCAACGAGGCGATGGCCGATCCGGGCGTCAAGGCGAAGCTGGCCGATCAAGGCCTCACCGTTGCCGGCGACACGCCGGAACATTTCCGCGACTTCATGGAGAGTGAAAGCCGGAAGTGGGCGAAGGTGATCAAGGACGCCGGACTACAGACGACGAGGTGAAGCCTGCTCACGAGTGGCGCGCCGATCGCAGGGCGCACCCCGGCTGAAAAAGGTGGTTCTTTGAAACCTGCGAGCAGGACCGCAAAGCAACTGCTGTAGGGATTAGCCCAGTGGGATTGTGAAAGTCGGAAGCGGCGGATTGATGACATACAAGTCAAGTGCCGTTGGCTGGTAAACGGTATGGGATTGGCGCTGAAATCCGCTCTGGATGGTCATGCCGCCCGCAACATGATCGAGTTCGTCGGAAGTCATTACTTCGCCTTCGAAGGCAGCTAAATTGGTCATGGTCGTGTCCCCTTTGGTTGCGCGCGGCACGATGCCTGCGCCGCACGGACACTGCCCTCTTCGACCAGACTTGTTTGTGCGCTTCGTCACACAGATATCCATGGCAGCGCAGCCGCTAATAATCCAGCCGCCCGCGCAGTTCGCCGAACGGAATCATCACGTGGGTCCGGTACGCCTCGCGTTGTTGCAGCGTGGCGTACCAACGCTCGACCTGCGGCAGCTTCGGCCGCTCGATCTCCAGTTCGAAGTAGCGATAGAGCGAGGTGCCAGCCGTGATGTCGGCGAGCGACAAGGATTCGCCAAGCAAGAAACTGCGGCTTTCCAGCAACCGGTCGAGCTTGGCGAAATCCCTGGCGCAGCGCGCCAGTGCTGCGTTGATTGCCGGCCAATTTCGTTTGTCTTCCGGCGTGCGGTAAAATCCCCAGAACACGCCCGTCAGAAAATCCGGTTGCAGCGCGGTTTGCGACCAGTCCATCCAGCCGTCGACGCGTGCGCGTGCGACCGGATCGTCGGACCAGAAACGGCCGGCGCCGTGGCGGGCGGCGAGATATCTGAGAATGGCGTGCGATTCCCACACGACGGCGTCGCCGTCCGCGATCACGGGAACGCGGCCGTGCGGATTCATCGCCAAAAAGGCCGGACTATCGAGCCCGCCGGCTCGACCGCCGGCATCGATATGCTCGTGCGCCAGCCTGAGTTCGCCGACCAGCCACATCACCTTCTGGACATTGAATGAACTGCGGCGTCCCCAGATCCTCAGCATTGCGGTCTCCTTGTCATTCAGCGCGGCGCCATCTTCTTTAGATGTTCGACCAATTGCTGCGCTGGCTTAGGCAAAGCGCGAAAATTGCGGGCGCAGATCGCAAGCCGCCGGTTGGCCCAGGGATCCCTGATCCTGATCACATTGATCTTCATCGATTTCGCGCAGCGCTTCGCCGCAACTTCGGGCATCACAGCAACCCCGATGCCGGCGGCGACCATCTGCCCGATCGCGTCGAAATTATTCATTCGGGCGCGGAACCGCATCCGGGCGCCGAGCCGCGCGGCGTGTCCGGCGACATGGGCGTGCAGCGCGCTCGAGGTGATCAGGCCGACGAAATCGTGCTCCACCACCTCGCGAAAATCGACCTGGCGCCGGTTCGCAAGATCGCCCTCGCGCGGGGCAATCAGGACCAGGCGGTCCTCGCTGAACGGAATGCGCTCGATGCCGTCGGGCAGCGCATGTTCGGCGGCGAGCCCAAGGTCGGCGGCACCGGTAGCGATGGCATGTGCGATGTCGCCGCTCTCGCGCTCCTCGACGTCGATCGAGATGTGGGGATGCCGGCTGAGAAAGGCGGCCAGCGCCTTCGGCAGATGTTCCGACAGGCCCGAGGTGTTGGCGAGAAAGCGGACGGTGGCCTTGACGCCGCGGGAGAAGGCCAAGAGATCGCCGCGCATCGTCTCGACATTGTGCATGACGATGCGGGCGTGATCGAGCAGGCTTTCGCCCGCCGGCGTCAGTTCGACGCCACGGCGGCCGCGCCGCAGCAGCGAAACGCCAAGCGCCTCCTCCAGCCCCTTGATCCGGGCACTTGCCGAGGCCAACGCCAGGTGGACCCGGCTCGCGCCGTTGGTGATGCTGCGGGTCTCGGCGACTGCGATGAAGAGCTGAAGATCGACCAGATCGAAGCGCATCACGAATTCCGATATCTGCCTTCGGCCTGGCCGAATGCTGTCTCCGTAATCTCCAGATTGTGCCGATACGCGCCTTCGGTCAATGTGGCTCCATGACAGATTCATTACTGCTTTTCATCGCGGTCGCGTTCCTGCTTGCCGGTTTCTTCAAGGGCGTGCTCGGGCTTGGCCTGCCGACGGTGGCGATGGGCCTGCTGGCGGTGACGATGCCGCCGGGGCAAGCGATCGCGATCGTCATCGTGCCGGCGATCATCACCAATATCTGGCAGACCTTTGTCGGCGGATATCTGCGCGACATCTTGCGGCGGCTGTGGCCGCTGATGGTCGGCACCGTGATCGGCATCTGGCTGAATGGCGGACTCTTGACTGGCCCCTACGCGCCTTATGGAACCGTCGTGCTCGGCGTGCTGCTGGTGGTCTATGCCATCGTGGGCCTCAACAGGTTCAGCTTCAAGGTCGCGCGACATAACGAAAAATGGGTCGGCGGCATTGTCGGCCTCGTCACCGGCGTGATTTCGGCCGCCACCGGCGTTCAGGTCATCCCCTCGATGCCGTTCATGCAGGCGATCGGCATGGAGAAGGACGAGTTGGTGCAGGCGCTCGGCGTGTTCTTCACCACGGCTACCGTCGCGCTCGCCTTTAACATTACCGCGGCCGGCCTGCTCACGTCGGCGACCGCGCTGCCGGGCGCGGTGGCGATGGCGGCGTCCTTTGCCGGCGTGTTCACCGGCCAGGCGGTGCGGACGCGGATGCAGCCGGAGGTGTTCCGCCGCTGGTTCCTGATTTCGATGATCCTGCTCGGGCTCTATCTCGCCGGCAATGCGCTGGTGAAAATCTGGTAGCCGGCAGTCTCTCGCCGCGCTTGTGTCAACGCGCTGTCACATTCAGCGGGTCTGAAGCATCGCCACGCGAACCCCGAGATAGACGAACATGCCGCCGAGCACGCGGTTAATCCACACCATCACGCCCTGGGAGTGCCTGATCCGGGACGCCGCCTTCGACGCGAAGGCTGCGACGCCGAGGCACCACAGCGTGCCGCTCGAGATAAAAATCAGGCCCAGCGCCAGGAAGGCGAGCGTCTTGTGCGGCGAATCAGCTGCGACGAATTGCGGCAGGAACGCCAGGAAAAACAGCGCCACCTTCGGATTGAGCACGTTGGTCAGCGCGCCCTGCCAGAACACGCGGCCGAGCGAGGTGACCTCGCCCCGCGCGGCCATGTCAGCCACTGCCTGCGGACGCGACAGCAGCATCTGAACGCCAGAGAACAGCAAATAGGCCGCACCGGCCAGTTTGACGACCGCGAACGCCGCCGATGAGGCCATCAACAGCGCCGACAGGCCGATCGCCGCACCAGACACGTGAACCAGACAGCCGCAGCTAATCCCGATCGCGGCCGCCGCCCCGCCGCGCCAACCCAACTGGATGCTGCGGCCGATGACATAGGCGGTGTCAGGTCCCGGCGTGACATTGAGCAGCACCCCGGAGAGCACGAAAAACCAGAGTTCGTGAATGCCGAGTATCTGGCTCATCATTTTGACCATTTCCTCAGGCAGCATCCGCCCATCCCCATGCATGCCAATCCGGCGCGGATTGCGTTACTATCACTTCTGGATCGGGCGTCAGCCGGATACAGCGTACTTTATTATCATTGGAATCAGCCGCTCGACCACGTAGTGGTGGAGCCAAGGGAATATGAAGGGAATATCAAGGGGACATGGAAAGACGGCTAGCTGCCATCGTCTGCGCGGATGTCGCCGGCTATTCCCGCATGATGGGGACTGACGAGGCGGGTACGCACGCCACCTTCAAGGCGCATCGAGCCGCGATCTATCCGATCATCCTCAATCATGGCGGTCGCCTCGTGAAGAACACCGGCGACGGCTTCCTGCTGGAGTTTCCGAGCATCGTCGGCGCCATCGAGGCCGCGATCGCGATGCAGATGCTGATGGCTGAGCGAAATCATCACCTCCCAGCCGACCGCATGATGCAGTTCCGTATGGGGATCCATATGGGCGACGTCATGGCCGACGAGGACGAGGTGTTCGGCGACGATGTCAACATCGCCGTCCGCCTCGAATCGGTTGCCGCCCCCGGCGGCATCGCGGTGTCGGGCAAGGCCTATGGCGAGGCCGGCAAGCGGCTCAGCGTCCCCCTGGTCGATGCCGGCCCCCACCGGTTCAAGAACATCGAAGAGCCGGTCAGCGTCTGGACCTGGGAAGCCGCAGGCGCCGAAGCCCGCAACCGCGAGACCAAGGACCCGGCCAACCTGCCGGCCCAATACCGGACCGCGATCGTGGGCGTGCTGCCGTTCGCCAATTTGAGCGAAAGCGCCGACGAATATTTCTCCGACGGCCTCACCGAGGACCTGATCCACGCGCTCTCGCTGCAATCCTTCTATCGGGTGCTGAGCCGCAATTCGACGTTCTCCTTCAAGGGCAAGAATGTCAGCACGCGCATTATCGCGCGCGAGATCGACGCCAGCTACCTGATCCAGGGATCGGTGCGCCGCGCCGGTGGCAAGATTCGTGTCACCGCCGACTTGATCGCGCCTGAAAATGGCGAGCAATTGTGGACCGGCCGTTACGACCGCGACATCGGCGACCTGTTCGCAATGCAGGATGAAATCACCACCAGCCTGTCGGCCGCGATCGCGGCCGAGATCTACCGGGCGGAGGCTTCCGCGCCTCCACGGCCCTCCAGCGACCTCACCGCATGGGATCGCTTCCTCAAGGGGCTGTCCTATTATTACCTGCAAACCAAGGCGGATTTCGAAACCTCGATCGGCCTGTTCAAGGAAGCCATCGCGCTCGATCCGACGCTTTCGATTGCCCGCGCCTATCTCGCCACCCTTATGGTGCAAGGTGTGCAGTTCGGATGGATCAAGAGCACCGGCGAATTTTGGACCACGGCGATGGGTCTCGCGGAAAGCAGCGTCCGGCTCGATCCACGTTCCTCTTTTGCTTTTCAGATTCTTTCCTATCTGCACGCGGCGGAAGGGCATTACGAGGCGGCCATGGATGCCGCAAACCGGGCGGTCGGGCTGAACCCGTACGATATGGGCGCCCGCGGCGTCCTTGGGATGAATCACCTCGTCACCGGCGACCATCGGCAAGCCATCGAACTGTTCTCAATGGCGGCGCAGCGTGGCAATTCCGACCCCAGATACCAGTGGGCGGCATTGAACGCCTTCAGCCATTACCTTCTCGGGCAATATGACGCCTCGCTATCCTGGGCCCGCGAGCAGCTGTACCTCAATCCCAATCATCTTCAGGCGCTCGCGATCCGGGCGGCGGCGCTCGCGCAACTCGGACGCGCCGAGGAGGCGACCAACGCGACCGACGTTCTGATCAGCAACTATCCAAGCTTCACTGTGGAACGGCATTTGCGGAATATGTACTGGAAGGTGCCAGCCGACCTCGCCCATTACCGCGACGGCCTTGAGAAGGCCGGCATACCCTCCACCAAATTGACGCTTGTCGAGTCTTCGCCGAAGCTCGCGGTGGATTCCTGAGACCACCGGGCGACGGGCGTGCGTCATTTGGCCTTCGGTTGACACGGCCTCAAATCCAGCGAAACTCAATACATCCTGAAGTAGTGTGCCGCTGGATTCGCGTCATCTCCGTTCAGCCCGAGGCCGATTCGCTTTTTCATATTCGTAGCCTTTAGGATTTGCACCCATGCCCGACAGCCCGCAAGTCGCCGTTTCGCCAAACAATCCCTGCCCGTTCCTGCGCGCGCTGGTCGCGAACGGCCATGTCGGCGGCCATATCGTGCCGCTGTCGAAGCTTTGCGGAGTGATCGAGGCCGCCAGTGGCAAACAGGGCGTGGAGAAAACCAAGGCGGGGATCGCAACCTACCTGATTGCCGTCATCGCCAATGGCTTCGGACACGTGCCGGCCAGCGCGATGTCCGGCGCCATCCTTGACGAATTGCGCAACGGTCCGCTCGACAAGCATGGCGCCGGGTCGCGCATCCTGGATACGACCGCGCATGTGCATGAGGACGAAATCGAACGTCTCGCGACCTTCGGCAAGGACTGCATCAATCCGTCCGGCGGCACCGAGCGTGGACTGACGGCGACGGAGATCGACACCTTCATGGCCGCAAACCTCAAGCGTGCCGGCGACCAGGCGCGATGGTATTACCCGTACATGATGCAGGGCGAATGGCCGGTCTTGCTCGACATCCTGGGCAAGGGCGAAGGCGACGCGCGTTATCTCAGCGTCGCCGAAGTCCGCACCCTGTTCATCGACCGCCGGCTGCCCGACCGCATCACCGCGCGCCTGCCGAAGTCGTAGAGCCAGTTCAGTTCGCCGCCGGTTTTGTTTTGACGCGTTTTCTTCACGCAAACCGGTAACCACTTCGCTCGAAAACGCTATTATTTAAACAGCGGCGTGCCCGGCACGAAGGCGTCGAACGCCGCCCAGAATTGCCCGCGGTAGCGGTCTTGCTCCTGCAAAATCTCGTGCCTGGACCCGGCGATCACGAGATGCGAGCCGGCGCGCAGATGATAGGCGAACTCCTCGATTGCCGCGGTCGAGACGATGGTGTCGTTGCTGGCAGCCAGCATCAGGATCGGCTGGCGGATTTCGGACGGATAGGTCGCCGCGCGGAAACCGTGCATGGCGCGGAAGGCGGTATCCGCCCAGGCCACCGTCGGCGAGCCGATGCCGAGCGTCGGGTCTTCCTCCAGGATCGCGGCGTTGCGGGCGAAGCGGACGGGATCGCTGGTGAAGGGATTGTTGATGAAGGATTCCGAGCCGGTCAGCGCGTCGCTGCCGCCCGGCACATAACGGCCGCCCTGGCCAGCCAGCCGCATGATCCGCAACAGCGTACGCGCCGGAAACGACGTCGTGCGTCCCGGCAGATCAATCATCGGCGCCGACAGCACCATGCGGTCAAACCAGCGTTTTCCCGCATGCGCCACCCGCAGCATCACCGCCCCGCCCATCGAATGCGCCAGCGCAAAATAGGGCGGCGGGCAATCCGGCAGCACCACCTGCTGCACGAAGGTTTCGACGTCGACCTCGAAATCGGAGAAATCGCGCACGTAGCCCTTGCGCGGATCGCGCAAGCGCCGCGACGAATGACCCTGGCCGCGCCAGTCGATCATCGCCACCGCGAAACCGCGCTCGCGCAGGTCGCGCACGGTCTCGAAATATTTCTCGATCTGCTCGCTACGCCCGGTGAAGACGCAGACCGTCCCCTTGCGTCCGGCCGGCGGCGCCCAGCGCGCAAAGCGCAATTCGGCGCCGTCAGGGGTCTTGATGGTGCCGCTGACGACGTCCTCCGGAACCGGATTGGCAGGGATGGAGACGAGCGTCATGGACTGGGAACCGGTTAGGTGAAAAGGGCTGGAAATCAAGGTGCGGGCGACAAAAAGAGGCCTGGTTCGGCCCCTCTTGAACGGGGTTCGGCCCCTCCCATATCATTTCTGTGCAGGCCGCTACCAGTGTTTCGGAACCGAAACCGGCTTCGAACACAAGGCTGCACATCGACGAAAGCCCGGCCCGATGGCGGGCGGGTTAATTGCAACAGTCGCTCAATGGAGGACTACCCTATGCGTACCTACGATCTCGCCCCGTTTTATCGTTCCACCGTCGGCTTC
>Ga0307516_10010561_pt1 | contig 10139 bp, 9 predicted proteins | sample 19_EM_MG_FD_203310 | JGI IMG/M metagenome (GOLD analysis project Ga0307516, IMG submission 203310) | Populus trichocarpa ectomycorrhiza microbial communities from riparian zone in the Pacific Northwest, United States - 19_EM | ecosystem: Host-associated > Plants > Roots > Unclassified | place...
CGCCCGCGTTCCCGGACCCCAACCAACAAGATCCATGAAGGGATCAGAAAAGCATGACTGACGATGAGTTGAACCACGACCCGGACGACGTCGCCGACCTGGTGGCACACGACGCGGCTGCCGGGCTGCCGGGCTTCGCCCGGGTCGGCGAGCCGCAGGAGAACACGCTGGCGTGGGCCGCGCGGATCCTGACGCGGGTTCCGCCGGCGACGCGGGCGCAGACCAACATCGCGCTGGAGGCCTCGATGGTCGCTGTGGCGCGGGCGGTGCAGAACCGGGCGCCGAAGGTCACCTGGCAGCAACTACTGGAGTCGCTGCTCGACGAGTTGATCGAAACGCTGCACGGGCCGGGCGTGGCCGTCGAGGTGGAAACGCTGATGTCGTGGTGGCGGGACCTGGACGACGACAAGCGAGCGTCGACGGGTGTGCCGTTGACGCGCACCCTCCAGCCACCCGCGTTCGTGGGCAACGACGGCAGGGCGAACGCCATAGACCCGCACCTGGCCCGGCTCGTCGACGACCAGCCGGGTGAACAAGCCCGGCACGCCGAGGGTTCCTAATGGGCCGGGCGCGTAAGGCGCTGGACGTGGCGGCCATGGTGCAGGCGTACGAGTCGGGTGAGAAGTCCGAGTCGATCGCCGAACGGTTCGGCGTGTCCGGGCAGACGGTCCGCAACCGGCTGTACGAGGAGGGCGTGCAGATACGGCGCGGGGGATTTCCGCTCACCGTTGACCTGCCGATGGACCGGGTCGCCCCCGAGTACGAGCGCGGCGACTCGCTGTCCGTGCTCGCGCTGCGGTACGGCTTCAGCACGGAGACGATCCGCCGGCGCCTGCTGCGGCACGGCGTGAAGGTCCGCGATCCCGAGACGGGGCAGCGGATGCGGCTCGGTCGCCACGGCGACATGGCCGCGCTCGCCGCTGACCTGGGGCGCAGCGAGCAGGACGTCACGGATCTGCTGCTCAAGCACGGGTTCATCTACTAGCCGAACGAGCGCGGTGCCGCGAAGGCCCCGCACCCAGCGATGGGTGCGGGGCCTTCGTCGTGCCGGGTCCGGTCGGAACTACCCGACTCGGAGATCCCGAGAGGAGGGCCACACCCGATGACTGGTGTGGGAGACGCGCCGGGATACGGCGCGGTCAGCAGGGCGCGCGACAGTATGGCCGCGCTGGAAACGCTCGCCGCGATCCGTGCTGGTGCGCGTGCGTACGCCGATGACGCCGAGCAGGTCAGCTTGCGCGGCTGGTCCGGTTGGGGTCCGCTGACGAAGCTGTTCAAGCCGGACAGTGAGTCGTGGGCGCAGATGGCTGAGCAGGCCGCCGGTCTGCTCAGCGAGGCCGACCTGAAGGAAGGCCACCAGGGCACCTACAACGCGTTCTTTACACCTGCTGGTGTGGCGCGGGCGATGTGGGATCTGCTCATCAAGCTGGGTTTCGACACCTACAGCGGCAACGAGGTCGCGGAGCTGGGTTGCGGTGCGGGTGCATTCATGGATGCGGTGCCGCCGGAGCTCAGCGCGGTGCGGATGTTCGGTGTCGAGCGTGACCCGACGTCGGCGGCGATCGCGCAACTGCTGCATCCGCGGCACACGATCGTTCAGGCGAGGTTGCAGGATCATCCGCTGCCCGCGAAGTTCGCCGCGGTCATCGGCAACATCCCGTTCGGCGATGTGAAGATCTTCGACCCGACGGTGCCCGCCGACCAGCGGGAGGTGTGCCGGTCGCTGCACAACTACTTCATCTACCGGGCGGTGCGGGCGCTGACGCCGGGTGGTTTGGCGGTGCTGCTCACGTCACGGCACACGATGGACGCCCTCGACTACGACGGGGTGCGCAAGTACCTGACCGGCCCGGACGGTGACGCGGACTTCGTCGGCTCGATCCGGCTCCCGGCCGGCGGCCTCGGCGGTGGCACGGACATCGTGTCGGACATCGTCGTGCTGCGGCGCCGCGTGCCCGGCGAGACGACGAAGGCGCGGCTGTCGTGGCTGGATTCGTCCACGGAAAGGTTCGGGCTCGGCAACCCGGTCAACGGGTACTGGTCGCAGCGGCCCGGGTTCGTGCTGGGCACGATGGTCAAGGGCAAGACCAGCCAGTACGGGCTGAACATCACGGTCGACCCGATCGGTGGTGAGCCGGTCGCCGCCGGCATCGCCCGGGTGTCCGGTTCACTGATGGCCGACGCTATCGACGCGGGGCTGACATGGGCGCCGCCGCCGGCGGTCGACGACCTGGGCGACATCAGTGAGGTTGTCACCCCGCAGGGCTGGCTGGAGGGCAGCTTCCACTTCGGCGGTGCCGACGGCAAAACGCTGATGGTCGTCAAGGACGGCCGGGCCGGGCCGGTCAACCGGCCCAAGAGTGAACTGATCGCGCTGGTCGGGCTGCGGGACCTGGTCGAGGAGCTGGTGGCGGCGGAGGCTGACCACGACCGGCCCGATGAGGACATCACGCCGCTGCGGCAGCGCACCGCGGCCGCCTATAAGCGGTACGTCACCCGGTACGGGGCGTTGAACCGGCACCTGGTGACGGCGGCCACCACGCCCACCGGTGAGAAACCCAAGTCCGCGCGGCGTCTGCACGGCTTCCAGTACGACCCGGCCGCGCCGCTGGTGTTCGCACTTGGTGTCTTCGACGAGGACACCGGCAAGGAACACCCCGCCGACATTCTGATCGAGCGGCAGAACCGGCGCATCGTACGGCTGGAACACACCGACGATCCGGGGCAGGCGCTGGCGTGGTCACTGAACCGCACCGGGGGCGTGGACCTGGACTACATCGGCCGGCTGCTCGGTGTCGACGACGGTGTCGAGGTCGCGCCGCTGCTCGGCGATGCGGTGTTCCGGTCACCGGACAGCGGCGAGTGGGTGTGCGCCGAGGAGTACCTGTCCGGGAACGTGCGCCAGAAGCTGCGGGTGGCGCAGAAGGCGGCCGCCGACAACCCCGCCTTCGAGCGCAACGTCGACGCGCTGAGTAAAGCGTTGCCGAAGTGGCTGGGGCCGGGCGAGATCATCGCGTCGCTGGGTCAGCCGTGGATTCCGCCGTCGGACATCCGGCAGTTCCTGATCGACGTGCTCGGCGCGCCCGCCGTGGTGCGCCGGTTGAAGGAGTCGAACCGGTGGGAGGTCGCGGACGGGTTCACGCTGTCGACGGCGGCGACCGAGCAGTGGGGCACCCCGCACTTCGACGCCTACCAACTGGTCGAGTTCGCGTTGAACGGCAAGCTGCCGGTCGTCAAGGTGAAACTCGCCGGTGGCGGCAGCCAGAAGGATGAGCCCAAGACGCTGGCCGCGTGTGAGGCGCTGACACGCCTGAAGCAGCGGTTCGCGGTGTGGGTGTGGGAGGACGCCGCACGCGCGGAGCGGCTGTCGAAGCATTACAACGAGACGCACAACTGTCTCGTGCCGCGCTCCTACAACGGTGACCACATCACGGTCGAGGGCATGGCCCCGGCGTGGGCGGCGAGGATGTACCCGCACCAGCGGGAGGTCATCGCACGGGCGATCGCCACCCCGGCGATGCTGTGTGCGTTGCCGGTCGGCGCTGGCAAGTCGCTGATCATGTTCGCTGTCGCGATCAAGCTGAAGCAACTCGGGCTGGTCCGTACACCGATGGTGGTGGTGCCCAACCACCTGCTCGCCCAGGCCGACGCCGAAGCGCGGCGGATCTTCCCGGGCGCGCGGATCCTGTCGTCGGGGTCGACGGAGATCAGCGCGAACCGGCGGGCGTTCGCGGCCCGGGTCGCCACCCAGGACTGGGACCTCGTGATCGTGACGCACGCCGCGTTCGATCTGATGCCGGTGCACCCGGACACCGAGCAGCACTACCTCGAAGGCCGGCTCGAGGCGCTGCACCTGTCACTGCTGGAAGCCGACCCGAACGGCGACGGCAAGGGCGCGCTGGTCAAGTCCATGGCCAAGAAACTCGACCGGATGGTCGAGCAGATCAACGAACTGCAACACCGGGTCCGGGGCTACGACGTCGGGGTGACCTTCGAGCAACTCGGCGTCGACTGGGTCGGCATCGACGAGGCGCACGCCTACAAGAACCTGGCGGTGGCCTGCAACAACGAAGGGTTCAACATCCAACCGTCCAAGCGCGCATCGCGCCTGGACATGAAACTGCGGTGGTTGTCCGGGCGTAGCCCGCGGCACGCCGCGCTGTTCACCGGCACACCTGTATCGAACACGATGCTCGAGCTGTACGTGATGATGCAGTATCTGATGCCGGAGTACCTGGACAGCATTGATCTCGGCAGCGCGGACGCCTGGTGCTCGGCGTTCGTGGAGATGGTCACCAAGGTCGGCGTCACCGTCGACGGTGGCCGGTTCGAAATGCAGACCAAACCGGCCGCGTTCATCAACGCCCCGGAACTGCGGGTGCTGTTCTCGATGGTCGCGGACATCCGCACCGCCGAGCAACTCGGCCTGAAACGGCCGCTGGTCGACGAGCGGATCGTGAAGATCCAGCCCACCGACGAGCAGGCCGCGTACGCCGAGGATCTGGTGCGGCGGGCCAAGAAGTGCAAGGGCACACGGTTCCCGCAGCCCGGCGCCGACAACATGCTCAAGGTCTGCACCCACGGGCGGTGGATGGCCACAGACCCGCACCTGGTCGGGCTGCACGACGATCAGCCGTCCAAGCTGCACGCGGTCGCCGAGCAGATGATCGCGGTGTGGCGTGAGTATCCCGACGAGTTGCAGCTGGGGTTCCTCGACATCGGCACCCCGAACGACAAGGGAGGCGACCAGTCGTACGGCAGGCTGGCTGACCTGCTGGTCGACATGGGGATGCCGCGGAACCTGATCGCGTTCGCCCACGACGCCAAGAGCAACGCGGCCAAGGCGGCACAGTTCCAGAAGGCGCGCACGGGTCCGATGGCGGTGCTGCTGGGCAGCACCGGAAAGCTCGGCACCGGCACGAACGTACAGGACCGGGTCATCGCCATGCACGACATCGACGCGCCGTACACGCCATCCGGTGTGGAACAGCGTTCCGGGCGTGGGCTGCGGCCCGGTAACCGCAACCGTGTGGTGATGGTCTTCCGGTACATCACCGCGCGGACGTTCGACGCGTACCTGTGGCAGATGCTGGTGCGCAAGCTCGGGTTCATCGAGCAACTGATGTCCGGCAAGCTCGACCGCACGGTCGAGGATTGCAGCAGCGACCAGCTGATGTCGTTCTCGGCGATACAGGCCTCGGCCACCGACCAGCCGCTGCTGATGGAGCGGGCGGAAGTCGAGGCGACGGTGAACCGGTTGCAGACGCTGCGGTCATCGCACGAGCAGATGATCCGCCGGCAGCGGCAGATGATCCCGCTGATGGAACACGAGATCACCAAGCGGGTCGCCCTGCGGGCGGCGTGGCAGGCGGTCGCGGACGCCGAGGTCCCCGACACGATCGGCAAAGAGCTGGCGGACGAGATACACGAGCAGATGGGCCGCCACCGCTACTACAGCACCGCGCAGATCAACGTCGGGTCGCTGATCGTCACGTTCGGGACGTGGCGCTCAGCCGGTGACCAGCCACAGCCGATGCTCCAGGTCGACGGCGGCGGCGGGTACATCGAGGAGAAGCTGTACGAGAACTACAAGGCCGCGACGGTGGCCGAGCGGATCCTCAAGCTGGCTGGCCAGGCGGCCGGGAAGGTGGCGCACCTCGGCGCTGTCATCGACGACACCCGCCGGGAGGTCGACGAGAAACGCGCACTGCTCGACGCTACATTCGACCGGCAGGACGAACTGGTCACGGCCGAGACGCGCCTGGCGCAGATCGACGCGGCGCTCAGGGAGGAAGCGACCAGCACCGAGCAGGGCGGATCGGTCACGCTCGACGCCGCAACGCACGAGTTGGTCACCACCGAGGTCGCAGGCGGCGACCTGGTCGCCGGTTCCTGCAACTGCGACAACTGGTTCTACAGCGGCTCGGCGCCGCTGCCGGCGCTGAAATACGCGCACGAAAAGCACGTCGCTGAGCAGAACCTGCGCGTCCAGTTGGAAGCGGGCGCGCAGATCGACGTGAACGGCGTGGTGGTGCCGCAACGGTCGGGGCGGCCCGGCCGGGCCGAGGACGTGCCATGGGTGACGATCACCCGGGTGGCGCCGCCGGAACCGGCCGCCGAGCCGGAGCCGGAGACGCCGAAGGGCGACGTCACCGAGCCGGAGCCGGTGGCGGTCAAGTCGGTCGTCACGCTCGACGAGTTGGACACCGGCGACGAGCCGGTGAACGTCGACAAGGCGCTGACCATGGCGTTCACCGCCCCGGAGGCGATGAGCCGGGCCGAGCAGGACGCCGCCGCGGCGGCGCTGTTCGCATCGCTGATGCCCTTGACTGCGGCCCCGGAACCCGAGCCGGAGCCGGAGCCGGACGCTGCGGCTGCGGCGATGGTGCGGGCGTTCATCGAGGCAGCCGACCGTGAGGCGGCCGAGTTGTTCGGCAAGTTGTTCGTCTGACCTGTGACGTCGGAGGGTGTGGTTGGTGGTCCCGGCCGTCAACCACACCCCATGCAAGTAGAAAGAACTAGGAAATTCGAGTTTATTCAACTAGGATGAGGCTCGGGACCACCGAACTGGAGGAGTGACCGATGAGTGCCATCAAGGAACGGCTCGCCGCCGTCCTCGACCACCTCGAGGGCGTCGGCCGCTACGACAAGCAGCACGACAAAGACGCCAGCGACTGCGCGCTGTGGGCGATCGCTCGGGCGTGGGACCGGGACATGCACCCCGGGCCGGAGCTGATCAGCCGCGACGTCGACGAGGGCCTGCTGGGCATGATGCGCCAGGCGTACATGGCCGGTTTCGAGGCGCAGGACGGCGTGGCGGCATGACCGACGTAATCGCGGGCACCCGCCGGGTTACCACCTCGGCCGGTGACCGCGAATTCCGCTACATCGGGCTGGTGCGCCTCGGTCGCCGCGGTGCTGTGGTAGCCGAGTGCGGCCACGAGCACCGCAACCGGGACCAGGGCGGCGACTCCGCCACCGACTGCGCCCGCGGCATCATCCAGGGCGCCCGCATCACCGCATCGGCGGAGTCCGTCGCGTACCGATTCCGTAACCGGTGGCAGTGGTTGACCATGTCCCCTTTCACCTTCCCGGCCTCGACGATCGACGCGGCGAAGGTGCAGTCCGCCAAGGACGCCGACGCCTACCTCGCCGCAGTCGCCGCCGTTCGGGAAGTGATGGCGTGCCACACCGGCGCGCCCGCCACACCGCCGCCGGCCGAGCCGCCGGAGATCGGTGAGATGCCCGCCTGGATGACCGGCGAGGACCACACGGATGAAGCCAACCAGTGACACGAGGCAAAGAGGCGACATCGCCACAACCCATGAGGAGGACAACATGACCACCATCGACCTGGCACCGGAGCGAGACGACGACTCGCTCGCTGCGCTGATCGCCCGGGTGAACGAGGCCGCTCAGCGCGCAGAGAGCGGCACGCTCAGCGCCGACGAGGCCATCGGCGAGCTCGCCATGGCCGGCTACCTGATCCGCACTGTGGGCCTGCGGGCGTATCCGATGGACGGACATCCCGACGAGACCAAGGAACACGTCGTCATCACCGTGCACGGCGTCGACGTGAGCATCCGCGGCCGCGAGGACGACCTGTTCGTGCACATCGACAGCACCGAGCGGGATACCGAGGACGCCGAGCGGTACCCGCTGGTCGTCGAGGTCAACAACGGCGGGGAGAACGAGTACTGACCGGCCCTGCCGGGTGCCCGGCCGGCCACGCACCATGCGCGGCTGGCCGGGCCGCCCAGTGGGGCCGCTGAGCAACCCGCTCACGGACCATCGATCAAGGGAGCAAGCCGTGTACGACGGCGCGGAGATCAACCAGTGGTGGGGCGACGCCTGGCCCACCGGCAACGACGTTACCAACAGCGACCACGAGTTCAGCCCGGTCCTTCAGGCGCCGGTCGCGAACCTGCTCGGCGAGCCCTGGTACCTCGAGTCCGGATCGCCGGGTGGCGACTACGTGACCTGGCTGGACCTGCCCGCGCACGACGCCCGGCTCGGCGTCAGCCCGCACTGGATCGACGACGCGATGCGCTGGGTCATCGGCACCGACGGCAACCAGTTCGACCAGGACAACGAACTGCTCATCACGGCGACACCTGAGCAGGTCGTCGCCCGGGTGCGCGAGTTCATCACCGAGAACGGCATCGAAACGCCCTGGGCGACGCAGCCCCGGCAGCAGGAAGACAGCAGCAGTGACGAGAAGGTCGGAGGCACCCGATGAGCGCCCAGCGGAGAGTCGCAGCACTGGAAGACCCGACGAAGGCCGCCTACCCCGGAGACGGAAACAGGCAGGAACTGTATGAGGCTGCGGAGCGGGCGTGCAACGTCTACGTCCGCGACGTCGCCGAGACCACCGCCCGGATGATCCGCGCACTGTTCCCGGACGCCGTGCGGGTCGTGTTCGACCAGAACATGGACAGCGGCGAGATCGGCGTCGACCTGCTGGTCATCTACGGGCCGGACGAAGCCATCCTCTGGTACGAGATGGACGACGCGCAGTTGCGGAAAAGCGACATCGCCCGGGTTGTGGCCGAAACCGAGAAAGACGCCGGCGAACTGCTGATGCCGACGCTCGACGAGAGCACCAAGTCGAAGATCGAGGAACTGATCTCGGTTGCGCAGGAACGCGACTGGGACGACGGCTGGTACGCCATCACCGACCTGATCATCAACTGGTGGCACAGCCAGCAGCCCGAGATGTACTACGGCGACGTCCACGAGATCAACCTGGACGAGGAACTGGCCAACCCCGACAACAACCCGGCCAGCCCGCACACCACCAGCGCCGGGCAGACATTCGCGAAGGAAGTGCTGGACACCGCCCGGAGGCTCGACCTGGATCCCAGCGAAGTTGACTGCCTCAGCTCCTGCGCCCCCGGCGAGGACATGAACGACTGCACCACACACGAACACGGCTGACCGGGCCAACAGGGATCTGGAGCCAACGAGACCAGGAGCCATCGTGACTACGAACGTTCTGGAGGATTTCCTCGCCGCCTACCACGCCGAGAACAGGCCGCGCAGGGGCGATGGACGGCACGACGAGCAGGGTGTGCAGCGCTCCGACCGGGTGACGAAGATCCTGTTCGCGGCTTTGCCGAGCCAGCCCAGCCCGGCCGGGCAGGCGCTGGTCGCCGCCGCTGTGGCACGCAGGGACGCCCGCCCGGTAAAGCGCATCGACTACGACGGAATGCGTCGGGTTTTCCCGAAACAGAAGGCCGCGCTGACACGGGCACGCAAGACCGGTGACCCGGAGAAAGTCGCCGGAGCCTGCAAGAAGGCCGTCAAGGAATGGAACGAGATCGGCGCCTGGCCAGACGACTGGTCGGCCTGGCAGCGGGCGCTCGACGACGTGCTGCCGTGGCATCAGCGCGTCGACATAGCCGACCTGTAACCGGCCCTGCCGGGTGCCCACCGGGCCCGCCCATGCGGATGGGTGGGCCCGGCCGGGTGCCCAGTGGGACCGCTGAGCGACCCGCTCACGGACCGCCAATCAAGAAAGGCGCCACCGATGACCGTCATCACCGCAGAAATGACAATGGAAGAGATCCTGCAAACCCCAGCCGGCCGGTACAAGGCGGTGCTGCACGCCGCCGAGGCAGCCCGGATCGTCCGGTCGGCCTACCCGACCGCCGGCACGATCGAGTTCGCCCACGCCGACTACGACCGGTTCCCGACCGGCGTGCTGTTCACCGTCTGGGCGAGCGAAAACGACACCGAGCCGCTGTTCGACTACAACGTTCACCTCGACGGCGGCCAGTTCAGCAACAACCAACTCGACCTGATCGAGTCCCTGCTCACCTGGGCGGCCGACGCCGACCCGAGCGAACTGTTCACCGAAGCCGCCGAGCCCGACGGGGTGGCGTGGGCGCTCGACCTGGACGAGGTGCTGCGCCTCGACCGGCTCCACGCGATCGGCCGGATCCTGCACCACGCGATCGGCGCCGGCGGCGTCGGCGGGCAATACCTGGACGAGGAGCTCGCCGACCTGCTGCTCGAGGCAGCCGCCACACACGACACCAGCGAGCCCAGCTACGACGACACCCGCTGGTCCCGGCTGGCGTATCTGCTCGACGAGCTCGGCGAGCGGGAACTGTTCACCGAGCTGACCATCAAACGCG
>Ga0307516_10010562_pt1 | contig 10139 bp, 7 predicted proteins | sample 19_EM_MG_FD_203310 | JGI IMG/M metagenome (GOLD analysis project Ga0307516, IMG submission 203310) | Populus trichocarpa ectomycorrhiza microbial communities from riparian zone in the Pacific Northwest, United States - 19_EM | ecosystem: Host-associated > Plants > Roots > Unclassified | place...
GCCAGCATCGTCACCGGTCGGCCGGTCAAGTGGATCGAGGATCGCAGCGAGAACCTCCAGGCCGACTCATTCGCGCGCGACTATCACATCACCGCCGAGATGGCGGCTGATAAAGACGGCCACATCACCGGTCTACGTGTGCGCACCCTGGCCGACAATGGCGCGGCCGATGCGGCGGCCAACCCATCCAAGTTCCCCGCTGGACTGTACAGCATCGCCACCGGCTCGTATGACATGAAAGCGGCGCATATCGTCGTGGATGGCGTGTACACCAACAAGCCGCCCGGTGGCGTGGCCTACCGCTGCTCGTTCCGCGTCACCGAGGCGGTACACATGATCGAGCGCATGGCCGACATCATGGCGCACGAGCTGGGCGAAGATCCGGCCGACTTCCGGCTGAAGAATTTCATCAAGCCCGAGCAGTTCCCGTATAAATCGCCGACCGGCTGGGAGTACGACAGCGGCAACTACAAGGGCGCGCTCGACCTGGCGATGACGATGATCGACTACCGCGCGCTGCGCAAGGAGCAGCTCGAGAAGCGCGCGCGCGGCGAGTTCATGGGTATCGGCATCTCGAGCTTCACCGAGGTCGTCGGCGCCGGTCCGTCCAAGGACTACGACATCCTCGGCATCAAGATGTTCGACTCCGCCGAGATCCGGATCCACCCGACCGGCAAGGCGATGGCGCGGTTCGGCACCAAGTCGCAGGGCCAGGGCCACGAGACGACCTACGCGCAGATCGTCGCCGAGGAGCTCGGCCTGCCGGCGGCCGATATCCAGGTCGAGGAAGGCGATACCGACACCGCGCCCTACGGCCTCGGCACCTACGCCAGCCGGTCGACGCCGACCGCCGGCGCCGCCGCCGCGCTGGCCGCCCGCAAGATCAAGGCCAAGGCCAAGAAGATCGCGGCCTACCTCCTCGAGGTCGGCGAGGACGATCTCGAGTGGAACGTCGATAGCTTCCACGTCAAGGGCTCGCCGGACAAGAAGAAGTCGATCCAGGAGCTCGCGTTCGCCGCCTATACCAATCACCCGCAGGGCATGGAGGCCGGCCTCGAAGCGACCGACTACTACGATCCACCGAACCTGACGTTCCCGTTCGGCAGCTACATCTGCGTGGTCGATCTCGACTCCGGCACCGGCGAGATCAAGATCCGCCGGTTCGTCGCGGTCGACGACTGCGGCCACATCATCAACCCGATGATCGTCGAGGGCCAGATCGAAGGCGGCCTCACGATGGGCCTGGCCCCGGCGATGTTCGAGGAGATCGTCTACGACGAGAACGGCCAGAACCTGACCGGCACGTTCGCCGACTACCTCCTGCCGACCGCCGTCGAATCGCCGAAGTGGGAGCTCGGCAAGACGATCACGCCCTCGCCGCACCACCCGATCGGCGCCAAGGGCGTCGGCGAGTCGCCCACGGTCGGCGCCCCGCCGGCGATCGCCAACGCGATCGTCGATGCGCTATGGCACCTCGGCGTCCGCCACCTCGACATCCCGGTCACGCCGCAGAAGGTCTGGCGCGCCCTGCGCAAGGCCGGCGTCACCGACTGATCGAGGGCCGCGTCGACGGGGCCATCGAGCCCGTGATTCACTGGCCGACAACAACGCTGCACTTCAGAGCGATGCTCGCCACTTCTTGGCCTTCCCAGAGCTCGGTCTCGTAGCCCGTCGCGACCTGCCCGGCAGGACACAGCGCCGAGTCCGGCGAGCCGCCGTCACCACCCACGGTGTCGGCGCCAAGCGTGACGGTTCCGGTCTGGCCGACCCAGGTGTCCCCGGAGCGAATCAACGAGAGTGGCGCGCATTGCAGCTGGAACTGGTCCATCCCGTCCCCCGTGCGAACTGCCACGCCGACGACGAACTGGCTCGCTGGGCACACCAGCGACCAAGGCGCGTCATTGACATTGCCGCGCTGGGGCAACTCGCTCGTCGATCCGGGCGCGGCCACATATCCTTCCGCGGTCGCGGCGCCGACCCCGACGGTTGCGCAGGCACCACGAAGTGACCCGACGACAACAAAGTCGGTATCCAGATCGGAGAGCCCGCCGGAAAACGCGATCAGCGCCCGGCTCGACGAACACACGTCGGTCATCGGCGTATCTCCCGAACCGACCTTCTTCGCGTCGGAGCCGTCGGTGAGCGTCACCGCGACCGGCGGCGCGATCGGCGCATCCGAGGACCCAATCCCGGCGTCGGAGGGCTGATCCTGCGTGGTGCCGTCACCATCGGGTGGCGATCGCACCACGGTGCCACAGCCAGACCCGATCGCCATGATCGCGGCGCCGACCGCCAAACGCGGAAACAGTGGCGACATGGAGGCGACGATACCATGGGCGATTTTGGCCATCACGAGCGCCTGCGAGCAGTACGCGCGCGTACATGGGCGCGGAGTGTAGACGCAGGTCGATGGACGTCATCGGGAGTGATCACACTCGGCGGTTGTGCGGCCGACGCCACGCGTGCAGTCTCGCAGGTCGGCACGTGCGACGCCATCGACGGAAACCTCGTCGGTCTAGCCGTCTGGCTGCAACGGCGGTGTCGGCGCCTCCGCGCAAGCGCGGTCAGCCGCGCGGGACGATCGAGACCAGGCCGCCGTCGGCGGGATTGGACCGCGTCTGCCACCAGAACTGCGCCGCGTGGGGGTTGTTGGGATCGTGGATCTGCGACCAGGTGAAGCTGCCGTTGCAGGCGGTGCCCGGGGCGATCGCGAAGCCGTTGGCGATCGCGTGGTCGTCGCCGTCGAACAGGCCGGGGTGGCGGCAGGTGCCGACGACGGCGAGCGGCGGGGCGACCGCGAGCTCGCCGGCCGGGCAGGCCCCGCCGACGGCGAACACCGGGGTCTTGCCGTTGAACGGGATCGCCGAGGCGGTCGAGATCGTGCCTTGTTGATCGACCCGCGTCGCGGCGTGGAACAGCAGATCGACGAGCTCGGCCTTGGCGCTGGCGACCGCCATCGCGTGCTTGGCATCGCCGCCGCTGGTGATCGTCGAGTGGCAGAACGCGCCGTAGTGGTGGCCGAACGCCACCGTGAAGGTGGCCCCCGGGGCCGAGGTCATGTTGAGGCCGAGCGAGAACGGGCTGCCCTCCGCGGCGAGCGGCACGGCGCTGTCGCTCGCGCCGTTCCACAGCGACGGCGAGCAGTCGGCGCTCGAGATCAGCACGCGCGATCGCTTGTGCTGGCCGACCCAGTCGGCGGCGGCGACGCCGCTGACGTTGCCGGCGTACTCGCACCAGCCGTTCCCCGGCGTGCCCGCGCCGAAGATCGAGCCGATCAGATCGCTGTCCTTGCACAGCGTGACGAAGCTGAGCGGGCCGACCACGTCGTACCTGCTGGGCTGCAGCGCATCGACCATGCCGTTGATCGAGACCACCGCGGCGATCCGGTCCTGGACGCCCCAGTCATAGGTGCCCACGCCGTCGGGTCCGGTGTTCGACGCGACCTCGAAGGCGGTGCGCGCGCCCGTGCTGTGGCCGATCAGCACGAGGTTCCTCGCATCGGCGGGAAACAGCCGGTGGATCTCCTGGACGAGGCGATAGCGCCACTCGTAGGCCGTGGTGCACGGATCGCCTTGCCGCGTGGTCGTGCAGCCTGGGTCGCCGACCTCCCAGTCGTCCATCAGGCTCGGATCGGTCGAGTCACTCGGATGGCTGCCCGAGGGGGTCGCGGTGTAGAGGTTGGCCGCCGCGCTGTGGATCGTGACCGTCACGCCCGGGTGGCTGGCCTGATAGCTCGCGATCAGCGCGGGCGCGTCGGCGTCGACCGAGCCGCGCAGGTCGCTCAGCGAGCGCTCGGCGCGCGATCGACCGCTCGCCTCGTTCTGGACGCCGTGGACGTAGAGCAGGTTGAGCTGCACGTTGCCCGGCGCGGCCGCGGCGACCGCCAGCGTGGGATCCGGGTCGATGGCGCCTCCGAGATCGGCCGCGCATCCGGCCGCGGTGAGACAACACAGGATAGCGGAGCGAAGGTCATGCATGGCGTCGAGCATAGGCGTGGTCGCGCGACCCCGAGCTGACGACCATTGACGATCTCGGCAACGGTGAAAGCCAATGATCCAGACCTATGATACCGAGAGATCCCGCACACGCTGCGGACTTGCGATTGCACACCGCGCGCAGCAACGGCGGCAAGATCACAGATTGCGTCGCGGCTCGATTACCAGTCTTGGATCACCGCGATCCGGCGATCAATGAATCCCGGCGATGGACTGCCTCGGGTCGTGGGCGATCGCGGCGCGCACGCCGCGGTGGCGCCCGCCACGCCGCGTCACCGTGTGCGCCGCGTCACCGCGCGCCGGTCGCGATGTCCGGAGCTTCGGCGTCCCACGCGAACCGCCAGCGCACGGCGCCATCGGCGATCCGGACCGCCTCGGCGCGGGCGAGCCCGGGGAGCGCGGGCCGGCCGATCAGCAGCGCGCCGAGCGCCGATAGCACCGGCTCGTGACCGACCATGACGACGATCGCCTCGCCGCCGAGCCCGCGGAGCGCGCCGAGCAGCGCGCCGGGATCCGCGTCGGGACCAAGCCCCGGGATCACGTCGATCACGAGCTCGGAGTGCAGGTTCCCCGCGACCAGCTCCGCGGTCTGGACCGCGCGGACCAGCGGGCTCGACCAGATATGGGTCGGCAGGCAATCGTGCCAGCGCAACCGATCGCCGAGCGCTCGCGCCTGCCGCCGCCCGGTCGCGGTGAGGTGGCGATGTGGGTCCGGCAGCGCGTGAGTCTCGGCGACGGCTTCGGCGTGCCGGATCAGGAACACCTGCACCCGGCGAGGGTATCGCAAGTCGGCGGTGCACGCACATCCAGGCGCACCGATGGTGTTCGCGCGTGGGCGCACGGAGTAGCGTTCAATGATGAAGCTGTTCGGATCCACGACCTCGCCGTTCACTCGCAAGGTTCGCATCGTCGCCGCAGAGCTCGGTGAGCCGATCGACTGGGTCGACACGGCGACCGAAGCCGGCTCGGCCGAGCACCGCGCGATCGCGCCGATCCGCAAGGTGCCGGTGGCGATCGTCGATGGCCGAACGATCTTCGATTCGCGCGTGATCATCGACTACCTCATCACGACCCGCGGCCACGGACCGCTGACCCCGCCGCGCGACGTCTGGCACGAGCGGAATGTGCTGAGCGCGATCGACGCCACCGTGGATTCGCTGATCCAGGTGCTGTACCTGGCGCGCGACGGCGCGACCGCCGGGGATTACGCCAGGTACGCCCAGCGCCAGCGCGACCGCACCGCGGCGATCCTCGGCTGGCTGCCCGACCAGGTCTCGGCCGAGCAGTTCGGGCTGTGCGAAGTCGCGGCGATCTGTGCGCTCGACTGGATCGACTTTCGCCAGATGTACCCGACCGGCGCCGCGCTCGCCGCCGTGCGCGCGGCGTGGCGAGATCGCCCCTCGGTCGCGACCACGCTGCCGGGTTAGCCGCCGGGCGGCGCGCCGTGGTACGCAATACGGCTCATGCAACGCGGCTCGGATCTAGCGCGCGCGATCGCCGTTCTCGAGAGCGGCGGCCTCGTCGCATTTCCGACCGAGACGGTGTACGGGCTCGGCGCCGATGCGGCGAGCGACGCGGCGGTCGGGCGGATCTTCGCGGCGAAGGGCCGGCCGCGCGCGCACCCGCTGATCGTCCACCTGGCGGCCGACGCGCCGCTCGATGACTGGGCCGCCGAGGTCCCCGAGGCCGCGCGGCGGCTGGCGCGCGCGGTGTGGCCCGGCCCGCTCACCATCATCTTGCGGCGCGGCCCGCGGGTCGCGGCGGCGGTGACCGGCGGCGCCGACACGGTCGGGATCCGGGTCCCCGCGCACCCGGTCGCACAGGCGCTGCTGCGTGGGTTCGGCAGCGGGATCGCGGCGCCGAGCGCCAACCGGTTCGGCGCCGTGAGCCCCACCACGGCGGATCACGTGGCGACCGATCTGGGCGCCGCGGTCGACTACCTGCTCGACGGCGGCGCGTGCGAGGTCGGCGTCGAGTCGACGATCGTCGATCTGTCGCGCGGCCGGGCGGTGCTGCTGCGGCCGGGCGGGCTGCCGCGCGAGCGGATCGAGCCGCTCACCGGCCCGCTGGAGGCGCCCGACCTGGCGGCCCCCGCCGCGCCCGGCATGCTGGCGAGCCACTACGCGCCGCGCGCCGAGGTGATCGCCGTCGCGCCCGGCGAAGTGCCGGCGATGGTCGCGGCGGCGCTCGCGACCGGCGCGCGGGTCGCGGTGCTCGCGCCCGGTTCGGCGTTCACCGCGTGGCCCGCGCTCGCGGTGCGCGCGTACCGGCTGCCCGACGACATCGCCGGCATGGCGCACGAGCTCTACGCGGCGCTGCGCGATCTCGATGCGACCGGCGTAGATGTCGTCGTCGCCGCGTTGCCTCCAACCGCCGGGCTAGGCGAAGCTGTCGGCGATCGCCTGCAGCGAGCCGCAGGACCGCGAAGGAATTTGTCATGAGCGTACAGGTCGGCATCATCATGGGGTCCCACAGCGATTGGGCCACGATGAAGCACGCGGCCGAGGTGCTGGGCGAGCTCGGCGTCGCACACGAGACCCGCATCGTGTCGGCCCACCGCACGCCCGATCTCCTGTTCGAATACGCGTCGACCGCGATCGACCGCGGGCTGCACGTGATCATCGCCGGCGCCGGCGGCGCGGCGCACCTGCCGGGGATGACCGCCGCCAAGACGCGGCTCCCGGTGCTCGGCGTCCCGGTGCAGAGCAAGGCGCTCAGCGGGCTCGACTCGCTGCTGTCGATCGCGCAGATGCCGCGCGGCATCCCGGTCGGCACGCTCGCGATCGGCGAGGCCGGCGCGCTCAATGCCGGCCTGCTCGCCGCGGCGATCGTCGCGCTGCACGACCCCGCCGTGGCGATCGCGCTCGATGGCTACCGCGCGCGGCAGACCGAGCGCGTGCTCGCGGAGACCCTGCCGTGACGGCCAGGCCGCTGTTGCCCGGCGCCACGATCGGCGTGCTCGGCGGAGGCCAGCTCGGCCGCATGATGGCCGTGGTCGCCCGCCAGATGGGCTACCGCATCATCGTCCTCGATCCGAGCCCGAAGTGCCCCACCGCCCAGGTCGCCGATGGCGTCGTGGTCGGCGCGCTCGACGATCTGGCGGCGGCCAAGCAGCTCGCCGGTCAGGTCGACGTGATCACGCTCGATACCGAGCACGTGCCGGCGGATCTGTTGAGCCAGCTCGAGCCGATCGCGCCGGTGCGTCCGAACGCCGGCGTGCTGCGCACGATCCAGGATCGCCTGGTCCAGAAGCAGTTCCTCGATCGGCTCGGCCTGCCCCAGGCGCCGTGGGCCCCGGTCGACGATGTCGACGCGGCGCTCGCCGCCGTGGGCCGCCCGGCGATCCTCAAGGTCCGCCGCGCCGGCTACGACGGCAAGGGCCAGGTCCGCGTCGATCGCGACGACGATCCCGGCGCCGTGCTCGCCAAGCTGCGCGGCGAGCCCGCGGTCGCCGAGGCGGTCGTGCCGTTCGTCCGCGAGATCTCGGTCATCCTGGCCCGCGGGCTCGACGGCCAGATCCAGATCTACCCGGTCGCCGAGAACGCACATCGCCGCCACATCCTGCACACCACGCGGGCGCCGGCGCCGATGCCCAAGATCCAGCGCCGCCACGCCCAGGGCATGGCGGTCGCGGTGGCCGAGGCGCTCGGTCACGTCGGCGTGATGGCGGTCGAGATGTTCGAGCTGGCCGACGGCAAGCTGCTCATCAACGAGATCGCGCCGCGCACCCACAACAGCGGTCACTACACCTACGGCGCGTGTGCGACCTCGCAGTTCGAGCAGCACATCCGCGCGGTGTGTGGCATTCCGCTGGGCGATCCGCGCGCCCTGACCGGCGCGGTGATGCTCAACCTGATCGGCGACCTGTGGAGCCAGGGCACCCCGGCGTGGCACGAGGTGCTGGCGCATCCCGAGGCGCGACTCCACCTCTACGGTAAGGACGCGCCAGCTCCCGGCCGCAAGATGGGCCACGTGGTGCTGCTCGACGACGAGACCGACCGTGCGCTGGCCACCGCCGAGGCGATGATCGCGACCCTGAGCTCACGACCCTGAGCGGATTCACCGGGGCCGCCGGCTGCGATCGTCGCGGCGGTCCAAGCCATGATAACTTGCCGGGCGGGTGGAATGGCGATCCTGGTCTACTCTGACGTCGACGGCATCGATCGATCGTTCGCGCTAGGGCTCGAGCCGATCATCGTCGGGCGCGCCGCCGAGTGCGCGATCCGCAGCGAGGACCCGCGGGTGTCGCGGATGCACGCGCGGTTCTACGTCGACCAGGGCGCGCTGTGGGTCGAGGATCTCGGGAGCTCCAACGGGATCTTCGTCGGTCCGCACAAGGTGTTGCGCGCCCCGGTGCCCGCCGGCGAGATCGTCCTGGTCGGCAGCCTGGTGATCCGGTTGTTGCCGCTCAACGGCGCGCTGCCGCCGCCGAGCGGGCTCCACGGCACGCTGGCGTCGTGGCTCGACCTCGAGCGCAAGGCGCGGATCGCCGTCGAGGAGGAGCGCGACGCGTTCGCCCGCCGGGTCGGCGAGATGCATGAGCAGCTGCAGGCCGCGCTGGCGGCGCGCGGCGCAGACGCCCCGACCGGCCTCCACGGCGACGACGCCACCCGCTCCCTGGTGCTCGAGGATGCGCTCGCCGCGCTGCAGGACGAGCTGGCCTCGGCGCGCGACCGGATCCACGAGCTGTCGAGCGCGTCGATCCACCGGGTCGAGTGGTCGCCCGGCGACGGCGCCGAGACCGCCGAGATCGACGAACACCGGATGCAGGCGGCGCTCGACGAGGCCGAGCGCGGCCGCGCGATCGCCGAGCAGGCCCACGCCGAGGCCATGCGCGAGGCGCAGATCGCGCGCGACGAGCTGGTCGCCTACCGCCGCGCCACCGCCGGCGAGCTCGAGGCCGCGCGCGTCGAGCTAGGCCGGGCGCGCGAGACCCAGCTGATCGCCGAGACCGCGGCCGGCGTCGCGGTCGCCGAGCAGCTCGCGGCGGCGGATCTCGTGATCAGCGGGCTGCGGCGCGAGCTGGCGGACCTGCGCGGCACGGCGCCGGCGCCGGGGGTCGATCCGCGCATGCTCGAGCTGAGCGACCGGGTCGCCCAGGTCGCGGCGCGCGCCGAGAGGGCCGAGCGCGAGCTCGCCGCGGCCCAGATCCGGGCGCAGGGGGGCGAGCGCAGCGCCGCCGCGGCCGCCGACCTGGCGCTGCGCACCGCCGAGCAGCGCGCCGACGACGCCGAGAAGCGCGCGTTCGCCGCCGACGCGATGGCCAAGGTGGTCGCCAAGGATGTCGCCGAGGCGCTGCGCCGCGCGTCCGAGGCCGAGACCCGGGCGCGCAGCACCGCGCGCGAGCTCGCCGAGGCGCTGGGCCGCGCCGAGCAGGCCGCGGAGGCAGCGCGACAGCTCGAGGCCCGTGCGACCACGGCCGAGGGCCGCGCGGCCGCGCTCGAACAGGATCTCGCCCGGACCGTCGAGCGCAGCAGCGACGAGCTCGCGGCGGTCAACTACGCGCTGGGCGAGCAGCTCGCCACGACCGCCCAGACCCAGGCCCAGCTCGACGAGTCGACCCGGCGCGCCGACGAGCTCCAGCGCGAGCTCACCGCCGCCGCGGCCGCGGCCGACGCGATCCGCGGCGAGCTGCGCGACGAGCAGGTCGCCGCCGACGGGGCGCGCGCGACCGCGAGCGAGGCCGGCGAGCTGGCCGTCCAGCGCGGCACGCGGGTCGTCGAGCTCGAGGCCGCCTTGCGCGGCGCCGAGGCCGCGCGCGCCGCCGCAGATGCGGCGACGAACGAGGCCCACGAGCGGGTCGCCGAGCTCGAGCGAGCCGCGGCCCGCGGCGTCGCAGCGGAGCTCCAGCTCGAGGCGCTGCATGACAAGACCGAAGCCGCGGATCTCGCGATCGGGCGCACGAGCGCGCTACAGCGCCAGCTCGACGAGGCGCTGAGCCGACTGGCCTGGCTGGAGCGCGAGCAGACCGGGCGCGGCCGCGACAGCCGGTCCGGTGTACAAGCCGAAGCCGAAGCCGCCGAGCAGCTCGCAGCCGCCGAGGCGCGCGCCGTGGCCGCCGAGGCCGCCGCCGCACGCGCCGAAGCCGCTGCCGCCGAGCTGCGCGCTGCCGCCGAGGCGCGCGCCGAAGCCGCCGAGGCCACC
>Ga0307516_10010563_pt1 | contig 10138 bp, 10 predicted proteins | sample 19_EM_MG_FD_203310 | JGI IMG/M metagenome (GOLD analysis project Ga0307516, IMG submission 203310) | Populus trichocarpa ectomycorrhiza microbial communities from riparian zone in the Pacific Northwest, United States - 19_EM | ecosystem: Host-associated > Plants > Roots > Unclassified | place...
CACGGTTACGAGTTTTAACGAGGCATCCGAGGATTCTGTTTCTCTCATTCTCTCCTGTGTTCCTTTGCATCTTCCGTACGAGGGGAAGTGTCAGAATAAGGAGGCGTCCGGAGATGAGGAGGCGTCTGGAGATGAGGAGGCGTCCAGAGATGAGGAGGCGTCCGGACATGACTGAGTCCCCGAGAACCGGCTCGGGGGGACAGTCTTCCGTCCTTTGTCCTGACGGCCTTCCTGTATATAGAGAGATCTTGTACCCGCATAATACTGTAATACAATCTTCACGTTTATCGATCCATATATTCCAACAGAGTTGACGGTGCCAGAGCTGCGGGAGGGGCGGCGGGGGCCGGTCGAAGCGGGGCGATGAGACAGTAACAGCAGCTCGCTCGGCAACCCAGATACTCAGCAGTATGTCACGCTTTCGTATCATCAAAGTTTGCCAGTTTCTGGGAGACTTTCCGAAAAATCATAACTGGCTTTTTACAGCGACGGCGTGGCCCGTCCAGTGGATCAACAGATTCAGTCCCTGAGCGGACTCCTCCTATATACAGACTCGGCTGGCTACACCTACTACTGCGATTCTTACCGAATCGAAAACGGAACGGGCTATCGAGGTTTTCTGAAGGAGCACGATGCTGACCGGATGCCGAGTGTCAAGAGGCAACGTGTGTTGCAGTTTTTTGAAGTCAGCGTCAAGCCACATGCTTTCCGAGTCTGAAGCCGGGGGTGTTGCACGATGAATGGGTAAACTATCAAACTGGAAATACAGTTGAAGAAGAGGGGGAGTCTGAGCAGAGGAGGCATTACTCTTTTTATTTTATTTTTATAACTGCTGATGGCTATCCAAGTACATGTCGTAATCGCTCTACATATGTTCCGCAATCTCATCCCTCAACTCCATCATCACCAGCGCCCCAGCTCCCTGCCCGTCTTCCAGGTTTCCACCCTTCCTTGTTCCTTGCCCCTCATCCTCCTCCAGTGTCGAATCGTCGTCTTTTTCGTCGTCGCTGTGCAATCGAATAAAGTTGTGCAATGCTGTGAGAGCAAGACAAGTCTGACTTCCGTCGTCAAGGGACATTCTCGAGGCGACCGTAGAGTAGGGCGTCGATAGTGCGCTGGCTATTCCTGCTCTCCAGAAGATGCTCGACATAATTTCCTCACTCATCTCTGGTGTGTGGTAGGCTGTTTTGTCGCGCGGGATGCTCTATATCGGGCGATTTGAGCACCAGCGGGAAGGAACCTTGCTGGGCTAACGAACGGTGGAGGGTGAGAGTTGGACATCGTGGGCGTGATGGTGGGGTTGGCTGGGGGGCCACGCTGGTAACTGGTGGTTGTTAGTAGAGTTTAGTTCTATCTATTGTGGCTCAGTGGGCATTAGCAGTTTCTGTGGCGTAGGTTAAGGTTTGTCTGGGCGGAAGTTTGTGCTTAGCTCCTTGGCGGACGGCGAGGATGGCCTTAGGCTTTGGCCCCTGTCTTCAGACTCTTAGAATCAGAAATCGTTGCGCGCAGCGTCAGTTTCTCAAATCGCTAACTCCAGGTGGTGTGCCGAACGGTCACCCCTCGCCCAGAAACCCATGGTTTCACGCCGCATCTAAATTTTGTGTGGTAGATTCTGAATGCAGGTGGGCAACCGAGCAGGCCCTTAATTATTCGCTTTTGTGGCGGAAATATCCTCGGCTGGCTGGGCGCCGAAACTGCGGCAATATCGAATGGTCCGACTATATACATCGCTCGCTGCGACGGGAAAAACTGGGCAAAATGTACGCCGCCACGATCAATATCGGTCGAATGCGAGTACGATTAAACAAAAAAAAAAACATCGCTCGCCACGCAGCGAAAACCCTTTGTTTTTTCAATCTGATGCCGGCAATTGGAACTCCAGATACTTAGGTAGTTACCTAGTATCCCTTCTGCCGGGAATTTTTTAAATTCTGTGGTTGCGGTTGGGTCAGGGGGCTGGAATACTGGAGCTGTCGAGTACATACTGGGCGGTGTTGAGACGCCGTGATACCCTCGCCTCACGCCTGCTCCTCGTGATTATCTCGATCATTTAGGTCAGCTGCCCGCACACCATCCCGAGTCGGCTCGTGCGGAATTTTACTTTTACTAGGCCTTGTGGCTGCCACCTATCTCCACATCGCCAAGGCGAGAGAGATGTCGTCATCGATTGGCGAGCGGATAAGGGTTGCAGCGATCACCGACAACAGAATCTCGTCCGCCACGCAGGACAGCGTGGTTTGCGGTTTGGTGCGCTAGCCGTCGGCGTTCTTTGTTTGGCGGGCGCTGTTTCGACGGGTCCTCACGTTGGTTGTTTGTTCTTCGCTACATACTCTCCATCTAGCTCTGGATTCCGCAGCTAGACTCACACGACCGTCTTCGTCCCATCTCCATCGCCCCCGCCAGCGCCTCGCGATTCCATCGTCCTCTCCCTCCGTCAGGTCGTGCACCCTGCGCTCTACAGGCGCATCCAACCTCGGCCGATCAACCTATTGGATTTACTCACGGCCTCTATCCCCGAGCAGTCGGCCCTGCCAAACAGAGCCACGTCGTGCGACACCAAAACAAAGAGCGATGACTCTCCGTACGGAATGAACGCCAGGCTACTTGGTCCGAACTCTCGAAGCCGCCGCTTCGCAAGTACCGCCGTTCCTGCTTCGCCGTCCCGCATCTTTTCCTCGGCCGCCCCCTCCCAAAGTACCGCCTTTGTTTCTTCCGCCCTATGGCTCCCCCAGCCACCATAACGTCCTCTATGTGGACGTGCGGTGGAGTCAAGCGATCTTTGACTTTCTCGATACTCGGAAGGCTTACGGGATGACGCGGTCATCGGGAAATGGTTACAGAGTGTTTGGAATTGCGCGATTATGGAAAAAGGCTACTGTGTTGAGCTGCGTGAGAGCAGTGTGGGTACGTATCTATGTAAGTTGTAAGTACGAGGTACATAATGGGGGCGTTCTCCCCCGTGTTGTGTTCTTCTTCGCTTCCTCTCTCATGCAACCTCTCGTTCACCTTTCGAATCTACTTGTTATCCTCCCCCTGTGATCTCCGACGTCTGCTCGAAGCGCTCAGTTGCCTGCCTGTCTCCAGCGTTCCCTCGAAGCGATCGCTCGTGCGTCTGTCCAGACGCTCGCCCGTTTCCGGCGTTCGCCCGCTACCATTCGTCTCGGGCGCTCACTCGCTATAACATCACTGCCGCTCACTCGGTCTCGGCGCCGCTCCCGACAGAACCCATACGGGCACCTCAAGCTCACGGACTGTTTCCTCTTTCCCTCCTTCTCTTTTCTTTTTCCTTCTCTTTCCTTTCATTGCTCGTTTCCTTTCCTTTGTCTTCCGCTCTACGGGATGGGCCAGGCTTTTTTTTTGGTTTAATCATTATTCGCATGCGACCTATCTAGATCATGGCGAAATTATATACAGTCCGTTTGCCCGAATGGCAGCCCATTGCAAGCTTTCCTCCTCCCTCCGTGCAGGCCTGTCCCAAGTGAAAATCGATGCGCACCAAGGAAAGGTACAAAGGAAAAGACAAAGGAAAAGAAGGTAACCACCGTCCCCCTAATGCTCACCGGTGGTTGCCATGAAGGCGGGCGGGGGGAGGAAGAGCGGCTGCTCCTCGCCCTCAGCGCCTAGCCTCGCGGTCGCCAACCTCCTCTCCTCTTTCTCTCCATTCGCGGAGTTCCTATTCCGACTGTCTCGCTCCCTGCGTCCGCCTCAGCCAAGGCCGATACCCGTCTTCCCACCTCCATGGTGGCAAAAAAGTCGTGTACCACCCTGCTAAACCTTCTACCGGACAGAAGGTCCCGGAACAGCTAGGGAGTCTCCCATCTCGGGATAGGCCTGGGAGCAGGGCAAAGGGTTTTCTCGCGACCACAACCCGGTCGTCGGGGCGATGATGTTATGGAGTCTATCGAGTGTCTCAAGTCCATATCTGAGCTCGGCTTCGATACCGGCAGTGAGGTTGAAGAGTTAGAGAAGGTGTTACTTGAGCTCCAGCACCGCGCTGAGCACTAGGAGGATGCCGTGAGAAATAGCTTCTATCACGGATCTGGCATGATAGACTTGTCGGCGCGCTCGCCGGGGCCATCATCACCACAGCCGGACCGTGGTGCAGCCTCGTCAACGCCACCGCCGTGTCTTATGTTTAATGGTGTGGAGTCGGAGGCATCAATCTCCACTCATTTTAATACATAATCATATTCCGCCTCTTCTTTTTCATACTCTCTTGGTGTGGGTACGACCTTGTGTCTGTTGTGGCGGTGGTAACCGAAAGCTCCCTATAATGCACTTGAACTACCAACCGGATTTCATTTACAGCTCCACTTTCCGATCTGCGAAGAACAAAATTTTAAGATTCTCTTTTCTCTCTTTTCGATGCTCTCCTGTACATATGTGTACAAATTTTTCTTCATTTGGCGCGATGGTGGCGATCACTCCTCACCCAGCTCCCCGGCCTCCGCCCCCCCCTCCTCATCCTGCTCCCTCTGCCCACGGAGCTCCCACTCTGACACCTCTCACCCTCTATCTCAAGCACACTACCGCTGGGAAGCCCGGATCTTACGATGCCAGCTCGTCACACTTGTCTGCATTCTCGTTTCCAGGCAATCCCTTGTGGGCAGGGTAATATAGTTATCCATTCAGTTCCGGTACATAGTCGAGGTGAGGGTAAAAATTGCATATCATGGACAAAACGGTAGCGATATAGCATCAACCCGGTCAAAATGCGTCTTACCCGTGTTATAAAACGATAGCAATACGCGTCCAGCGGGAAACACCGTTTTTTCACCCTACATACACTACCCCATCTCCAACATCCGCAACCACCCAACATGTGGGCACGATGGCACGAGCTGCTAGACTAATCCAATCAGGCTTAGCGTGGAAAGCAACACTCCGACCACGCAAGCAGCACTTGAGCAGCGATTAACAACACTCCTCGCCACTATCATCCTCCTTGACAGTCACATATCCCACTCTCGATACTCTTATATCTCCGCTACCTTATCCTCCACCTTCCATTGCTATGCGCACTCCGACCTCCAGCGAAAGTTAACGGCAACATCATACATCATCTAACTTCCCGACCTCCTCGCACAAGGCATCCACCTCGTTCTCAACCGGCGCTTGCTCAATTTCCCGATGCGCAGCAACATCAACTTCAACAGTAATTCGCCATCACGCCTCTGATGTCTGCAGTTGCAGCCAAACACCTGGCTGGCAGTTCCAACTCCTGTAAAGCTCAACACATCCGGTTCTCGCATTCCCGTCTTCAAAAGCAGCTCGGTGGAGTGAAGAATACTCTGACGCGATGCCGATTGCTCCGAACGAAGAGCGCAAGTAAGTCCTCTCCATCGCCACCCGTTATCAGGATGATTGCTAAACCCCCCAGGTGAATATACCAGCAGGGCTTCCGCGAGTTTCTCGGGTGCGCGAGCGAATGAAGAAAGACGGACCATAAAATAGCCGTCTGGTCGAGCGCGTTTTATTCCGGTCTCCTGCAATACCTTCACACGATCGGTACATCGCTCACCTTTGAAAGTTTCCCCATCACGTTCGCTTACCAGCTCGCGGAGACCTATGTTACACGGCTGGCAAGCAGCATCTGCGAGGAGCGATTGGTGGTACCTCCGGTGGTCGCTCTACTCCAACAGCCCGGGGCGTCATCGATTCGACCGGAGATATTTGTGATGGGTTTATTGTGGAGAGGAAATTCCAGATCTTGTCCGCCGAGGAGCGGAAGATGCTGGTGGAAAGTAACCAAACGTAGCTCATCCCGTGTGCATGATTGGCAATCAAAAGCATGGCAGAGGCTAATACCGCAACACAGACCCAATGGCGATAACCACTCGTGGCAATTTGCGGAACTGCGGTGGCCGGTAAGATACGAGCAGCTGAACCAACGGCTGGCGGCATCCAAGGCCGATAACCGATCCCGCGCCGCAGCAGAAGCGAAAAGGGTACGCGCTGATGATGAATCCTACCAACAGTGGGCCCTTCGGTCGCCATTGCGCGACGAAGCTACAGATAATCCCGAATGAGCGAAAGGGCGCTACGCTTGGCTGTTGCACAGCATTTTATACCCTTTTTTCTTGGTTTTAGGTTCTGTTTTGTTTTTGTTTTTTTGTTTTTTGTTTTTTTCTTTCTTTCTTAGCATTTGCTTATTGTTTTTCCCACTTACTAGAAAGAGACCGTCTGACGGAAGGAAGAGGAGTTGCAGGATGGTGCACTGACGGTGTTGTTTGCGTTTCTGGTAGGGAAATGTCTGTCCGGGGAATAACTGGGGGCCAATTTAGAGGTTGGGTCTTTTCTGCAGTCGATTGAAAATTTCCATCACGGTGAGATGAATTCAGTCCTTCTATTCCAATGAATCACGATCCGAAGCACGTCTGGCGACACGACCCAGGGCCAACAGGGTGAGGTCTCCGTGAGCCGGTCTCGCTTTACTCCTGCCAAGACACCTCCCTCGCTTGGTGTTTCCGGCCGCCACTTTCACAACCAACGAAGGCGTGCCATTTGTGGTTCTGGACGGATTCACGCCACCGAAGGCGAGTTTCCTTCCAGACTTCGCACCCCTCCCTCAACCCTTGCTTCAGTCGGAATATGTTTTTACACGTGATCCGTTGTTGCCCCACTACCGTTTACCCAACAGCAGGCTCCATTCATCCCTCTAGGGTGCGGGCGATGGGGACACTCAGAATTCCGGTGCCAGCGAGGCTCAGCTACCTGCACCATCTGTGCGGGCAGCCACAGGACCGAGGAGCACCGGTGTGAGGTGGCAATGTGCGGCAAGGTCGGAAAGGTCTGCCCCCACACGGAGATGAAGTGCCCAAACTGTGGGGGCCGTCACCCGGCCCAGGACGCCAGGTGCCAGGCAAAGCGGGCTGCCATCGAGATTGCCCGGGGCAGGCGATACGGCACGGCCCACGCGGAAACACCGCAGCCCACGCGCCCGGCTGCCACCGCTAGCACTGGAGGATCGGCCCTGCTGAGCTGGGCCCCAGGCGGCGAGCCGGGGGAGCCCTCTCCAGACTGGACGAAGGACGCTATGGAGGTAACTGGAACGGAACCAAGTGGCACCGCCCCACCCGTGGCTGTCTGATGGCGGTCCCACAGGTTGCCAAGCTGGTGGCGCTCCAGCACAACTGCGCAAGGGGGGGTCAGGTGTTGGAGGCGGTGTTGGAAACGGCAGTCAGGATGGAAGCGGACTTGGTTCTCATTCAAGAGCCGAGAGAAGTCAAAGAGAAGGACAGCACGCGCTCCCACCCAAGTTTCGCGTTCATTAGGGGTGAGGAGCAGGTGCCGGCCAAGTGCTGGATAGCGGTCAACCGGGCATCAAGGTGCAGGGTGACGGAGTTGAAAGAATTGGCAAGAGAGTGCCGGAATCATGTGCAGGTGGTGGAGGTGGTCCCCCCGGGCGGGGAAGCCATCATCGTCGCCAACGTGTATGACCAGCACGAAGGAAGTGAGGCGAACAGACCAGCGCAGCGCGCAGCCTGGACCGAAATCGCCAGACACGGGCGAGTCATTGTCGCTGGCGATATGAATGCTCACAGCAAGATGTGGAACCCCATGACGACACGCAACAGAAACCACATCTTCTGGGAGCAGCTCATAGAAAACGAAGGTCTCTTTGTGTGGAACACAGAGGAGGCTACGAGGATAGGACCGGGGGCTGAGATCCATTCGATTATCGATCTCACCCTGTCCTCGCCGAATGTGGAACTGAATTGGAGCCTGCTTGGTGAAGAGGCCACTGGATCGGACCACGAGCTCATCGCGTGGGAGGTGCAGGGCACCCCCGACCCGAGAGCTGACATGAGCATGGAAACCACCGGCTGGGACATCAGCGGGTGGGATCCCACAAGAGAGGAGGAAGAGGAGGACCGGAGGAAGGCGGAGGAGAGGAGGGCGAAGGCGCGGAAATGTTATCTGGCAGGAGTAGGGAGAACCCCAGTCCTGTCGGATGACAGTACAAAGCAAGAGGTGGCTGAGGCGGCAGGATCGCTCAGGGAGGCAATGACCGTGACACTAGATGAGCATGCAAGAAAGAAGAGGTGGAGCTCACGGTCAAAGCCATGGTGGTGCGAGGAGCTGAAGGAGCTGAGGAAGGACCTGGAACGGGCAAGGAGGAAGTGGAGGGTAGCCGGGATCTCACGGGTGAAGGCGGCAAGGCGAGAATTCAGGAGGGCGATAAGAAAGGCAAAGAGGGACTGCTGGAATCGGTTCCTGCAAGAGGCGGATGGGAACAAGGTGTGGACGGCGGCGAGATATACGACGCCCCGAATTGAGAAGACCGGCCAGGTGCTAGTCCGAGAGGATGGGACCGTTGCGGAGGGCCACCACGACCGCGAACAAGCGATCCTCCAGGCACACTTCCCACCGGGTCCACCGGGGAACTACACGGCGCCAGTGGAGGGGGGCCAGGCTTATCAGAGGGTGGATGCTCTGCTAGTCGGATCACTCCTAAAAGTGGCAGCCAACATCTCAGCCCCGGGGGACGACCGGATATCGGCGGGGATAATCAAGGTGTTCTGGCAATGGGACGAACAGCGGATCACCCAGCTGGTCCGAGCATGCATCCGGCTGGGATTCCATCCGGGCATATGGAAAACGGCGAAAGGGGTGGTAATCCCAAAGCCGGGAAAGCCAGACTATACGAAGGTGCGGGCATATCGGCTAATATCGTTACTCGACGTCATCAGCAAGCTTCTGGAACGGACGGCAGCCCACCTGATCGCCGACCACCTGGAGCGAAAACGAGGGCTTCACGAGGGCCAATTCGGGTGCCACAAGAGAAGGTCCTGTGTCGACGCAGTTGCAATCTTGATGAATCGCACGCAGAAGGCATGGGAGCGAAAGAAAATCGCGGGTGCGCTCTTCATGGATGTTAAATCGGTGTTCAATAACGTCGACAAGACGTTCCTGGGGAAGCGAATAGAGGAGCTGGGGATGGAAGCGGATCTCATCAGGTGGACGATGAGCTTCATGTCCGACAGACGGGTCAGGCTTGTGCTGGACGGCGAAGTGGGTGAACGCAATGCAGTGGACACCGGTGTCCCGTCAGGCTCTCCGGCAGCGCCGATCCTGTTCATCACGTAGCTCTCAGGGATTTTCGAGGCGGCCGAACGAGCAGTCCCTGACATAATTGGGCAGTCGTTCGTAGACGATATCGGATGGTTGGCGGAGGGGAAAAGAGATCAAGAGGTGGTGGCCAAGCTGTCGCAGGCGGCAGCAGCGGCGATGAAATGGGCGGCGGGGAACGGAGTGGCCTTTGACCATGGGAAGACGGAGGCGGCACTCTTCTGGAGGAGGAAAAGGAAGGGAACGGAGACATCGGCCTAGGTGAAGGTGGGGGATAAAGAAATCCCCTTCAACAAGGAGGCGACGAGGTGGCTAGGGGTGTGGCTGGACACGCAACTCACGCTTAAAGAGCACCATGCCACCAGGCTGAAGAGCGGAAGAAACGCCATGACCCGGCTGCGCCAGCTCACAGGAAAGATGGGTCTCTCCCCCACGAACTGCAGAAGAGTCATGACAGTGTGCGTTCAGTCCGTCGCCAGGTTCGGAGCAGAGTTGTGGTGGAAGGGAGGCAACGTAGGCAGCACGACGGGCCGCGCGGAAGAACTCCAGCAGCTGGTCAACCAACAGGCGCGGGCAACAACGGGAGCCTTCCAGACCACCAATCTGGGCGCGCTGTCGATGGAATCCGGGCTCAGGCCAGCATCAAACCAGCTGGAAAATAGGCAACGAAGATTCGGGGCCCGGCTCCTTAGCCTACCACAGGGGAGCGCAGCACAGGATGTCGTCAGGGCGCAGACGACGATCAGCAAGAGACTACCCTGTTGGAATATATGGATCGATAAACGTGAAGATTGTATTACAGTATTATGCGGGCACAAGATCTCTCTATATACAGGAAGGCCGTCAGGACAAAGGACGGAAGACTGTCCCCCCGAGCGGGTGCTCGGGGACTCAGTCATGTCCGGACGCCTCCTCATCTCTGGACGCCTCCTCATCTCCGGACGCCTCCTCATCTCCGGACGCCTCCTTATTCTGACACTTCCCCTCGTACGGAAGATGCAAAGGAACACAGGAGAGAATGAGAGAAACAGAATCCTCGGATGCCTCGTTAAAACTCGTAACCGTG
>Ga0307516_10010565_pt1 | contig 10138 bp, 10 predicted proteins | sample 19_EM_MG_FD_203310 | JGI IMG/M metagenome (GOLD analysis project Ga0307516, IMG submission 203310) | Populus trichocarpa ectomycorrhiza microbial communities from riparian zone in the Pacific Northwest, United States - 19_EM | ecosystem: Host-associated > Plants > Roots > Unclassified | place...
AAATCCGCCTGCTGTGCGCCAGCCTGGTCGCCACCCAGAAAGCGGGCCGTCTGGTGATGCTGTTCGACCCGCCGTCAGCCCTCTCGGCGCACGCGCTCGCGCAGCTCGGCTTCGACGTGGAACAGCTACTGATCGTCAACACCCGCACCCGCGTGATCCCCGGTACCGACAGCCTGTGGGCGCTCGAGCAGGCGCTCAAGAGCGGCCATGTCGGCGCGGTGCTGGCCTGGCTGCCGACGCGCCTGCAACCCGAGCGCTTGCGCCGCCTGCAGCTCGCGGCGCACAACCACGATGGGCCGGCTTTCGTGATGCGTGAAACGAATGTTGCGCAGCGCCCCACCTCGGCGCCCTTGCGCCTGGCTTTGCGCCCGGCGGGTGCCGATGTGCTCGCGGTACGAGTGCTCAAGCGCCGCGGACCGCCGCTGGAGGCGCTGCTGAAGCTCGAGCTGGCGCCGGTGCTGTCGGGCATGGCCTTGCAGCGCGCGCGCATCGGTGTGAGTGCCGGCCTGCCTGCAGCGGCGAACGAGCCGGCATTGGCGCTGCATGCGGCCACGTTCATCAACCTCGCGGCGTTGCGCTGAAGCCACCCGGCGCGCTTGCGACGTGATGCTCTCTCGAATGAAGCTGACCCGTGCTCTGGATCGCCCTGCATCTGCCGCTGTTGTCGCTCGAATCTTTCGCGGCCACCTTGCCGCAAGAGGCGAGCTTACAAGCGCTGGCGCTGACCGATGGCCAGCTGATCGTCAGCGCCAATTCGGCGGCGCGGGCTCTGGGCGTCAAACCCGGGCTGAAGCGCGCCACCGCCCTCGCGCTGGCGCCGCAACTCACCCTCGGCCAAGCCAGCGCGGCGCGTGACGATCAGGCGCTCACCGCCGTTGCGCATGCGGCGCTCGCTTTCACGCCGGTTGTCGTGATCCCTTCAGCAAGCGGAGCCGTGGGAGCGCCAGCGCCGCACTGCGTGTTGCTCGATGTGCAAGGCAGCCGGCGTTATTTCGGCGGGCTCAAACGCCTGGTGCAGCGCCTGCACGCTGCGCTCGCGCCGCTCGGCCACATGCTGCATACCGGCATCGCGCCCACCGCGCTCGGTGCCAGCCTGCTGGCGCGGTTGCACCGCCAGTTTTATTGCGCCGATCTGGCCGCGCTGCAGGCCGCGCTCGATGCCTTGCCGGTGTGGCTGATCGGCCCGGGCCGCGAACACTGGGACGCGCTCGAAGGCATGGGCCTGCGCACACTCGCCGAGTTGCGCGGCCTGCCGCGCGGCGGCCTGGCGCGGCGCTTCGGGCCGGCGGTGCTGAGCGAACTCGAGCGCGCCTACGGCGAGTGCCCCGACCCGCTGGAGCCGATCAGCTTGCCACCGTCGTTCGAAAGCCGGCTCGAGCTTTTCGCGCGCGCCGATACCACCGAGCAGGTGCTGTACGGTGCCGGCGTCTTGCTCACGCGGCTCGTGCTCTGGCTTTCGGCGCAACATGCCTTCGTGCGCCGCTTCAGCCTGGTGATGCAGCACGAGCCGCGCTGGCGCAGCAGCGCCCAAACGCCCAGTGCGACCACGCTCGACGTGGCCCTGGCCGAACCGTCGCGCGACGCCGCCCACCTGCTGGTGCTGTTGCGCGAACGGCTGGCGCAGGTCGAGCTGCCGGCACCCACGATCGAATTGCGCCTGCATGCCGACGACATCGCGCGCCGCCCGCCGCCGAACAACGAACTCTTTCCCACCGCACGCAGCGAAAGCGAAGGGCTCACACGTTTGATCGAGCGTCTGCAGGCGCGGCTCGGCCCGGGCCAGGTGCAACGCATCAGCGCGGTGGCCGACCACCGGCCCGAGTGCGCGACCCAGGTCCACGCGCAGGATGCGCCGCTGCGTTGGAGCGGGCGTGCTTTCACAGGGCCATTGCCGCCGCAGAACGCCGCCACGCCGGTGCGCCCGGTCTGGCTGCTGCGACAGGCCGAGCCGCTGCGCGAGCGCGCCTCCGGCCCGCTGCTCGACGGCCAGCCGCTGCAGCTGCTGAGCGGCCCCGAGCGCATCGAGTCCGGCTGGTGGGACGCGGCGCTGGCCGAGCGCGATTACTACATCGCGCAGCTCGCCGACGGCGCGCTGGTGTGGGTCTACCGCGCGCGCCTGCCTTTGGCTGCGCCCTTGCAAGGCTGGTTTTTGCAGGGGCGGTTCGGGTAGTCGACCGACCAGCGCGCTGGTCGCTGATCAATCAGCCACCGATTTGCTGCCAGCGCAGTTTCTCTTGCGAGGTGGCCGCGAACCGGCCACCGAACATCGACGTGCCCCGCCGGGCCAGCATCAGTGCCATGCGTGCGGCCGCCGGGTGCCCCGCGTTGGCCAAGCCGGCCAGCACATCGAAGGCCGGCGCCCACTGTTCGTGGGTCGCGAGCTGCATCGCCTCGTCGAAGCGCAGCGCCATCGCGTCGGTCCGCCGCCTGCGCGGGCCTGCGCTCGCAGCCATTGGGCTTCGCCGTTCGAAGTGCGGATAAGAAAGCGTGTGCCTGATCGCCATGAGCGCCTCCGTCGTGAGCGTGCGAGAGGCCCGTCGACGCGTGGCCTCAAGAACAATCTAGGCGGAGGAGGAGCGCGCTGCTTCCCTCAAGCTGGGGAGTCGGCTGTACCAAGCTAGGGACGGGCGAGGGTCACGGCGCACACCAGCCACCGCTCAGGGACCGGTAGAACCCGACGAACCTTCATCGGCCCGAACCACGAGTTCGTCGAAACCCGTGAGCGGATCTCTCTCGCGTGTGAAGTGCCACGCGGGCAACAGCGCCAGCAGCACTTCGGCGGTGGTTCGCACGATGCAGCCGTGCGCCACGTGCCCGCCGATGACCTCGCCGCGCGATGTCGCCAGTGCGGCATGCAGGTGCGAAGCGTTCGGCGCGATCGTGCCCGACAGGCTCAGGATTTCCATGTCACCGGTCCTCGCCTGGGGCAGCTCGGCCCCCGCCAGGCGCAGGTGCGCTTCGGAAAGACTGCCGATGCCCGACAGCACGAAGGCCGCATCGAAGCCCTGGCGGGCCACGGCCGCTTCGAGCGCCCGGCGCAGGTCGTCACCCGGGTTCAGCCGAATCGGAAAGGCTTTCATGACGGCGGCAGAAAAGTGTTCAAGCACCAACGGTAGCACCGGGCCGACAGGTCGTTGGGCGGAGCTGAACCGGTCGTCAGGGCGGTCGTGCCGCCCGCTGTGCTAAAACCTGCGCACACCATAACGACCAAAGCACAGGGAGGGAGCCATGCACACAGCGCTCCGGTTTTGTTGGCTCGCCGCGCTCATCGCCGCGGCGGCCCATTCGTTCGCTGCAACCTCGCCCGAGGAGCGCCGCGCCGCGATGGCCGCGTTGCCGTGGAAACAGGGGCCCACCACCGGGCCGCTCGGCGACAAGGCGACCATGAACGTGCCGAAAGAGGCTGCGCTTCTGGGCGAAGACGGCAGCATCAAGTTCATGGAACTGACCGGCAACCTGCCGACGCCCGGCTACAGCATCGTCGCCGCCGACGGCTGGTTCGCGGCGTTTTCCTTCAACCCGGTCGGCTACGTGAAAGACGACGAGAAGATCGACGCCGACGCGCTGCTGAAAGACCTGAAGGCCCAGGACGGCCCGTCCAACGAAGAACGCCGCAAGCTCGGCCTGCCCGAGTTGACGACCGAAGGCTGGTACGTGCCGCCGCACTACGACCCCAGCACCAAGCACCTCGAATGGGGCATGAAACTGCGCTCGGGCACCGACAAGGAACCACTGATCAACTACACGGTGCGCCTGCTCGGCCGCACCGGATACGAAAGTGTGGTGCTGGTCTCGAGCCCCGAGTCGCTCGACGCCGACGTGCGCTCGTTCAAGACCGTGCTTGCCGGCTTCAACTTCAATGCCGGTGAGCGTTACGCCGAATTCAAACCCGGTGACCGCGTGGCCGAGTTCGGCCTGGCCGCGCTGGTGGCGGGCGGCGCCGCGGCCGTGGCCGCGAAGACCGGGCTGTGGAAGGTGGTGCTCGGCTTTCTGGCGGCGTCGTGGAAGCTCGTCGCTGCAGGCGCCGTGGCGCTGTTCGTCGGCATCGGCAAGTTTTTCAAGAGCAAGAACCCGCAGTGAGGGCCAGCGATGAAGCCTGGCTAATGCTGCTCGCTGCCGCGCTCTACCTGTTCGACTCGTTCTGGCTGCTGGCCAGCAACGAGGCCGTGTTGGTCAGAGGCTGGCGCGGGCGCTGGCGGGCCGGCTTCGGAGCGATGCGCTGGCGCCTGGGCGCGCGCGAGCCCTACCTGCCGAACCCGTTCATGCCGCACCGGCCGCAGTTCAGGCTGGCGTGGCGCGTCGACGGCGTCGAGCCGCGCGAGAAGGCCGCGCCGCCCTTGCAGGTGCCGGCCGAGCTGGCGCGCTTCGTGCCCTTCGTGTCGGGTGCCGGCGTGGCGCTGTTCGTGCTGTTGCCGCTGGGTCTGTTCGCGAACCTGGGCATTGGATTCACGCTGGCGGCGGTCTTGTTGCTGTATGCGATCAACGGCGCGGCGCTGCTGCAGCTGTGGTGGCTTCGCGGCCCGCTGAAGCTGTCGAACCCGCAGGCGTCGCAGATCGTTTTCGAGTGCCTCGTGTGCCCGCCGTTCGCTGTCAACCTGGTGCGGCGCTTGTGCGCGAAACTGCGGCACGACGAAGACTTCGTTTCCGCCGCCGAGCGCCTGTTGCGGCCGGCCGACCTGGCGGTGGCCCAGGCGGAATGCCTGATGCGGGTGGACGAGCAGATCGAGTGCGAACCCGAATCGAGCACTCGCCTGACGGCACTGCACGCCGCGCGCGGCCGTTTTGTGCCGCGGGGCGCCGGCGAGCACGAATGAAGTAGTCGTCGCGCGCGCATCGGTGCACAGTGCAGGCTGGTTTGACGACGAGCACAGGCGAGAGCATGGACGCGACACTGGAACAGGAGCATTTGCGAAGCTGGATCGGCCGCACTGAAACGCGCACCGGCCAGGTCTGCGCCGCAGCCGTGCCCCTGCAGGTGGGGGACGAGATCACGCGGCTGTCGCGCATCGCCGATGTCAACGTCAAGCATGGGCGCAGCGGCGCGCTGATGTTCGTGACCATGCGGCACGAAGTGAGCAACGCACGCGGCCTGGCGCTGAGCGAAGAGCACGACATCGTCTACCGCGACAAGCCGTCGCCCGATGCACCTGCACCCGCGCCGCAACCCGCGCGCCCTGAGGCCGCGTTCGGCCGCCAGATCGTGCCCGACCCGGTGCTGCTGTTCCGCGACTCGGCGCTCACCTTCAACGGCCACCGCATCCACTATGACCGCCCCTACGCCACCGAGGCCGAGGGCTACCTCGGACGGATCGTGCACGGCCCGCTGATCGCGGCATTGCTGCTCGACATGCTGCGCCGCGAGCAGCCGCAAGCGCGGGTGCGCCGCTTCGCCTTCAAGGCGATGCGGCCGGTGTTCGACATCCACACCTTCAGCGTCTGTGGCCAGCCCGAAGCCGGCGCGCACGGTGAGCAGCGCGTGGCCTTGTGGGCACGCGACCACGAAGGATGCCTGGCCATGCAGGCCCACCCCGAACTCGGCTGACCCCACTCGAACCATGCCGAACTCAGATCACAAATACCAGGTCATCCGCGACGCCGTTCGTGCCCTCTGCGTCGAGTTCCCAGTCGAATACCACCGCAAGGTCGATGCGGCACGTGCTTACCCCGAAGCCTTTGTCGACGCACTCACGAAGGCCGGCTGGTTGGCGGCGCTGATCCCGCAGGAATACGGCGGCTCGGGCCTGGGCTTGTCGGAAGCCTCGGTGATCATGGAAGAGATCAACCGCGCCGGCGGCAACGCCGGCGCCTGCCACGGCCAGATGTACAACATGGGCACGCTTGTGCGCCACGCCTCGGCCGCGCAGAAGCAGTGGTACCTGCCGAAGATCGCGAGGGGTGAGCTGCGCCTGCAGTCGATGGGCGTGACCGAGCCTTCGACCGGCACCGACACGACCAAGATCACGACCAGCGCCGTCAAGCGCGGTGATCGCTACGTGGTCAACGGCCAGAAGGTCTGGATTTCGCGCATCCAGCATTCCGATCTGATGATCCTGCTGGCGCGCACCACGCCGCTGGCCGAGGTGAAAAAGAAGAGCGAAGGCTTGTCGATCTTCATCGTCGACCTGCGCGACGCGATCGGCCGCGGGCTGGACGTGCGGCCGATTCCCAACATGGTGAACCACGAGACCAACGAGCTGTTCTTCGAGAACATGGAAATCCCGGAAGAGAACCTGATCGGCAGTGAGGGGCACGGCTTCAAGTACATCCTCGACGGCCTGAACGCCGAGCGCACGCTGATCGCCGCCGAGTGCATCGGCGACGGCCGCTGGTTCATCGACCGCGTCACGCGCTACACGAAAGACCGCGTCGTCTTCGGCCGCGCCATCGGCCAGAACCAGGGCGTGCAGTTCCCGATCGCCGAGGCCCACATCGAGGTCGAGGCCGCCGACCTGATGCGCTGGGAAGCCTGCCGCCTGTTCGACGCCCACGAGTCCTGCGGCGCGCAGGCCAACATGGCCAAGTACCTCGCGGCCAAGGCGAGCTGGGAAGCGGCCAACGCCTGCATCCAGTTCCACGGCGGCTTTGGTTTCGCCTGCGAATACGACGTGGAGCGCAAGTTCCGCGAAACACGGCTGTACCAGGTGGCGCCGATCTCCACCAACCTGATCCTGAGCTACGTGGCCGAGCACGTGCTCGGGCTGCCGCGGAGCTACTGATGCTCCCGCTGGCAGGCACTGTCGTCGCGCTCGAACACGCGATCGCCGCGCCGTTCTGCACCCGCCAGCTGGCCGACCAGGGCGCGACGCCGAGCGCACAGCACCCGAAGCGCAGCGCGCGGGTTTCGAGCCGAGATGCGCGTCGTGATCGCGCGAGTGTGGGCGCAGGCGCAAGGGCGCTAAATTCTCAGTCGTCCAGAAACCCGCCCTTGAAAAAGCTCCAGGCCGTGCCGTCGTGCAGGTAGAAGCAGCCATCGGCGCAGTTTTCCTTGCCCGGAAAATACTCGCGGTATTCCCGCGGAACGATCCGCGCAAGTTGCGAATCGCTGAGTTCTTCGAATTGTTCGGGGTCGATCGGATGGCCGACCTTCAGGCGTTGTCTTTCCATCTCGGGCTTTGAAGTTACAAGCCCGATTCTGACGCGGCCGCGCGCGTGCTCAGCGCGCCAGCAAACCTGGCACCGCCCGCGCCGGCAGAACCTTCCGCGTGGCCGGGCGCAGCCCCTTGGCCCGCTCCCGAGCCGCAGTACCCGCGCTTCGCACGGTGTCTGGCAGCGCCACGACTTCGACGCCGCGCGGCCCGAGCACCAGCACCATTCCCGACTTCGGATCGATCGTGAGCGAAGCCTCGTGCACGCACGTTTCCGCCGGCGCACGTGGGCTCCCGCAGCCGACCGGTGCGCTCATCGCGATGCTGGACAAGAGTGTGGGCGCCAGCAGGTTGCTGCCCAGTTCGACCACCGCGATCTCCGGCTCGCTCGCGACCTGCGCGTCGCCGGTGCCGACCAGTTTCACGCTGTAGACCAGGCCGAGTCGCCCGTCGCCGGTGATCGCGTAGCCCATGGCGCTGCGGCCGGCCGCGAGCACGGTCGCGAGCGAAGCAGAACCGTATCGCGTCTGCACCAGGCCACTCGTCGTCAGTACGTGCAGCCCGCTGTCCGAGGCCGAGAGCAAGGCCATGCCGTCGGCCACGCTGTCGAGGGTGGGGTCGGTGTACCCCGGTTGCACGCCCCGATTGCTGGCGAGATAGAGGGCGCGCGTGCCATTCGACTTCACGGTGCCACGCGAAAGAAGGTTCGACTCGTGCCCCGCACTGCGCACGATGCCGAAGGGCGGGTCGCCAACCTGGTCGAGTGCGCCGACACCTGTGCCGAACTCCCAATCGAAATTCGGGCTCGGGCGCAGCCAGTCGAATCGCAGACGCGACACGCTGCTGCCGCTGGCGTCTGCACTGCGCGTGGCCACGAAGAAGCTGCCGTCCGCGTTGTGGCTGAGCGCCTTCTGCAGCACGGCGACGCGGGTGTCCGCGTCGGCGCCGACACTGCCGGCCTGCGTGGCCTCCCAGCGCTGCGCCAGCGTGCCTGGGTCGAGGCCGCGCAGCCCGTCGGCCGACAAGGCCAGAAGCACGCTCTCCTCGGGCGATACATCGACGTCGATCACACCAGGCAGGGCGGTGCTGCCCAGCACCCATGCACTGCCCGACAGGCCATAGCGGAAGACCGTGCTGCCGCTCGCAAAAAACCAGGCGCGCTCGCGCTCCGACCACGTCGCCGGGCGGCGTGCGCCGTAAGGCAGAGCGATATGCGCTGCCGGGCCGACGCTGGCCGCGTGAACCGGCAGCGTGGTGCTGGTGCGCAGCAGCGGTGTGTCGATCGTGGCAGACACGGGCGTACCGGGCGTTGCTCCATCGACATCGAGCAGCACCATGAAGCGGTTGCCGACGAATCGCGGGTCGAGCACATAGGTGGCGCTGCGCAGCGTGGCTCCCGTGACCTGGAGCAGCCCGCTGGAGACGAGATCGCTGCGGTTGAGCATGTTGCCCGACAGAAATATGCGGCCGCTGGTACCGGCCAGCGCCCCGGGCGACGATCGGGTGATGGCCTGCAGCGCGTTGCCCATCGTGTAGATCAGCCGCACCGGTTGCACGCCGGGGCGGTCCACGGACACGTCGATGAAGGCGGACTGGATGAACGTGTATTCGGTAAGCAGCGTTGTGTCGATCTCCACGCTCAATGCATCCTGCCCCGTCACACCGGCGCTGCGCAACAGCCGCAACCAGGGCTTGGAGACCGTGGCCGACCAGTTGGCCCGGCCGCCGTCCACCATCGTGACTGGGGTTGAAAAGCGCGTGTCGGCGAGCGTGCTGGTTTCGTTCAGCTCGGCCGCGGGTGGCTGGTTCAGAAGCAGGGCCGAATCGATGCTGACCGACACGTTTCGGCTGATCTGGCCCACCTGCGGTGGCCCGCTGAACAGGATGCCGCCGCTGTAGAAGTTCCCGGTCGCGCCACGGGTGTCGATGACCAGGTCGAAGTCGTCGCCGCCCACGTTCACGATCGACAGGATCGCCGGTGTTTCGGGCAACTGGGCGAAGATCTCGGCGGTCACGGGTGCGCTCGACCAGGTGGCTTTCGTCACCGTGATGCGCCGTGTGAGCACCTCGCCGTCGGTGGCCGCCACGGTGATGGGGTCCATGACGGACACGATCGACATGCCCTGTTCGCCCGCGGCTGGTGGCAATACGGTGTAGACCACCGTCGTGCTGGCCGAGTAGCTGCTGAGTTGCGCCGACCTGATCGACACCGGCAGCTCGTAGGTGCCGGCGCGCACCTGCTGGCTCGTGATGCGCAGCTTGCCGTCGACCCAGGCCGCGGCCAGCGCTTCGGAGCCGGGCGCGCTGATCGTGACGACGCCGGCTTCTGCCGGCACGCTGACGGGGATGTCGATGCCGGGCGCTGCCTCTGCACCCACGCGCGACAACTCGGTGCGCGACGCGACGCCGATATTCGGCGCCACGTTCACGACCACGCGCGTGCTTGTCGGCTCCGTCAGCAGCTTTTTGCACTGTGCGTCGTCGCACACCGCGATCTGCAGCAGTTCTTCGTGCGGGCCGGGGGCCAGATCGGTGCGCAGGTCGACATCCAGAAAGATGGTGTCGAAGACGGTGGCGTTGGCCAGGCGCACATCGCTGAACAGACGGCTTTCCGTGCGGTCGGAAAACGCCACGGCCACATAGAACTGCTGCCCGCTCTTCAGGCCGCTGATGCGGCCCTCGACCTGGAACGTCAGCCGGTTGCGCTCGACGATGGTGATGTCGCGTTGCGCCGGCGCCGTGAGTCTGACCGGCTCGTCGTTGCCGCCGCTGTCGCCTCCACCCCCGCCACCGCAGGCCCACAGGGCCGAGCAGGTCACGAGTGCGAGCCAGCGCCCGAGCATTCTGATCATCGAGAAATCCTTCGCGTTAAGGCTACGCAGATCAAGGCGCTGCGTCTTTTGACGAACAGTGGTGATGGTCTTGAGGCGCCCTGAGTTTCGTCGATTTCGCCGGGAACCCCAGCCTTGAGATAACGCGGCTCGATCACCGCGCACAGCGCAGGCCACGTCACGAAGGGATTCATCGCGGCCAGAAAGTCCTCGCGCTTGGTG
>Ga0307516_10010566_pt1 | contig 10138 bp, 8 predicted proteins | sample 19_EM_MG_FD_203310 | JGI IMG/M metagenome (GOLD analysis project Ga0307516, IMG submission 203310) | Populus trichocarpa ectomycorrhiza microbial communities from riparian zone in the Pacific Northwest, United States - 19_EM | ecosystem: Host-associated > Plants > Roots > Unclassified | place...
GCGCACTGGCAGCAGGTCAAAGAAGACACCATCGCGCTCAAGCGCTGGCTCGAAGATCAGTGACGGGACGCGTGGCCGTAAGTCACAGCAAGGCATCTCGTCAACATGACTTCGCTGGCCGCTTACGGTCAAGGTGACGTCGGCCGTTTGAGTTCTTTCCCGCGGACTGGGGAAGTGCTGTCCAAACCAACTATGTCGATAGGCGAGACGGTTCAGGTCAGCGCCGCCATAAGAGCGGGGACCTCCGCAGACAGCTCTCTCGCGAGGAAGCCCAAAGGACCAACGCGTGCCGCCAGCCTTTCCGCCGCACGGGCATGCAATGCCACACCCCAGGCAAGTGCTTGCTCGACGGGCGCGCCGCGTGCCATGAGTCCAGCAACGAGGCCGGCCAGCACGTCACCTGAGCCCGAAGTGGCAAGGCCGGGGTTGCCCCGCGTGTGACGCCAGAGGCGGCCGTCGGGGGCGGCAAGCCAAGTGCAGCCGCCTTTGAGCGCCACCACCGCGCCCCAAGTCTTGGCTGCTATGCAGGCCCGATCACCAGGAGTGGACTCGATGGTCTTCTTGTCCTCCCCGCTCAAATGCGCCATCTCGCCGGCATGGGGCGTCATTCCTACATTGCAACTAAAGGGCAGGCTGGCTTTGGACGACTCGCGTACGACGTCCATCGCCGCGGCATCCAGCAGCACCGGCTGGCCATTCAGCCGGCCCAACAGCGCCTGCACAAGCCGAATCGTCGAAGTTCCTGCGACCATGCCGGGGCCTACAAGCACTGATCCCGTTTGCGCCAGGAGTTTGTCGAGTCTTTCTACGCCGGCTGGACACAAACCACCGTCTTCGTCTTCTGGGAGGGCTACAACTCTTGCCTCGGGCAGTTGATGTGCGACCACGGCGGCAACCGTTGCGGCCGTGCCCACAACGAGCTTGCCTGCACCGGCTCGCAAGGCGGCTTCTCCTGCCAGTACCGCGGCGCCCGGCATCTCTGCCGAGCCTGCGATGACGAGAACCCTGCCGCGCGCCTCCTTGTCGTCGTCATGTGAAGGCTGAGGAAGCGACCAGGCCCTCAGCGCCGCATCGTCCAACTCGATCGGGTCCGTCATGGCTTGGCTGCCGCCGGCACATCCGGCTCGGTGGTGACCGGTGTGCCGCTCACTTCAAGTGGCACCACAAAGTTGGCCTGCCGCAGCACAAGCTTGCCATGGCGTCCGGCGGCAGCGTCGTAGGCATAGAGAGTGACGCCGCAATTGGGCACGTCACCCTGGCGATCGATCTCAAGCACCTGCTTTTCGTCCAGGCGCTCGATCAGGTAGCGCATGCAGTTCACGATCACCTGGTGCGCGATGATCATCACCCGCTCGCGGCGGTATTCGCGTGTCACGGTGTCGAGCAGGCTGCGCAGCCGCAGGATGACGTCGCACCAGCTTTCGCCACCAGGAGGGCGGAAATAGAACTTGCCAACATGCCGCCGCTGCTCGAAAAGGTCGGGGAAGCGCTCGCGGATACCGCGGCGCGTGAGCCGGTCGAGCAGACCGAACTCCTTTTCGCGCAGCCGCTCATCGACCACGGTGCTCACGTCTTGCACTGACACCTGGCCAGCCTCGACGACATGCTGCATCGTTTGCCGAGCCCGGATGTAGGGCGAACACAAAAAGACGTTCGGACGCGCTTCGGCGGCCAGGCTGCCAACCCAGCGGCCGAGCGCGCGAGCTTGCTCCACGCCGAGCACCGACAGTGGCACGTCCATGTCGCGGTCGGCGATGTCGATGACCGGCATGCCAGCGGCTTCGGCAGCGTCCCTTGCGACGTTGCCCGCACTCTGGCCGTGGCGGGCCACCCAGAGCTGATCGGGCCACTTCTGGTTCTGCGAATCTGACATGCCGCAGCATGGGCGAACGGCATGCCTGTCGGAGCGTTGCGCCATCAAGACCAGGCGAGGTCAGTGGAGCATGGTGTTCGCAGTCTGAGTAGTTTTTACGAGACAAATGGCCATTTGTACCGAGTTTGCCTGCGAGTATCAGTGGGTGCCCGTTCATGGGCTTGCTTGTGTGTCGAAGGATGAATATGGCCGCCTATCGCGACATCATCTGACGACATGGCCACTGCGTTGCCTGAAATGCCAGCCCGCGCCACACCCTGCGTACGCCGCCCCCTGCAGGCCAGTCGCCTCGTATGCTTGATTCACTTCCCCGAGGAGCCAGCATCTGCAGCGGAAGCAATGGCCGTCCGCATGGGGGTGACCGTCGAGCGGTTGCTACGTGAGGCGCTAATCGAAGGAGCATGCGTACGACACCGCCGGGCCGTCCGTCTACTGGGCGGCCTCTACGATGGCATTCTTTGTACGGACTTGACGGACGCGCTGGCTGAAGAACTCCAACGCGTGTCAGGATTGCCATTGCTGGACGCGCATGCCCTCTTGGCTGCGCAAGAACTTCCGACGGTGCGTCAAGCTTCTCTTGACCAGCCGTTGGCGCCATACCCGGCGGAAAGCCGCGCATGCCTTGGCCTGTCGAATTGGTAGTGAGCTCACTAGTCTCGCGCCAAGCTGACAGCTGACAGCCACGGTCAACTGCGCGCAGCGCGATGTCTTTCGGTGCGCCTAGGCTCAGGCTGACAATGCCTCGCACAACTCGTCCAATTCAACCTCGGTCCGCTCCAGCACAGTGGTGACAGGCGTGGGTCAGCGCGAGCCGATTCCATGCATCGGCTGCCAATGCAGGCACCATGGCGTGTGGGGCGCCGACGGGGCCGCGGTGCAACCGTCGCCACCCTGCAGACTCCCTCGTTGCTTCGGCAAGACCATGGTGGCGGTAGCGTGGCATCGGTAGTTCAACGCCTCGACTGTCTGATGCTGACACCAGGCATGCTGCCGCAAAGTCAGTGAAAGTCTCTGCTGCTCGTCGCTGTGGCCAGCCGGCCCAACAGCGGCGTCAGATCTACGAGCTTTCCGGCGATGAGGTTGCGAACGTCACCCGCTCGTTGCCACTTACCGTAGACCGCCATCAAGCGGGAGCGCAGGAGCTCCTTGCGCTGAAGATCGCGCAAGCTCTTCCAGCAGATCACCTGCACGACACCGGTCTCGTCCTCGAGCGAGATGAAAACCGTGCCGTTGGAGGTTTCCGGTTGCTGCCGCAGCGTGACGATCCCGCAGTAGCGCACCAGACGGCCGTCGGGCAGCTCGTTGAGCTGAGCAGCGCTCATCAAGCGGCGCTTCTCCAGCATGGGACGCAGCAGCGCCAGCGGGTGACGCCTCAAGGTTAGGCCGGTGGATGCATAGTCGAAGAGGATTTCTTCACCTTCTGGTGCCTGGGACAACTCGACCAGGTCCTCGTCGAATGAGGCCTCGCGCAGCAGCTGCGGCGCCTTGCGCCAAGCCGACGCATCCCAGACCTGCTGGCGCCGGTGGCCCGATAGGCTCTGCAAGGCATCGGCCGCTGCGAGCAGCTTCATCTCCCCATGTTCAAGCTCTGCGCGCCTGGCCAAGTCTTCGGCGGACTCGAACGCCCGCTGGGCCCGTGCCTTCACGATCCGTTCGGCCGACTCGGCCTTCATCCCCTTGATCAGCCGCAGGCCCAGCCGGACCGAGGGCGGATGCGGCAAGCCCTCGAGGGTGCAGAACTCATCGCTGTACATCACGTCGGCCGGCGCAACATGGACCCGATGGCGCTTCGCGTCTTGCACCAGCTGTGATGGCGAATAGAAGCCCATGGGCTGCGAGTTCAGGATTGCTGCCAGGAACTCAGCCGGATGGTGGCACTTGAGCCAGCTGCTGGCATAGACAAGCAGCGCAAAGCTGGCGGCATGGCTCTCCGGGAACCCGTAGGAGCTGAACCCCTTCATCTGTTCAAACACATTGCGCGCAAACTCTTCGGTGTAGCCACGCTCTTTCATCCCATCCAGGATGCGTGTCTCGTACTTCGCGAGGGTGCCGGTCCGCTTCCACGCGGCCATGGCGCGACGCAAGGCGTCTGCCTCGCCACCGGAGAAGCCTGCGCAGTGAATGGCTAAACTCATCGCCTGCTCTTGGTAGAGCACTAGGCCGAGCGTTCGGCCCAGGATCGCCTCGATCTCTGGACTCGGATAGGACACCGGCAAGCGACCCTGGCGCCGGTTCAGGTACGGATGAACCGAGCCGCCTTGGATGGGTCCTGGTCGCACCAGCGCCACCTCGATGACCAGGTCGTAGAAGCACTTGGGCTGCAGGCGCGGCAGCATGCTCATCTGAGCACGACTTTCGATCTGGAACACGCCGACCGTGTCTGCCTTGCAGATCATGTCGTAGGTCGCTGAATCCTCGGCAGGGATCTCCTGCATCTCGAAGCGATACCCCTTGCGTGCGCTGACGAACTCCAAGCACTTGCGGATCGCCGACAGCATGCCAAGCGACAGGCAGTCCACCTTCAGCAGCCCCAGGGTATCGAGGTCGTCCTTGTCCCACTCGATGACCGTGCGGTCTTGCATCGCCGCGTTTTCGACAGGGACCATGCGCGACAGCTCGCCTTTGGTCAGGACCATGCCGCCCGTGTGCTGGCTCAGTTGGCGCGGCATGCCCAGCAGCTGGTTGATCAGCAGCATCAGCTGCTGGACCTGCAGGTCATCCGGCGACAAACCCATCTCCGCGATCCGCTCCTTCATCGCGCTGGGGTCATCCCACCAGGTGTGTCCCTTCGCCAACGCGTCGAGCACCTCCGGCGGAAACCCCAAAGCCTTGCCAACGTCTCTGATCGCGCTCTTGGGTCGGTAGGTCGTCACAACCCCTGTGATGGCGCAGCGCTCACGGCCGTACTTCTCGTACAAGTACTGCAGCACCTCCTCGCGACGCTCGTGTTCAAAGTCGATGTCGATGTCCGGTGGCTCGTTGCGCTCCTTCGAGATGAAGCGCTCGAACAGCACGTTCATGCGTCCGGGATCGACCTCGGTGACGCCTGTGCAGTAGCAAATCACTGAGTTGGCTGCGCTGCCTCGGCCTTGGCAGAGGATCTGCCTTGACCTGGCGAACGCGACGATGTCGGCGACGGTCAGAAAGTAGTGTTCGTAGCGAAGGTCTGCGATCAGCTCCAGCTCTTTTTCGATCTGGGTCTGTACCTTCGCGGGCATCCCCGCCGGCCAGCGGCGCCCGGCGCCCTCGTATGTGATTTGGCGCAGATAGCTCGCTGGCGTGTGACCAGGCGGCACGACCTCGTCCGGATACTGGTAGCGCAGCTCGTCCAAGCTGAAGTGGCAGCGGTCTGCAACCTTCAAGGTCTCCTCGAGCAGCTCGGCGGGGTAGGTCTGCGCCAGGCGCAATCGGGTGCGAAGGTGTCGCTCGGCGTTCTCCTGCAGGTCCAGGCCGCATTCAGTCAACGGCTTGCGCAAACGCGTGGCCGTCATGACGTCCTGCAGAGGCTTTCGTGATCGGACATGAAAGTGCACGTCGCCGGCAGCAACCAACGGGATTTCGCTGGCGCGGCCCATTTCGCGCAGGCGATACAGCCACATCTCATCGGTCAGCACACGAAGCAGGTCGACGCCGATCCAGCACCGCCCCATGAAGTGCTCGAGCATCCATCGCGCCACCGTGAGCAGCTGAGCCGGCTCGGACATGCGCTGGGGCGACACCAGCACCACACAGTCCGCGAGCTCAGTGCCGCTGACGTTGGAGACGTCGAGGTGGTAAGTGCCTTTCTTCGACGCGCGCCGGAGCTTCGTGATGAACTGGCACAGGTTCCCGTAGCCGTTGAGGTTGCAGGCCAGCACCGTCAGCACGAATGGGGTTGTGTCAGCTTGGCTGGCCAGACCCCAGTCCACCTGGAACTGGCTGCCGATGAGCAGCTTCAGGTCGTGTTCCTTGGCAGCGCTGTATGCGCGCACGACGCCAGCCATCGTGCACTCGTCGGTGATCGCCAGTGCTGAGTAGCCCAGCTGCTTGGCCCGCGCCACCAACTCTTCCGGATGGCTTGAGCCGCGCAGAAAGGTGAAGTTGCTGACGCAGCGCAGCTCGGCGTAGTGGGGGATCGTTGCCATGTCGCAGCGCGCTCAAGTCTCGCCTCAGGCAAACGTTCCGTGCAGGAACCAAGCGGTCTCATCGCCAGCAAGCCGCGTCTGGAAGATCCAGAGCACGCCGGCGTGTTCGCTCAGAGCCACCCAGTAGTCGCGTGCGACGTGGCGAGCGGTTTGCACACCTGCCTCCACGGTCCTGTCCCACCAGCCGCCCTCGACCCGGTGGGGTCCGATGAGCAGCTGCAGCATGCCCTGGTACAGCGGCCGGTCATCCCGGGTGGCCAGGCGCAAAGGCTCAGGAAAGACAAAGGTCGGCTGCGGCACGTCGACCGTGCGGGCCAGCTTGCGCGGCCGCGGCGCCGGTGCCGTCTGCCAGTGCTGCATCCACTCCGGTCGGTGGTCCTCGGCGACCACTGGGCGCAGGACGCGCTCTGGGCCCAGTCGGGCGGCGACGCGCTCCAGCACCAACGCCAGGCTTTCCGCGGCGAGCCGGGGCTCCGGGATCAGCGACAAGCTCTTTTCTTCGAGAGCCTGGACGTCGATGGCCTCCAGGCGCAGCTCGCCCACCGGCGCTGCCAACCGGATCTTGGCCAGCTGCTCGGCCAGAAGCCGGCTCAGGTGCTCGATGTCGCGCATGGGCTGCGCCGTGCGCACGGTCAGCTCGCCGCCTTCTCCGACGTCCTTGGGCCTAAACGAGTCATGCGCCCACTTGAGCGTGAAGGCGGTGATCCCGGCATGCCGTGCGGCCAGCCAACCACACATCTGCAGCATCAAGCGCCGAGCGCCGAACAGCATGGCCGGCGCCATGTCGACGCGGGACATCAGCTCCAAGCGCGCCTGAAACGTCTCAGGCAGCGTGACCCATTGATGGGCTTCCGGCCGCAGGCCATAGGCCTCATCCATGGCCTGCAGCAGCTGCGCATCGAAGCGCCGGCTGATCCCGCCGCGGGGAAGGGCGCGCACCTGGCCAAGTCGCATGCAGCCGATGCGCACGAGCGTTTCCTCGTGCGCGCCCACCTGGGTGAGCGTCTGCAGGGGCAGCGCGTCGAGCAGCTGCTCTAGTGGCTTGGCAAAACCGTTGGATTGGCCGGCTCTGGCCAGCGCCACTGCCGCCAAGCTGGTTGGCGCCCAGCTCAGCTGGCCGACATCCAGCTCTGCTGACTCCGTCTTGATCCGTTCGACCAGGCGCCGCTTGCCACCAAACAGGCGGATGCTTGCTTCCAGTTCCATGACAACCGCTGCACTGGGGGTCGTCGGCTCCACCACAGATGCCCGAGGTGTGAACTGCAGGCACCAGGTGGCGAGGGCGTGGACGGCATCAATGCGCGATTCGTCGCTCTGTGCTGGATTCGGTAGCAGTGCTGCCCACAACATCTCGGCTCGCCTGGCTGCTGGTAGGTGGAAGTTCGCGACGCCGGCGCGCCGCGAGGATCTCGCTCGGCTGGGCGATGCGAGGGGTGATCAAGGGGGCCAACCCGCCAGGGATGGACTGCAGGTGGATGGCGCCCTCGTGCACGGGCCCTTTGCGCTTGAAGATCTCGACCTGCAGCTCCCAGTCCAGACCAAAGCGCAGCTTGACCCGCAGCGGGGCGGCTGATGGCTCATGTTCGGCCTGCAGGGGCCTGCACAGGAAAACAGGGCTGTCGCAGCCCTGCGCGCACACCTGCAAGCGACGAATCTGCTCTTGCCTGGCCTGGGGTAGCCAAGCGACAAGCAAACCGCTGGCGTTGGCTTTGACGAACTGCTCAGTGACCCAGAGCCGCTCGGCAGGCGTTTCGGCCGCAATCCATACCAGTTGCCGCTCATCGATGCCTGCAAAGCGCAGGCCGGGAAGGTGTGGCGTGCGCGAAGGGCCGATCAGGACGATCTGGCCGCCGTTGGCGACAACTGCCCGCATCGCCGGGCCCAGCAGCCGCCATTCGGCGACGGCAGGCTGCGGCTGAAGGATCTCCGTCAATGACTGGCAAGGCCAGCCACCGCCGGGAAGTTCGGCGTCAAGCTGCGCAAAGCCGCTCGTCTGCGTGGTGGAGACCGTCGAGCCTAGTTCTGTCCCTCGCCAGATGGCGGCTTCCACCTCGGGGGGCAACGCCGCCATGCGCGCATGGGTGCGGCGGCCTCTTACCCACTGGTTGGCGATTGGAATGGAGGTCAGGGCCGACGGCGGATCGACAGGAGGATCGTCCGCGGCCCATTCCAGGACGGCGGACATTTGCACTCCGGCACTGTATGGGCGTACAGTATTGCATTGGCACACGCTTCTCACAAGCCGGGCCCCCCACATCGGCGGTAGGACATCACGCCGAAATCGAGAGGGAACCGCTCGAAGCAAGACGTGTCGTTCAAGGAACGCTATGACCACTCCCCCAGATGCCACTGGCACTGCAGCCGACGCTGCAGCGATCGACCCTGCCTACATTCGGAACTGGATGCAGGAAAGCCCGAGGTCTTGCCGCCTGCAGGTGTTGGACCCCATGGCCGACGTTCTGGGGTGGCGCGACATCCGCGTGGTTGCCAGCGAGAACGAGGATGAGGCTGGCCATGACGCTTACTTCTGGCTGCCAGAACCTGTTCGCCCCAGCATGTTCAGCGACATGGTCGAGGCGTTCGAAGAAGTGACAAGGCTGCTGGAAGCTTTCAGGCCGCTGCGCCTGGCCATCGTCAGCAATGCGACGGGTACGCGCGTATACGACACCGCCTCTTCGGCTGATGTCCGCGAGCACCCCGAGTTCTATGTCCTGCCGCTGCGGGAGTGGGTGGAGGCCTTTGCCACAGCACTTGCAGCGGAGCTGCCGGCACACGCATCGAACGCGCACCAGATCGGGCGCCAGCTGTACGGCCGACACCGGCACGAACACCCTGGCGTCGTGGCGTTCTCCTTACGCTCTGACGCGCACCTGTTGCGGGTGCCCAGCGCGTCCCTGCAAGCATGGCATTGAGTTCCGCCATCCCTTACATGGATGGAGCTGAGCATCGGCTTGACCACGAGCTTGGGCCCAAGCCCAACTTAGACTTATGCAATGCGAGAGAACCCATTCAAAGTTGAACACAACGGATGGCCCATGACGGTCACCGTGCGCGAAGCCGGCGAAGGCCAATACTGGGCAAGCGTGAGGATCGGTCCCACCGACAACGGCGTGGACCAGCTGCTGCGTACCCCCGAAGACGAACTTTTCGACGACCGTGACCTGGCGGGCACGGTTGCTGCCCAGATGGGCCGTCAGTACATCGAGGCAACGCAGGCCATGAGCAGTACCTCTGACTCACCCGCGGCGGATGCACACCGCCAAGCCCAACACAAGTGGGTCAATGCCTATGTCAAGGCCTACCGTGAGGCAGCGGAAGGTGCAGCCGACTTGAGGGCAACGGCCTACGATGGATACGAGCTGTGGCGCAGCTGCTCGTCGCAGGATCCAGTGGCCGTTGCTCGCGTCGAACGTCAACGGCACTTGGATGAGTTTGCCAAGTTGCCTCGAGTTCCAGCGTCAGACAAGCGCTTCGAGTGGGATTGAACGTCCGTCGCACCGGGCCGCAGGCTGTCGCGCGGCGCGGCCGATTCGTCGGGCGCGTGTAGGCGGCGGGTCCGGCGCCATGGCACATTGCGGCGCAACGATCCACAGCGAAAAAAACGCATGTCGCTTGCGCTTATCCACTCCCTTTGTCCACCGCTCGGACGCTTGTGCCGACGACTGCTGCCTGCCCTGGTGGCCACGCCGCTGGCGTTGGCGCTGAACTGCCACGCGGCATCGCCCCCTGACGCCGGCGTGCAGGCCGGCCTCGACAGGGCGAAGCAGATCATCGCCAACGCGCGCCGCATCGTGAGCCCCAACGGCATCGAGCGGGTGCAGCCGGTGCGCATTGGAGGCATCGATCAATGGGTATCGATCCGCGGCACCGACCGACGCAATCCGGTCCTGCTCGTGCTTCATGGGGGCCCGGGATACCCAGCGATGCCCATGAGCTGGTGGTCGGCCCAGGGCTGGCAGGAGTACTTCACCGTTGTCGAATGGGATCAACGGGCGGCAGGCAAGACCTGGCTTCTGAGCGACCCCGCGGCGGTCATGCCGACACTGAAGGGAGAGCGCTTCGTTGCCGATGCGCAGGAGATGGTCGCGTGGCTGCGCAAGGAACTAGGCAAGGATCGCATCTTCGTCCTCGGCCACAGCTT
>Ga0307516_10010567_pt1 | contig 10136 bp, 11 predicted proteins | sample 19_EM_MG_FD_203310 | JGI IMG/M metagenome (GOLD analysis project Ga0307516, IMG submission 203310) | Populus trichocarpa ectomycorrhiza microbial communities from riparian zone in the Pacific Northwest, United States - 19_EM | ecosystem: Host-associated > Plants > Roots > Unclassified | place...
GTGCCCGATGGCTTGATTCGGCAGACGGTGAGTTCCTTCGCGTCGCTTCGGCGCTGGATGGCGACTGACGCGTGCCCGATGGCTTGATTCGGCAGACTGTGAGTTCCTTCGCGTCGCTTCGGCGCTGGATGGCGACTGACGCGTGCCCGATGGCTTGATTCGGCAGAGGGTGAGTTCCTTCGCGTCGCTTCGGCGCTGGGTCGCGACTGACGCGTGCCCGATGGCTTGATTCGGCAGACGGTGAGTTCCTTCGCGTCGCTTCGGCGCTGGGTCGCGACTGACGCGTGCCCGATGGCTTGATTCGGCAGAGAGTGGGTTCCTTTGCGTCGCTTCGGCGCTGGATGGCGACTGACGTGTGCCCGATGGCTTGGCCCGACAGAGAGTCCGTTTTTCCGCTGCCCTTTCTTGATGTTAGCTAATTAGCGTTCGGTGGCCTGATTGACTAGTTGGTGATAGCCTCTTCCCCATATATCCAACCGTGTGTTACTAACGTCTTCTGATTCCCATTTTGACAGCCCGTGAGTTGTTTCATGTTCTGTTACTTTGCGGTTCCTGTTGTCCTAATATGTATCGGATGGTTTAATTCTGTAGTCCGTGAGTTTTCCCACATTGCTGAAGCCGCGGTGTAGCGCTTCTAACTCGTACCTACTCTTTTTCCATTGCAGCATGTGAGTTTTGCTCTCCGTCGCTGGCTACCTTGGTTGTGCTTCACTAACCGAATTCGGGTTCTTGCTTAACAGTATTCGCCTTCTAATCTAGTAACGGAGAGGCACCGAAAACTGGTCGGCCGACTGGTGACTGTAAGTTTCATCCTGACCGGCTGATGCTACGTGACTAACCTACGGTACAAGGTGGATGGTAATGGGGCAAGTGTTTGACGTTTGGTCTGCTGGGTTATTGATTATCTGGGGTTTTACGCAATGGAAAGTCTCTACACTACGACCTTACCTGCCAAACTTGCCTCGTGTCTTCCGCAACCACCTGCCCTCCGTCTTCCGCGCTGATATGCTGCTGCGCAAACTGCCGGCACTTCTTCTGGTGCTGCCCTTTCTTCGCAAATGGTCGATATGTTTTCCCCGCTGTGGTTGAAGTTTCTTTCACTGCAGCCACAACATCGCAGCGGCCAATTGGTTTCCTTTATTTCTCACCTCGTCGTTAGTAGTTACACACCAAGGAGTGGATTACGGTGCCGGTACGCAGGAGATATCTACTGAGGTACCCGTTCCGTGGGGCTGGTTTGTAGGCGTGTGGTGCTTCCATGGTAGCGTCAAAGTCGCGTATTCAGATACAAATCGTCTTTTATTACGACTTAGCATCCGTTAGCTTCTGCTCCAACAGCCAATACTCCGAGTAATCGGAATATCGGAGCAACCGGCCGAATCCCAATCGGTCACGGCGCCGAACAGCATTCCATCCTCCTGACAACCCCCGCCGACCACGACTTCTCCCCTTGGCGGCTCCGCTCCTTGCGATTCTTCTATCCCACGCTGCCGGTGCCTCTGGTATACCAACCCCTGTTCCCCCTTCCGCGAGCTGGCCGTCCGCGGTTATCCCGGGGGCCGTCCTCCCATCCTCTTGCACGAGTGACTCTCCCATGCGGGTGGTGATCCTCGCTCTCCGGCTGAAGCCTCGTCATGCGAGCCGCTCTCTGTCGACTGTCGGGCGCTTCGCTTGCCGCCATCAAAACTGTTAGTCACGTCCTGGGCACTCTTTCCTCGATACGCGTCGCCAGGATGTTGGCCGTGTCCTTGTTGCTGGTCGATTCTTTGTTTGCTCCGCGTCGGAAGAATTCCGCGCCGCTCACTGATGCTGTGGCTCCCGGGGCCGGGCGCCGGAAAGCTGGTCCGCCCGTTCCCTTCTCTCTCTTCAGCTCATCCTCCTTTCCGTGCGTCTCAACTTTCTCCGCAAGCACAATTCCAAACTGGTATCCGCACATGAGCTCTTTCAAGAAGGAAATCTCCTCTTCCCCCATCCGCTGCTGAAGTTCGCGGTGCCGCGCCGCCTGAATCTCTAGCTGCTGGAGTACCACCAGAGCTCGTTCGTTCCAGTCCGCTTCCGGAATCCGGTCCGCTGTCCGATGCCGGGGGCTAAACATTTGGAGTTGATGAAGCCGAAGTCGATAGTAGGCAAAAGATCGGCAAGTCTTGTCGTTTTTGAAGATGCGTGAATGGGTTGAAGGTGTGGTCGTTAGTTGTATTTTAGAGTATGTTGCTGGAATCGGTGGGTGGGCAGAATGTCTGGCGGTTATCATGAGCTGTGGCTTGTCGGAAGCCCAGGCTCATGTCTTGAACAAGTTACTAGCTGGAAACTTTGCTTGAGGTTGCTGCTATTGAAAGCAGAAGAAACGGCTCCCTCATATACACGTGGCTGTCATTGTCCTCCCCATGCCTGGACTCCGACACGCAATGCCCAGCAGTTGTATCTCATTCGCGATACCCCGTACGGGCAACCACCATCCAGTACACGCAGATATGTGGAGACAAATAAGACATAAAATGTAACATCTTAACTTATCCTCGTCCACGTACCCCGCGCTCTAGATCGCTCTCGATCCACCATCTCAGCACGTTTCAACAGGGTGGAACTTCTAGTAGTTGGAATGGGAGCTGGAGTGGGAGTGATTTCACGTCGTGGGTGAAATAGTAGCGTATATCCTTTCATAGCTACTCCATACAGCTGTTATAGCCTGGGGGATAATACTCGATCATCGATTCCCACAAATTACTTACCTGCTGTCGAGATACAGGACTCTCGCTCTTCCGACCTTCCCCACTTCTCCAACCAACCTTCCACATGCCCGCCTCCCCGTCCGCCTTCCTCCTCTCGACGTACATCGCTGCCGTCCCCCCTCCCTCCGTTGAAACATACCGCCTCCCACTCCCGCGGCACCAAACTTCCATTCTGTCGGAGAAGGGCAGCAGCCAGACTGGATTTGTGGCAGGCGTGCAGTTTCCAGCTGTCAGATGGTTCGACAGCAGGGCGGCTGCACGGCCACAGTTGATCGAGCTTCACTGCTAGATGTCCAACTGGCCTTTGGCTACCTCTGCTCTCAGGTACCCGCCAGTGTGGAGTGTTCGGATCTCACCTGTGGAGCGAGCGTCCCGTCAGAATAAGGGTAACCTTGGAATGTTGACGGGGCGGCGACGAGGTATTTCTGGTAAAGGGAGAATACTGCAGTAAACTGTATCGTTGGCGCTGTCGTGCAGGAGTCGTCGCTGCTGCCAGTGTGCAAAGGTGCGGCGTACATTATTGTGTTGCATCTCCTCGGCGAGCCGGCTCGACGCCGTGACCGCTCGACGTTGTGCCTGCTATGGTGCACTCCAGATCAGGTTTGTATTAATTTCCCTCGTCGACGTCTTGCACGGCGGGCCGCTCGCATGGTCGCGGATGCCCCTTGCCCGCCACGCCGCTCGTCTGATCATTCGCCAGATCGCTCGTCGGATTGCTCATTACATCCGCTCATCGACGGCTTTCCCGACATTTCGCGCTCAGTTTTGCTAACGGATGGCAGGGCTGATCGCACGCTGGACCGCACACCCGATCGCAAATTACTCCCTCTCGTCGACGGCATTCGCGACGGTTCGCGCCCCGTATTGCTCGTCAGATTGCTTATCGCACATTAGTTCCGCTCGTCGATGGCTTTGCAGACGGCACGATTGCAGGATTGCGCCTCCGATTGGTTGGATGACTAGTTGGATAATCCTCCTTGTCCAGCGGCTAGCCTTCGGTTTCCTAGAGCCGCCAAAAGGTCGGCCTTTCACACGTTAGATAGTGTGCACGTGGCGCGCAACTGAAGGCAACACGCTAAAAGTTGCCTGCTGCCAGGTCGTTCGCTATCTACCATCGCTGCCTCCACGTGCGAATTTGTCGCTCGTTCAACCAGTGGCTGGTCACGCGTGCTGCATCGCAGTAGCCCGCAGCCTGTTTTGAAGCCAGACTGACTGCTATTTTAAAGGAGTTTAAGAATAGCCAGTGGCGTGCGGTCGGACAGGCGTATCTACGCGGAAGATCCGGGCCGGCAGAGAACAGGACAGTGTGAGCTCGTTAGCCTTGGTCTGACAACCCCATAACTCTCTCTTCCTCTTCGATAGGTCGACACCCAGACTTCCTATGCCGTGGAGCGCCCCGACCTCGCCAGGGCACTGGGGACTCCTCGCCGCCGTTGGCAAATCCCCGCAGATGAGGGCTGCTCAGAAGCCATGCCTTTCTTCAGGGCGACGGACATCGGATTTATGGTGCTGCCACAGGCGATGATAAGAAGAGTGGATAAGTGTTTCTTGCATCACGGTACAGCGGCTACTATTGAAGGATGACTGGGAAAGAGGTTCTGCAGCTGCGTTATCGAACAGGATCAAGACTGAGAGGTTTGGAGTTCAGCGGGATTGCCGAGAGTTTGTCAAGTCAGGGTGAGAGCGAGACGAGTAGACACGAGGAAACAGCACTCACTTTCTGCATTATGCTTACCTATGTATGTATCAGAAAGAGAAGAAGAAGACAAAACACAGAACAAACACTCCACCTCCGCTGGTGCACGGCGCCAATCACAATTAGGCACTCGCCCATCGCCGACTTTCTTGGTCACCCTGTTCCCCGCTCCCACCTGCTACTTATGAACCGTACGGAGCAGGCATGGGAAAGAAAGAACGTGGCAGGCACACTCCTCATGGACGTGCAAGCTGCCTTCAACAACACGGACAGCCAGTTGCTTGGAAAAAGAATGGAGGCGTTGGGCATTCAGCAAGACCTGATACGATGGACAGGGAGCTTTATGAGGAACCGAAAAGTCCGACTGGTCCTAGACGGAACGGAAGGGGAGGCCTACGAGGTGGACACAGGCATCCCACAGGGGTCGCCAGCGGCCCCCATCCTCTTCATCACCTACCTTTCGGGCATATTTGAGGAAGTGGAAAAGAGGGTGCCAGGGGTGAAGGCGCTATCTTTTGCGGACGACATATCATGGTGGGCGGAGGGCAAGAACGATAAAGAGGTGGCAGAGAAGCTTGCGAAAGCATCAAAGGCAGCGGTGGCATGGGGGGAAGAGAATGGGATAACCTTCGACCACGACAAGAGTGAGGCAGTACTGTTCAGCCGAAGAAGGAAGGCGGCCAACGAAACGGTTAAAACGGGGGAAAGGGAAATCCCATTCAACACCGAGGCGACACGCTGGCTGGGGATATGGCTGGCCTCCCATCTCACACTGAGGGATCACCAGAGAACGATGATGAAGAAGGGAAGGAAGGCGCTAGCGAGGCTGAAGAGGCTAGCGGGGCAGATGGGACTGACATCAGACAACTGCCGCAAAGTCATGACCGCGTGCGTGCAATCGGTAGCGATGTACGGTACCGAGCTCTGGTGGAAGGGAAAAGGAAAGCCGGGGATGAGCAGCGGAGCGGGAGAACTGTAGAAGTAGTCAACCAGGAGGTGCGAGCAGTCACAGGATGCTTTCGCACAACGAACTTGGGGGCGCTAGCAATGGAGTCCAGAATGAGGCCAGCGACAGTCCAGCTAGACAACAGGCAAAGACGATTTACAGCCCGGCTCCTTAGCCTCCCAGCAGGCAGCGAAGCCAGGGGGATCGTGGGAGCCCAGTCGGCCATCGGAAGAAGGCTGGAAGCATCAATTGGATACTCAGGAAGGGTGGAAGGAACCGAAATAACGAGTAGGCCAGAAAAGCTGGAAGCAGTCAGAATAGTCGAAGAGCGGGAAAGGGCAATCGAAGAGGCAGAGAAAGACAGGGAGGGCCTAACCATCTTTACCGATGGGTCGAGGCTCGAGAGTGGAGCGACCGGATATGGGGTGGCATGGAAGGCAGGCAACCGGTAGGTAGGAGTGAAGGCACACATGGGTTACAACCAGGAGGCCTTCGACGCGGAATGTGCAGCACTGGCGAGAGCATTAGAAGTGGCAGCAAAGAGACGAACAGGACCGAAGGCAGTCACCATCTTCACTGACGCGCAGGCGGCGATCGCAAGGATCGCATCAGAGGGACCGGGCCCCGCCCAACAGTACGCACGGCAGGCAAGAAAATGGATAGCGGAGCTGAGGAGAAGGGACCGAGACCTTCGAATCGAATTCCGCTGGTGCCCCGCCCACAGCGGAGTTGCAGGGAACGAGGAAGCAGGCAAGTGGGCAAAGCAGGCGGCGGAGGAACCAGACGCACGAGGGGTCGAATGGATGGGCTACAAGGACAGATACGGGAGACGGTTGATGCCGCCCCCCAGATCTCTAGCCAACCTAAAACGGGAAATTTCGGAAAGGAAGTGGGAAGAAGCGTGGACGTGGTCGAAGAAGAGAGTCAGAGGAAGGAAGTACCAGATGCCGAAAACGATGCACCAGAACAACATGGTAGCACGAGGCCCGAAGAGGCTGGCAGGAAGGTACCATCAACTCAAGACCGGGCACTGCCGCATAGGGCAATACCTGAAGTGGACGAAGAACTCCGACACGGCGGAGTGCGGGTGGTGCCGGTACAGGACGCAGACAAGGGAACACCTGTTCAAGAACTGTGACAGGTGGAGGATGCAACAGAAGATAATGTGGGCAGAGATATGGAAAAAGACAGGAAGAGGAAAGAACCGGTTCACGATCAGGGAAATGTTCGCGGGCGAGCGGTGCACTGGAGCAGTCCTGGATTTCTTGAGAACGACGAGGGTGGGGGCGAGGACGGGGCCGCCGGGCCCGGGGGGGGAGAGGGAGGAGGGAGGTACACGGTCTCCTTAGCTACGCTCCTTTGTCTCCTTTTCTTGCGCGCTGTCGCCTCTCTTTCTTCTCTTTGAGTCTCTCTCTTTCTGTCTTTCTTTTCTTTCTTCCTTCCTTATCTTTGGGACAGGCCGGGTGGGGGCAGGGGGAGTCGCCGTGAGCCGCTGGCGGACTGTTCGAGGGCGCAGCGGACGGCGAACGGGAAAGGACTGTATATAATATCGTCATGATCCAATAGGGTCGCACACGATCAATGAAACATCACCATCATCATCGCTCCCACCTGCGGGAAGACTGGCTTTCCCAATCCTTTTCCCCCACCCTTCCTCCTGTCCGCGCCCTTCTTTCTAATTGCCGCCTTTACTGCAGTCTCCAGCAGTTCCTCCACCTGATAGCCTCCCATGAGCGCCTCCAACATCTCCTTCCTCTCCTTCTCCTCCCTCAGCTTCATTTCCTCCCTCTGGGCCGCCATCACCTCATAACTCTCCCTATTTTCCTCTTTCAAGATTTCCTAGTCCTCTGAATTTCCCCCGCTGGGGCCTGGAATCTCGTCCTCAAACGTCGGGGCCGGGTACCACTAGAGCCGGTTGGTGTTTGCGAATTTTGTTGGTGTAGCCGGCGATGATGTCGAACTCGTTACTCGAATAGACAATTGATCGTAGGCTTGGCGATTTCAGTACGATGAGTGTGGTTGTCGAGGTGGTGGTGTGGCCGTCAGCGGTTATCCGGGGGCCGACCTCCCTTCCTCTTGCACGAGTGACTCTCCCATGCGGGTGGTGATCCTCGCTCTCCGGCTGAAGCCTCGTCATGCTAGCCGCTGTCTGTCGACTGTCAGGCGCTTCGCTTGCCGCCTTCAAAACTGTTAGTCACGTCCTGGGTACTCTTTCCTTGACGCGCGTCGCCAGGATGTTGCCCGTGTCCTTGTTGCTGGTCGATTCTTTGTTTGCTCCGCGTCGGAAGAATTCCGTGCCGCTCACTGATGCAGTGGCTCCCGGGGCCAGGCGCTGGAAAGCTGGTCCGCCCGTTCCCTTCTCTCTCTTCAGCTCATCCTCCTTTCCGTGCGTCCCGACTTTCTCCGCAAGCACGATTCCAATCTGGTATCCGTACCTGAGCTCTTTCAAGAAGGAGCTCTCCTCTTCCTTGATTTGCTTCTTGTCAAAGATATTCGAGTGATAGGGTGTGTAGATACTCCGTTGCTTGATCTTCTCGCCACAGCGAGAGGACCGTTCTCTATGTATACATGCAGAAGCAAGCCCATTACCCATCACCGGCTCGTTTAGATACCCTGGGTGGCAACTTGCCACCTCCGGTCTAGATGTTGCCGGTGGCGACTTGCTACCTCCGCCACCTGGTGACTTCCGGACGCAACTGAGCGCCGCGGCCTCGCCAGGCCTAGGCTGGCCCTCGACCCATACATCTGACACTTCCCCTCGTACGGAAGAGCAGCAGAGAATGACTGTGAAAACCCCCCAAGTCCTTGGATGCCTCGTTAAAACTCGTAACCGTGTAAAAAAACCCCGTAGGGAAAACCACGGACATAGGAGAAAGAGTGCATCCTCCAAGGAAAGTAAGCAGAGGGAAAGAAAAACTTTTTAACCAACTGCCACATGATTCACCAGGAGCTTTCCCTGGATACCAGGCCGATTCCCTGAAACGTCAACAATAGGCGCGCACAGCAGCTCCACCGAGCGCGTACGACGGCCACATCAATATCAGGCGCGCACTACAGCTCCACCGAGCGCGTACGACGGCCACAACAACAGGCGCGCACAGCAGCTCCACCGAGCGCGTACGACGGCCACAACAATAGGCGTGCACAGCAGCTCCACCGAGCGCGTACGACGGCCACATCAATATCAGGCGCGCACTACAGCTCCACCGAACGCGTATGACAGCCACAACAACAGGCGCGCACAGCAGCTCCACCGAGTGCGTACGACGGCCACAACAATATCAGGCGCGGACAGTAGCTCGGCATCACCAAGGGGTTTCAGAAAAGAAAAGAAAGAAAGTAAAAAGACGTACCAGTAATCAGATATAAGCCGTGAACCACAACCTCATCCGAGTAGCCCCCGTGGTTCACCTGGGCAGTTGGTGAAGAGGCTCTCTGAGACCATCTTTCCTTCCTGAGTCTTTCTGCATCTTGCTTCAACCGGCAGTCCGCTTCCTTGTGTCCTTCTCGTGTGCAGTAATAGCATTGTAGTCCTGAATCACCTGACCTTTCGTAAGGCTTCCGACCTCTGTGACCACTGACTCCCCGTCGCTTGCCATGGTGATGAGTCATTGCTGCAAGCGCTTGACTGGTGGTGCCGGCAATGTTTAGGTTCGTACCAGCTTGGTCGTTACGGAGTGCCATTGAGGCTTCGGCGTCAATTAACGTTGTGGTGACAACATCCAGAGTAAGTTCGGCGGCAGGCTTGTTCCCAATGATACCCGCGATGGTGGCGAACGTCTCTGGGAGTGTAGATAGGAGGTGACCGATTGGGACATTATCGGAGATACGTTCTTGAGAACCAGCGAGCGGTTGACGAATATCCTTTAGTGTGGAGATATACGCTGAAACCGAGGTGCCCAGCTTCATTGTAGTCTTGTTGAAACGGCGAACGGTCGTAAGTCGTCCGGACAGAGAGGCTGAAGTATCGAATGCCAAACGCAGGGCAGTCCACACATGGTCGGGTTCTTCGTTGGGGAGGTTATCGATGAGGGATCGCGTGGTTTCATCCGATGACACGTATATCAGCGAGTAGGCCCGTCCGGAGCAGCGGCGGAAGTCATGTAGCTGAGCGGTTGCGCCCGCGTTCGGGGGTACTTCCGTTCCGGTTACGATTCAGAATGCGTCTTCTGCGATAAGGAAGGCCTTGAGGGAACGCTTCCAGGAGTGGTAGTTGTGATCGTTGAGCATCTCAGTTGAGCCGTGCTTGCAGATGAACTTCATGGATTCCATACTGCGAAGTTTGGAAGGTGGGTGCGAATTGCGTTGCGGATTGGCTGAGCGTTCAATCTGGGCTCATAACCTGTCAAAGATATTCGAGTGATAGGGTGTGTAGATACTCCGTTGCTTGATCTTCTCACCACAGCGAGAGGACCGCTCTCTATATATATGTTCTATCCCAGTGGGCAGAATGGTCGGTCTATAGATTGGCTGGTCCATCAATAGACTGGCCGGCCCGTGTATGAATGGGCTGGATCTACGAACTGGCCGGACTGTGGGTAGATTTTTTTGGGTAACTGGGCTGGACAGCTGGGAGATATCTGGGAGCGGGCTGGCCAGGTGGGAGATCTGCTGCCACTGGGTAGATAGCTTCGTATTTGTTCTATCCCAGTGGGCAGAATGGTCGGTCTATAGATTAGCTGGTCTATCCATAGACTGGCCGGCCCGTGTATGAATGGGCTGGATCTACGAACTGGCCGGACTGTGGGTAGATTTTTTTGGGTAA
>Ga0307516_10010569_pt1 | contig 10135 bp, 7 predicted proteins | sample 19_EM_MG_FD_203310 | JGI IMG/M metagenome (GOLD analysis project Ga0307516, IMG submission 203310) | Populus trichocarpa ectomycorrhiza microbial communities from riparian zone in the Pacific Northwest, United States - 19_EM | ecosystem: Host-associated > Plants > Roots > Unclassified | place...
AGATTTTGTTGTGCGGGAGCAGCACCACGACGGGCAAACCCGCCGCCGCGCCGTACGCGGCCAAGGCCGCGCTGGTATCGCCCGTCGACGCGCAGGCGATGGCCTTCACCTTCAGGCCTTCTTGAATGGCCATGCGCACGACGCTGACCAGCACCGTCATGCCCAAGTCTTTGAACGAGCCCGAGTGGCTGTTGCCACACAGCTTGACCCAAAGATCTGGAATGCCGAGCTCTTTGCCGTAGCGGTCGGCCCAGAACAAGTTGGTGCCGCCCTCGTACATCGAGACGATCATCTCGTCGGGTACTTGCGGCATGACCCACTCGCGCTTGCCCCACACGCCGGAGCCGTAGGGCCACACGTTCTGCCGGTAGCGGTCGTCGAATAGCTTCATCCATGCGGCGCCGCTGCGGTCTTTGAGCGCGGCCGTGTCGTGCACGACCTGCAGCAAGCCCTGGCACTTGGGGCAGCGATAGATGGGCCTGGTGACGGGCCACGAGCCTTCACAACCGGCGAAGCAACGAAACTCGGATGAGTACGGCACGGCGGCGTTATAGCACTGGTCGCCCCTCGTGCTTCGAGCAGCTTTTCCCGGGGATTGCCCGTGACTTGAGCCGGTGTTAGCCCTCCCCGCACGCATGCCCCAGGCCCCCGCACGACTCGATCACGTCGCCCGCGGGAGCCCAACCCCGACGCCGTTCGCGCTGGTGCTCGAGCCGGCCCCAGCGGCTGCACGGCGCATCGGCGGGCTGCCGCTCGGGCTGCGCTTGGCGCTCGATGCCCAGGCCGCCGGCGCCGGGTCAATCGTGGTGCCCGAAGCCGCCAGCGACTTGCGGGCGCTGCTCGGCGACGCGCGGCTGCGCCTGCCAGTGCTGTCGGAAGCACCGGCAGATGTGCCGCGCCTGCGCGCTGCTGCAGGTCTGCTGGCACACCGGGCCACGTTGAAAGAGCTGGCTCAAAAGCTCGGCCCGGGCGCCGAGCTCACGTTGACGAGCGCTGCCGGCGCGCCGAGCGTCGCCTACTCATTTGCGCCGCTCGACGTGAGCTCGGACGAAGCCGCAAAACAAGCCGAGCGCGCGCTGTTTCGTTCGCTCAGAAAACCGCAAGACGGCTGGACCTCGCGCCACCTCAATCGCTATATCTCGCTGTTCCTCTCGCGGCTGTTGATCAAGACACCGCTGCGCCCCAATCAGGTTTCGGTGGCCATTTTGGGCGTCGGGGTGCTCGGAGCGTGGCAGGCCGCGCAAGGCACGTACGGCTCGCTAGCGCTCGGAGCGGCCTTGTTTCAGGCGCAAAGCGTGCTCGACGGCTGCGACGGCGAGATGAGCCGCGTCAGCCACCGTGGCTCGCGGATGGGCGAGTGGCTCGATACCATCGGCGACGACTTGACCAACTACGGCTTCTTCGGCGGCGCCGGCATCGGCCTGTATCGCGCGACCGGGCTTTGGCTGTACCTGCTCGCCGGCTGCATCTGCGTCGGCTGCGGCGTGGTTTCGAGCGGCCTAGAGTACCGCTATTTGATCAAGATCGGCTCCGGAGATTTGCTGAAATATCCGCTCAGCCAGGCCAGCAGCGGCGGCGGCAAGCTGGCGTTTTTGGCGCCGCTCTTCAAACGCGACACGTTCGTCCTGCTCACGCTGCTGGCGGCGCTCGGCGGCGTGCTCGGCCCGATGCTGTGCGTGTTTTCGCTGGCCGCGATCGGCATCCTGTTCTCGGTGCTGAAGACGGAGCTCAGGCTAGCGCGCGAAGGGCGCGCCCCGGCGGGGTAAACAGTGCGGCGCTCGAGCTTTTGCCGTGCCGCGCTGTGCTTCGTGGCCGTGCTCGCTCAGCTGCGGCACGCCGACGCGAAGCTGCCGCAAGAGGGCGAGCCAATCCTCACGAACGACTACGGCATCGACATGTATCAAGGGCTGGTCTTGTCCGCGAACCGCGTGATCGGCTTGGCCGGCGCGTTCGTGGCCCTGGCCGACGGTGTGGAAGGCTCGGCCATGAACCCGGCGGCGGCGGCGGCGCGCACGCCGTATTCTTACGGCCATTTCGACTACGACGTGGGGCTCGGCGTGACGTTTCCGTCGGGCATCAAAAATACCGACTTTTGGAACTCTGGGCACCGCACCGAGCTGCCGAAGACCCAAGGCCTCGACTTTCTGTTCTTCAACCTGGCGCTGCAGCTGCAGTTCGGGCGCTGGGGCTTCGGTCTGTCCACCGACTTTCAGCAGTACTCGCTGCTGCGCGGTGTCGATCCGACCCAAGACGCGACGCGCGATCGCTTGGCTGCGCGCATCGCGATCGGACATTTGCAACTGGCGCACTCGTTCGCAGACGGGCAGCTCTTGGTCGGCGCGGGCATGCGCACGACCGGGCTATCGGTGACGAAAGACAGCCCCACCAGCGTCGCCAGCCAGAGTCAGCTATTTTCTACCGTCGGTACGGGCTTCGAAACCGGCTTCATTTGGCGGCCAACAGACTGGCAAGTGCGGGTTGGCGGCGCTTACCGCGGCGGCTTCGATACGCGCGCGTCGCCGTCGAGCCAGCTGTTCGTGCTCTACCCCGACGATCCGGAAAACCGGCTGTATTTGCCGACGCGCGTCACGCTGCCGTGGGATCTGAACGTGGGGTTTGCGGCACAGCTCGGCCCGCGCCCCCTCAATCCGCGCTGGGTCGATCCGTCGATCGTGCTCGAGCCGATGCGGCGTTACCTCGAGTGGCGCGCGCACGAACGCGAGCGCCGCGTGCGCAAGGCCGAAGCCTCGCAAATTCCCGGCGAGTCGCGGCGCGAACGCCGCCATCGCCTGCATAAGCTGTTCGCCGAGCTGCGCGCCGAAGAAGACCTGGACGACCGCGAGCGAAGCCGCGTAGAAAAGGCCCTCGACCGCAAGCTGCGACAGCGTTACCAAGATCAAGCGCGTTTTTACGTGCTGATCACCAGCTCGCTCATGATCTCAGGCTCCGTAAAAAACGCCGTCGGCATCGAATCGATGCTGGATCGCACCGTGCAGCGCTCCGGTGAGCGTGTCAGCGTCTCGCCCCACGTCGGCGTCGAGACCGAGATTTTGCCGCACTGGCTGCGTATTCGCGGCGGCAGCTACCTCGAGCCCTCACGCTTCGAGAGCAACCAAAAGGGCGCCCGGCTGCACGCCACCTTCGGCTTCGACGAAAAGATCTTCCCGTGGGAGGTGTTCGGAGCCTATCCCGAGGGCACCGAGTGGCGCGTGGGCGGTTCAATCGACGCCGGGCGCAGCTACCTCGGCTGGGGTGTTTCGATTGGAGTCTGGCATTGACGGCCGGCCGCTTGGCGCTGTGCGCGCTGCTGGCCTGCGCCGGCTGCAAGCAGGCCGAGCCGGTGCCGCATCGGACCGAGCCATGGCTGGCCCATCCGAGCGCCAGCGGCGCTGCTGCTGCTGCAGGCGCGCCGCGCAGGTTCGACTTCGTGGCAGGCAGCCGCGTTCGCTTCAGCGTCGCGGGTCGCAAGGCCAAGCTCGGCGGCAGCGCTCCGCTCAGCGGCGGCAGCCTGAGCCTCGATTCACGCGACTTGAAGAGCGCCAGCGGCAGCGTCGATGTGGATTTGACCAAGCTCAGCATCGACAGCGACGGCGCGCCGCCAGCCGATGACGCGCTCGGCGGCGCCGCGCCGGCGGCCGTCGCTCTGCAGTGGCTCGAGCTCGGACCAGATGTAGCGGCCGAGCGCCGCGCGTCGTTCGCCACGGCGCGCTTCGAGCTCGCGTCGGTCGACAACCTCTCGGCGCCGCTGCTCGACTTCAGCGCCAAGCGCCCGCCTCACGTGCGAGTCACCGCCATCGGCACGCTGCTCATTCACGGCTTCAAGGAGCCGGTGCGCGTCGAGCTGGTGCTCGAGCCACAAAAGCCCGAGCCCGGAGCCGAGCCGCGGCTGCTGATCCGCACCGCCAGCGCGCTCGTAGTAGCCTTGGCTCCGCACGACATCACTGCGCGCGGCCCCGCCGGTATTGCCGACACGGCGGCCACGGCGCGCGCCGCAGACTGGGTTGGCAAAAGCGTGCGCATCGAATTCGAGCTGCCGGCCCAGGCAGCGCTTGCTGGCGCCAAATAGCGGCTATTGTTGAATTTTATGAGAATGTCACCGTCAGCTTGAAACCACCAGCCCGCGCCGCCGTACCGCTAGGTGCCGTTTGGCAGCGAGAGCGCAGCTAAACTCCCGGGCGGCGCAAGCCCAACCATCCCTCAAGGAGCTTCCGAAGATGTCGCAACCCCTCACCTACACCTCAATCCTCGCCACGCTGGTCACCCTGGGCGCTGTCGCCTGCGGAGGCTCGGCGCCGCCCGCCGAGAGCCCGGTGGAGGCCAAAGAGGTGCCGGCCGCAACCGCGACCGAGGCAGCCCCCGCCGCCGCTGGCGACGCAAGCGCGCCGGCCGCAGCAGCAGCGCCCGCAGCGCCCGCCGACAACGCCGCCGCAGCTCCGGCTCCCGCTGCCGACGCTGCTGCACCGGCGGCCGACTCGAAGACAGGCGCGGCTCCCGCAGCTGGACACAAGAAGAAAGCAGCCGGCGCGAAGGCTGGCTGCGGCGCCGGCACCTGCGGCTGATCCGCGATGCCAAGGCCCGAGCCTGTCGCCGTCTCGCGCTCGCCGCTGGGCGGGATCGGCCTCGGGCTGCGTTGGGACTTCCTCGAAGAGGTCGTAGACGGCCCGCAGCTGCCGCTCGACTTCTTCGAGGTCTCGCCCGAAAACTACATGCGCCGCGGCGGTTACTACCCCGCCCAGCTCGAGCGGCTGCAGGACCGCTACCCGCTCGTCACGCACGGGCTCACCCTGTCGATCGGCGCCGTAGACGAGCCGGACGCTCAGTATTTGCGCGAGCTACGCGCAGAGATCGAGCGCACGAAGTCGCCGTTTCATAGCGACCACCTGTGCTTCTCGTCGGCAGGCGGGCGGAGCCTGCATGAGCTCTTGCCGCTGCAGCAGTCGCGCGAGAATCTGCGCCGGATAGGCGAGCGCGCGCGCCGCATGAGCGACGTGCTGGGCGTGCCGTTCGCGCTCGAAAACATCACCTACTACCTGCATCCCGGCCGCGCAGAGCTACCCGAGCTGGAGTTCTTGAGCGGCGTGCTCGATGCCAGCGGCGCTGGGCTGTTGCTCGACGTGAACAACGTCTACGTCAACTCACTCAATCACGGCTTCGATGCGCGCGCCTTCATCGCCGCCCTGGATCTGTCGCGCGTGGTCGAGCTGCACGTCGCCGGTCACACCCGCCAAGCTTCGGGCCTGCTCCTCGATACGCACGGCGCGCCCGTCGCCGATCCGGTGCTCGAGCTGCTCGGCTTCACGCTGTCGCTGACCGGGCCGTGTCCCGTGCTGCTCGAACGCGACAACCACATTCCGGCGCTTTCGGAGCTGCTCGCTGAAGTAGAAACGCTGCGCGGCATCTACGACGCTGCCGTCAGGAGCTACCATGCAGCGCGGGCTTGAAGGCGTCTTTGCCGAGCTTACGCTGGGGCCCGCGCTCAGCCGCGCCGAGCTTCGAGCGCTGTGCGACAAGCACGGGCTGCCCAGCGCCGACACGGCCGCGCTCTGCGAAGGCGCCGAACGGCTGCACGTCTACCGCGACTTGGTGCGCGGCAACCTGCGCGAAGCCATCCAGCTTTCGATCCCGCGCAGCATGGCGCGGCTCGGGCCGTTGTTCGACGAGTACTTCGATCGCTTTTTGCAGGAGCGCGCCCCGCGCACCCACTATTTGCGCGACGTGACGCCGGAGCTGCTCGGGTTCTGCGCGCCGCTGTGGGCCGGCGACGCGCGCGTCGCGAGCTACTTGAGCGACCTCTCGCGGCACGAGTCACTGCACATCGAGGTGTCGGCGCTGCCGGCGCTGCCGCGTGGTCACGTAGCCGCGCCGCTCACGCTCGAGCAGGGGGTGGAGCTCAGCGCCGCCCTTACGCTCGTGCACTATCGCCACGCCGTGCACGAGCTTCCGGAAGACGAAGCCGACCGCAGCGTGCCTGCCGAGCGCCCGGTCTCGCTGCTGGTTTATCGCAGCCCCGAGCACGAGGTGCGCTACCTGGAGCTGACGCCGCTGGCGTGCGGCATCGTCGAGCGTCTACTTTCGGGTGACAGCTTGGGCAGCTCGGTGCAAGGAGCCGCGGCGGCCGCGGGCGCTCTACTTACGGAAGCAGTGCTGGCGGGGGCCGCCCAGTTGCTAGCCGATTTGGCCGAGCGCGGCGTAGTCTGGGGACCCAAGCTTCGCGCGCGAGATTCAGCCTAAAATGGCCCAAAACCAGCCCCGGCTGTGGGGCCCGACCGTGATTTGTGAAACCCAGTTGCCCTGATCACTCGTATCCTACGAGGCTTCGAAAACCCAAGGTCCCATGAGCGCCAGAGACCCGCTTGGCATCGCCGGCCACACCATCGTCGAGAAGTATCGCATCGAGAAGCTCGTCGGTGAGGGCGGCTTTGCGGTCGTCTATCGCGCCATCCACACGATTTGGAACAAGCCGGTCGCGATCAAGTTCTTCAACGGCTTGTCGAACGCGCCGACGGACCAGCGCGAGCAATTCAAAGATGCCTTCATTCAAGAAGGCGCGCTGCTCACCGAGCTCAGCAGCCAAACGGCCGCCATCGTCCAGGCGCGTGACGTGGGCACGTACACGTCGCCCGACGGACAATGGATGCCGTACATGGTGCTCGAATGGCTCGAGGGCAAACCGCTCGACGAGCTGATCGACGGCGAGCGCGCCGCGGGCTATCCGCCCTGGGACCTGGCTGCAGTCGTGTCGCTACTCGGCCAAGCCGCGGGCGCGCTCGACGTCGCGCACGGCAAGGGCATCGCGCACCGCGACATCAAGCCCGCCAACCTGTTCGTTTTGGGAGAAGACGCGCGCGGCGGCAAGGCCACCCTCAAGGTGCTGGACTTCGGCGTCGCCAAAATGATGTCAGACAACACGCAGCTCAAAGCGGCGTTGGCCAAAACCGGCATGGGCATCACCTCGTTCACGCCGCAGTACGGCGCGCCCGAGCAGTTCAACCGCAGTTACGGCGCCACCGGCCCGTGGACAGACGTGTACGCGCTGGCGCTGGTAGCCGTAGAGATGCTCACCGGCAAAGCCGCGCTCGATGGTGACGACTTGATTCAGTTGGCGTTCGCTTCGGGCAATCCTGAAAAGCGCCCCACACCACGCGCGCTCGGTGCCGCCGTCTCCGATCCTGTCGAGCGCGTGTTCGCCAAGGCGCTCGCCGTAAAGCCCGACGACCGCTATGCGCGCGCCCGCGAATTTTGGCGAGAATTGGAGGCCGCGCAGGCCGGTTCGTTCTCGGACACGGTGCTGCACACGGGCCCGGTCATTGCCGAAATCCCGGCGCTGTCGGCGGGCCGCACCCAGCAAACGCCGCTCGGGGTTGCGCCGCGCGGCCCCGAAAGCACCACCAGCTCGCCCGCCACGCTTTCCACCGGCACGCCCGGCGGCAAGGGCAACTCGGGCGTGATCATCGGCGTGGTGGTCGGCGCTGCCGTCGTGCTGGCTGCCGGCGCAGTCATGATGCTCGGCAAGGGCAAACCGCCTGTCGAAGCCGCGAAGCCCGAGCCAGCATCGACCGCGCAAGGCACGCAGCCGCTGGCACCGAGCGCGGCGGCCAGCGCCTCGGCCGCGCCCGCCGCCAGCTGTCCCGAAGGCATGGTGCTGATCCCGGCCGGCCAATTCTTCATGGGCTCGGACGCCAAAACGGCGATGGCGAACCAAAAGCCGATACACAACGTCACGCTGAACGGCTTCTGCATGGACCTCTACGAGGTGACGGCCAAGAAATACAAAGACTGCTCGGCCGTCGGCAAGTGCCGGCGCGGCACGCCCGAGGTGGAGTGGGACAAGATCACGCCGAGCGACAAGAAGACCTACTCGGCCCTGTGTACTCTGGGCGATCCGGAGAAAGCCAATCATCCCGTCAACTGCATCAACTGGGAGATGGCGAGCACGTACTGCAAGAACAACGACGCGCGTCTGCCCACCGAAGCCGAGTGGGAATACGCCACGCGCGGTCCCGACGGCCGCAACTACCCCTGGGGTGATGAAGCCCCGACGGCGCAGCATCTCAATGCCTGCGGCACCGAGTGCCTGGCCTGGGCCAAAGAGAACAAGGTGGCGCAGCAGTTTCCGGGCGCCCTGTACCAGGCCGACGACGGCTTCGCGACCACGGCGCCGGTCGGCAGTTTCCCGGCCGGGCGCTCGCGCTTTGGGCCCTACGACGTGGTCGGCAACGTCTGGGAGTGGGTGGCAGACTGGGAGGGCCCTTACCAGGCCGGCGACCAGAAGAACCCAGCCGGCCCTGATACTGGCCAAAAACGCATCATTCGCGGCGGCGCCTGGAACGGCAGCTTCCCCGAGTGGCTGCACCCGGCCTTCCGCTACGCGCAAGATCCCAAGTCGCAGAGCCACGGCGTCGGCTTCCGCTGTGCGCGCTCGATCTGAGCGGCGCGTCTGCTCATTTCGTAGGGTTCTAGACGTGAGCGCCGGGGTCTCGCTACTCTGCAGGAAACGCTGCGCCCGCTAAACCACCCTCTGCACACCGAGATCGAGGCACGGCTCAACGCCGGCTCGTTCGAGGAAGCGCAACGCCTGCTGGCTCAGCTTGGCGTAGGGCACGAGCACACCTACGCCTCGACCTACTTCGCGACGCGCATCCTTTACCAGCGCGGCAAGCTCGATCTCTCCGGCGTGGTCGCGCGCCTCAGCGAGCTGCTGCAGGCCTGCCCCGATTTCCCCGAAGCGCGCGCGATGCTGAGCGCGGCCCAGCGCGGCAGCCTGCGCCCCGATCCGCCGAGCTTCAACCAAGCCACCGTGCCGCCGCCGCCCGGCGCTGATCCAGACCGCGACACCGACAGCGACGAAGACGACGGCGATCGGCGGACCGAGCCCGGAAATGCGCCTTCGAGCGTGCCCATGATGCAGGCGCGCCTCAAAACGCCACAGGCCCCCGGCATTCCACGCCCGCCGCTCGTGCCGCGCTTCACGCCGCGCGAGAACGTCGCGCCCAGCTACGCGCCGCCGCCCGATCTCGAGCTCACGCCGCCTGGCCTCGATCTGAATTTGACGCCGCCGCGTGCACCTTCGAGCGGGTCACACGCCCCCTGGAACGATACGCTATCGGCGCCGCCACCGAGCAGCACGCGTGGCGCGCATAGCGACAGCCCGCCACAGATCGACATCGACCTGCGCTCACTCGCTGGGCGGGCGCAACCGGCGCTGGGCGACCGCAACACGGCGCCCTCGCCCGGAGCTGCAGGGCCCGAAGAGCCGCCGACGGTGTTCGTGATCGCGACTTGGCTCGCGGAACGCGATTTCGAGCGCGCGCTCGCGGCCGTGGAACAGCTCGGCGCCGACAGCAGCCCGGAGCTGTCGCTGCTCGAGGTGCGCGCGCTGATGGGCCTAGGCCGCAAGGCCGCCGCGCGCCGTTCGCTCGACCGATTGTGCCGCGCCCCGCTGCTCGATCCAGATCTGCGAGCCGCCGTCGCGCGTCTGCTCATCGAGCTGGGCGACGCCGATCGCGCCGAAGCGCAGGCGCGCCGCGCGCACACCGAAGACCCGGAGTCGGAGCTGTCACGTCTCACGCTCGCGTGGGCGGTGGCGCGCCGTGACGCCTGGCTGCCCTCGCCGCGCACGGCCGAGCTGCTGTCCGAGCTGCTCACGGGCTTCGTCCCGGAAGCCAGCCCACTGCCGGCCCTGGGTTACGCGCTCTCGGCGCTGATGCTGCTCGGCACGTCGGCTGCAGCGGCTCGCCAAGCTTGCGACGCCGCGCTCGCGCTCGATGGCGACGCGCAAGACACGCTGGCGGTGGCGGCGATCATCGCTCAAAAGCAAAAGCGCAGCGGCGACGCCAAGCGCTTCTATCAACGGCTTGTCGACGTCGACCAGCACGCAGCCGACGAGCTTTCAGCCGCGCTCGCCAGCTTGGGACTCGCGGTGGGGAGGAGCGCAGCCAAGCCTGCGCCCGACGCGTCTGTGCCGCCGCCGTCACCGCCATCACCCACGGCATCGAACGTGTCTCCGACTGCGCCGCCGCACGCAGCAGCTGGCGCCAAGGCGACCATGACGCAGGGCGGCTCGCCCTGGGACGACAAAGAGCAGCGGCTCGCGCAAGGCGACAGCAAAGCAGCCTTGTTCGACTTCGAGCAGGGG
>Ga0307516_10010570_pt1 | contig 10134 bp, 12 predicted proteins | sample 19_EM_MG_FD_203310 | JGI IMG/M metagenome (GOLD analysis project Ga0307516, IMG submission 203310) | Populus trichocarpa ectomycorrhiza microbial communities from riparian zone in the Pacific Northwest, United States - 19_EM | ecosystem: Host-associated > Plants > Roots > Unclassified | place...
AACCGGCCACTTCCTGAAACGCGTTCTATGATCGCTATAGGTCGCCCCAATTGCTGTGTATACGTCTGGTAAAGGTTCAAGCGCTGCAGGTCTGACCGCGGCGGTGCAACGAGATCCCGTATCGGTGAGTCTGGCCGGTTCTCGTCATATTCCCTTACGCCGCCCCTATTCCCCGTGATTCCGTGCTTTGCGCTCCATTCACCGATGTGGTATGACTAACCGAAAGCCGTGGTTCCCTTCGGGCCTACCCTGTTTTCAGAGAGAATTCTACCTTGAAGGTGGTGCAATGGTCTTGGCCGATACTGGGGTCGTTTGCATCGACGAGTTCGACAAGATGCGAGATGAAGACAGGGTGGCCATCCACGAGGCGATGGAGCAACAAACGATTTCAATCGCAAAGGCGGGCATCACCACGATTTTGAACTCTCGCACGAGCGTGTTAGCCGCGGCAAATCCTGTGTGGGGTCGATACAACGACGAAAAGAGCCCCGGTGAGGTAAGCAGAGCCCCTTTTCTGACCAACGAGAGGAGGAACCGGGTCGGAAAACCAACCCGGATTCCGCTCATCACGGATGAGTGGTTCGCCGACTGGAAGCTGACGCCCCCTTCGCGTCTAGAACATCGACTTCCAGACGACGATCTTGTCCCGGTTCGATATGATTTTCATCGTAAAGGATGAACACAATGAGGCAAGAGATAAGGCACGTGCGGGCTGGCGCTAAAAACTCCATTCTCCGCGCGACTGATCACGCGTCACGCACGACAGTTGATTGCAAAGCATGTCATGAACTTACATATGAACCGACCTAACGCGGGTGGGGAGACGGGCGATGCAGAGGGTGAGATAAATCTGGATAAGATGAAACGCTATATCGCGTATTGCAAATCGTACGTGAAGCAGCGACGTGTACGTTGACGTGGCCGGTCCACTGACAGCGTGTGTCGGGTTATAGAAAATGTGCTCCTCGGCTATCGCCCGAAGCACAGGAAACGTTGAGCAGCCATTTCGTGGCATTAAGGAAGCAAGTGCAGCAGGTGGAACAGGACAACGATGAGAGAAGCTCGATCCCAATAACCGTCCGGTATGTTGCGAGCGGGGTAAATTCGGGTCTTGGATCTGCGACTGACCTCTTGGAACGCTCATGTATGGGCTAGGCAACTGGAAGCGATCATACGAATCTCGGAAGCCTTGGCCAAGCTGACGCTCTCTCCTGTGGTTCAAAACCATCACGTGGATGAGGCTATCCGCTTATTCAAGTTCTCGACCATGGACGCCGTCTCGGCCGGCTCGGCGGACGGAATGTCGAGAGGGGAAGTGAACCAAGAGATGAACAAGATCGAGAAGGAGATTCGACGCCGGCTTCCGATTGGTTGGAGTACGAGTTACCAAAGCCTGGTGAAGGAATTTGTGAACCAGCAGGGGTATTCGAGCCACGGGCTAGAACGGACGTTGTTCGTGATGGAGAAGCGAGAGATTCTAAGGTTTTCGAATCAGGCAAGTGCTGCATGTTCTGCCTTCATGAGCTTGTGTTTATCATGTTCGTCTCCATGGCGCGATAGAAAAAGGTGGTGCACAGGTACGGGGACTGTCTGTACTATTCTAGGTCCCTGAAATGATGCTAATCGTTCTTCCCGTTCTAGGGTCGGTGTTTAGTGGGGATGGCCTTGGCGGCGTTCCGGGTTGTTTCGCTTTGGCGTATTTGCTCACAGTAGACTGTACACGTATGTGCTTCCCGATGACGAGAGCGGTGGTAGTATTCGTCAGGGATCCGCGCGTGCCGTCTGTCGGGACCAGTGGCAGGGAATGGTCCCATCAGTCCTTGTGGGAAAACCAAACAATCGAACGTTCGGGGGTGGGAAACCGATCGATGTATCAAACGGGAAAGCTGAAAACACGTATGGCTGTCGTGTCCAGAATCCAGCGTGAGGTTGTTTGCGGGATTCGAATGGCGGAAATAGAGGCTGGGCGGTACGCCCACCCACAGCGGACCCCGGCTAAACGCTCACAGTCAGTCCTGGTGAGTCTGTAGCACCCACTCTGGTGACGAGTCGATCTGGCGAATGTGGGTCGGGCGTGGCCCTGATGCCATTTTGGGCCGGGTTTCGTGTTTTGGGTAGCACTGGTAACCAACAGACTGCGGAGCTGATAGCCCGAGACCGAGGGTAAGCTGGATTTGTCATCCTGGGCCGCTCACCCACGCGGCCGGCACAATTGCTGCCGAGGGGCTGCGGATTTCACAGCCACAGCCCCCAGATCCCATTTCAGTCATCTTACAAAGCCTCATCTCCAATTCTCCTTCCTCTCTTACCGCCACCCAACCTCTTATATACCTCAACACCCCTCCCCCCCTCTCCTCCGCTTCCGTTTACCATGTCTGAAGAGTTCTTCCAGCAGTTCCACTCGGAAATCTCAAAACAAAGTCACCTCGACTCCTTCCCCACTTACGGCGACATATTCGCACCAGGCATCGACCAATTCGAGTCCGAGCTTGACTCTGACCCTTCCGTCGCCGCCTTTGAAATTCCGCAGGCCTTTGCTGCGGACCCCACCCCCGCCTTCACCGTCCTCCGCTCCGAGCCCTTCCTCTGTGGTCCACCCTCAGCATTTACTGCGGATTCGGACTCTGCCTATAACGACACGTTCTCCAACCACTCCAGCTCCATCTACAGTCCCGGCCCAGTGTTCGGTTCCACCCCCTCTTCCAACTTGCCTTTCGACTTCGATCTCGACCTTTCCAAGATCACCATGGAGAACCTTTCCGAGTACTCTGCACACGAGATCAGCGAGTTGTCGGCTGTCTTTGGCTTCGACAGCTACTCGTCCTCTCCAGACAACTCCCCCACCATGCCCGCGTACGCATCCAGGGATACCCGCTCTGACTATGAGCCCCCTCTTTCTGTCGTGGCGCCCATGTTGACATCAATGTCCGAATACACCCCCTCCACGGGTGCCAAGGCTGAGCGACCAATCGTGCGGCGCCAAGCCACACTCACTCCATCGAGCACAGTCTCGCCTCCTGCCACCTCCCCCGAGCCATACGTGCACAGCGAGGAAATGAAGTTGGTTTCCGACGACCCGAAGAAGAAGTATCAGTGCCCCAATTGCCCCCGATGTTAGTATTGTAATCCATTTGTTCATTGTAGAGCCCGTGCTGACTCATTGTTTTCTTAGCCTTCGCTCGGGCCTTTAATCTCAAGACCCATCGGGAGACGCATAACCCGAACAGGTCCAAGCCCCACTCCTGCCCCCATCCATCCTGCGGACGATCGTTCTCTCGCAAGCATGATCTCGGCCGCCACATGACCGCCATTCACCGTGACAGCTCGCTCCACGATACCTACGTTGGAGTCGAGCGCGGTGCTAGGTCTCGTTGCCAGAAGTGCGGCAAGAGCTGGGTCGGAGGCAAAGAGAAGTCTTGTAACTGCAACTACGAGGTCAGATAAACGCACTGCGCCTGCGTTGTGTTTTTGTATGCGTACGTTCTATCTCCCCTGCTTCGTGAGGATTGTATTCTCATACGGTTCTTTAGTTTTACCTTGTGCGACCATTCGCAACTCGCGTCGTGCCCCGGCACGTTTTGGCATTCGGGTCAACTAATACGACCTCGCTGCCGCTCGACGAGCAATTACAGTCGTTATGCCGTGAAAACCCCCTCTCAGTGTCCTCCATATGCCACACTTTCCTTAGAGTATCCGGATACACGCCTCGAGCGACGTCCCCTCGTTTCGAGAACGTCGCCCGTTTTGCCGAGTCTTGGGGATCGAAAGTCTCGATATCCCCTTGTCAACCCTCTTTGTTTTTCTTTTTTCTTACCCCTCTCTCCTATCCCCTAGTCCCACCCACCAATTAGTTAAACTTGTACGGTATTTCTGTCTTGCTCTCGGACGATGTTGCCTAAAATGGACTCCGCCTTTTGGCCGCTGCTTACTGTAACCATCGTAATTCAAAGAGTATTTATAGACCTCTGTTTTCGTCGAAAGAGGAGGTCCTGGGTCGACGTGGCACTTGCTGGGGTGTCGTGTCCTTGCTGTCAGCGCCGCTCCTAACGCTGCCAGGCTGTCATGATGACGTCGACCTGTGGTGCCCGATTTGGGTATTGGAGACCCCGCACCACATGACCCCAACTACGCACGAATAGCATCATTTGTCTGAAAGGAGGGTTGGATCTTGGATACTCTCAATTGTCCTGGTAGGTTCTAGTGAGTTGTCCAACAAGAATCGGCCATCTGTTTCCACGGGGATTCGTATCCAGCACTGGTGATCATTCCTGTTGTTGGGGGAGGACTCACTCGGCATGTCGTTGTCCCTTGCTCTCCATTGTGCTTCCTGTACTTCTTGTGAGCGATGCATGGAAAGCGGGGCCATTGCGAACGATCACCTCTATGGATCCAGCGACGCCACTGGCGACGTGCCTACCTATGATCCTCTCCGTTGCCTTCTCAAAGTCTACAGTCATGAGCCACCTCTCATCTAACATTTCCCCCGCATCTTTCCACGCCCCGATGGAAAGGAAACAATACAAGCCCTCGATCACTACGATCCTGTGCCACGGGTATACCTTGACCCCCGTCGGATCAGGGTCTTTGACTGCATGGTCAAACGAGGGCGCGATGATCGGGTTTGAGTGCGATCGGGAGGGAGCGAGAGGTCGGACGCGAAGGTTCCTTACGAACTCGAGGTAGCCATCTGGGTCGAACGTCCAGTGTGCGCCCCGTCTGTCTTTTGCGAGCTGGGGGTCGGGTGAGGCGGCGAGTTGGGCCCGGGTGAGGTGCCACCCGTCCAGCCCGACGACGATCGCCTCCGTTCGTTCCGCTGATTCAATGTTGGCATTGAGGATTGTGTTGGTATGATCGACGATGAGGTTGGCGAGGGTCGATTTGCCTGAGGCTGGAATGCCCGCGATGCCGACGATGAGACGCGTTTGGGGGGATATGCTGGGTTTTAGATAAATACGAGGCATCAGACCTCTTGAAGCCGATCTCCAAGACTTTTTTTTTTTTTGACCCTTACCCTTGGACTTTTTCCACGAGATATTTCGCCAACTCTTTCGCTTCCACGTTCATCTCTCCGGCCCTTTCACCTCAAAAGGTCGTTGTCCGATTCGGGGTCGGTTGCACGACGCCGTGTCAGGGATTTGAGCGGCTGAGCGCGCTGGAGTTGGAACTTCCATTTCTGGAGAAGGATGTGAAAAGTCAAATAATGGGGGATTTTCTCACATCTCAGGGGGATCCCCAAAACCGCTGCCTGGGGACTCGATCTCGCGCTTGCTAACCCCGTTCCTCTCTTCAGAACGCCGACGGCTCTTCTTTTTCTATCGGTCGCTTTCCTCTCCACCCCGTCTGTGTTGTTCCGTCCAGTTGACCTTTCGCAGACGCTCACAGCGAATACAGGTTTCTTTTCGCCGTCATCACCCACTGCCACCGAGATGCATAACGGAAGGGCACTCAAGAAGGCCGATCCGTCAACGATACAGGACAAGCTGTTGGTAGGCTACCAAGGCTGGTTCACCTGCGCCGGGGATGGCGAACCAGGTCCGTGTCGTTACACGCCGCCACTAGCGTCTGTTTGCTCACTGCCCCGATTTCCGTTTTTTTACTTCTGTATTGGTTCTTTGAAATCGCCCATCGTGGAATAGTTGGAAGAGGCCATCACGGATGGCTCCACTGGTTCGATTATCCCGTGCCAGATGGTGGGCGCCCGAATACAGACATCTGGCCAGACGTGTCAGAGTACGACCGCTCAGAATTATACGAAGCGCCGGGGCTCAAAACCCATGGTGGCGAGAAATGCTATCTGTTCTCTTCAAGGAACCAGAAGACCGTAGACAGGCAAGGCCTCACCGTGCCCAATTTGTTACATCGCTGAACGGTCTAACCGATACTCGTACCTGGGTATATGCTGTTCACAGACACTTCAATTGGATGGCGCAGCACGGCGTGGATGGCGCGTTCCTCCAACGATTCGCTGGCCAGTGCGATAGACGACTGGAGAACGATGGAATCCTCAAGATCCGTGACGAGGTCGGCGATCGCGTACGAGAGGCTGCAGAGAAGAACGGTAGAGCGTTCGCCATTATGTAGGTGCCAAAGCTCGCCACCTGACTGATCTCGTGGGCTGATGCCCTGAACCTGTAGGTACGACGTGTCTGGAGTCCCACCTGGAAAGATCGAGGATGTTATCAAATTCGACTGGAAGGACCTCGTATTCAACAAACGCATTTTCGACAGCCCCAGCTATTTACGAGAGAAAGGAAAGCCCGTTGTCGCGTTGTGGGGTACTGTCGTTCTCCCTTCCCCCTTACGGCGTGGCAGGCAATACTAACCGTGAGCGTTCTCGCCAGGCTTTGGGTTCGAAGACTCCCGCCATACCCCCGGTCTCGTTCGTTCAATCGCTTCTTACATAAACAGCTCCCAGCCCGGCGGCGTATATCTGATGGCAGGAGGTCAGTCGCGTGGAAGCACAATTTGGTTTTTCCCGTTTCGTGAGAGAGTTTCTGAAAGCCATCCTCCTATTGAATAGTACCTGCGCATTGGCGAACCTCTACGGGTGACGCGGACCGGAACCCAGATTTCGTGAACGTTTGGCTCGATTGCTTCGATGCGATTTCGCCGTGGACGATCGGGCGGTACGGGAATATCGCAGATGCGGACAAGTTTGCGGAGGAGAAGATTGCGGGGGATATGAAGCTTATCGGCGAACGTAATCAGACGGTGAGATTGGGAAGGAAACTGGATTACATCCCCGTAGTGTTTCCTGGAGGGTCCGGACACAATTTGTCCGAGGGAAAGTGGGGTTTCAACGACATTCCGAGAGAGGGTGGTAGGTTTTTGTGGAGGCAGATCTATAACGCAAGGAGGAGTGGTGTTAGGACGATTTATGGAGCTATGTGGGATGAGTGAGTACCCCCTTGTTCACGCACTCCCTCCTTCTTTGGAGATTGACGACGAGTAGGTATGACGAAGGGACTGCTTTCATGCCCATCGCTACCCATAAGAATCAATTACCGTTGCCCGTCCGTGACAAGTATAGGTTCCTGGCACCGGACGCGGATACCCAAGACTTACCACCCGACTGGTATTTTAATTTTGACAATTCCGCGGTGCATACCTCTGACTCTACTTGCAGGTACATGCGTATCTGCGGCATGGCGACCGAAATCCTACGTGGGGACCGTAGGCTCATGGAGACCTTCCCCCACAAGGAGCTACAGGACTACTGGGGTTCGCGGCCTCGTTATGAGGATGGCACCAGCGGGGGGTACGGTGAACCTAAGGATAGTACGCAAGGAGCTAGCGGGTCGGGCCCGGCGCACGTATTGGCCGTAGAGGAGAACCCTGACGAGCCACCGCCACCTCCGTACACTTTGGAGGCTGGTGATGAACCCGATAAATCGCCTTCCCCGACACGTGAAGGATTTTCAACCGCCCCGACCTCGCCAAATAACCAACAGAACTACAATATCTCGGATTTGGCCAACGATCTCGGTCGACATTCTCTTGGGAGTCCGTCACACTCTCCACATCCGCAGATCCCTGGTGGGTCTGGCCCAGAACCTGCTTCGTCTCCCCGGCCAAATCTATCCGTGCCTCCCACGCCAGCCTTCGCGAACAAACCCGTTCCCTCCCTTCGGCCCGCTAGTCCAATACGCACATCACAGTCGACGTCGTCATACTTTTCACAACCTGTTGGCGCTCCGCAGGATGTTGGAATGCCGGTTATACCGATCCCGGAGGCTTTGTCGAATCCTCAACACGATCCGGTCAACTTTAACACGCCATTCCACTGGAATGGTGACTATTTCAATCCCAATCAGCAATCGCAACCGCCCGGTGGGTTCAACACCGGCACCGGCTCCCCTACGAGTCCGTGGGACCCACAGGCCAATAACGCTCAACCCCAGGAGGGAGCGCCGTTCGGTTCGGGATACCAGCCAAGCTATTCGAACCCACCTCTCCCTGGTCACCATAACGGTCCTCCAGTTCGTCCGGCGACGAGGCCGTCGTTGCCGCCTCAATCTCCGCACGATGGAAACAGTCCTATGAACTCCCCTCCGTACCCGCACCGGCAGAGCTCGTATCCTGGACAGGTTGGACCCGGTTCGTATTATGGATATGACCAGAAGACGGATGAGGGGTGGAATGATGGGTGGGGAGGGCCACCGCGTTCGAATTCGACGTATCCTGGGCAGGTTGGACCTGGTTCGTACTACGGGTATGACCAGAAGACGGATGAGAAGTGGGATGGTGGGTGGGGAGGGCCGCCGCCCTCGAATTCGCCGTACCCTGGACCTCCGACTTCCGGACAGGGAACCCCTCCGCATCCGGGATCGGGGTACCCCCAACAGTATTCGTATCCTGGACAAACGAACGGCGGTCCCCCTCCGCCATCGAATTCACCCCCGCTGTCTCAAGGTTATGGTCAGTGTAATTCGCATTATCCTGGGATGACCAACCACACGCCTCCTGGACCACCAGACCGTCCCCCGACTCGCCCTCCTACGTCTAATTCGCATTCGCAAGGTTACGGACAGTATCAATCGTCTTACCCAGGGGTGACCAACCCCCCAGGTCCTGGACCGGACCGTCCGCCTACATCTTACTCTTCTCGACCGACGCCAACTCACCAGTCGAGTTTGCCGCCGCCGATCCCTGGGGGGTTTGATTATCCCTCAGGTCCGACGCAGTCCACGTATGGTGGGATTAATCCTAGTACTCCGCCCCCGCCACCTTTGGCGTACCAATCGACAGGACCTAGTCCGTACGGGTACCAGCAGCAACAGTCCACGTATCCGGGGTATAATCCACCTCCCAGTACCTCGCAGTATCCTGGGTTCCCGGGGACCCACCCAAGTCCGCCAGTACCACCTCGTGAGTGACAACATGTATAACTTCCATTCGTGTGCTTTGTGAAGCTAAAAAGGTTATGACCCCCCTTCTTGGGAATCTCGTGATGACGCCTGGCGTGTGTGATGGTGGGGATTTTTAGGTCGGGAGGACATGCCACCGTCTGGCGGACCGGGTTTCAATCAGCCCCCATATCAGGCCCCCTATTCACAACAGCAGCCACCTCAGGGTTACGGTGGGCAAGCTCCGGGCTTATCTTATTCGGCTTCCACCTCATCTTCTTATTCTAACGCCACCGCATCGTGGAAGAAGCAGCCGACTGGAGTTATGGGTCTCGCGAAAGATACTGTGGATAAACTTGCCGGGAAGGAAACGAGGAAGAACGTGCAAACGACCATGCAGAGTGCGTGTTTCGTCCCGTTTTTCCACTTTATATATGTGATCCCTCGAGCCTCCGAATCGGGAGCGGCGAGCATCGAGGGCGGTGGATGGGGCTAGGGCTTATTTCCCACCATCCGTTGGTTCGTTCGGGACTTGCCTTTTATCTTGCCATGCGGCTCGAGGTTTCTGGCTTTTTTTTTTCTGATCCGTTCGAAACACTCGCATGCGTCGTGGGCTGACAAGGAACGGTTTTACGCCACACCTTTTTAGATGCACTGAAACCTTTCATGAAATGAAGGAGGGGGGTGGGCTTCTCTTTGTTGGTTTGCTTGGACATTCGGCCGGGGTTTCCTTATGATGATCAAGGTTGCGAATATTGGACAGGTGCCTCGTGCGACTCCATTGCCCGTTCGCTCGTCCCCCCTCCCTCCCTCTCCTCTCCTTCGCAGGTCGTAGGACACGACGCTCTGATTTGTGATTATGCAGGAAGCGGTCTTCACCACTAGTGTATTAGCTTTGGTGAGGTTCAATATCCGAAGTTATTAATTTCACCACGAGTTTCCGGAGTCGGGTGGCCCCCACTATGCCCTGCGGGTGGGGGTGTGTGTGAGCCGTGGGGGTGGTACCTTGAACCGTGTGCCGGTTGTTTCTGTGCATACGTTTCTCCCGCTCGCTTATCCCCTTTGAGATTTGATGAATCCCACCGGAGATCTAGAGATGGCCGGCGTGGATGCGGAGTAGGGGGGTGTGGTAGAGGTCCACCACCACCACCACTCTCCGGTCCCCGGATCTATGCCCTCAGCAACGTTTTAGCAATACCGGCCGGTACCGAAACCCAAAGGATATTATGCGCATATATTTTTCCAGGCCCCCAGGGCGGTTGTCCATCTCCTAATACCAACACACACA